>Ga0265295_1000240_pt1 | contig 112414 bp, 103 predicted proteins | sample Munlansysbiofilm_FD_192503 | JGI IMG/M metagenome (GOLD analysis project Ga0265295, IMG submission 192503) | Leachate microbial communities from a municipal landfill in Southern Ontario, Canada - Methane capture system biofilm | ecosystem: Engineered > Solid waste > Landfill > Unclassified ...
TCAGCATCTCCTTTCATGCTCCTCTCTCTGGACTAATTCCAGAGAGCATGGAGGAAGTGCTGGGGTGGGTCAATTTTGGATGCCGATTACCCCCGAAAGTGGGTCAATATTGCACGCCGATTCACACTTGAGTCCAAAAACTACTATTACGGCATTAAGGTTACGCCGGAAGGTGAGTTTTTGGCATGGAACGGCAAAACCTACCAGGCAATTGAATCCCCCATAGAACAGAACAATCGCCATATTCAGGTATTGCAAATGGCTGTTGCAGATCGAAACCTTGGCCCCCGTCGCCTGGGCTTTGCCATACCGATTAACTATCGCAATATTGTGCTGCTCTCGCCGACGTCAAAAATTATCAGACCAGATACCGCCCCGTTTGATCTTTCTGCTATTCAGAAAGCAGATGCCTTCTCATCGTTTGCCGAGAAAGAGGTGGATAAAAAGACTATCATTGAGGCACCCAAAATTATTGGGAGCGACACCTTACAGGAGTTTGGCGAGAGGCTGGTTTGGCTGCATAAGCCGGGAGCATTTGACTATGCTGCCAAGTTTGGCATAGAGGCAACCGCTCCCGTGCAGCCTAGCCCATCTGCTGCACCGGATCTATCAATGGCTCCCGTATCCGCCACCCAATCGGAACAACCTGTCTGCCGTGGGTGCAAGGGTGCCAACGTATCTATTCAGTACGGTAAATTTGGCTACTACTTCAGGTGTGGCGACTGTGATGTCAACACGCCGATCAAGATCAGTTGTGGCAAAGATGGTCACAAGGAGCGGATCAGGAAGGATGGCCTGAAATTCTATCGTGAGTGTGCGGATTGCGGCAGCAGCAGCCTGTATTTTACGAACAAGAGCTAATACCCAGCGGACAGGCCAGAGGTTACACGAGAGGTTACACGCAGCCGAAAAAAGCAAAATGGCTTACAGAATTTATCTGTAAGCCATTGTTTTTATTGGCGTCCCCTGCAGGATTCGAACCTGCGACCTACGGCTTAGAAGTCTGGAAATATGACCATTTCTGGACATTTCACACAACTTCTAATCGGTTCAAAATCCCATCTTTAAGCGTTGACATTACTGCATTTTATCCTGTATTTTACTTTCAAGGTATTGCTTCACATTTCACCCTAGCACAAACTTTTATTACACCACTACTACACCACGAGGCGGTGGAGCCATGAAAAAGACGCTCTTCACTGACAAGATGATTAAGGCACTCAAACCAGAGTCGACCGACTATTCCCGAAGCGAAGGAAACGGGTTCACGGTACGCGTCATGCCTTCCGGAGTCAAGACCTGGCTCTACGTGTACGCCTTCGATGGAAAACGCCGTAAAATGAACCTGGGGCAGTATCCTGCCATTTCCCTGGAAGATGCCCGATCCCGTTTTGAAGCCGCCCGGCGCCAAGTGAAAAATGGAGTCGATCCGCTGGCAGCAGCAGAACAGGCCAAAGTGGAGCGGATTAAGTCTCCCACCGTTGCTGATTTGATCGACGAATACATTGAGAAACACGCCAAGCCCCACAAACGAGGCTGGGCAGAGGATAAACGAATACTCGAGCGTGACGCCCTCCCCGCCTGGGGAAAACGCAAGGCCGCTGACATAACAAAGCGTGATGTTGTGCTGCTGTTGGAAAAGATCGTGGAGCGTGGCTCCCCAGGATCCGCAAACAACAATTTCAAGATCATTCGCAAAATGTTCTCGTTCGCTGTTGAGCGGGATATTTTGCAAATATCGCCCTGCATCGGCGTCAAGATGCCCTCCCCGCTGGTTATAAAAGACCGGGCTTTGTCTGAACAGGAAATCAGCACCTTATGGAGAGCCCTCGATACCTGCCACGCGTCCGACGAAATCAAGCGAGCACTTAAGCTGATTCTCGTTACCGGCCAACGCCCTGGCGAAGTCATAGGGATGCACCCGCGAGAGATCGACGGCCATTGGTGGACCATTCCGGCTGAGCGATCAAAAAACAAGCGTTCTCACCGCGTATACCTGACCAAGACGGCTTTGGAGCTGATAGGCCCGGAATGCAATGGATATGTTTTTCCATCGCCTAGAACCGCCTTGAAGCCTATCGAAGTAAACGCCTTGGCGCATGTGGTCCGGCGGAACCTCAAATCACCAGTAAAGATCAACGGCCAAGAGGTATTTGGCAAGGACGGGCAGCCGGTCACAGAAAACAAGCTGGGGGTTGCCAGCTTCACGCCTCACGACCTGCGCCGGACTGCCAATACCCTGATGGCGTCCTGCAAAATAATCAAGGAGCACCGCGAACGGGTGCTTAACCACACGCTCGAAAGGCTTGACGGCACCTACAACCTACACGATTACGACGATGAAAAGCAGATGGCGCTTGAGACGCTCGAACGGAAAATCCTGCAGATTATCAACGGGAGTGCTGCCGGAAAGGTTGTGCCTATCAAGCGGGCCGCTTGAGGATCAGGTTTCCAGGGATAGTCCGGCCAGACGACAAGGCGGGATACTCCACCCGCTTTCCCTGGATGTTTTGGAGCCGCAAGGAGTGCGGATATGACTAACAAATGGATGCCTCAAAGCACCTTTGATCAAGTTATTTTAAACATCAAAGAACTATCTGATATTTTTTTCAAAAAAACTCAAGACAGCAAAGTAAAGTCCATTCTTTTGGACGAAATAAGAATGATTGAATCAGATGTTTTTATATATTTAGAAAATGCTTTTAGTAATAGAACATCTGCTTTTATCTCGTCAGAATTTAATACAGCGCTTGAACAAATAATATTTTCTATAGATATAAAACCTGATGAACTTAAATTTAAAATGCATTTTGATGTGTTGATTTTAGAAGCAACTAAAATAAGACTAGAAGCGTTAAGTACAATACTTGATACAAAAGAAGCTGCGTCTTCTAAAGGTGGACAGCACTGCAAGGCGCCTATAGCCCTCTGCGCTGCTGTTGGGGAACTTGCCAGAAACAACCCAAAAATTACAGCGCTTGAAGCATGGAGAACACTTAAAAAACTGAACTGGCGAGGTGAAATAAACAATCGGTCATACAGCCTGGCATATGATTCTTACGACGATGTTTTGATTCAAAGTGAATACATAGCCGGAAATCCATTAAAAGAGCTGCGTATTACTCAAACCGGGGTGCGAGATCACCTATCAAAGGCAAAGAAATTTTACAGAAAAAAGCACACTAAACAAAAATAGTTTCGGAGGAAGTGCTTTCTCCGAAATGTCATCTGCTAGGCTCCCTTTCAAGAAGCAACATGAAACGAAAGGGGGCCTTTTTATGTCCGTAGCAATCTACCGTCAAAAAACCCTTCTACAGAAAGTCCAGCTCAGCGATACCACCATTTGGCGGCTTGAAAAGGCCGGTAAATTCCCGAAGCGCCGGCAGCTATCGCCGGGGCGCGTTGGCTGGCTTGCGTCAGAAGTTGACGCCTGGATTGAATCCCGCGAAACAGCGGCGGCCTGATGCCGTCACAGACCAGAGAGGAGACAACAATGAGCCAGCTCGAAGAACTCAAGACCTACAAGACATTCCCGTATGTGATCAGTAACACCATTAAGGAACTCCGGAACGCGGAGCTTGTCCTTGGCCACGTCACAAAGCAGTTGCGTGGTACTGACCCTGAAAACCTCTTGAGTCACACCGAATTGATCACCTTCGCGGCTATTCTGGAACAGCAAGGGTTCGCTTTGGCTGAGCGTGCCGACCTACTTTTTGAGACGGAAAACTAGGAGGACAGGATGGCCACACCCGACCACAAAACAGCACTTCTGGCGATCAAGGCCAGGGCCTACAGCCAGCACCTCGAATCGGTCGTTCAGAACCTGCACCGGATGGCAGAGGGCCCATGGAGAGACTTTCTGACGCTCAGCGAACAGGAACAAGCGGCCCTCAGTTGGATGTTGAACGATATCTCCGAGGCGCTCGAAAAGATCATCCCTGCGCTTGAAGAGGCCGACCACTGACCCCTAAACCGCCCCGGTCCGCCGGGGCTATTTACCGCGCGTCGAGAGACGCCCGAAGGAGACCTTGACCATGAAAACACCTGACCGAAACCTTACCGCCTATCTGCTTTGCCAGGGCTTTACCTGCAAATTTATTCCCCGCGCTGGTTACCCCGACTTTGTGGACGCCACGTTTGACGACTCTGATGACCTGGAACGATCGGTGTCAGACTATCACTCAAATAGAGGCGTCCCAGTCCAAAGCTTTGTAGCAGCCTGCAAGCACATTGCTGACCAGATCCGGCAGCATCGGAACAGGGGGTGAGTCATGGCCGCAACAGCCGTTGTAGAGCCTGCCTCCTGTAGTTCGTGTGGGCTCACTGGAGAAAGGCTTATCCCCCACAAAGACCAGATTTACTGTTTCGATTGCTGTCTCCGAGAGTTCACAAAAGAGCGCCGTCTCTTCCTGAGCGGCAACGAGCTTTTATCTTCCGCGGAGTCAACAATTCTGTGGGTAGTCCGTGGCCTGATTGAAGCAGATTCGACTGGCCAGCTCTTTGGACCGTCTGGCGGTGGCAAAAGCTTTCTGGCGTTGGACTTGGTGCTGTCAGTAGCAACAGGCCAACCATGGAACGGCAGAGAAACCAAACGAGGCCAGGTGCTTTACCTTGCTGGCGAGGGACACACCGGCATGAAGCGCCGTGTCCGGGCGTGGTGGTTCGAGCATGGCAAGCCCGACCTAAGGTCTTTTCATCTCAGTCAGCACACAGTCCCATTCGATGAACCGGCAGTGAAGCAGATCGTTCAGGCCGGCAGGGACATTGAGGAGATCGGGGCGCCGGTGTCTGTCTTTGTGGTAGACACCCTCGCTCGGCACATGACAGGTGATGAAAACTCCACCCGCGACATGGGGGCGTTCCTGCTCACGTGCGAGACCATCCGGTCACAGTTCCCTGGCAGCGTCTTATTGATCGTCCACCACACCGGGAATGCTGATGATGCCAAACACCGCAGCAGGGGGAGTTCCGCACTCAAGGCCGCTATGGATTTTGAGCTTCACTGCGACAAAGGCCTGCTGTCAGTCACGAAACTCAAAGACGGAGATCCGCCCGAACCGATAGCCTTCAAGCTGCGACCTGTTGCAGTAGGCAGCGACGAAGACGGAAACCCTATCACCAGCTGTGTTGTTGACTACGGCGAACGTTCGCAGCGGCATGTAATGGCTGACCTGACCCCGAATGAAAAATTGCTTTTGGGGCTGATCAGAGACAATCAGGGCGTTCTAATCGGCGACTTGAGACAGCATTTTTACACCAAGCGCCGGGAGTCAGACCCCGATGCAAAACACGGCACGCTTAAAAAGGCTTTTTCAAGGGCATGGGAAGGTGTTTCGGCTAAAGGTTTCGCAGGCTTAGACGGGAACGTGGTCACAGTGGGACAGGCGACAAATGGGGGACATTGTACAATGTCTCCGTATGAGGGAGACAGGGCGACATTGGGGGACACCCCTACGGGGTGGTGTCCCCATGTCGCCGTATCCCGTCCCCCAGACTTACCCCAACCTGACCACCTGGCAGTCCTTGACGAGTTTATTGAACGGGAGGTGTCAACATGATCGGATCAGCTAGAAAAATGATCGGCACCTTTGGGCGGCTAGACCCAGGCAAAGGATGCTGGCAGTTCATCCGACAGCAACGCTCGGACTTATGGCGCGAACACTGCCGGTCGATCATTGCCAACGACCTTAGCGGAGCGGCTGCCACCTTCAAGGCCATGCTAAACGCTTGGGAGAATCGGCACAGCCAGACACAGGAGGTCTTGTTTTGAACCGACCTGAGAAGTGCCCACGCTGCAAGGGCCGGATGATACGCAAACGCTACCGGCACAACTTCGACCAAGCTGACGGAGCTACCTGCATCGTGTGCGGCTGCATCGTCTGGGAGCCGTCCGGCGGCCGCTGCATCCTGCTGCCAGCAAAGCTGGCGCCACTGAAACCGAACACTTGGGGGACCAAATGACTGAAATCATCCTACCGCAGAAGCACGGCGGTGCACTGACCTACGACCTGGACCGGATCAGAAGCCCCCGCGCCCTTTTGGCGTTGGTGTACGAGGCGCTGCACCGGGGAGCACGACGACTGGAGCTGCTGGAATTCATCAAAAGCGAGGAACGCCGCCTGGGCCTTGAGCTTGGTGGCGTGACGCTCGACAAGAGGGCGAGACGATGCGCGAGACGCTGACCATAGGCCCGGTAACAAAGCTACTCGGCTGTAGCCGGTCATTCGCTTACCGGCTGGCCAGGGAGGGTAAAATCGAACACCTGAAGCTGGGAGACCGGCAAGGGATCAGGTTTTACAAGGCCTCGGTGCTTGAATACCTACAAAGCCGTGATTGGTCCAACATCTGAAAAAACTGTGCACAGTGTGAACCGGGTTCGGGAAATGCCGTGCTACGGTAGCACCATCAAAACAGGAGGAAGTCCCATGATTTCTACTTCGACAGCAATCAAACACCTTGCCGGCCAGGGCGGTAACCCGGTCAAAATGACCATCGCAGCCGATGCCCTGGCAGCCGCCGGGCTGGTCCCGACTGATGATCGTCAACCGCTGAACGCTGAGCAGGCCGTCGCCCTGCTGCTGGGCTGCTGCAGTCCCATCCCTGAGGATGCGGCACAGTTCGCCCTTGAGCGCGGCGCTCTGCACTGCGACAACGTGTCCCTACGGGCGGTCATGGTCGGGCACCTGTCCGACGCTAGCAACCCGCCGGCCGCCGTCCACATACTCCACCAGCAGCCGCACGTTGTTATCTACTCGATGACCGATGAAGTTCCGGCTGAATTCGGATCAGCCTTCAGCTGCGGCGGCTTCCGAACGGAGACCATCATTTCCGGCGGCCTGTTGTCGCTCATGGCAATGAAACTGAAAGACCAATCCTGACCCCTGCGGGATGCAGGGCGACGGAACCTGACACCCGGCGGGATGCCGGTTGCTGACAGGGGCTTGAGATACACCGCGACACCCAAAACAATCAGCGCCGGGAGGCGCAACGAAAGGATTTTTACCATGTCAATTGCAGACGAATTTATAGCGATTTTTGAACAGTTCAAGGCCGCCCACGAGGGGCGCTACGACAAATTGGTTTCCGACATTGCCAACCTGGAACAGGCCATAGGAAAGGGCCAGGCCGCTGGGCTCATGGGTAGCTCGGCAACAACTGCCGGCAGAAAATTTGTAAACGTGGCGGGCCGGATGGTCCCCATTCTGGCACGTGATGAAAAACTGCAGGCCTTCACGCCTGCAGCAGAGGGCGAAGATCGGTTTACGCTTAGCGACTTCGTCAAGGCAAACCTCGGCCTGCCCTACCAGGGCGCTGTAACCAGCGGACCGGCCACCGTTCCGACCTATGTTGGTTCAGAAATCATCGACCTGGTACGCGCACAGGCAACGGTGGTACGCGCAGGATCCGGCACTATCAATCTTGATGGCCCGACCAATCTGGCCCGCGTCACAGCAGACCCTACCGTGTACCAGCACACCGAAGGCGCTGCTGACGTCTCCGAAAGCGACGTGACGGTTGAGGCCGTTGCGTGTAACCCGAAAGCGCTCGTTGCCCTGGTGCCACTGAGCGCTGAAATTGTGGCAGACTCAGCGAACCTTGATGCAGTGCTGAACACATCCCTTGCCGCTGCTTTTGCGCAGAAGCTGGACGCCCTGTGTCTTGCAACCCTACTTGCGGACGCAAACATTCCGGCGAGCTCAGTCGCTCACGCTACGGCAACCTGGGCAGGTACCCTTCTTGCCATTGCTGCAGCGATGAATGCAGACCAGGGCATTCCGGCAAGCTACATCATGAACGCTGGCGACTTCGTAACCCGTTCCGGCCTGCTGGCCTCGACTGCCGGTAGCTGGCTGGGCAAACCGCCCTTCCTGGCTGGCATGCAGGAGCTGCCCACTACCAAACTTACCGCTGGGCTTGCAATCTTCGGAAACTTTGCTGACGCCTTCGCAATCACCGTCCGGCAAGACGTCAAGCTTGAAGTGGTTCGCTACGCCAAACCCGGCAGCTACAGCCACCTGTTAGTTGCACATGCCCGTATGGACGGCGTTGTCCTGCAGCCGGACCTGCTGTTCAATCAGAAGCTCGTACCGTAACGGATAGCAGTCACCGTGAGGGTTCCAATTCAATCCTCATACCTGCTGGGCGTGTCCTGAGTTGGCCCGGAACAAACACCGAATAGAACTCAGCAAAGCCACAGGCCCGACCTTCCATCGAGGCGGTGTGACCATGAACAGAGCCGCTGCCGAACACAACGGCGGCGGCTTTTCCATTCACTGCAGCAGACAGGGCTAGGATCGAAGAGGCAAAGCCGAAGCTCGCCGGCGGGGTATGGGGGGTTTAATCTCTACAGGGCCTATATCGAAGACCGCGCAGGCACCTACATTTTCACGCTGTCAAAATGAAACTTTTGCCAAATCCCATCAGAACAGATGTACTCAAATTGAGGTTATTCAATGATTACGGCTTGTTTGCCCTATGCCTACAAAACAGAGGCGGTAGTGCATCCGCTGAAAATGAAAGTTTTGAAATTGACGGCGCGTGAATGTGGCTGCCTGCGCGGTCTCATATTGTGAGGTGTCAGAGATTGCAGGGGCATAGGGGGGTGCATCCGATGCACACCCTCTGAGAAAAATCTATTACACCATTTACTACACCACGAAGCAAAAAGGGCCTACAGTCAAAACTGTAAGCCCTTTATTTTATTGGCGTCCCCTGCAGGATTCGAACCTGCGACCTACGGCTTAGAAGGCCGTTGCTCTATCCAGCTGAGCTAAGGGGACAAAGGTAAATTGGGTGCACTATACCCCAGAGCGGGGAACGGACGCAAGCCAGGCAACCTCTTTTTTAGGAAAGACGGCTCTTGAAGTCAGGATAGCCGAAGCTGCGCACCACCGTGAGCTGACCGGTTTCCGGCTCGTAGGTGCACAGGTGGGGATGCTGGATGCCATTGAAAGTGGTGGTCTTGACCATGGTGTAGTGGGCCATATCCTCGAACACCAGCCGATCACCAGCCTTTAACGGTTCTTCAAAAGACCAGTCGCCGATCACGTCGCCGGCCAGACAAGAGGGGCCGCCCAGGCGGTAGCTGTACGGCTGCTCACCGGCATCATAGCCGCCGGTGATGGCAGGCCGGTAGGGCATCTCCAGCACATCCGGCATATGGCAGGTGGCCGAGACGTCCAGGATGGCGATCTGCATGCCGTTGTCCACCACGTCCAGCACCTCGGCCACCAGCAGGCCGGTACCGATGGCGATCGCCTCACCCGGCTCCAGATAGACCTCAACGTCATATTTTGCTCGTAAATAGTTTACAAGCTTTACCAGGCCGTCGATGTCGTAGCCTTCGCGGGTGATATGGTGGCCGCCCCCCAGGTTGAGCCACTTCATCCCCTGCAGGTAGCGGCCGAACTTCTCCTCAAAGACCCGAACCGTCCGCTCCAGCGGCTCGAACAACTGCTCACACAAGGTATGGAAGTGCAGCCCCTCTACCCCGGCCAGCGAACGGCCGATAAACTCGGCTGCCGGGATGCCCAGCCGCGAGTTGGGGGCGCAGGGGTCGTAGATGGCGGTGTGCCCCTCGGAGTGCTCCGGGTTGACCCGCAGGCCGATGGAGACGCCGCTCTGCTCCCACAGCGGCCGGAAGCGCTCCAGCTGGTTGAAGGAGTTGAAGACCAGGTGATTGGAGATGCCGAGCAGCTCCACCACGTCGCTTTCTTTAAAGGCGGCGGCAAAGGAGTGCACCTCGCGGCCAAACTCCTCACGGCCCAGCCGCGCTTCCCAGGGTGAGCTGGCGCAGACCCCCTGCAGGGTCTCGCGGATCAGCGGGAAGGTGGACCACATGGCAAAGGCCTTCAGCGCCATCAGGATCTTGGCCCCGCTACGCGTTTGCACCTGGTCCAGGATGGCCAGATTATGACGCAGCCGCCCCAGATCAACCACGTAGGCCGGGGATGGGGCTTTGGCAACAATGTCGGCTATGGCAATACCAGTCATGGGAAGACCTCGCATAGAGCAAATAAGGGCTTAGAGCCTAGCAGGGTACTACCGTTCAGGTCAACAACAGAGGCAGGCCGAACGTGTCGTGTCACAAAATATATCAAACGGTTCAGTAAACTTGTGGTAAAAGATATCGTTACCGTCAGGAAATCTGCTTGCATGGCCCAGCCAGATATTCAGGCCCGCCAGCTGCATCGAAACAAAACCAACGAGTTATAGCTACACAAAAACACCTGCATGAAGGAGTGCACGCATGACGCATGGCACGTACAATCCGTACACAATCGCCCAATACCAATTCGACAAAGTGGCTGACCTGCTGGAGCTCGACGACGGAGTCAGACAGTTGCTCAGACAGCCGATGCGTGAATATCACTTTTCCATCCCGGTGCGCATGGACGACGGAACCGTACGGGTGTTTAACGGCTTTCGCGTGCAGCACAACGACGCGCGCGGTCCGGCCAAAGGCGGTATCCGCTTCCACCCGATGGAGACTATCGACACGGTGCGCGCGCTTTCGATGTGGATGACCTGGAAGTGCGCTGTTGTCGATATCCCCCTAGGAGGCGGCAAAGGCGGGGTTATCTGCGATCCCCACCAGTTGAGTCTGCGTGAGCAGGAGCAGATCTGCCGCGGCTGGGTTCGACAGATCGCAAAAAACGTCGGCCCGTGGAGTGACGTGCCCGCTCCGGATGTGATGACCAATGGCCAGCACATGCTGTGGATGCTGGATGAATTCGAGACGATCCACGGAGGCCGCTTCCCTGGCTTTATTACCGGCAAGCCGCTGGGCAGCGGCGGGTCACAGGGGCGTACTGAAGCCACCGGGTATGGCGTGGTGTATGTCCTGGCCACGGCGCTTGATGAAATGGGGATTGCCATCGACAAGACCACCGCCAGCATACAGGGATTCGGCAATGTGGCGCAATATGCGGCCCGGCTCTACACCCAGCTCGGTGGTAAGGTGCTGGCTATATCCTGCTGGGACCAACACGACATGACCAGCTATACCTATCGCAAAAAGAGCGGGGTCAATGTGATTGAACTGCAGGACATCGCCGACAAGTTCGGCAGTATCGACAAAAAACGGGCCAGCGATCTGGGCTATGAACTGCTGCCGGGTGACGCCTGGCTGGAGCAGGATGTGGACATCCTGATCCCGGCGGCGATCGAAAGCCAGATACACCTGGATAATGTGGACAACATTGCGCCTGGCGTAAAGGTGATTGCCGAGGGGGCCAACGGGCCGACCACACCGGAGGCCGACGAGGTGCTTCAACAGCGGAACATCCTTACTCTGCCCGACTTTTTGACCAACGCCGGTGGTGTGACCTGCAGCTACTTCGAACAGGTACAGTGCAACACCAATTATTTCTGGGATAAGAACGAGGTGCTGCAGAAGCTGGAAAAATCCATGACCTCGTCCTACATTGCCGTGGGTGACGTTGCGCGGCGGCAGAAGATCAGCATGCGTGACGCGGCCTATGTGATTGCCATCAATCGTGTGGCAAAGGCTGTCCAGGCGCGGGGCTGGGCATAATACGGGCTGCCGCAGCCGACGCCCCGCTGAGCGGATATGAACCATACACCTGCCGACGAACAACCGCCTGAACTGCTTCAGACCCTGCGTGAGCGGGAAAAGGAGCTGAACTGCCTGTACCGGGTCGAGGAGTTGCTGGCCAGCAGCAACTCCTCACTCGACGGGCTATTCCGCGAGATCGTTGCAGCCGTCCCCTCGGGCTGGCGCTTTCCCGAATTATGTCAGGCCCGTATCATGTATGACGGCGTGGTGTACGCATCGCCCGATTTCAAATCAACCCGCTGGACAGAATCAGCCCCCATACCTGCCGGCGAACGGGTGGTCGGTTCGCTTGAAATATCCTACCTGAGCGAGGTGCCGCCCTCTCACGAGGGGGTCTTCCTTGAAAAAGAGCGTAAACTGCTCCGCACCATCGCCGATCGGATCGGCCAGACGCTGCTGCACCGCACGCTGGAGAAGCGGCTCGGCCAGCAGCAGGCGTCTACCCCCGAATGGCTGGCGCTTGTTGACGCGCTGCGACGTACCGATGAACGGCTGTACCTGTATTGCTCCCGCAAGATGCTCTATCTGCTGTGCCGTAACGACATCAAAGAGGCCCGCCAGTACCTTGATACGTTTGCCGTCACCTTTGCCGCGCACCATCCGGAAACCGCTTCAGAGATCAATTGTCCGAGCCGACACCACCCCTGCAACGATATCCTCGCTATGAGCGAACAGGTGTTCGCGCTCGCCGCGCGCCACCTGTCCGACAGCGAGCTGCTTTCTTCGCTGCACCGCTGGATTCAGGAAAACAGGCTCAGCTTCCTGATCAAGACCATAGATTCTGCAACCGTATCACTGGACAAGGTCATCGACGTCCTGCTGCAGTATCGCGCTCAGCACGGCGACGGGGCGCTCCTGGAGCAATCCACTGAAAAATGGCTGCGCGTATCGCTGATCCGCCGTTTCTTTTCCGACACCATCGACTTTATCAATTTTGCCAAACACCACCTGCAGGTGGCTGATTTTTTCGAGCTGGTGACCCGCATTATCCATCCTGCTGAAAGTAACGGCCGTTTGGGAGGCAAAAGTACCGGACTGTTCATCGCCTGGCGCATCCTGGCACGGGCAGCGGAAAAGGAAGAGTTGCTTGCCAAGGTCAGCATGCCGAAGACCTGGTATCTGACCGCCGATTGCCTGACATCGTTTTTGCACCACAACGACCTGGAGGATGTAAACGAGCTTAAGTACAAGGATATCGAACAGATCCGCTTTGAGTATCCCAACATCATCCAGCTGTTCAAGCACGCGCGCTTCCCTGCCGACCTGTACCGGGGCCTGTCCCATGCGCTGGACGATTTCGGCGAATGTCCGATCATCGTGCGCAGCTCAAGTCTGTTGGAGGACCGGGCCGGCACCGCTTTTTCCGGCAAATACAAGAGCCTTTTTCTGCACAATCAGGGTGACAAGCGCACCAGACTGCATGCACTGCTCGATGCGATAGCCGAGATTTATGCCTCGGTATTCGGACCAGACCCGATCGTCTACCGCTCAGAACGCGGTCTGCTCGATTTTCGTGAAGAGATGGGCATCCTGATTCAGGAGGTTGTGGGCAGGCGTGTCGGCCCGTACCATATGCCGCTGTTTTCCGGTGTGGCGATGAGTTCCAACGAGTTTCGCTGGTCGCCGCGCTTACGGCGCGAAGACGGCCTGTGCCGACTGGTGCCTGGCCTTGGTACCCGGGCGGTGGATCGCATCAGCAACGACTATCCGTTGCTGCTTTCCCCCGGACAGCCCGGCCTGCGGGTTAATGTCACCCCTGACGAAATACGGCGCTATGCCCCCACCAGGGTCGACCTGATCAACCTGCAGGAACGAAGCTTTGAAACGGTTCCGTTCGACCGCGTTCTCCGGGAGCACGGCGAAGCTATACCGCACCTGTCCCACCTGGTGTCAGCCTACCGCGATGGCGAGATCTGCCACATCCCGTCCTTTGAACTGCAGCTGAACCGTGACGAAACGGTGGCCACCTTTGAAGGGCTGGTAAAACGCACCCCGTTCATCAGGCAGATCAGGACCATCCTGCAGACCCTGCAGCAGGCGATGGGCCTGCCGGTGGAGATAGAGTTTGCCAACGACGGCAACCAGCTGTACCTGTTGCAATGCCGCCCACAGAGCATTGAGAGCGATACGGCGCCCGCCGTTATACAGCAGGACATCCCCGACAGCGCCATCCTTTTCACGGCGCATCGCTTTATCTCAAACGGGCGTATTCCGGAGATCACCCATATCGTCTACGTCCCGCCGGAGCAGTATGCGGCGCAGGCGAGCCTCGAGACGCTCCTGGACATCGGGCGGGCGGTGGGGCTGTTGAACGCCCTGCTGCCTAAACGCCGCTTCATCCTGATGGGACCTGGCCGCTGGGGCAGCAGAGGGGAGATCAGACAGGGGGTGCATGTCTCCTATGCCGATATCTGCAATACGGCGGTGCTGATCGAGATCGCCTACCGGGCCGGCTCCCACGAGCCTGATCTCTCCTTTGGCACGCACTTCTTCCAGGATATGGTGGAGGCCGGCATCCGCTACATACCCCTCTACCCGGAGGATGGCGGCAACCTCTTCAACCGCCAGTTTCTGATGGGCGCGCAAAATCAGCTGGCAACCCTGCTGCCGGGATACGCGCATCTGTGCGACGTGTTGCGGGTGATTGACGTCGCGCAGGAGCGTGACGGAGAACTGCTGAAGATTGTGATGAATGCCGACCAGGTGGCTGCCATGGGCTATTTTAGCGAACCATCGGCCAGCAGCGTAGAGGATCAGCTCTTGTCTCGCTGAGATAGCCATCCCCGGCGTAACAGACAAAAAAGGGACACTACCCGTAAACAGGAAGTGCCCCTACAGATCACACTGGTTATTGTAAAGCCGTTACACTGCCTTCCTTTGCAGTGACCGGATGGTACTGCTACAGTTCCGGCCACTCCCCTTCGACGACGACTTCCGGCAACCCCATCGGCCCCAACTCCTTCAGGAACAGCTCTGGATCAAACTGCTCCATGTTCCAGACGCCGGGGGCATGCCACTGTTTGGTCAGCATCATGATCGCCCCCACCACGGCCGGTACGCCAGTGGTGTAACTGATGGCCTGGGACTGCACCTCTTTGTAGCAGGCCTCGTGATCGCAGATGTTATAGATGTAAACCTGTTTACGCTTGCCATCCTTGATACCCCGCGCAATCACGCCGATGCAGGTCTTGCCCTTGGTGAGCGGCCCCAGGGAACCGGGGTCGGGCAGCAGGGCCTTCAGAAACTGGATCGGCACGATCTTCTGGCCGTTAAACTCCACCTCGTCGATGCGGGTCATGCCGACGTTCTGCAGCACCTCCAGGTGCTTCAGGTAATTATCTGAGAAGGTCATCCAGAACTGGGCCTTTTTGATGGTGGGGATATGCTTGACGATCGATTCCATCTCCTCGTGGTAGAGGCGGTAGATGTTCATCGGTCCGATGCCTTCAGGGAAGTCGAAGACCCGCTTGGTGGACAGGGCCGGGCTCTCCACGAACTGGCCGTTTTCCCAGTGGCGGCAGGTGGCGGTTACTTCCCGAATATTGATCTCCGGGTTGAAGTTGGTGGCAAAGGGCTGGCCATGGGAGCCGGCGTTGGCATCGATGATGTCCAGCTCTTCAATCACGTCCAGGTACTTCTTGGCGGCCAGGGCGGTGTAGACGTTGGTCACACCGGGATCGAAGCCGGAGCCCAACAGGGCCATCAGACCGGCCTGCTTGAACCGGTCCTGGTAGGCCCACTGCCAGGAGTACTCGAACTTGGCGGTGTCCAGCGGTTCGTAGTTGGCGGTATCCAGGTAATCGACGCCGGTCTCCAGGCAGGCATCCATGATATGCAGATCCTGGTACGGCAGCGCCACGTTGATCACCAGGCTCGGCTTGACCTGCTTGATCAGGGCCACCAGCTCGGGCACGTTGTCGGCATCCACCTGGGCGGTGGTGATGCTGTTGTTCAGTTGGGCGGCAATGGCGTCGCACTTGGCCTTGGTGCGGGAGGCCAGGGTGATGGTAGTGAAGATGTCGCGGCGCTGGGCGCATTTGTGGGCCACAACCTGGCCGACCCCGCCGGCGCCGATGATCAGTACGTTGCTCATGGTTTACTCTCCTAAGTAGGTGTACCCCAGCAGGGTCCGATCCAACAGTTCGATAAAATGGCTGCTCTCCTCAATGGAGACCTTGCGGCGGGCCACGTCCTTCTCCAGGTGCTCCCGCACCCGCTTCAGGATTTCCGGCCCCTTGTACTGGACGTACTTCAGGGTCTCCCAGGTGGCGTCGCCGTTGATGACCGTGTCGATCAGGTAGCCGGTCTTTTTGTTGAAGGTGATATGCACGGCGTTGGTGTCGCCGAACAGGTTGTGCAGGTCACCCAGAATCTCCTGATAGGCGCCGATCAGGAAGAAGCCGATGTAGTAATCCTCGTCCTTCTTGATCTTGTGTAGCGGCAAGAATTTGGCCCTGCCGTTCTCACCGACGAAGCTGGTGATCTCGCCATCGGAGTCGCAGGTAATATCGGCAATGGAGGCCATCACGTCCGGCCGCTGATTGAGGCGCTGCAGCGGCATGATCGGAAACAGCTGATCAATGGCCCAGGAGTCGGGGATCGACTGGAACAGGGAGAAGTTGGCAAAGTAGGTCTGGCGCAGGGCCAGCTGGAAGTTCTGCAACTCCTCGGGGATCGGCTTCATCTTCTCAACTATGCCGTTGATCTTCTTGATGATCTTGGCATACAGCCACTCGGCGATGGCCCGCTCCTGCAGGGTGAGGTAGCCCAGATTGAACAGACTGACCGCCTCGTTGATCAGCTGCAGGGTGTCGTGGTAGTCCTCCCGCAGCGAGTAGCGGTCGAGGCTCTTGTAGATGTCCAGCAGCTTCTTGACCGTCGGGGCCGGTTTTTCCATCTCCTCCAGCACCGCCTCGTAATCCGGCATCAGGCTCTGGGTGTTGGTGTTAAGCACGTTGGTCACCAGCACCGAGTAGTGGGCCACGGTGGCCCGGCCCGATTCGGAGATGATGTTGGGACAGTCCACCCCGGCTTCGTCGCAGATGTTCTTGATCTGGTAGATCACGTCGTTGGCGTACTCTTCCACCGTGTAGTTGACGCTGGAGAAGTAGCTGGACTTGGAACCGTCGTAATCGACCCCCAGGCCGCCGCCGATATCAAGATACTCGATATTCATCCCCAGCTTGCGCATCTCGGAATAGATGCGGGCCGCCTCGATCAGGGCGGTCTTGATCTTGTCGATCTTGGTGATCTGGCTGCCGATGTGGGAGTGCAACAGCACCACACAGTCCAGCATCCCCTCCTCTTCCAGCATCCGGATGGCGGCCATGATCTCCGACATCCGCAGGCCAAACTTGGCGTCCTCACCACCCGAGGTGGCCCACTTGCCAGTCCCCTTGGAGGAGAGCTTGACCCGGATCCCCAGCCGTGGCCGGATACCGGTCTTTTTGGCAAGCTCAATGATCTTTTCCAGCTCGAACAGCTTCTCCACCACGATGGTGATCTGATAGCCGATCTTGGTGGCGTAGAGCACGGTCTCGATATACTCGGCGTCTTTATAGCCGTTGCAGATGATCGGCAGGCCGTTGCCGGTGGAGATGGCGATGCCGGCCACCAGTTCCGGCTTGGAGCCGACTTCAAGGCCGATGTTGTAGCGTTTGCCGTAGGAGGCGATGGCCTCTACCACCTGGCGCTGCTGATTAACCTTGATCGGATAGAAGGTCTGATACTTGGCGGGGTAATCGTTAGCGGCGATGGCGTTGCGGAAGACCCGGTTGATGGAGGCGATCCGCCCCTGCAACACATCCATGAAGCGCAGCAGGATCGGCGGCTTGATCTTGCGCTTGATCAGGTCATCCACCAGCACCCGCAGGTCGATGGCGTTCTTGGAGTTGGACGACGGATGGACGCAGATGTTTCCCTTTTTGTTGATGGAAAACAGATCGTCGCCCCAGTTGTCGACATTGTAGATCTTGGTGGAATCCGCGATGGTCCAGCGCTCCATGAGCACCTCCTTAACCTGCGTTATATGCAGGAAGCAAACGGGTCACGTCAATAAAAAAGGGGACGGGACTCCAGTCCCGTCCCCCGTGTAACCAAGATGTTGCACTTAGTCTTTCTCTTCCAGACTCTGCCCCAGGGCAGCCTTTCTGGAGAGCTTGATCTTACCCTGCTTATCCACCCCGATGCACTTGACCAGCACCTTGTCACCCTCTTTGAGGATGTCGGTGACGTTCTTGACGCGGGTCTCGTCCAGCTCGGAGATATGCACTAGACCGTCGGTGCCGGGCATGATCTCAACAAAGGCGCCGAACTCCATGATCTTCTTGACGGTACCCATGTACAGCTTGCCCTCTTCGGCCTCGTCGGTCAGACCACGGATCAGCTCGATGGCGGCGTCGCAGGCAGCCTTGTCGGAGCTGGCGATGTTGATCTTGCCGCTGTCCTCGATGTCGATCGAGACGCCGGTGGCCTCGGTGATGCTGCGGATGGTCTTGCCGCCGGAACCGATTACGTCGCGGATACGGTCGGGCTTGATGAAGATGGTGGTGATGCGCGGCGCATAGGAGGACATCTCCTCACGCGGAGCGGTCAGGCATTCCGCCATCTTGCCCAGGATATACATCCGGCCGTCCTTGGCCTGCTTGAGGGCCTGGGCCATGATCTCCTTGCTGACGCCGCCGATCTTGATGTCCATCTGCAGGGCGGTCACGCCATCGGCGGAACCGGCCACCTTGAAGTCCATGTCGCCCAGGTGGTCTTCGTCACCCAGGATGTCGGTCAACACGGCAACCTTGTCGCCTTCCTTGATCAGACCCATGGCGATACCGGCCACCGGCGCCTTGACCGGCACGCCGGCGTCCATCAGCGACAGGCAGCCGCCGCAGACCGAGGCCATTGAGGAGGAGCCGTTGCTCTCCAGGGTCTCGCAGACGATCCGGATGGTGTAGGGGAACTGGTCGTGATCCGGCAGGATGGCGGCAATGGCCCGCTCGGCCAGCATGCCGTGGCCGATCTCGCGACGGCCGGGTCCCAGACGGAAGGAGGTCTCGCCCACCGAGAACGGCGGGAAGTTGTAGTGCAGCAGGAACCGCTTGCGGGTATCACGCTGGAACAGATTGTCGATCCGCTGCTCGTCCTGGGAGGTGCCCAGGGTTGTTGCGGCCATCACCTGGGTCTCGCCACGGCTGAACAGGGTTGAACCGTGTACGCGGGGCAGCAGACCGGCCTCAATGGCGATCGGACGGATGGTGGTGGTGTCGCGGCCATCAATCCGGATGCCGGTCTCCAGCACGTCGTTGCGCATCCGCTCGTATTCCAGATCGCCCAAAAAGCCCTTGATCTCTTTGGCGCGGCCTTCATAGTCGGCAGCCAGCGCTTCCAGCACATCGGCCTTGATCTGGGCCACCTCGGCGTAGCGCTCCTGCTTGGACTTGATCTTGAACGCCTGGGCGATCCGGTCGAAGGCCAGCTGCTTCACCTTGGCCTTGAGGGCCTCATCGATCTGCGGCGGCGGCACGTCGCGCTTGGCAACACCGGCCTTCTTCTGCAGCTCGTCCTGGGCGTCCAGAATGCCCTGTACGGCATCCTTGGCAAAGAAGATCGCCTCCAGCATATCCTCTTCGGTCACAAACTTTGATTCGCCCTCCACCATGAAGATGGCGTCGCGGCCGGCGGCCACCACGATCTCCATGTCGCTCTGCTCAAGCTCGGCTGCGGTCGGGTTGGCGATCAGCTTGCCAGCCACCCGGCCCACCTTGACGCCGGCAATCGGACCAAAAAACGGGATGTCGGAGATCCCTAAGGCAGCCGAGGCGCCGATCATGGCCAGGATGGCCGGATCGTGATCCTCTTCGGCCGACAGCACGGTGGCGATGATCTGAGTGTCGTTGAGGAAATTTTCCGGAAACAGCGGACGGATCGGACGATCGATCAGGCGGCAGATCAGGGTCTCGGCATCGGCCGGACGGGCCTCACGCTTGAAGAAGCCGCCAGGAATCCTGCCGCCGGCATAGGCCTTCTCGGTGTAGTTGACAGTCAGCGGGAAGAAGTCCTGCCCTTCCTTGGCCTCTTTGGCGGCCACGGCGGTCACCAGCACTATGGTGTCACCGGATTGGACCACCACTGCGCCGTTAGCCTGTTTGGCCATCTTGCCAGTGGAAATCTTGACCTGCATATTACCTACGGTTGCCTCAACGCATTGCTCATTAAACGTCATACTCATGGTTTCTCCTCCTGCTTGGTATGCGCTGGGGCCGTCGATGCACGGTCCGCTCTGGCGGACCGTCTATCCACGCCCCCAACACTGGTTAACGAAACAGCAAAAGGGCCTTGCAGCCCTTTTGCGATTATACATAAGCCGGGCACTCACCGGCTAAGCCGGATACGTGCCCGTCTCCTACCTGCGGATACCGAGACGCTCGATCACCACTTTGTAACGACCAAGGTCTTTTGATTTCAGATAATCAAGCATGCGACGACGCTGACCGACCAGCTTCAGCAGGCCACGGCGGCTGTGGTGATCCTTCTTGTGCATCTTGAAGTGTTCGGTCAGATAGGTGATCCGCTCACTCAGGATAGCGATCTGGACTTCAGGGGAACCGGTGTCACCTTCATGCTTCTTAAAATTGTTGATGATTTCCTGCTTCTTTTCAGTTGCCAGCACCTTTAAACTCCTCCTGTACCGCTGTGGGTAATATGTGTCGAACTACGGTAAAAACGTAAAAGGGATAACTATATAGCACAGCTTTACGGTTGATGTAAAGCATTTAACTTGCAACAAAGCCTCGTTGTAAAACCAGCCGTCCCTGCCGCTTGCGGGCCACCGCCAACAGAACGCCCTCAGCCACCAGGCAGCAGCAGCCCTCTTCAGGCAGTTCAGGCAGCAGGCAACGATAAGGCACCTGGCCGTTACGCACCAGGCGTACCTCATCAGCATCCAGCTCGATACGGGGCAGATGACTCAGCATGGCCAACGGTTGCAACAGGTACTGGTCGATAGCATCACCGGCAACGACCGCCTCCAGCTCCTCCAGGCTCAGGGCCTGCTCCAGTCGAAACGGGCCACTCATGGTGCGCCGCAGCTCGGTCAGACAGGCACCGCAGTTCAACATTCGGCCCAGGTCATCCGCCAAGGTGCGCACATAGGTGCCACGGGAGCAGTGGACTTCAGCCTGGGCCAGGGGCGGCTCAAAGGCCAGCAGCTCAAAGCGTTTGATCAGCACCCGGCGGGCTGTCCGCTCCACCTCAATACCCTTGCGTGCCAGCTTGTAGAGCGGCTGCCCCCCCTGCTTGATGGCCGAGAACATCGGCGGAACCTGATCGATCTCGCCGGTCAGGTCGGCCATGGCACGGAGCAGGTCGGCTTCACCCGCCTGGGTACTGTCAGCCTCGCGCAGCACCGTACCGGTGATATCCAGGGTATCGGTGGTGATCCCCAGTTGCAGGGTGGCCAGATAGCACTTTTCACCCTCATCCAGAAACGGGATTGCCTTGGTCCCCTCCCCCACCGCAATCGGCAACACGCCGGTGGCAAAGGGGTCCAGGGTGCCGGTGTGGCCCACCTTTTTGGTGGCCAGGATACGTCGCACCCGATTGACGACATCGTGGGAACTGCAACCGGCCGGTTTATCGATAATCAGAAAACCGTCTACCACGCGGCCTCATGCACCGCCTGATAGACGATCCGCTTGACCTCGTCCAGGGTGCCGTCCACGGTACCGCCGGCCGCATTGTGGTGACCGCCGCCGCCAAAGGCCTGGGCCAGAGCCGCCACATTAACCGCCCCCTTGGAGCGGAAGCCGACCTTATATTTTTTCTCTTCAAGCTGGCGGAAGAAGATCGCCACTTCAACACCGGCCACCGAGCGGGGGTAGTTGACAAAACCGTCGGTCAGCTCGGCGCTGGCGCCGCTTGTGGCGTACATATCCAGGGTTACCGTCAGCGAGGCGGCCTGACCGTCGCGGATAAACTCCAGGGTCGGCAGCGCCATGGACAGCAGCTCCAGCCGCTTGCGGGGCTGGCTTTCATACAACCGTTCCGAGACAAACCAGGCGTTCAGCCCCCCCTGCTCCAGCAGTTCACCGGCGGCCTCAAAGGCCTCACGATTGGCATTGGAGTAGCGGAAGGAACCGGTATCGGTCAGCACCGCCACGTACAGACAGAGGGCGGTATCATGATCGGCCCTGAAGCCGTAGGCCTTGGCTATCCGCCAGACCAGAAGCCCGGTGGCGGCGGCCTGCTCATCGATCAGGTTGTAGGCGCCGAAATGTTCACAGGTCAGGTGGTGGTCCAGGTTGACGGTCTGGCCGATCCGCTTGAAGTTGCCGAACTGCGTGCCGGCGCGACGGAACTCGCCCACATCCAGCACAAAGGCCAGATCGAAATCCTGATCGGGGATATCGCTGCGCACCTGCTCGGCACCGGGCAGAAAGCGGTACAGTTCCGGCACCGGATCGGCCAGGTGTACGGTCACCTCTTTGCCGATGGCCCGCAAAAAGGCCGCCATACCAAGCGAGGAGCCGACGGCATCGCCGTCAGGCCCCTCATGACTGGTAATCAACACACTCCGGCTACGCCGAATCGCCTCAACTATGTTCTGAATCGTCTCCATCATGGCCCTCGCCCACCTCACGGAGCAGTGCGTCGATCCGTTGTCCGTACTCCTGGGAATGGTCGTACTTGAAGAGAATATCAGGGGTGTAGCGCATCTTGAGCACCTTGCCAAGTTCACGACGGATATGACGCGCCGCGCTGTTCAGGCCAGCCTCGGTGCTCTTTTTCGCCGCCTCGTCGCCGATCACGGAAAAGAAGATCCGTGCCAGGTGCAGGTCATCGGTCACCTCCACCCCGGTGATGGTCACAAACCCGATGCGCGGGTCGTTCAGCCCACGCATCAGGATGGTGGATACGGTGGTATGGATGGTCTCGGCGACCTTGTCGGAACGTTTATGCATAGTAACCCAGGGTCAGGGGTCAGGGGTCACGGGTCAAGGGTACAAGATACGATCATTCTTGCCCCATGCCCCATGCCCCGTGCCCCTATAGTTTCGCTGCTGTTTTTTCCATCTCAAACGACTCTATAATATCCCCAACCTTGATGTCGTTGTAGTTCTCCAGCCCCATGCCGCACTCGTAGCCCGAGGCCACTTCCTTCACGTCGTCCTTGAAGCGGCGCAGGGTACCCAGCTTGCCTTCGTAGACCACCACGTTGTCGCGCAGCAGACGGACCTGCGAGTTGCGCAGGATCTTGCCGTCCTGGACGTAGCAGCCGGCCACGTTGCCAATCTTGGGCACCGAGAAGATTTCGCGGATCTCGGCACGGCCCAGATACTTCTCCTTGAAGACCGGATCCAGTAGACCTTCCATCGCCTTCTTGATGTCATCCACGGCGTCGTAGATCACGTTGTAGAGGCGGATGTCGACCCCTTCCTTCTCGGCCATGGCCTGGGCCTTGACCTCGGGACGGATGCTGAAGCCGATGATGATGGCGTTGGATGCCGTGGCCAGGTTGACGTCCGACTCGGTGATGGCGCCAACCGCGGTGTGGATCACGTTCAGACGGACCGCATCGGTGGACAGCTTGCGCAGGGTCTCCGCCACTGCCTCCACTGAGCCCTGTACGTCGGCCTTGACGATGACGTTGAGGTCCTTGACCTCTCCCCGCTGGATCTTCTCGTAGAGTTGTTCCAGCGACATCTTGGCATGCTTGGCCAGTTCGATCTCGCGCTGCTTGATCTGGCGCAGGGTGGCGATCTCTTTGGCCTGCTTCTCGTCGGTCATGGCCACAAAGATGTCACCGGCATCCGGCACGCCGGACAGACCGATCACCTCAACCGGCATGGCCGGACCTGCGGTAAGCACGCGTTCGCCGCGGTCGTTCTGCATGGCCCGCACACGACCGGAGTGGACACCGACCACGCAGTAGTCGCCGGTGCGCAGGGTGCCTTCCTGTACCAGCACGGTGGCAACCGGGCCGCGGCCCTTGTCCAGCTTGCCTTCCACGATGGTGCCCTTGGCCGCCTTGTCCGGGTTGGCCTTGAGATCCATCACGTCGGCCTGCAGCAGGATCATCTCCAGCAGCCCTTCCAGGTTGAGGCGCTGCTTGGCAGAGACCTCAACCATGGTGGTGTCGCCGCCCCACTCGGAGGCAACGATGCCATGCTCGGTCAGCTCCTGCTTGACCTTTTCCGGACGGGCCTCGGGCTTGTCGATCTTGTTGATGGCAACGATGATCGGCACGCCGGCCGCCTTGGCATGGTTGATCGCCTCTTTGGTCTGGGGCATCACGCCGTCATCGGCCGCCACCACCAGAATAACAATGTCGGTCACCTTGGCGCCGCGGGCCCGCATGGCGGTAAAGGCCTCGTGACCGGGCGTATCCAGGAAGGTGATCTTGCGTCCATGCAGCTCCACATCGTAGGCGCCGATATGCTGGGTAATGCCGCCAGCTTCGCCTGCAATCACGTTGGCCTGACGAATGGCATCCAAGAGCGAGGTCTTGCCGTGGTCGACGTGACCCATGATGGTCACCACCGGCGGACGCTCCTGCAGCAGTTCCGGCGCGTCAGGGGTAAACTCCAGGATCTCGTCCAGGTCCACCGCCACGTTTTCAACTTCATACCCATAGTCAGAGGCAAGGATCACGGCAGCATCATGATCCAGTACGTGGTTGATGGTCACCATGGTGCCCATCTTCATCATGGCCTTGATCACGTCGGTGGCCTTGATCCCCATCCGCTTGGCCAGCTCGCCGATGGTGATGGTCTCGGAGATCTTGATGATCCGCTTGATGGCCTTAGGGGTGGTCAGTTCGGTCTGACCGGGCAGTTCACGCTCCTTGCCACCTTTTTTACGCGACTTGTGGAACGGATCAAACTGACGCTCCTCGCGCTCAAGCAGCGTGGTCTTGGTGAACTGCTCACGGCCCTTACCTTTGCCCGGTGCCGCCTTTTTGGCCTTATCGGCATCTTTTGCCGGCCCACCAGGCTTGCGGCTTGGACCGCCAGGACCCTTGCGACGATCGTCGCCCTGGGGCGCCAGTTCCACCGGAGTCAACTGTACCGGACGAGGACCGGCGGGACGGGGAGCGCCACCGTCACGGGGCGGTCCTGCGGGACGGGGACCGCGGTCACCACCAGGACCACCTGCCGGGCGGGGACCACGGTCTGAACCCGGGCCTCGACCCGGCTCACGACGGGTGTTCCGATAGTCGGGTGTAATTGGTATCTCAACCCGGCCGGTGATCCTGGCCTGGTTGGCGCTGGCCCGTGCCGGTTGTGCGGGAACAGCATCTGGAGCAGCGGGAGCGGGAGTCGCGGCAGCGGGGGCAACCGGCTTTTCAGCTGCAACCGCAGGTGCCGGCTCGGCAGCCTTTTCCGCTACAACCGGAGCCGCAGGCTGCTCCTGAACGGCGGCAGCAGGAGCCGCCACCACCGGCTCGGCCTTGGTCTCAACCGGCTTTTTGGCAACAACCGTGGCTTCGACCGGTTTCGGCTCAGCCGGTGCTGCAGCTGCGGTGGCCTTTTTCGGAGCCTCCTCCACCGGTTCTGCAACCGGCTCTGGCTCGGTAACGGCGGCCGGCTTGGCCGCCCGGCGACGGACAACGGTGGAGGTAACCCGCACCTCGGCAGGGGCCGCCTCTGTCGGCTGAGGAGCCATGAGCTTGGCCACCGCTTCATCATCAACGGTGTTAGCCCCCGACTTGACGTCGTAGCCCAATGACTTCAGCCGGGCAATGACCTCTTTGGTCTCGACGCCCAGCTTTTCTGCCAGATTGCTCACCCGGGTCTTACTCATCTCCCGCTATCCTCCTCCAGGTAGTTCCTGTAACGCACCAATTCTCGTATCAGCGACTGACCAAACCCCGGCGACATGATCGCCACGGCGCTCCGGTCAGACTCCTTGCCCAACAACATGCCCAACGTTTCCTTCGTCAACGCCCGCATCACCGGCACACCTGCCCGCTGGGCAAGCCCGTCGAGCTTCTCGCCGATGGCGGGTGAAATATCCTCTGACAGCACCAGCAGATTTGGCCGGTTGCTGCCCTTCATGGTCCGCTCGACGGCTTCACCGCCGGAGGTGGCCACACCGGCCTTATTGGCCAGGGCCAGATACCCGCTGATGCGACGCTCCATCTGCTCCTGCAGCAGGCTGTCCAGGGCTGCGCCATCCACCGGCGCTGCGGCCCCTTTGAAGGAACGGCCGAACTGGCGTTTCTTGACCGCCTCCAGCAAGCAGCTGCGCGCCACACAGGTGTAAGCACCTCGTCCCGGCAGCTTTTCCTCTAGATCGGGGGTCACGCTGCCATCCGGCGCCAGCACAAACCGCAGAAAACTGGCCTTGTCACCTTCCCGGCGGCAAGCGATACAGCTGCGCTGGGGACCTGCCTGTGCCTCGCGGCCCATGGCTTACTCCTTGTCAGACTCCACCGGCTGCGCCTCGACCTCAGCCGCCTCAGCGGCGGCCTCCTGCTCTTCAAGCTCTTCCGGTTCATCCAGCTGAGTGCCGTCAAAGGAGGCAAACTCGTCCAGTTCGTCGGCCTCGGTATCCTTGCTCTCACTCTTGATATCGATCCGGCAGCCGGTCAGACGGGCCGCCAGACTGACGTTCTGGCCACGCTTGCCGATGGCCAGCGACAGTTGATCATCGGGTACGATCACTTCCAGGGTGCGCTGCTCCTCGTCCATGAACACCTTGGTGACCTGGGCCGGAGACAGGGCGTTGCAGACAAAGCGGGCCATATCGCCCGACCAGGGGATGATGTCGATCTTCTCACCCCGCAGTTCGGAGACCACGTTCTGCACACGGGAACCACGCATACCGACGCAGGCGCCCACCGGATCCACGTCGCGGTCATGGGAAGCCACGGCGATCTTGGCCCGGCTGCCCGGGTCACGCACCACGTTGACGATCTCTACGATCCCTTCGCTGATCTCCGGCACTTCGGCCTCGAACAGCTTGGCCAGCATCTGGCCATGGGTGCGGGACAGCACGATCTGAGGGCCTTTGGTAGTCATACCCACATCGATGATCATGGCACGAACACGATCGCCAGGACGATAGACCTCGCGGGGCATCTGCTCCTTGGAGGGCAGGATCGCCTCGGCGCGGCCCAGGTCGATCAACAGGTCGCCCCGCTCGAAACGGCGCACCTGACCGGTAACGATCTCCCACTGGCGGTCCTTGTACTCGTTATAAACGGTCTCGCGCTCGGCCTCGCGCACCTTCTGGATGATGACCTGCTTGGCGGTCTGGGCCGCGATCCGACCGAAGTCGCCGGAGTCGATCTTTTCACCCAGTTCGTCGCCGATCTCGCACTCGGGGTCCATCTCGCGGGCCTCTTCCAGCGAAATCTCGGTGTAGGAATCCTGCACCTCCTCCACCACCACCACATATTCAAACAGCTCCACCTCGCCGGTCTCCGAGTTGAAGTGAGCCTCCAGATTTCTGGTGTTGCGGTACTTCTTGTTGGCGGCAGACAGGACTGCCTGCTCCATCGCCTCTACGACCACCTGACGGTCGATCCCCTTTTCCTTGACGATCTGCTCGATGGCCTGCTTGAGGTTGACGTTGGTATCCACGGTACGAATCTCCTTACCTAATACTGATGAATAAATGAAAGCGTTATATAGTTAAAATTCGAAGGCCAGATGGGCCTTGGCGATCTTGTCCAGCGGGATGCGGGCCTGCTGGCCCTCTTTAAGCTGCAGCAGCACCAGCTCTCCCTCCACCCCTTGCAGGGTGCCCAAAAAGGTCTTGCGCTTGTTGCCCTGCTCGTCCTGAAGCAGCTCAGCGGTCTTGATCTGAGCCAGCCTGCCGCTAAAACGGACAAAGTCCTCCAGCCGTTTAAGTGGCCGTTCCAGCCCTGGGGAAGAGACTTCAAGGCTGTAGCGGTCAGGGATGCAGTCCTCCACATCCAGAACCAGCGACAACTCACGGCTGACCTCGGCGCAGTCGTCCAGGTTCACCCCGCCCGGCTTGTCGATGTAGAGACAGAGCACATGGCTGCGTCCGGCGGCCCTGAACTCAAGATCCACCAGCTCAAGGCCCAGGGAATCGAGGATCGGCTGCGCCAGCTCCGTGATTCGCTGTGGTATGTCTACAGATGCTGCCATACAGGCGTACCCCAATAAAAAAGTGGGCCTTGCGAGCCCACTTTGTTGAAAACGAACAAAATGTATCATTGCGAATAGCATAAATTATACGCTGCATGCAAGTCTTTTTTCCCTGTATGGACCAGCGGCTGACGTTGCGACACCACCCGTGCCGATGACGGATATTGACAGCCGGATAATTATCGGTAAAGTGCTGAATTTGCGTCACGGTACCAGGCCCGTGGCAACGAAAGGAGCACCACATGGCACGCTGGCTGGCCATAATCCTGCCCACATTCCTGCTTACCTGCAGCACAGTCCTGGCAACGCCCCTGACCTTGGAGGAGGCACTCCAGAAAGCAAAGCAGCAGCATCCGCTGTTGCAGACCGTGCAGTGGGACCAGGCCATTGCTCAGGCAAGCCGGCGCCAGGCCGACAGTGGCCGCTATCCGCAACTTGACGCCCAGGGAGGCTACACCGCCCAGCTGGACCCGCAGGCCATGCAGGTGGCCGGCCAGTCCATGGAAACCCAGCAGGCCAGCTACACCTTTGCCAGCCTGGCCCTCACGCAGACCCTCTACGACTTTGGTCGCCGCGATGCCCGTCAAAAGCAGGCTCAATACGGGCTCAAGGCGGTTCAGTCGGACATCCGCTCCCAGGAGCAGGAGGTCGTTCTGCAGGTCATCCAGACCTACTTCGGTCTGCTGGAAGGGGAAAAGCTGGTGCTGACTGCAGAGCAGGAACTGCGCTCGGTGGAGGAACACCGCCGGGTTGCCCAGACCCTCTACGAGCATGGCTCCGTCACCCGCAACGACCTGCTGCAGGCCGAGGTGCGCCACGCCTCGTCCCACCAGAAACTGTTGGCCAGCCGCAACCGGCTGGCAAATCTGCAACTGCAACTGAACTTCCTGATCGGATCTGCTCCGGATCAACGGTATCGACTTGCCGAACCGCCACTCCCCACCCAGCCATCAGCTACGCCGCCAGCACTGACAGAGACCCTTGAAAGCCGTCCCGATCTGGCCGCACTACGCAGCCAGCTGGAGACCAGTGAACAACAGGTACGTGCAAGCCGGGCCGCCTTCTACCCGGAACTGTATGCCCGGCTCTCGCTGGATTACCTGGAAAACGAACGGTTGCGTGAGCAGACCATCTATGCCGCCACAGTCGGGTTAAAGGTGAATCTGTTTGACGGCTTTGCCTCGTCGGCCGGCCAAGAAAAGGCGATTGCCTCGCGCTCCCGCGTCCAGCAACAGCTACGGATGGCCGAGCAGCAGGCCCGCCTGGAAATTGCTACGGCCCGTAACGACCTGCAGCTGGCCGACCAGCAGATCGCCGTCACCCGTGAAGCGATCCGCCAGGGCGAGGAAAACCTGCGCATCAACAAGGACCGCTATCAGGAGCGGGTCGGTACCGCCAGCGACGTGCTGGATGCCCAAAGCCTGCTGACCCAGGTCAAGACTGAGCATTACCGGGCCCTGTACGACTTCCAGGTGGCCCGCGCCCGACTGAACAAGGCCCTGGGCCTGTTGTGACAAGGAGTACGTCCCTATGGCAGATGAAACCATGACAACGCCAGCAAGCGAGCCACAGCCTGACGAAAACCGGCAACCGGATGCCGGCAAGCGCTTGAGCCCGCAACGCAAGGCAGCTTTGCTGCTGGTGGCACTGGTACTGATCGGGAGCTGGTTCGGCCTCCGCTGGCTGGTGCATAGCCGTACCAACCTGGAGACCGACAACGCCTTTGTGGAGGCGCGGGTGCATCCGGTTGCCAGCCGCGTGCCCGGCACCGTGGTTGCGGTGCAGGTGCGGGACAATCAGCTGGTGAAGACCGGCGACCTGCTGGTGGAACTGGACCCGGCCGACTACCGGCTGGCAACCGAGAAGGCCGAGGCCGCCGTGGGGCTGGCGATCAACGAGACCTCAAGCGACACCTCCCAGGTTTCGGCGGCCCGGGCAGCCGTACAATCGGCCCAGGCCCGTCGCGACCAGGCTTATCAGGACCTTCGGCGGGGCGAAGCACTCCACGCCCGGGAGGTGATTGCCAAGGAACAGCTTGAACGCCTGCAAACCGGCCAGCGGGTGGCCGAGGCCAGGCTGCGTGAGGCGCAGGAGCAGCTCAAGCGGGCAGAGGCCCAGGCAGGACTCAACGCCGGCCCCGGCGCCCAGGCCCGTATCCGGCTGCGGCAGGCCGAGCTGGCCGAATCGCGGCTACGGCTGAGCTACACCCGCATCACCGCCCCGGCCGACGGCTACATTACCCGCAAGGGGGTGGAACCGGGCGCCACCGTACAGGCCGGCCAACCGCTGATGGCGGTGGTGCCGCTGCAGGAGCCCTGGATCGTCGCCAACTACAAAGAGAGCCAACTGACCCATATCCGCCCCGGCCAGAAGGTCAGTTTCCGGGTGGACGCCTACCCCGGCCGCCGCTTCAGCGGTAACGTGGACAGCATCATGGCCGGCACCGGTGCCGCCTTTTCGCTGCTGCCGCCGGAAAACGCCACCGGCAACTACGTCAAGGTGGTGCAACGGATACCGGTCAAGATCCTGATCGACCCGGACAGCGACCCAGAGCATCTGCTGCGGATGGGGATGAGCGTGGTGCCGGTGATCCATACCGGGCGGGGCTTCGGCGATGTGCTGCGCGAGCTTAGCCCGCTGCGCTGATGTCGGAGGCGCAACGCAGCATCAATAAATGGCTGATCACCATCACCGTGATGCTGCCCACCATCATGGAGATCGTGGACACCTCGGTGGCCAACGTGGCCCTGCCCTACATGCAAGGCAGCCTCAACGCCGGCACTGAGGAGGTAACCTGGGTGCTGACCTCCTACCTGGTCAGCAACGCCGTGGTGCTGCCGATGACCGGCTGGCTGTCCCGCATGTTCGGCCGCAAGCGCTTCCTGATGACCTGCATCGTGCTGTTCACCCTGGCCTCCCTGGCCTGCGGCGCGGCCCCCAACCTGGCCTCGCTGATCTTTTTCCGCATCCTGCAGGGGGCGGCCGGCGGGGCGCTGATCCCGATCAGCCAGGCAATCCTGATGGAGACCTTCCCGCCGCAGCAGCAGGGGATGGCCATGGCGATCTTCGGGGTGGGCGCCATGTTCGGCCCGATCGTGGGACCGGCCCTGGGTGGCTGGATCACCGACCAGATGAACTGGCGCTGGATCTTCTACATCAACATCCCGATCGGCGCAATCGCCATCATCATGTGCAGCTTTTTCATCTTCGACCCGCCCCATCTGCGGGAGGGCAACGGCATCCGCAGCGTTGACTGGTGGGGCCTGGGACTGTTGACCGTCGGCATGGGGGCATTGCAGATCGTGCTGGACAAGGGCCAGTCCGAAGACTGGTTCAACTCCTCCTTCATCATCAGCCTGACCGTATTGACGGTGGTGGCGCTGGCAACCCTGATCTGGGTCGAGCTGACCCACGAACACCCGATCGTCAACCTGCGGCTGTTCAAGGACCTGTCCTTCTCGGCCGGCAACCTGATCATGTTTGTGGTGGGATTCTGCCTCTACAGCTCGATCATGCTGATCCCGCTGTTTCTGCAGACACTGATGGGCTATTCAGCCACCGACGCAGGGATGGTGATGGCGCCGGGCGGGGTGGCCACCCTGCTGACCATGCCGTTGGTGGGGGCGGCGCTGCAGAAGCGGGACGGCCGGAAGATCGTGCTGGCGGGTTTGCTGATCGGCGCTGCCTCGATGTTTCTGATGCAGCGCCTGAGTCTGGAGGCTTCCTACTGGGCCTTTGTCTGGCCCCGGATCGTGCTGGGCATCGGCCTGGCCATGACCTTCGTACCGCTGACCACCGTCACCCTCTCGGCCATACCCAAGCAGGAGATCGGCAACGCCACCGGCATGTTCAACCTGCTGCGCAATATCGGCGGCAGTGTGGGCATTGCGGTGGCAGCCACCATGCTGGGTCGTCTGTCGCAGTTTTACCAGACCGTGCTGGTGCCCCACATCAACCAGTACAACCCCGTGTTTCAGCTGCGCTTCGAGCAGCTCAAACAGGCCCTGATCACCAAAGGGCTGTCGGCCACCCAGGCCGACCAGGGCGCACTGACCATGCTCTACGGCATGGTACGCCAGCAGGCGGCCACCCTGGCCTACAACCGGATCTTCTTCATCGTTGGACTGGCCTTCCTGGCCATCATCCCGCTGTTGCTGCTGCTCAAGCGGCCCAAACACCAGACCGGGCCGCTGGAACTACACTAAGCGCTACTCCAGCCCCTGCTCCGCAATCTCGATTGCCCGTCTTACCGCCATGGCCTTGTTGACCGTCTCCTGCCATTCGGCGGTGGGGTCGGAATCGGCCACGATACCGGCCCCGGCCTGCAGATGCACCTTGCCGTCCCTGACCACCAGGGTGCGGATGGCAATGGCCAGATCCATATTGCCGGAATAGGAAATGTAGCCGACAGCCCCGCCGTAGACGCCACGTCGCAGCGGCTCCAGCTCGTCGATAATCTGCATGGCCCTAATCTTGGGGGCGCCGGACAGGGTGCCGGCCGGGAAGGTGGCCCGCACCAGATCGAAGGCGTCGCGGTCCGCAAGCAGTTCACCGCGCACGTTGGAGACGATATGCATCACGTGTGAGTAACGCTCGATCACCATCAGCTCACTCACCTCAACACTACCGCTCCTGCAGACCCGTCCCAAGTCGTTGCGTCCCAGGTCCACCAGCATGACATGCTCGGCCCGCTCCTTGGGATCGGCCAGCAGCTCCTCGGCCAGCTGGGCATCATCTTCCACCGTGGCACCACGGGGGCGCGTACCGGCGATGGGTCGCAGTTCCACCTTGCGCCCTTCCTTACGCACCATCACCTCCGGCGAGGCGCCCACCACGGTGGTGTCGTCGCAGCGCAGAAAAAACATATACGGGGAGGGGTTGGTGGTACGCAGCACACGATAGATATCAAAGGGGTCCACCGTCAGGTCGCCGCTGAAACGTTGCGACAGCACGATCTGGATGATATCCCCGGCCCGCACGTACTCCTTGCAGCGTTCCACCGCCGCCTCGAAGCCGGCCTGGGTCATGTTGGAGCTGAAGCCCACCGTGCTGCTGGCCGGTCGGGTGACAGGACTGACTGAAAGCGGGCTGCGCAGCTGGGCCACCAGCCCGTCGATCCGCGCCACGGCCTGTTGGTAGGCCTCTTCCAGCGACAGGCTGCCGTCCAGATGTGCGGTGGCCACCACCTGGATCTTCTGCTTGACGTTGTCGAAGATCAGCAGGCTATCGGTGATCATGAACAGCGAATCCCAGGCGCCAATGGTATCGGGAAGACCTGTGGGCAACTGCTCAAAGTGGCGCACCATGTCGTAGCCCAGGTAGCCCACGGCGCCGCCCACAAAGCGGGGCAGTCCCGCCACCTCAACCGGTTGGTACTGGCTTAAGATCTCCCGCACCACCGTGGTGGGATCGACCACCTCCCGTTGTTCGATAGCGCCGTTACGCACCAACTCGACACGCTGCCCCTTGGAGCGGACAATCAGCGACGGACTGGCACCCAGGAAGGAGTAGCGGGCCCATTTCTCGCCGCCCTCAATACTCTCCAGCAGAAACGAATAGCGACCATCGTCGATCTTGCGAAAAGCGGTCACCGGGGTGTCCATGTCGGCCATGATCTCGCGATAGACCGGCACCAGATTCCCCTGGCTGGCTAACTGGCAAAAGGTTGTAAAATCGGGCGTTATCATTGGATTCTCCAGAGCTTGTGGTCAGGCGCGACGCTAACACAGGGGTGTAGCGCTGTCAATGCCGCAACAGGGCTTAAATTGTCCTCTTTGCAATCCGCTAAGTTGTGGTATACTCCTGCACTATTCCAACCCAGTGGAGCGGCCCCTATGGCGATTAAACAGACCAATATCCTGCTTGAAAGTGACACCAACGAACTGGAAATCGTTGAATTCCGCGTGGATGAATACGATCACCACGGCAATCTGGTGCCCTGCCACTACGGGGTCAACGTGGCCAAGGTGCGCGAGATCATCCGCATGCCGGAGGTGACCAAATCCCTTAACTCAGTAGATGCCATCGAGGGGATGATCAAACTGCGGGAAAAGGTGATCACGGTCCTCAACCTGGCACGCATCCTCAACAAGGATACCGGCGACATGCAGGCCGACCGGGTGATCGTGCTGGAGTTCAACAACCTGATGGTGGGGGTGCTGGTCCACTCGGTCTCCCGCATCTACCGCATCTCCTGGAAAAACGTCGAGGCCCCCTCGATGAGCGCCCATTCCGATCAGGTGACCGGCCTGGTCAAGATGGACGACCGGATCATCCTGGTACTGGACTTTGAAAAGATCGTGGCCGAATTCTGCAGCTCCAGCGCCCTGAAACCGCTGGCGCCGGAACAGCTGGCCGAGGCGCCAACCCATGACCGCAACAGCAAGACCATCCTGGTGGCTGACGACTCACCCTTTATCCGCTCCACCATGTGCAGCGCCCTGCGAGGGGCGGGCTACAACGTGCTGGAGGCGGTCAACGGGGCCGAGGCCTGGGACAAGATCCGCGACCTGATGCAGCGTTGCGACACTGAGGGCGTTACACTACGCAGCAAGCTGCAGCTCCTGATCACCGACGTGGAGATGCCCCAGATGGACGGCCTGCACCTGACCTCCACCGTCCGCAAGGAGAAGAATCCGCAGGAACTGCCGATCATCATCTTCTCCTCGCTGGCCTCGGAGGACAACATCCGCAAATGGGAATCGCTGGGGGCGCAAAAAATCCTGACCAAGCCGGATCTACCCAACCTGGTCAAGTACGCCGACGAATATACCGCCTAGCCCTGCTGCACTGGCACGCCGCACTCGAACACCCTGCCCGCCCTGATGGCGCAGGGTGTTTTTTTGTTCACGATACCAGGCCGGCCATAATGGCCGCGGCAGATGCAAGCGAAACGACCACCCACAGCAGTGTGGCCTGCAGCAACGGACGCAGTCCGGTCTTGGCCAACACCTCACGGGTCAGGCCGCTGCCGATCAGAAACAGCGTCACCACCAGCGCCTGCTTGGCCACGGCCAAACCCGCCTGCCAGAACGGCAAGTACTGGGGCAGCAGACTGCGCAGCGCAGCAGCAGCCAGAAACCCGAGAATAAAATAGGGGAACGCAACCCTGCCCTCAGAACGGGTCACCAACGCCACCCCCAGCGCCACCGGCATGATCCAGAGCATGCGGGTCAGCTTGACGGTGGTGGCGATGGTCAATGCCGTACCGCCAAAGGCCGCCGCCGCCCCCACCACGCTGCTGGTATCGTGAATTGCAAGCGCCGACCAAAGACCGAACTGTCCTTCCCCCATCCCCATCAGATGGCCCAACGGTGGAAAGACCAGCAACGCCAGCGCATTGAGGGTAAAGACCGTGGCCAGCGCCACCCCTGTCTCTTCCGGCTCGGCCCTGATCACCGGGGCCATGGCGGCAATGGCGCTGCCGCCGCAAATGGCGGTGCCGAACGAGATCAGGGTTGAGGTGCGGGAGGCAGTGCCGAACAGCCTGCCCAGCGCAAGGCCCAGCAGCATGGTCAGGCCGATACTGACTGCCGTATAGACAAAGGCATCCCGACCGGTGATGATGACGTTCTGAATCGGCACACCGAAACCGAGACCCATCACAGCCCCCTGCAGCAACAGTCGGCTCCAGCGGGAGGTCTGCACCTTCCAGGGATTGCCCAACAGCAGCCCGAACACGATGCCTGCCCCCAAGGCCATTGGCGCCGTTACCACCGGCAGGACGGCTCCAACCGCCAAGGCGATAAAAAGATACGGTCGTAACTTCACGATTAGTTGCACAAAGGCCTCCTCGATCACAGCTCTGTCGCAGCTCACGATAACAAAAAAAATGCAGGGGCGACACGCTGAATACATAGCGTATACATGAAGGCGCATACAGCGGAGCCAGGCAAGCAGCATCCGCAAAAGCGCACATTTATCTATTGACATCACCCCTTGTTTCTGGTTAAGTGCCGCCACCATAAGCTTCATAACTATACAAAATAACTAAATTTTTTCAGCTTCGCTAAAAATTTTCAATCTTACTTTCGATCTGATCGAACTCTCAGGAGGCAGTCACATGAAAAAAGTCAACAAGTTCAGAAAGGTAATGGCCGCCAACCGTGGCGAGATCGCCATCCGCATCTTCCGGGCCTGCACCGAACTGGGTATCAGCACCGTTGCCCTCTACTCGGAAGAAGACAAGCTCTCCCTGCACCGCTACAAGGCCGATGAGGCCTACCAGATCGGCAAGGGCAAGGCCCCGATCGACGCCTACCTGGGGATCGACGAGATCATCGCCCTGGCACTGAAGGCCGACGTGGATGCGATCCACCCCGGTTACGGTTTCCTGGCTGAGAACGCCGAGTTTGCCGAGAAGTGCGAGGCCGCCGGTATCACCTTCATCGGCCCCACCGCCGAGATGCAACGCGCCCTGGGTGACAAGGTGGCCGGCCGCAAGGCAGCCATGGCCGCCGGTGTACCGGTGGTGCCCGGTACCGAGGACCCGATCGGGAAGGAAGAGGAAGCCCTCAAGTTTGCCAAGGAGCACGGCTATCCGATCATCATCAAGGCGGCTGCCGGCGGTGGTGGCCGCGGTATGCGGGTGGCCCGCAACAAAAAGGAGCTGACCGAAGGTCTGGTGGCGGCCCGCAGCGAGGCCAAGGCGGCCTTCGGCAACCCCACGGTCTTTCTGGAGCGCTACATTGAGAACCCCAAGCATATCGAGGTACAGGTACTGGGTGACAACTACGGCAACCTGGTACACTTCTTCGAGCGGGATTGCTCGATCCAGCGCCGCCACCAGAAGGTGGTAGAGTTTGCGCCGTCGCTCTGCCTGACCCAGCAGCAGCGTGAGGAGATCTGCACCGCGGCCCTGAAGATCTCCGGGCTGGTCAAGTACCGCAACGCCGGCACCGTTGAATTCCTGGTGGACCAGGAGGGTGCTTTCTACTTTATTGAGATGAACCCCCGCATCCAGGTTGAACATACCGTCACCGAAATGATCACCGGCCGCAACCTGGTGCAGAACCAGATCCTGATCGCCCAGGGCTACAAGATGTCCGACCCGGAGATCAACATCCCCTCCCAGTCGGCCATCGACATGCGCGGTTATGCCATCCAGTGCCGGATCACCACCGAGGACCCGGCCAACAACTTCGCCCCGGATTTCGGCACCCTGACCACCTACCGCTCTGCTGCCGGGGCCGGTATCCGTCTCGATGCCGGCAACGCCTTCACCGGCGCCAAGATCACCCCCCACTATGACTCGCTGCTGGTCAAGGTCAGCTCCTGGGGCCTGACCTTCAAGGATGCCGCTGCGATCATGGACCGCGCCCTGCAGGAGTTCCGGGTACGGGGGGTCAAGACCAACATCGGTTTCCTGGAGAACGTGATCACCCACCCGGTGTTCCTGCACGGCAAGTGTGACACCTCCTTCATCGACAAACACCCCGAACTGCTGCAGTTCCGCGAGAAGAAGGACCGCGCCAGCAAGGTACTCTCCTTCCTGGGGGATGTGGTGGTCAACGGCTCCCCTGGTATCACCAAGCCGCTCAAGTCGGCCGAGCTGATCGAGGCACGGGTGCCGGAGATCGACTACACCCAACGCCGTCCGGCCGGCTCAAAAGACCTGTTCATGAAGCTGGGGGCCGAGGGGCTCTCCAAGTGGATCCTGGAGCAGAAGAAACTCCTGATCACCGACACCACCATGCGGGACGCCCACCAGTCGCTGCTGGCCACCCGGGTCCGTTCCCATGACATCCTAAAGATCGCCGAGCCCACCTCCTACCTGGGGGCCGATCTGTTCTCGCTGGAGTGCTGGGGGGGCGCCACCTTCGACGTCTCGATGCGCTTCCTGAAGGAGTGTCCCTGGCAGCGTCTGCACAAACTGTCCGAGGCGATCCCCAACATCCTGTTCCAGATGCTGCTGCGCGGTTCCAACGCTGTGGGCTACACCAACTACCCGGACAACGTGGTGCAGAAGTTTGTGGAAGAGGCCGCCAACTCCGGCGTGGATATCTTCCGGGTCTTTGACTCGCTGAACTGGACCACCGGCATGCAGGTGGCCATGGAGGCGGTGCGCAAATCCGGCAAGATCTGCGAGGCCACCATCTGCTACACCGGCGACATCACCGACCCCAAGCGGGACAAGTATCCGCTGGAATACTACGTGAACATGGCCAAGGAGCTGGAGAAGATGGGGGCCCATATCCTGGCCATCAAGGATATGGCCGGTCTCCTGAAGCCGATGGCCGGCTACAAGCTGGTCAAGGCTCTGAAAGAGAACATCGGCATCCCGGTGCACCTGCACACCCACGACACCTCCAGCAACGCCGGCGCCATGCTGCTGATGGCCAGCGAGGCCGGGGTGGACATCGTCGATGCCTCACTCTCCTCCCTGTCCGGCCTGACCGCCCAGCCCAACCTGAACGCCCTGGTGGCGGCGCTGGAGCGTACTGAACGCGACCCGCAGCTGAATGCCGCCGGCCTGCAACAGCTGGCCAACTACTGGGAGACCGTGCGGGATTACTACGCACCCTTCGAGTCAGGCCTGAAAAGCGGCACTGCCGAGGTCTATCACCACGAGATTCCCGGTGGCCAGTACTCCAACTACAAGCCGCAGGTGGCAGGCTTAGGGCTTTTGGACCGCTGGGAAGAGTGCAAGGAGATGTACCATCAGGTCAACCTGATGTTCGGCGACATCGTCAAGGTGACCCCCTCCTCCAAGGTGGTGGGCGACATGGCCATGTTCCTGGTCAAGAACAACCTGCAGCCGGCTGATGTCTTCACCACCAAAGAAGACCTGGCCTTCCCGGAATCAGTGGTGGGTATGTTTAAGGGGATGTTGGGCCAACCGTACCAGGGCTGGCCGGAAGAGTTGCAGAAGATCGTCCTCAAGGGCCAGCAGCCGATCACCTGCCGCCCCGGCGAACTGCTGGAGCCGGTGGACTTTGATGAGGAGCGCCTCAAGCTGGAGGAGAAGCTGGGCCACAAGGTGGATGACAAGGCCTTGATCTCATCGATCCTCTACCCCAACGTCTACCCGGAATTCGACAAGCATCGCCAGGACTTCTCCGACACCTCGGTCATCCCGACCCCAATCTTCTTCTACGGGCTGGAGCCGGGCCAGGAGACCTCGCTGGACATCGAGGCCGGCAAGACCCTGATCATCAAACTGAACGCCGTGGGCAAGCTGCAGGAAGACGGCACCCGCGAGGTCTACTTCGAGCTGAACGGCAACAACCGGGCCGTGGTGGTGCGTGACCAATCGGTGCAGAACAGCGACGCCTTCCGCGAAAAAGCCGACAAGGGCAACCCCAGCCATATCGGCGCCCCGATGCCGGGCAAGGTCTTCAAGGTCAACGTCAAGGCCGGCGATCAGGTCAAGGCCGGCGACGTGCTGCTGGTGACCGAAGCCATGAAGATGGAGACCAACATCAAGGCCAAGGCCGACGGCACGATTGCCGAGGTGAAGTTCAAAGAGGGCGATAAGGTGGAGAAAGAGGACCTGGTCATCGTAATGGGTTAATCCTCGCCTTACTGCAACAAAAGCAACGCCCTGCTCCGGTTTTCCGGGGCGGGGCGTTTGCTTACAGGCTTGCCGATGCTGCCAGGTGTGGTACAGTAAGCGCACACCTGGCACCAACCAGCAGCATGAGAAACAAGCAATGACACCTGAACAACAGCTGCTGAAGCTGCAGCGCACCGACAACGAAGCGCTGCGAATCCTGGGACGTTCGTTACTGACCCTGGCAGCCGTACTGCTCTGTGCTGCCGCCTATCACTACCATGAGGCGATGTTTGCGATGGCCGGCGTCTTTCTGGCAGTTGTGGCCCTTTCGATCTGGAAGAGTGCACCGCACCGCAGACATGCGGTACGGGCATCCCGCCAGGGCATCCCGTACAGCAGCACTCTGACCATAACGGTTACGGAATCGTCTGATGCAAGCGCGTACCAAGCGACCGTTCGCGACCGTTTTGGCACCAGTTGGGAGTTCGAGTTCCTGCCGCAGGGCTGGCAGCCAACTGCCGGTCAAACGAAGGCACAGCTGTTCAGCATCGCTGATGTTGCCTGGCCGGTGCTGATCCGCACCGAACACGGTATTCTGTACCCCCGCTATACCCCCAAACGTCTGGAGCCGCCATCACCCGGCCTTCGCGCACAGCCGTCCACAAAGGAGCACCCATGAGCACACCGATCCTGATTGCCAAAAACGAGACCACCGAACTACATCTGCTGCCGCGCATGGCCAACCGCCACGGCCTGATCACCGGCGCCACCGGCACTGGCAAGACCGTAACCCTGCAGACCCTGGCCGAGCAATTCTCCAGCATCGGCGTGCCCTGCTTCATGTCCGATGTGAAGGGCGACCTGTCCGGTCTGGCGCTGCCCGGCGGCAGCAACCAGAAGGTGGCGGAACGGGTGACCCAGCTGCAACTGGGCGATCATCAGTATCAGGGGTTCCCGGTGACCTTGTGGGATCCGTTCGGCCAAAGCGGCCATCCGGTGCGGGCCACCATCTCCGACATGGGGCCGCTGCTGCTGGCCCGCATGTTGGAGCTGAACAATACCCAGGCCGGCGTCTTGAACCTTGTCTTCAAGGTGGCCGATGATAACGGCCTGCTGTTGCTTGATCTGAAAGACCTGCGGACCATGTTGCAATACGTGGGGGATAACGCCAAGGAGTTCACCACCGAATACGGTAACATCTCGTCCGCCAGCGTAGGGGCCATTCAACGCAGCCTGTTGACCCTGGAAAGCCAGGGCGGCGAACAGATCTTCGGTGAGCCGATGCTGAACATCAACGACCTGCTGCAATCCGACCGCGGCAAGGGGGTGATCAACATCCTCTCGGCCGATAAACTGATGCAGGCACCCAAGCTGTATGCCACCCTGCTGCTCTGGCTGCTGTCGGAACTGTTCGAGAATCTGCCCGAGGCCGGTGATCTGGACAAACCCAAGCTGGTCTTTTTCTTTGACGAGGCCCACCTGTTGTTCAACGATGCCCCGCCGGCCCTGGTGGACAAGATCGAACAGGTGGTGCGCCTGATCCGCTCCAAGGGGGTCGGTGTCTACTTTGTCACACAGAACCCGGCCGATATCCCGGACAAGGTGCTCTCCCAGCTGGGCAACCGGGTGCAGCACGCCCTGCGGGCCTTCAGCCCCCGCGACCAGAAGGCGGTCAGGGCGGCAGCCGAGACCATGCGGGATAACCCGGCACTTGATGAGGAAACGGTGATTACCGAACTGGGGGTTGGCGAGGCGCTGGTCTCCTGCCTGGATGAGAAGGGGCGCCCCGGCATGGTGGAACGGGCCCTGATCGTGCCGCCCCGGGGCCAGATCGGCCCGATCGACCCCCAGGAGCGCCAGCGTCTGATGCAATCGTCACTGGTGGCCGGGGTCTACGACCGGGCCGTTGACCGCGAATCGGCCTACGAACTACTCAAGGCCCGGGCCGAGCAGGCAGCGGCACAAGCGGCGGCGTCCACTCCCCAACCGGCAGCGCAGCAACCTGCTGCAGGGGCTGGCCTGGGCGGCTTGGGCGGCTTGGGCGGCATGCTGGGTGATCTGCTGGGCGGTGGTGGTGGCGGCGGCCGGCAACGCCAGGGGGTGGTGGAGGCGATGGCCAAAAGCGCGGCCCGTACGGTGGGCAATCAGTTGGGCCGGGCCATCATCCGGGGGGTAATGGGTTCTATCCTGGGGGGTAGACGCTAGGCGACACACTGACCGATAGCCGAAAACAAACGCCCCGCCTTGGGTTGCCAAGGCGGGGCGTTCATGCGTAATAGCAGTAACTAACGGCTAGCGTTGTGTGCGGCTGCGCTGCTGATAGCCGCCCGCTGTTTTGGGGGCACCGCCCTGGCGGCGTTGGCCACCCGGCACAAAGGGACGCCGACCCTTGCCAGCCGCACCACGGTTGCCGGAAGGCATCGAGCTGGAAGGCTCCAAGCCGGGGATGGTATGGACCGGCACCTTCTGACCGGTGTAACGCTCGATCCGCTGCAGATAGGCAGCCTCGGCCGGCGAGACAAAGGAGATGGCGATGCCGGTGGCGCCGGCCCGGCCGGTGCGGCCGATACGGTGCACGTAGTCTTCGGCTGCCTTGGGCAGGTCGAAGTTGATCACATGGCTGATGCCGTTGATATCGAGACCGCGGGCAGCCACGTCGGTGGCCACCAGCAGCTTGACACGGCCACGGCGCAGGTTGGTCAGGGTGCGGGTACGGGCCCCCTGGGTCATATCGCCATGCAGGGCTGCAGCGGCATGTCCCTGCTGGTACAGCTCCTGGGCCAGGCTGTCGGCATCCCGCTTGGTGGCGGAGAAGATGATCGCCTGGGTGATGCTGGGGTCCTCCAGTAGATGGTGCAGCAAACGGTACTTGTGGCCCAGATTGTCGGTCACATGCAGCCGTTGCTCGATCTGCAGGTTGGTGGTCTTGGGGGTGGCAATGGCGATCCGCTCCGGCTCGGTTAGCAGCCGTTGGGCCAGCCTCGCCATCGGGTCGTCCATGGTGGCGGTAAACAACAGGGTCTGACGGCCTTTGGGGGTGGCGGCGGCGATCTGGTCAACGGCGTCGGTGAAGCCCATGTCCAGCATCCGGTCGGCCTCGTCCAGCACCAGCAGTTCCACGCGGGACAGGTCCAGCCGTCCCCGCTCCAGGTGATCGATCAACCGGCCCGGGGTGGCCACGATCAGGTCAATCGGCTGGCGCAGCATCCGCAACTGCTCAGGATAGGGTACGCCACCCATGATAGTGCCGTAGCGAAAACGGAGCATACGGCCATAACGGGCCACGGAATCGGCCACCTGTACGGCCAGTTCGCGGGTGGGGGTCAGCACCAGCACCCGGGGGCCGTGACCGGCAGGGCCGGGCTTGGCCAGGCGCTCCAGGGCCGGCAGGATGAAGGCGGCGGTCTTGCCGGTGCCGGTCTGGGCCGAGGCGATCAGGTCACGGCCGGCCTGGGCCAACGGAATGGCCTCAGCCTGGATCGGGGTGACCTCGGTGTAACCGCAGGCAGTGATCGCCTTCTGGATGGACGGGTGCAGATTGAGTTCAGTAAACAGCATGCAATTCTCCTGATTCGGCGCGAGCGGAAACCTGCCGGGTCGCACTCCGGTATGCCAAATCGAGTTAGAGGGTGTGTGAATGGGCGCGTCGGGACAACCACTGTCCCTGAAAGGGGTAGCGACACCACCACGAATGGCCGGCAGTACTCAGGTACCGATCTTGAATCACATTGATGGGTACCACTTCGTCGCAAACCAAACGCGGTGCTGCACAAATCGGGGAATTAACCGGGATGCAGAAGGGGGTCGGGCAGCGAAGAATTGAGGCGAAAACAATTTTGTGACTTTATTGGATGTTTCGATGAATAGCAAGCAAATAATATAAAAAAAGCATAGGCGCCCCTTGACAGGCCCCTGATAATCGTGAAATGTAGCAGTCTAACTTCTGGAGGAGGAATGACCATGAAGAACAAACAGGAAACCCATCTCAAGGAATGGCAAGGTCTGGAAGAGGCTGCTGAACAGATGCTGCCGCTCTTGGGCCAGCTCTACCGTGAACGCAACATCGTCTGCACCGTCTATGGCCGCTCGGTGGTGCACAGCACCACCATCGACATCCTCAAGGCCCACCGTTTCGCCCGCCTGATCATCGACACAGAGCTTTCCGCCCACAAGACCCTGCCGGTGGTGGAGGCGCTCTGCCAGCTGGACCTGGCTCCAGCCCGGATCGACATCGGCAAGCTGGCGGTCGGCTTTCAGAACCAGTCTGCCTGCAGCTCGCTGATCGACTACCTGCGCAGCGAACTGGGCCAGGTCAACACCGGCCGCCAGGCGATCATCAACGAGCCCCAGGATATCGTGCTTTACGGCTTTGGACGGATCGGTCGTCTGTTGGCCCGCCTGCTGGTAGAAAAATCCGGCAGCGGCGACAAGCTGCGCCTGCGGGCCGCCGTGGTGCGCAAAGGCAGCGCCGACGACCTGATGAAACGGGCCAGCCTGTTGCGGCGCGATTCGATCCACGGTCAGTTCAACGGCATCATCACCGTGGATGAAGAGGAAAACGCCATCATCGCCAACGGCAACATGATCCGGATCATCTACGCCGATGCCCCGGAACAGGTGGATTACACCGCCTACGGCATCAGCAACGCCATCCTGATCGACAACACCGGCAAATGGCGCGACCGTGAAGGGCTCTCCCGCCATCTGCAGGCTAAGGGTGTCGCCAAGGTAATCCTGACCGCACCGGGCAAGGGCGACATCCCCAACGTGGTGGCCGGGGTAAACAACGAGCTGATCAGCGCCAGTGAAACCATCTTCTCGGCTGCCAGTTGCACCACCAACGCCATCGTACCGGTGCTGAAGGCGGTCTACGACCGCTTCGGCATCCAGCATGGCCATGTGGAGACCTGCCACTCCTATACCAACGACCAGAACCTGATCGACAACTACCACAAGGGTGCCCGTCGCGGCCGCAGCGCGGCGCTGAACATGGTGATCACCGAGACCGGCGCAGCCAAGGCGGTGGCCAAGGTGATTCCCGAGCTGGCCGGCAAACTGACCGGCAACGCCATCCGGGTACCGACCCCCAACGTCTCGCTGGCGATCCTAAACCTTGAACTGGGCCAGGAAACCAGCGTCAAGGAACTGAACCGCTACCTGCGGGACTGTTCGCTCAACTCGCCGCTGCAGAACCAGATCGAGTATGTGGTTTCCCCCGAGGTGGTCTCCAGCGACTTTGTCGGTTCACGGGCAGCCGGCGTGGTTGACTCCCTGGCCACCATCGTGCAGGGCAACCGCTGCGTACTCTACGTCTGGTATGACAACGAGTTCGGCTACAGCTGCCAGGTGGTGCGGATGGTGCAGAAGATGGCCGGCATCGAGCTGCCGGCGCTGCCCAACTAAACCCACCCTTAAACAGAGCGGGCGCCCTGCTGGGCGCCCGCTCACACACTTCTCACACAACAGCCTTTTCCCGCCGACGCCGCCCCCACTTTTCCAGCTCCAACAGCACAAACACCGCCACTGCCGGCAGCAGCACCAGCCACAGCAGGTTGCCGGTCAACGCCGTGGTTGCGAAGAAGCCCTGCAAGGGTGACCAATAGACGACCGCTGCCTGCAGCACTGCGACGCTGGCCGCCATCAGCAGCAGCCACCGATTGGTGAACAGGCCCATGCTGACAAACGAGTTCCTGAAGGAACGCAAGGCCATGGCCTGGGCCACCTGGGCCAGGGACAGCGAGACGAACAGCACGGTCTGCCAGGGGCCGCCAGCCCGCCAGGTGAACCAGGCCACCGCCATACAGCAACCGCCGATCAAGCTGCCGGTAAGCAGTACATACTGCAGTGCGCTGCGATCGAATATCTGGCTGTCGGAGCGGATCGGCGGACGCTGCATCACATCCGGCTCCGGCCGCTCAACCCCCATGCCCAGCCCCAGCAGGCCGTCGGTCAACAGATTCAGCCACAACAACTGCAGCGGCGTCAGCGGCATCGACATGCCGATGAATGGCAGCAGCAGCACCGCCAGGATCTTGCCGGTATTGCCGGCCACGGAGAAGATCACAAACTTGCGGATGTTGTCGTAGATGGTGCGGCCTTCCTCCACCGCCGCCACGATGGTGGCGAAATTGTCATCCAGCAGCACCATGTCAGAGGCCTCGCGAGCAACGTCCGTGCCCACCTTGCCCATGGCCACCCCCACATTGGCCTTTTTAAGGGCCGGCGCGTCGTTGACCCCGTCGCCGGTCATGGCCGCCACACCGCCCTGACGCTGGATGGCATCCACGATCCGCAGCTTGTGCTCCGGCGCCACCCGGGCATAGACCGAGACCCGATTCACCGCGGCATCAAACTCCTCGTCACTCAACCGATCAAGTTCCTGACCGGTAAGCGCCCCCGAAGCGCCGTCGACACCCACCTGACGGGCAATGGCCCGTGCGGTCAACGGATGATCGCCGGTGATCATTACCGGTCGAATACCAGCCGACAGGCAGTGCGCCACCGCATTCGCCGCCTCCTGGCGGGGGGGGTCGCTCATCACGCTCAAGCCCACCAGGCAGAAATGCTGCTGCAGCGCTTCCAGCCGGTCATCATCACCCGGCTGCATCAACCGCACCGCCAGTGCCAGCACCCGCTGCCCCTGGTCGGCATACCGGTCAGCAGCCTGCTGCAGCGCCTGGCGATGCTGCTCGCTGATCGGCGTCATGCCATCCAGCAACAGGTCGGTACAGAGTGGCAACATACTATCGATGGCCCCCTTGGCCGCCAGCAGCCTACCGCCGACCACCAGGGGCAATGTCGGCAGATACGCGCCTGCCCCCTCTGACAAGCGGTGGACCGTAATCATCCGCTTGCTGACCGAATCAAAGGGGATCTCGGCGATACGCGGCAGGGCCAGTTCCAGTTGCTGGCGCAACAGGCCGCTTTTCGCCGCCGCAACCACCAGCGCACCTTCGGTGGGATCCCCCAGAACCTCCTGCCGACCATCGCTACCGAGCGTGAGCTGCGCATCATTGCAGAGAGTTCCCAGGGCCAGCAGCAGCTGCGCCTGTTCCGTGGTGGCGGTCGCGTTGCGCCGCACCACCGCTGCAGCAGACACCAGTTCGGTGACGGTCATCCGGTTTTCGGTCAGGGTACCGGTCTTGTCGCTGCAGATCACCGTCACTGAACCGAGTGTCTCCACCGCCGGCAGACGCCTGATCAGGGCACGGCGTTGCAGCATCCGCTGGGCCCCCAGGGCCAGGGTGATGGTAACCACCGCCGGCAAGCCCTCGGGTATGGCCGCCACCGCCACGCTGACCGCCAGCATCAGCATCTCCCTGATCCCCTCACCCCGCAGCAGGCCGACACCGAAGATCACCGCCGCCACGACAACCGCTACCAGCGCCAGCACCTTGCCCAGCCGATCCAGCCGTTTCTGCAGCGGGGTCCACTCCTGCCCCACCTGCTGCAGCAGGATGGCGATCCGCCCCAACTCCGTTGCCATACCGGTGGTGGTGACCACCGCCTCGGCCCGGCCCGCCGACACCAGAGTGCCCATGTAGAGCAGGTTGCGACGGTCACCGGCCGGCAGATCCGGTTCCATGAACGGGTCAGTTTGTTTTTCTACCGCCTCTGACTCGCCGGTGAGGAGTGACTCCTGCACCCGCAGGGCGTGGGCCTCGTACAGGCGGCAATCAGCCGGCACCACGCTGCCGGCCTCCAGCAAGACGATGTCACCCGGCACCAATTCCATGGCCGGCAGTTCCAGCACCTGGCCGTCCCGCCGCACCCGCACCAGTGGCACAGCCAAACGCTTCAACGCTGCCATGGCCCGTTCGGCCCGGTAATCCTGCACAAACCCCAGCAGGGCAAACAGCGCCACAATCGCCAGGATGGTGACGGCATCCTTGAAGGAGCCGACCAGCCCGGAAAGCAGCGCCGCTGCGGTCAGGATCAAGGCCATGGTGGAGGTGACCTGTTCCCACAGGATCGACCAGGCCGAGCGACCGCCTCGTTCCTGCAGGGCGTTAGGGCCATACTGATGCAGCCGTTCCTGCGCGGTGGCTGCGGCAAGCCCTTGTCCAGGTGTAACTCCAAGCTGTTGCAGCACTTCTTCGGACGTAAGGGTATGCCAGAGTGTTTGTGTGGTCATCGTTTCACCGTTGCAATAAAAATGGAGACGTGCGGTCGGCATCAAAATCGGTCACGTAATAGTAGCCGTAGCGGTCCTGAGAATCTTTGCTGACCCCGCTGGGCCGCTGCAGCGAGGCCCGCAACGCCATCGGCCGATTACTGCTGAAGACAATATACAGCGCATTGGAACTGCTGTGCGGATCAACGGTAAACAGAAATTTTTTCTGATCTTCCCGGCGCGGCCCGCTGCCGGTTCCGGTGCCGATCCCGGTGAAATGCCGGTAGCTACTGCTCAAGGGGCTGCCATCTCCCCAGGAGTGGCCATACCCGATATTGGCGCCGAAATCGAAGCTGAAGGTAACCTCATAGCGCTGCCCTGGCACCAGTCCCACCAACTTGAAAAGGGTATAAAAATAGTCGCTCGGGCCGAAGAAGTTTGGCAGGCCTGCTGGACGCGGCCCGGTGGTGACCGAGGCGTTACCGTTGACCGGCACCTCCACAAAACCGGACGAAAGGGAACTGCTTGGTGTGCCGGCGTTGGCAGTGCAGCGTTTGAGCAGGAACGGCGCGCTGCGATCCAGATCAAAATCGGTCACGTAATAATAGCCATAGCGATCCTGCGAATCCTTGGTGACCCCGCTGGGGCGCTGCAACGAGACCCGCAACGCCATCGGCCGGCTGCTCTTCAGCACCAGATACAACTCGCCACAGCTACTGGCAGGATCGATTGTGAACAGGAATTTCTGCTGGCTTTCCCGGCGCGGTCCGCTGCCGGTGCCGGTCCCGATGCCGGTAAAGGATCGGTAGTCCGTGCCAAAGGGTGTGCCGTCCACCCAGGAATGGCCGTAGCCGATATCGGTGCCGGACTCATAGCTGATGGTGGCCTCGTAGCGCTGTCCCGGAGTCAGACCGGTGAATCTGAAGATCGCATAGGAGTAGTCGCTGGGACCAAAAAACGAGGGCAACCCGGCCGGATGTGCCCCGGTGGTTACCGAAGCGGTTGCATTCAGCGGCACCTCGACCACCTCGGCAGCCCAGGCGCCACCTGTCAGACAGCAGCTCAGCAGCAGGCCCACCAGACCGATCAAGAACGTTTGCATGGCTCTTCCTCCTTTGCAGTGTACGGCTCAACGCACGCACTGCAACCATACCACCGATTGCGCCAAGTGCTACTGACCAGTCACCAGCTGCTCGGCGATCCGCTCGGACCCCTCCATCAGGTAGTCCCGTTTGGTGACGTCGCTGCGCTCCGAGATGCCGATACCGCGCAGCAGGTGACCGGGACGGTAGCCGTACCAGTTGAAAAAGAAATTATAGCGCTCAAAGATGTCCGCAAAACTGTTCTCATCCGGATGGCCCTGGATCAGGATCATGGCCAGACCCTTGCCCGGCTCCAGCCGGCTGCAGTCAGGTCGGGCGTAATATTCGGGCTTGAGGAAACAGAAGGTGCGGTCGATAAATGCCTTGAGCTGGGCGCTGACGTCACCATAGTAGACCGCAGAGGCCAGCACCAGGGCATCGGCCGTCCGCACCGCCTCCAGCACCGGGGCCAGATCGTCCTTCAGCACACAGACCTCCGAGCCGTTCTTGCAGGCGTAACAGGCCTGGCAACCCCGGTAATTGAGGCCGTTCAGGTAGATGGTCTCCACCTCGGCCCCCAACGTCTGGGCCTTTTTTGTCAGACGGGCCACCACGGTGGCGCTGTTACCCTCTTTGCGGGGCGATCCCAACAGACAGACGATCTTCATCTCATACCTCCCCTTGTTTCAAAAACTAGGTGCTCAGCTTACCCCATGCCCTGCCCTTTGTGAAGCGCCCCGTACGATTGACTTTTACCTCCCGGCACGGTAAGCACAACAGGCTATCCGAGCCCGAGGAGTCCCCCGCATGCCTGCACCAACCGTCACCAACCGCCTGTTCAGCGCCATTATCCGTCACCCCTGGCAGGTGCTTGCAATAGCCCTGCTGCTGTCGATCATGGCAGTGGCCTACACGGCAACCAATCTGAAATTTCTGACCGGCCGCGACGACCTGATGCCGAAGCATGCCCCGTTCCAGCAGGATTACCAGGCCTATCGGGCCAGCTTTGGCGACCAGGAGGAGATCGCCATTGTGGTGGAATCAGACGATCCGGCCCTGACCAGCCGCTTCAGTGACCGGCTCTACGCGCGGCTGTCCCAGGAGCCGCGCCTGTTTCTGGAGCTGCTCTATCCGGGCGGGATGCCCTACTTCCGCCAGAACGGCCTGTTGTTCATGCCGCTGGAGGAGTTGCAGCAGCTGGCGCAGACCATCGAACTGGCTGCACCGGTCCTGCAACAGCTGGCGGGCGATCCGTCGATCAAGACCCTGTTCAGCAGCCTCAGCGATCAGATCGACGACTACCTTCTCAATCCCACCCCGGCCAAGCTGCAACGGCTGTCCTTCATGCTCACCACCCTCGACAAGGGCCTGGGCGGATTTGACGGCACCAACGCCACGCTCTCCATGGATGCACTGCTCTCAGGCAGCGTTGACGGCACGCCATCGGCCCTGGAAAACAGCGGCAGGCAGCAGGTAATCACCATCCGCCCCCTTAAACAACCGGGCAGCTTTGTACCGGCCGAACAGGCGATCACAACGGTACGGGCTGAACTGGAGCTGCTGCGCAATGATACGGCATTCAGGGGCGTGACTGCCGGCATCACCGGCGTGCCGGTGCTGGAATATGAGGAGATGGCCACCAGCATGCAGGATATGAAGCTGGCCTCGATCCTGTCGCTGCTGCTGACCGCCTTGCTGCTGCTGTTCGCCTTCCGGGGGATGCGCACGATGCTGGCCGCCATGGTGGCCCTTCTGTGCGCCATTGCAGTGGCCTTTGGCCTGGCCACCCTGCTGGTGGGGCACCTCAACATCCTCTCGATGGCCTTTGCGGTGATGCTGCTGGGGTTGGGGGTGGAGTACGGCATTCAGCTTGTGCTGCGCCACCAGGAACTGCTGCAGCAACAGCCCTTTGAAGAGGCGTTACTGGAAAGCCTGCGCTCAAACCTGCGGCCGATCCTGCTGGCCTTTGCCACCACCGCCCTGGCCTTCCTGACCTTTCTTCTCACCGACTTCCGGGGGATTGCCGAACTGGGGCTGATCGCCGCCGTCGGCGTGGGGGTCTGCTTCCTGGCCACCTTCACCGTGCTGCCGGCCATGTTGGTGCTGGTACACAAGGGTCAAGTGGCAGGGGGCACGGGACACAAAACAGAGCGGCACGGGGCACCAGGTACGTGGCACGGAATTGCGCACTTATTCGCACGTCCCCGCCTGATTGTGGCAGCCACCTCCCTGTTGGCACTGGCCGGCGCTGTTGCCCTGCCCCGCGTACCATTCGACTTCAACCTGCTCAACCTGCAGGCCAAGGGGCTGGAATCGGTGCACTACGCCTACCAGCTGATGCGGAGCAAGGAAAACTCCGGCTACTTCGGGGTCTCCATAGCCAATGACCGTGATGAGGCGCTCAGACTGACCAAGCGGTTTGAGGCGCTGCCCAGTGTTGATCACGTCGTCAGTCTGCCAGCCCTGGTGCCGAACCAACAACCGGCGAAACTGGCTGAGTTGCAACGAATCAAGCAGGTCATGGCCACCGTCCAGCCAGCCCCCTATCAGGAGAACCTGCAGCTGCTGGAACTGCCGGGGGTCTTTGAGCGGTTCCACGAGCGGGTGGCGTTTCTTGTCAAACGGCTGGAGCAACAGAAACTGCCGGAGGCCGGTCCTGCAAACGCCTTTTTGACGACGTTGGACCGGTTTTTCAGCGGACTGGAAAAAGAGAAGGACGGCAACGCCCTGGCCATGTTGCGGGAAACCCAGCAGCGGATGTTTGCCCCGCTGCCGGAAAAACTGGCCCTCTTGAAGGAGAGTCTGAACGCACGCCAGGTAACGGAAGCGGATATTCCGGCTATCCTGAAGCAACGCTTCATCGGCAAGGACGGCCGGCTGCTGCTGCAGATCGCCCCCAAGGAGGAGATCTTTAACGAACAGCCGCTGGCCGCATTCGTCACCCAGATCAAGAGCGTTGATCCCCACGCCACCGGTGAGCCGGTCAGCGTCTACGAATCGTTCAAGATCCTCAAGCAATCCTACCTGCAGGCCTTTCTGTACGCCTTGGGCGGGGTACTGCTGATCATGCTGCTGGCCTTCCGCAGCCTGCGCTCGACCCTGCTGGGGATGACGCCGCTGGTGGTCGGTCTGCTGTTGATGGTGGGGGGCATGTGGCTGTGCGGGCTGCGGTTCAACGTGGCCAACATCATCGTCATGCCGCTCTTGCTGGGGGTGGGAATCGACTCGGCGATCTACATCATCAGCCGTCACCGGCGGGGTGAGGAGTCGCCGGTGCAGGTGGCGACCAGCAGCGCCGGCAGGGGCGTCTTGCTGAATGCACTCACGATCCTGTTCAGTTTCGGCGCCCTGATGGTGGCCCGCCACCAGGGGGTGTTCAGCATCGGCGCGGTGATGTCGCTGGGGATGACCGCCATCGTGCTGGCCTTCCTGCTGTTTCTGCCGGCCTTGCTACTGCTGCTTGACCGTCATCGCCAGCCAGATGCCTGACAACACGAAGATCAGGTTGGCGCCCCAGGCCGCCACCAGCGGCGGCAGCACACCGCTGCGGCCGTAGGACTGCACGGCGGTGTTGATAATGAAGTAGGCAAATCCCAGGGCAACGCCGATGGCAATGCCCTTCGCCACCCCGGCGGTACGGCCGGTCTTCAGCGCAAACGGGATGCCCAGCACCACCATCACCAACGCCCCAAAGGGCAATGCCAGCTTGGCGTGCATCATGGTCAGGTACCGGTCGGCCTTGTAGCCGCCGCTCTGCAGGCTGGTGGCATACTCGCGCAGCTCACGAAAACTCAGGTTATCAGCCTTGTTGTCCAGTATCCGCAGGTCCTCCACCTTCAGGTTCAGCTCCAGCGGCAGACGCTCCACCCGCTGTACCTGTCGGGAACCGTTGCCAAAGGGACGGATCTTGACCTGCTCCAGCTGCCAGCCGGCCTGGCCATACACCGCCCGCTCGGCATCCAGCCGCCGCACCGGCTCCATCAGCCGCGACACCTCCCAGACCGTGACCCCCTTCAGCACCACCGCCGTAGGATCGAACACCTTGGCCTGCAGCAGCAGATTGTTGGAACGGAACCAGATGTTGTTCAGCCTGAAAACGGTGGTGCGATCCTTCTTTCTGATCAGTACCTTGTCGACGTACTCCATCCGTTTGTAACCATGGGGCACCAGCAGCTCGGAATTGATCAGCAGCAGCGCACTACAGCCCAGCCCCAACAGCAGCAAGGGCAAAACAATACGTGGCAGGCTCATGCCGCAGCTGCGCAGCGCAGTCAGCTCACTGCTGCGGGACAGCATCCCCATGGTCAGCAGGGTGGCCATCAGCACGGCAAACGGCATACTCTGACCGATCATTTCCGGCAGCTTGAACAAAAAAAACTGTCCGATAGCCCAGAACGACGCACCATAACGCATAAAGCGGCCGAACTTTTCCATAAAATCAAGGATCAGGTAGATCGCCAGAAAACCGGCCTGACAGAGCAGCAGCATCCGCAGCCAGGCGACGGCAATGTAACGGCTGACGATATTCATCAGGCAGTCCTCCTGGCTGGCAGCAGCAGATCACGCAGCGACCGCTCCTGCACTGCAAGACGAAACAGTCCCAGTCCGCCAACCAAAAACAGCAGGTTGGGCAGCCAGAGCGCCAGAGCCGGTGGAAAACTGCCTTTTTCAGCCAGGGTGCGCAGGAAGGAAAGCAGCACGTAGTAGACCAGCAACACCAGGATGCTGGCCGTAAAACCGGCCCCTTTACCGGAACGGCGGTTAGAAATACCAAGCGGGAGCGCCAGGATGGCAAATACCAGGGCCGCCGCCGGGAAGGCAAAACGGCTGTGCAGCTCAGACAACGCCTTGTTGCGACGCTGGGCTGTACTCTCCGGCGAACGGGCTGCCTGCAGCAGTTCCCCCACCCCCAGATCCTGCTCAGAGCGTACCAATGGGCCGGTCTTGGTCAGTTCGGTGGTCAGCAGATAGTCGCCAAAGGCGATCAGACGATAGCCCCCCTTGTTATCCTGGGTGTGGATACTGCCGTTACGCAGCAGTATGCGCATACTGCCGGTCTTTTCATCGCTATCAACAACACCGTTGCGGGCGAAGATCGTCAAGGGGCGTGCCGGGTCCCGCTCATCCTGGATCATGACCCGGCTCATCTGATGGGTCTGTTCATCGTACTGATCCACATACATCACGATGCCGGGCAGGTCGTCGCGAAAGATCCGCTCCTTAATGGCGGCAGCGGAGTAGGTGCGGGCGATTTCCAGTGAAAACTGCTTGAAGCCGGTGTTACCCCACGGCACCGCCACCAGGCTGACAAACAGGGTCAACAGACAGGCAGCCACGGCACAGGTCAGCACCGGCGGCAGCAGGGCCGACAGACTGAGTCCGCTGGACTTGAAGATCGTGATCTCGTTATCGGACGACAGTCGCCCAAAGGCCAGCAGTACGGCCAAAAGCAACGCCATCGGGATGGTCAGCACCAGAAAGGAGGGCAACAGATAGCCGATCAGCCGCAGCACATCGGGCAACGGTACCCCGTTGGCCACCACCATCTCCATCAGCTTCACCATCCGTCCCATCAGCAGCACCAAGGTGAAGATGGTCAGCCCCAGCAGAAAGATGCCGGCTATTTCCCGTATCAGATAGAGCCTGATGATTCGGTTTTTCATGGGCGGCATGATACATGAGTGCGCCAGCCCTGTAAAGGCGGCGGATGGCTTCCACACCATGTTTCCGCTTGCCTTGCCGCACCATTGCGCCGTATATTTTACACTTCTGCCCCGTACAAATAGCCCTTGGAAGGAATTCCCATACGCCGCCAACCACTGATCATACTCGCCTGCCTGTTCTGGCTCCTCGTCAGCGTTACAGATCGTGCAACGTGTGATCCGCTTACCCTGCGGATGGGACTGGAACAAAACCCGCCACTGGCAAGCGTTTCCTCCGACGGCAGGCCGGAGGGGCTGTTTGTCGATCTGATGAACGAGATTGCACGGCTGGAGGGATGGCAGGTCGAGTATGTCTCCTGCCCTCAGGCCAGATGCCTGGAGATGCTCGGCAACCATCAGATCGATCTGATGGCGCCACTGGCCTGGCTACCCGAGCGGGCCAGACAGTACGTATTTTCGGCTGACGACGTCATCACCAACTGGGGCGTGGTGTACTCTCAACCCGACGCCCACATCCACTCCTTTCTGGAGTTGCATCAACGCCGCATCGGCGTTGTTCCCAACAATGTGCAGACCATCTACCTGCGCAACCACCTGGACGAGTTCGGCATCAATGTCACGCTGGTCAACTACCCAACCTTTGACGATGTCTTCAAGGCCCTTGATCAGGGCGAGGTGGATGTGGCGGTGGTGGGACGCCTGTTCGCCATGCGGCGGGCAGCGGCCTACCGGGTACAGGCAACGCCGATCATCTTCAACCCGATCCGTGTCCACTTCGCCTTTGCACAGCAGACCGACCCGCAGGTGGTGGCCACCATCAACAGGCACCTGGAACGCTTCAAGGGCCAACCCGATTCCTACTATTTCCGCTCCATCACCCACTGGCTACGTCCCGCAGACCGTTTTAGCATCCCGTTCTGGCTGAGGCTGTTGTTTGCATCGCTGGTTGCCAGCTCGCTGCTGCTGGTAGGTTTCACCCTGCTTTTACGTCGCACGGTCGAACGCAAGACCAGCGAACTCAGGAACGCCGAAGCCACCTTCCGTGGTATCTTCGACAACGCGCCGATCGGTATCTTCCAGTCAACGCCCGACGGTCGGCTGATCAGCATCAACAATGCCTTTGCCACCATCTTCGGCTACGCCTCTCCCCTGGTGATGCTGCAAGAAGTTCAGGATATCACCAACCAGCTCTATGCCGATCCCGACCAACGGCGACGGATAGTCCGCCAACTACAGACCACCGAAACGCTGATCGCTGATGATCTGGAATTGCTGCGCTGCGACGGGACCCATTTCTTCGGTACCATTTATATCCGCGCCGTCCGGGGAGACAGCGACCGCGAAAAACTGCTTTTTGACGGTTTTTTGGTTGATTCCACCGAACGGCGCCGGACCCAGGAAATCCTGCTGCAGCATGAAAAGATGCTGATGATCGGCGGGCTGGCAGCCGGCATGGCCCATGAGATCAATAATCCGCTGGGGATCATTGCTCAGGACCTGCAGAACCTACAGCGCAGATTGACACCCGGCCTGTCGGCCAACCGTCAGGTTGCGGAGCGTTTGGGGCTTGATCTTGACACCCTGCAGACCTATCTGGCAGAGCGCGAGATCACCGGCTATCTGCACAGCATCAGCGAGGCTGTCCGACGCACCTCTCGCATCATCGACAACATGCTGCAGTTCAGCCGCCAGAACAGTGGCAACCATCAGCTTGCACCGCTGCACGAAGTGATTGAGCACTCACTGGAGCTGGCCGGCGGGGATTACGAGCTACGCAAGCTGCACAGGTTTCAAGAACTGCGTATCGAGCGCAGCTACGCCCCTGACCTGCCGCTGGTGCCGATCAACGTGACCGAGATTGAACAAGTGCTGATCAACCTGTTCAAGAACGCTGCCCAAGCCATGACAGACTGGTCCGGCGAGCGTGTCATCCGTATCAGCACCCGACGTGACGGCAACTACGCCCTGCTGACGCTGTGTGACAGCGGACCAGGCATGGGTGAAGAGACCCGTCTGCGCGTCTTTGAACCATTTTTCACCACCAAACCGGTGGGGTCAGGCACCGGCCTGGGACTGGCGGTCTCCCACGCCATCATCACTAAAAACCACAAGGGGCTGATCAGCGTCACATCATCACCCGGAAAGGGCTGTTGCTTCATGATCCGACTTCCGCTCACCCAGGACGGAAACCATGCCTAAACCAGCCAGTCAGTCGGTCCTGATCATCGATGACGACGCTGCTCTGCGTCGCAGCATTGTGGCCTACCTGCAGGACTCAGGCTACCAGGTGCATGAGGCCGCGAGCGGCCGCGAAGGCCTGCAGCTGTTTGCGAAGATCAAGCCCGACCTGGTACTAACCGACCTGATGATGCCCGAACTTGACGGTCTGGGGGTGGTGACTGCCATCCGACAAACCTCCCCCGACACACCCGTGGTGATCATCTCGGGCAACGGCTCGGTCAGTTATGCCATCGAAACGGTACGCCAGGGGGCCTGGGACTACATTACCAAACCGATTCATGACTTTACCACACTGGAACAGGTGATCGACAAGGTGAACGAACGGGTCACCGAGATCAATGCCCAACGGAACCGCGAGGCAGAACTTGAACGCAGTGTGACCGACAGTGCCCTCAAGCTGCAACAACTGCGTTCCTGCGACCCGCTGACCGGGCTGCCGATGCGCCAACAGCTGCGTGAGCTGTTCGATGCCTTTGTCAGGCGGGGTGACCTGCCCCATGACCTGTTCGTGATCCTGCTGGACCTGGACAACCTGAAATCGATCAACAAGACCTTTGGCCATGAATACGGCGACCTGTTGCTGGTGGACACCGCCCATCGGCTACGGCAACATGAATCTGCGACCGTCACCGTCGGACGCCTGGGAGCTGACCAGTTTGTGATTTTGCTGACCGGTTGCAGCGAGGTGCATGGCTGCATTCAGGAGCTGCGTCAGGTGCTGGCACGCCCCTTCAGACTGCTTGATGAAGAGGTGTTCATTACGGCCTGTCTGGGCATCGCCGCTTTTCCCCACGACGGCGAATCGCTGGACAGTCTGCTGCAACACGCCAACGCCGCCTTATCACAGGCCAAACTTCTGGGCAGCGACAAGTACGCCTTTTACTCAAGCGGGCTCAGCGAGCGCCTGCGCGAACGGATGTCTCGCGAAACCAGCCTGCACCGCGCACTGGAACGCAATGAATTTTTTTTGGACTATCAGCCGAAAGTCACTGCCGGCAGTTGGCGCATATGCGGGGTGGAAGCCCTGCTGCGCTGGAAGCCGCACCACCAGCAGGCGGTGGTGCAGCCGAACGACTTCATCCCGATCCTGGAAGAGTCCGGCCTGATCATCGAGGTGGGCCGTTGGGTGTTGGAAACCGCTTGCAGACAATTGATGGCCTGGCAGCAGCCGAACGACGCACCACTGCAACTATCGGTCAACATCTCTGCTGTCCAGTTCCATGCCGGCGACCTGCCGGAACTTGTGGAGTCAGTTATCGTTGCCACCGGTATCGAGCCCGAGCGGCTCTGCCTGGAGCTGACCGAAAGCGTCGTCATGCAGGACAGCGAGCTGGCCATGGCAACACTGCAACGGCTCCGCCAGCTGGGTGTCATGCTCTCGATTGACGACTTCGGCACCGGCTTTGCTTCGCTCAATTACCTGCAACGCATGCAGCTAAATGAACTCAAGATCGATCGTTCCTTTGTCAAACACCTGCCAAACGATAAAAACGCCATGGCCATCATCAACTCGGTGCTTTCGCTGGCCGAGAGCCTGTCGCTGACCGTGGTGGCCGAAGGGGTTGAAACCAGTGAACAGGCATCCTTTCTGGCTGACTTGGGCTGCCATCAGCTGCAGGGCTTCTATTTCAGCCGTCCACTGACACCACACGGCATTCAGGAACTGATCTTACCACTGCCATAAAAGACAAGGCCCCCCGGATTATTCCGGGGGACCTTGAGATGCATCCAACCGTGTCAGGTCTCGCTTATGCCTTCCACTGACCATGCAGGTTGCAGTACTCACGGGCCGTGACATTTTCAGCTGTTACGCAGAAGGTAGCCTCCGGGGCCTGGCCCGGCTCCAGGAACTGGCGATATACTTTGCCGTCGGCGATCAGCTCGATCCACTGGATGTAGTGCTTCTCTTCCATCGGATGGGCAACACTGCCCACCTTGACGGTGATAGTGCCGTTGCCCTTCTCGATCACCGGCACATGCTTCTCTTTGGCAGCATCAACGGTGTTCTCTGCCTGCAGCTGCATATTCTCGCCACAGCAGACGATGTTGGCGCCGCCGCCAACCATGACTTCAACAATATTGCCGCAATGCTGACACTTGTAAACTTCAAGACGCTTAGGCATGGGAATCTCCTCCAAAGGTAGTATGGCGCTGGGCCTGCTTCGTTTGGTAGTGTAGCCCTTTTTTCTGACAATGCAAGCACAAAAGACAATATTAGTCTTTTATGCTCGTTGACTCAGGTCGCCTTGATCTGCTCAAAGGAGGTCAACGCAGAGGCAAAAACCTCGCTGACCACCTCAGGCGCCAACTGCAGCGCCTGCAGCAGCTCCGGATCAACCACCTCAACAGAGCCCTCTGCGCAGACAAGCTGATCGGCCACCTGAATCACGCTATGGATCTTGTTAATCATGCCGCCGAAATTTTTGGCATGGTGATAGCGAATCAGTGTCTGAATCGTCTCAGGATAGTTCCACTTTTGGGCAATCAAGGCGCCCAGCTCGGCATGGCGGGTATGTGTCAGTTCATCAAGCAGCCCCTGCTCAATATCGCTATCCTGGGCAACGGTGAGGATAACCGTCTTGCCCAGATCCAGCAACAGCCCTCCCAGAAAAGCCTCCTCCGGATCGAGTCGACACTGGCGGGCCAGGCCGGTGGCGGTGAAGGCGATCTTGAGTGCCGTATCAAGAATGGCCTGCAACTTTTCCTGGGGCAGGCCACCATACTGCATGCTGCTCAGCTTGATACCAGCCACGATATTCATGATCTCACGCATGCCGAGCCGGACAATGGCAAAGTGGATCGAATCCACCTGCCCGCTGCCGCCGTAAAACGGTGAGTTGGCTACCTTGAGAATCCGGGAGATCAGGACCTGGTCGGTCATGATCACCCGCGCCATATCCTGGAAGGTGGCGCTTTCATCGTTGAGCAGCGCGTTGAGTTGCGTGACGATCGAAGGCAGGGCGGGAAGCTGAAAATCCTCGTCGTACAGCCGCTTGCTGAGCAGTTCCAAGGCCTCATTGCGCTGGGTATCAGCATCACGGCTGCGCTCATCAAACAGCCTGACCGCATCGAGCAGGGTGCGGCTGACATCAAGTTGCAGCTCGCCCCCCAGCACCGCCGCCGGAGCGGGGGCCGTGACGGTGACACTGCCTGATGTGGCAGCCAGCAGATCCAGCAAGAGTGACAGCAGGTACTGGCGGAACTGGTTGGTAAGGGTGGGCAGGGAGAGCAGATTTTGTTCAAGCAGATAGCGGGTCAGCGAGACGCCACCAGCCCGGCTCTGCGTCACCGCCTGCATCGCGACCGACTCCTTGAGCGCACCACTTTTCACCAACGCCTCGCCCAGGCTGGCGCCCTGTCTACGCGAGGTGCCAAAGACAAGCTTGCCCTGTTCACAATACAGAACTATTTCATACTCAGCCTCCAGGCTGACGGTCACCACGCAGGTTATGCGGTTCATGTCAATCCACTGCAGAATATCGTGAATAGACATAAACTGCAGCGAGGCCTGAAACAGCACGGTATCCATGAACACCTCTCAGAGTAATGAGCGGCAAAGCCACCAGGGTGATACCACAAAAACAATAAAACAAGAAGCCCTGCTGCGCCTCACTGCTGAAACAGCCTGCAAAAAAAGCCGCCCGACAGAACTGCCGGGCGGCTTAAGGTAGCGGTAACGCATACAAACCTGTGCTAGACGTTGAAACGGAAGTGCATCACGTCGCCATCCTTGACGACATACTCCTTGCCCTCCAGGCGCATCAACCCCTTCTCCTTGGCGCCCGCCTCACCCTGACAGGCGATATAGTCGTTAAAACCGATCACCTCGGCCCGTATGAAGCCCTTTTCGAAATCGGAGTGGATCACCCCGGCGGCCTGGGGGGCCTTGGTGCCCTGGGTAATGGTCCAGGCCCGTACCTCCTTCACGCCAGCGGTGAAATAGGTAATGAGACCCAACAGGTCGTAGCCGGCCCGTATCAGACGGTCAAGCCCCGATTCCGCCAACCCCATCTCCTGCAGGAAGGCCTGTTTCTCATCGCCGTCCAGTTCGGCAATTTCGGCCTCGATCTTGCCGCAGATCACCACCACGCCGGCACCTTCAGCAGCGGCGATTTCACGCACCTGGGCCACAAAAGGATGAGCGCCTTCCAGGTCGTCTTCGGCCACGTTAGCGACGTACAGCACCGGCTTGGCGGTCAGCAGGTGCAGGTCCCGCAGCCAAAGCCGCTCGTCTTCGTTTTCGGCGCAGTCACGCACCTTTTTAGCCTGCTGCAAGAGCGCCTTGATCCGCTCATAGAGCGCCACCTCGTCCTTGGCCTTTTTATCACCGCTACGGGCCAGCTTCTCGGCGCGCAGCAGTTTCTTCTCCAGCGTATCCAGGTCGGAAAGTGCCAACTCGGTGTTGATAATCTCGATATCGTCGGCCGGCGAGACCTTGCCGGCCACATGCACCACGTTTTCGTCGTCGAAACAACGCACCACATGCACCACCGCATCCACGGAACGGATATGGCCCAGGAACTGGTTACCCAAGCCCTCACCGGCGCTGGCCCCTTTGACCAATCCGGCAATATCGACGAACTCGATGGTGGTGTACTGGCACTTCTGCGGCTTGACGATCACAGAAAGCTGGTCGATACGCGGGTCGGGCACCTGTACGATCCCCACGTTGGGATCAATGGTACAGAAGGGGTAGTTAGCCGACTCTGCCCCGGCGCTGGTAATGGCGTTGAAGATGGTGGACTTGCCCACGTTGGGCAGGCCGACGATACCGCAGTTAAAACCCATGATCCGTTATCCTTCCAGATAATTCCTGTTGTTATAGAGGCTCATCGCCTTGGGCACCCCGTCATCCAGCGCCGTTTCCAACATCTCCAGCGCACCGTCCAGCACCTTGGCAAAGCCTTCCATCTCGGACGGGCTGAAGGTGCCCAGCACATGGTTCGTGACCTCACCGTGCAGCGGTCGGCCGATCCCCAGACGCAGCCGCAGAAAATCACCCCGCCCCAGCTGTTCCATGATGGAGCGCAGGCCGTTCTGGCCACCATGGCCGCCACCCTGCTTAAGTCGAGCTGTGCCTAAAGGCAGGTCGATCTCGTCATGCACCACAATCAGCTGTTCGGGCTTCAGCTTGTAAAACTGCAGGGCCGGCATGACCGAGCGGCCGGAGAGGTTCATAAAGGTCTGAGGTTTCAGCAGCACCAGCCGCGTGCCCTTGCGCTCCCATTCGGCGGTCAGGCCGCCGAACTGCTTGCGGGTAATCGAGAGCCCTTCCAGATGGGCCAGCCGATCCAGAAACAGAAAACCCGCGTTGTGGCGGGTCCATTGATACTTGGGGCCGGGATTGCCGAGCCCTGCGATGATGAGCGTCTCCATAGCGTACGAACGCATCAGGGCCGCGGTGCACGAGCAGCCGCGGCCCTGATGCGTAAACGTTCCTAGGCCTCGGCCGGCGCTTCTTCTTCCTTGGTCTTGCCCAACACGCCGACTACCGGTGTCTTGGGGTTTTCAAGACACTTGACACCAGCCGGCAGCGCAAGATCCTGCACGTGAATCGTCTGGCCGATCTTGATGGAGGTGATGTCGATCTCGATATGCTCGGGGATCTGGCCTGGCAGACACTCCACGTGCAAGGTGCGGTTGTCGATATCCAGCAGGCCGCCTTCCTTGACGCCGGCAGCAGTGCCCTTGAGCAGTACCGGCACGTTCACCCGCACTTTTTCGCTCATGTTGACCCGGTGCAGGTCCACATGCTCAGCATTGCCCTTCAGCGGGTCAATCTGCAGGTCGGCCACGATCACCACGGTCTGGTCGAGGCTGCCGCCGCCCTGCAGGGTGATCAGGTTGTTCATGCCGCCCTCACCGGCGATGGCTGCTGCCAGAGCCTTGGGCTCCAGGCTGACCGGAATGGGCTCCATGCCGCGGCCATAAACAACACCGGGAATACGGCCGGCAGCGCGCAGTTTGCGGCTGATGCCTTTGCCGGTGCTGGTACGGACTTCAATCTTCATCTGGGTCTGTTGCATGGGGTCTCTCCTCCAAACGTGGGCATCGGTAGCTACTGCACCACGACGTTTTAGTTATTAGTTGTGTGTATCAGACAAACAGTGAACTGACCGACTCGTCATCGTGTATTCTGCGGATCGCCTCTGCCAGCAACGCGGCTACGCTGACCACCTTGATCTTGCTGGTCCGCTCTGCCTGATCGCCCAACGGAATGGTGTCGGTCAGCAGCACTTCTTCAATGACCGAACCGTTGATCCGGTCAATGGCCGGGCCGGACAGCACGCCATGGGTGGCGGCGGCGTAGATGGCAGCGGCGCCGTTCTGCTTGAGGGCGCCTGCAGCCTGGGTCAGGGTACCGGCCGTATCAATCATGTCATCCAGGATGATGGCGATCTTGCCCGACACGTCACCGATCAGGTGCATTACCTCGGCCACATTGGGGCTGGTACGGCGCTTGTCAATCAGCGCCATCGGGCACTCCAGTCGCTTGGCAAAGGCGCGGGCCCGCTCGGTGCCGCCGGCATCCGGGGTCACCATGACCAGATCCTGACCGGCAAAGCGTTCCTTCAGGTGGTTAAGGATCACCGGTGCGGCGTACAGGTTGTCCACCGGAATATTAAAAAATCCCTGAATTTGCGCAGCGTGCAGATCGATGGTCACCACCCGGTCCACACCGGCGGTGGTCACCAGATCGGCCACCAGCTTGGCCGAAATCGGGGTGCGGGGCGCGGCCTTACGATCCTGGCGGGCATAGCCGTAGTAGGGTATTACCGCAGTGATGGTGGCGGCCGAGGCGCGTTTAAGGGCATCAGTCATCACCAACAATTCCATCAGGTTGTTGTTGGTGGGGGCGCAGGTGGACTGGACCACATACACATCGCGGCCACGCACGTTTTCGCCGATCTCAACCATCACCTCGCCATCGGAAAAGGTCTTGACCCGGGCATTGCCCAGGGGCACTCCCAACCCTTCGCAAATCTTCTGTGCCAATGCGGGGTTGGAGTTGCCGGTAAAGACCCTGATCTTATCGTACATGGCGTGTGCCACCTTTCAGGCTGTGTGAATAACGAGAGAAGAATTTAAGTAATGCGTCATTAGGTACTTGTACTGAGCAAACCAGGCCAGACGCTAACAGTACTCTGATAGTCGCCTTAGCAGGTTTCCGCCACTGCCACGAACCAGTTGTGGTGCTGCTGCAGGTCTGCGGCGGCCTTACGTGCGGTGGCTTCGTCTTCAAACAGACCAAACACCGTAGGCCCGCTGCCAGACATCAGGGCTCCGGACGCGCCAAGACCAACCAGTGAACGCTTAATCTCATCGATCACCGGAAAGGCGGGAATAGTCACTGATTCCAGATCGTTGCCGAGAATATCGCACAATTCGGCCACATTCTCAAAAGAGTTAGGAAGTTTAGCCAGTTGATCCCGCTGTGTCAACTGCAAATTTTGGTAGACCCAGGCGGTGGAGACGGGCAGATTGGGGTTCACCAGCACCACCCAGGCGGTTGGCACCTTGGCAAGCGGCGTCAGCAGCTCACCGATCCCTTCGGCCAGGGCGGTCTGTCCGAACACGAAGAACGGCACATCCGCCCCCAGCGTGACACCGATCTCCATCAGACGTTCAAGGGAAAGTCCCAGCCTCAGCAGTTCGTTCAGCCCCAGCAACACTGCAGCACAATCGCTGCTGCCACCTCCCAGACCGGCTGCCACCGGGATCTGCTTGACGATCTCGATCTCGACCCCCTGATCAGAGCCCGACAACTCCAGCAAGGCACGGGCCGCCTTCCAGGCGATATTGCCCTCTCCTTCCGGTACACCGTGCTGCCCGCAGGTCACCCGGATACCCGGCTGCGCCACCAGACGCAGCGTCACCTCATCACACAGATTGACCCGCTGCATGATCATCCGCAGGTCGTGATAGCCGTTGGGACGTCGGCCCACCACATCAAGACGGTAGTTCACCTTGGCAGGGGCCTGTATGATCATTGACTGCAGCATAGCGTCGCTTCTCCGGCTTATGAAATCAATCGTCGCAGCATCTACTTTGGAATCTATCCTCTTACCTAAATAACCACGAGAAATCAAGGCTAAAGGCCTTGCGGACAGCCGGATTCAGGGCTATACTTTAATGCTTTGAAGTAGGCACCACCCACACCAAAGGAGTCTGTTCGATGTCCATGGCAATCCGCCTTCCAGCTGAATGGGAGCCGCAGGACGGCATACTGTTGGCCTGGCCCCACGAAGCAACTGACTGGGCCCCCGTACTGACTGAGGTTCGCAGCGTCTATGCTGAACTGATCAGGACGATTACCCGTTTTGAAACGGTGCTGCTGGCAGCACCAGCTCCAGAAGAGGCTCGTAGCTGGCTGCAGCAGGCCGGGGTGGCGCTGGAACGGGTCATCATCCTGGCAGCCGACAGCAACGACAGCTGGACCAGGGATAGCGGACCGGTCACGGTGCTGGTCAATAACCAGCCGGTCCTGCTGGACTTCGGCTTCAACGGTTGGGGCCTCAAGTTTGCCGCCAACCACGACAATCAGTTGACCCGTACCCTCAAACAACAGGGGGCCTTCAGGCCACGGGTCAACACCATCGGCCTGATCCTGGAAGGCGGCAGCATTGAAAGCGACGGCAACGGCACGATCCTCACCACCAGCCAGTGCCTGCTTTCACCGAACCGCAACCCCCAACTGGACCGTAATGAACTGAACGGCGCCCTGCAATCACTGCTGGGGGCCCGCCTGATCCACTGGCTGGAACACGGCCACCTGGCCGGTGACGACACCGATGCCCACGTCGATACCCTGGCGCGACTCTGCCCTGCCGACACCATCGTCTACGTGGCCTGTGACGACCAGAGAGACGAGCATTATCAGCCGCTCAAGCAGATGGAGGCCGAACTGCAGGGGCTGCGTACCCTGGCCGGCCAGCCCTACCGCCTGCTACCGCTGCCCTGGCCAGCTGCCTGTTTCGACGAGGACGGTCATCGTCTGCCGGCCACCTACGCCAACTTTCTGGCAATCAATGGCGCCGTACTGGTGCCCACCTACGGTCAGCCCACCGACAACGGTGCCCTGGCCATGATCGGCCTGGCCTTCCCGGAACGTGAGATCATCGGCATCGACTGCCGGGAGTTGATCAAACAGCACGGCTCGCTGCACTGCATTACCATGCAGCTGCCCACGGGGGTCCTGTCATGAACAGACTAACCATCGCCCTGGTTCAACAGACCTGCACCAACGATCATGATGCGACACTGACGAAAACCTGTGACCTGATCCGTCAGGCTGCTGCCAAGGGGGCCCGCCTGGTGCTGCTGCAGGAGCTGCACTGCGGCCCCTATTTCTGCCAAACCGAAGAGACGACCCAGTTCGACCGGGCCGAACCGATCCCCGGCCCCACCAGTGAGCGTCTGGGCGCCTTGGCCGGCGAGCTGGAGATCGTGCTGGTGGCCTCCCTGTTCGAACGTCGTGCTGCCGGCCTATACCACAACACGGCCGTGGTTTTTGAAACCGACGGCAGTATTGCCGGCATCTATCGCAAGATGCATATCCCGGACGATCCCGGTTTTTACGAAAAATTCTACTTCACCCCCGGCGATCTGGGCTTTACCCCGATCCAGACCTCGCTTGGCAGGCTGGGGGTGCTGGTCTGCTGGGATCAATGGTATCCCGAGGCGGCCCGCCTGATGTGCCTGGCCGGAGCCGAACTGCTGATCTACCCCACCGCCATCGGCTGGGACCCCAGCGACACCCCCGAAGAACAAGAGCGTCAACGGTCGGCCTGGGAAACCATCCAGCGGGGCCATGCCGTGGCCAACGGTCTGCCGGTGCTGTCCATCAACCGGGTTGGCCATGAGCCGTCGCCCGACCCGGCCGCCAGCGGCATCCGCTTCTGGGGCAACAGCTTCGTGGCTGGCCCCCAGGGCGAGCTGCTGGCCAAGGCCTCCAATGACCAGGAAGAGTTGCTGATGGTGGAGCTGGATTTGATCAGAACGGAACAGGTGCGCCGGATCTGGCCCTTCCTGCGGGACCGTCGTATCGACGCCTATCAGGACCTGACGAAACGTTTTCGAGACTGACGATATGGAATCACACCACTATGCCCCAAACCGGATGCTGGACCTGGCCTATCTCCACAAGAACTACGTGGCGACAGGATTGGGCGACGTTCTGCCTGAGGTGCTGCAGACCTTTCAGGAGCAGGCCCAACAAAACCTGCAATCCATACGACAGGCCTGCGTAGCCTCCAACCATAGCGGGGTATTCGAGGCGGCCCATACCCTGAAAGGCGCGGCTGGCTCCGTGGGTGCCTTCCAACTGGCCGATGCCGCAGAACAGCTCGAAGACGCCGCTGAACGGGCTGATGCCGCCGCAGTCGCCCGACTGAGCGCCGAGCTGACCTACCTGACAGACGCCACCCTGGCGGCTATCGCAAGCATTCTTGCGCAACCGCAAGACAAACGTTGGCCCGCCCCTTTTTAGCATCTTCACGTTCTACGCACTGCACACACAACTGAATCGGGCCGTCCATTGCACGCATGGACGGCCCGAACCGGGTTCAGCTCTATAGCACCTGCCACTATATCAGCGAATCGTCTCCCTGGCTAACTGCTCCCAGGCCGGCAGACTGCGCTCAATCATACCCTGATCGACGCAGTAGGCGATCCGGAAATACCCCGGCGCGCCAAAACCTGAGCCGGGCACCAGCAGGATGCGCTGCTGTTGTGCACGCTTGACGAATTCCACATCATCCTTGAGCGGCGACTGCGGAAACAGGTAAAAGGCGCCGTCCGGCTTGACCATCGAGAAGCCGAGCCGAGTCAGGTTGTCGTACAACAGGTCCCGCTTCTGCTGATAGGCAGCCGTATCCACCGAACTGTCCTGCAGGCCGACCACCAGCCGTTGCATCAGGGCCGGCGCATTAACAAATCCCAGGGTTCGATTGCAGAAGACCGCCCCCTCGACAAACTGGTCAGCCGTGGCCATGCGCGGATTGACCGCCAGATAGCCGATCCGCTCTCCCGGCAAGGCAAGGTCCTTACTGTGGGAGGTAACGATCACACTGTTTTCTATCAAAGGGAAAACGTTGGGCACCTGCTGCCCGTCATAGGCCAGCCGGGCATAGGGTTCATCAGAGATGACATAGATCTGGTGACTGGTGCGCTGCTGCACGCGTTTGACCAGCTCACCCAGCGCTGCCAGCTCATCGGCACGGTAGATCACGCCGGTCGGGTTATTGGGGGTGTTGATAATGATGGCACGGGTCTTGGTGGTAATGGCGGCCTCAATCGCCGCCAGATTGAGCCGAAAGGTTTCACGGTTGGTCCAGACCTCCACCGGCACCCCACCGTGGTTATCGATATAGAACTTGTACTCCACAAAGTAGGGGGCCAGGATGATGACCTCTTCACCGGGGTTCAGGATGGTCTTCAACACTACGTTCAGGGCGCCGCCGGCGCCGCAGGTCATCACCACCTGCTCGGCGGTTACCGCTAGCCCGGCATCACGCGACAGCTTGGCCGCCACGGCCGAGCGGGTTTCAGGGTAGCCGGCATTGTTCATGTAACGGTGCATCCCGGGCAGCGGATGATTGGCCAGCTGGCGCAGCGCCTCGCCAAAGGCAGCCGGCGGCTCCACATCGGGATTGCCCAGCGTGAAATCGTACACGTTGTCGTCGCCATACTGCTGCCGCAGCTTCGCGCCTTCTTCAAACATCTTGCGGATCCAGGACGAACGGGAAATATGACCGGCGATCTTGGTGGCTATAGCCATACAACTACTCCTCATCTCGATATAGGCATTCAGGGAACGGCACTGTACGACAGACCTGCACTGCTTGACAAGATCATCATCGACACCCCTACTTCAAACAGCCTGGCTATTTGAAGTAGGCTGTCAGGTCGGCAGTGGCGGACTGCATGACCGTGGCCAGGGTCTTCTGCAGTACCTTTTGGTGGAGCTGCTCACGGTCCCTGACTGCGAAATCCGACAGGGTCTTGCTATAGGTCAGCCTGCTGAGCAGCTTACCCTGCTGCCAGAGCTCCAACACCAGCTGCACCCTACATTCCGCCTCGATCTTGACCAGTGACGCCACCTCATCCAGCGACAGGGAGCTCATGGTCAGCACCACTCCTCGCTCGGCCTGTCTGGCAGCAGCAGCAGTATCAAATTGCACACTGTAACCGGACGTGATCAGCTCCTGTTGCAAAGCATCACGAACCAGCACTGCCGGGGCCACGGGGCCGAGCACATTGCCCTTGATCTTACCGTCCGTGGTGCGTACTTCACCATAAACAAACTGCTCGCGCTCCACGCCGTCTGTCGCGCCCGGACCGCCAGTGGCCACCCCCAGCACCAACTGGCCGGCCCCCTTATGTTCCCCCACTGCTCTATAATTCGGCACCAGCACCAGATCCGCTGGCGCACAAGCCGCAAGCGTCCAAGCCATCACCACCAGACAGACCAACGTTGAAGCCTTTTTCAGCACCATCATGGTCACGCCTCCTTTCTCTCCGCAGCTGCGGTACTATGGGTCCATGTTAGTAGGTCTTCAGACCACGGCTGTCAACAGATTCTGCCTGAACGGAAAATCTTATTGCAATTTTCAGAGACGTAGCATATATAGTGCGTTCGCCTAAAGCGGCAGCATATGCCGCCAACTCCTTGCTCCGGCCAGACCGGGGCTATCTAATCCGTGAGGAGGATTAATATCATGAGGAAGTACGAAACCATCTTCATCCTCCAGCCGGACCTTGGTGAGGATGATGTCAAGACCATCACCGACAAGGTTCAGGATGTGGTTGCATCCTTCAAGGGTGATTTCCACCGGCTGGACGACTGGGGGTCCCGCAAGCTGGCCTACCAGATCCGCAAGTTCCCCCGCGGGCGTTATTTTTACCTGCGCTTTGACGGCGAAGCTGCCCTGGTTGCAGAACTGGAGCGTCGTCTGCGACTCGACGAAAAAGTGTTGCGCTACCTGAGCGTCAACATCACCGACGAGCCGGAGAAGAAAGTGGTCGAGCGCAAGCCGGCCGCCGAAACGACTGAAGCTGCCGAAACGGCAGCGGAATAACGTTCCAGGAGGATGACACCAATGAGTGAAACCACGACCACCACTGCAGCACCCGAAAATACCCGTCCTTCCGGCCCCCGCCCCAGCGGTCCCCGTCCTGATCGTGGACCTGGTGGCCCCCGCAAGAAGCGTCCGTTTCAGCGCCGCAAGGTCTGTCGCTTCTGCGCCGAGAAGGAAATGACCATTGACTACAAGGACCCCCGCACCCTGCGCTACTACATCACCGAGCGGGGCAAGATCGTGCCGCGTCGCATCTCCGGCAACTGTGCCAAGCACCAGCGGGAGATCACCGAGGCGATCAAGCGGGCACGCAACCTGGCCCTGCTGCCGCTGGCAGCCGGCCACGCGCTGCCGTAACAATCCATCTTGAGTACCACTGAACAGCTACGGACCAGCGCCGGGCAGCACCTTCGTACGATGCTGCTCGGCGCTGCCGGTTCCGCCGTGTTGTTTTCAGCCAGCCTGGCAGTACCGTTCATCGGTTTTATTGCCGGCTTTCTGGCAGCTGTTCCGCTCTGCTACACCCGCCTGGAAGGCGGGCGCAAGACTGCCCTGCTGGCAATGGCCGTCGCTGCGCTGCTGGTCGGCATCGGCTTCAACCCGCTGGCCGGACTCTGGTTTCTGGCACAGTGCGGCCTGATCGGCCTGCTGCTGCCGGAACTGGCACTACGAGGCATGGCCGGTAGTCGCGCCCTGCTCTGGACCACCATGGCTGCCACACTTGCTTCGGCGTTGGTGGCGTTTGTCATGGCCGCCACCGCGGGGCAGAACCTGCTCACCATGGCACAGCAGGAGGTCGCCAACGGCATGAGCCAGGCCCTCAAGCTGTATGAGCAACAACAGGGGTTGAGCCCCCAGGACCTGGAGACGATCAAGCAGGGGCTACAGAACATTGCGGCCACACTGCTGCGCATCCTGCCGGCCCTGGGCACCTTGAACCTGCTGCTGGTTGCCAGTATCAGCCTGCTGTTTTTGCGCCGCATGGCCATACAACGCGCCCTGACGCTCAAGGTGGAACCGTTTAGCAACTTCCGTGTTCCGGATATCCTGATCTGGCCGTTGATTGTGGCCGGCTTCAGTATGCTGGCAACCACGCCCCTGATCACGACCCCGGCCCTGAACGTCTTGGCTGTGCTTGCGGTTCTGTACTTTTGCCAGGGACTGGCAGTCCTGCTGACCATGATCGCTCGCACCAGCTACGCCGGTGTGCTGAAGGTGATGCTGATCGCAGTATTGCTGCTGCAACCGTATCTGGCACCCGTGGTCGCCTTCATCGGCATTTTCGATTTATGGGGTGATTTCCGCACCCCACGCACCAAGCAGGAAGAAAACCTGTAACCTCATCAGGCTTGAAAGGAGAAGCACCAGATGAAAGTAATTCTTCAAGAAAACATCGACACCCTGGGGCAGATCGGCGACATCGTCAAGGTGGCACCCGGCTACGCCCGCAACTACCTGCTCCCCAAAGGGCTGGCCATTGAGGCCACCGACAAGAACGCCAAGGCCCTGGAGCATGCCAAGCGTCAACTGGCCTATAAGAAGAACAAGGCCCTGGAAGCTGCCAAACTGCTGGCCGCCAAACTGGAGGCGGTCAACGTGTCTCTGGCCCACCAGGCCGGCGAAGAGGGCAAGCTGTTCGGTTCGGTGACCACCATGGAGATCGCCGCCTTCCTGAAAGAGCAGGGCCTTGAGATCGACCGCAAGAAGATGGTGCTGGCTGAGCCGATCAAGCAGCTGGGCGACTACACCGTACCGGTCAAGATTCATCCCGAAGTGACCGCCAACCTGAAGGTGCAGGTTACTGCCTCCTGATAGTAGCACTTCATTGATCGTTTCAACCCGCCACGCATGCGTGGCGGGTTTTTTTATTGCCGCCCGTCCAACACGGTTGACAACCCCCCACCCGAATGTGAAAATGTGCAACCTATGGATACGGTTACTCTTGAACTGATAGTCATTGCCATCTTAATCGGCCTGAACGGTTTTTTCTCCATGGCCGAGTTTGCCATCATCTCGATCCGCAAGGGCCGTATTGCGCAACTGGTGGCTGACGGTGATCAGCGCGCACAGATCATTGACAGCTACCAGCGGGACCCCCACCCTTTACTGGCGGTGATCCAGATCGGAGTCACCGTGGCCGGCACTGCGGCCTCAACCGTGGGCGGTATTGTGGCCATCCAGCACCTGCAACCGTTTTTTGCCTCCCTGCCCTGGCCGTTGATCAGCAGCGCCGCCGAACCGCTGGCCGCCTTTGTGGTGGTTGGCCTGGTATCCTACAGCTCACTGATCGTCGGCGAGCTGGTGCCCAAGGCGCTGGGCCTGCAGTACGCCGATCAAATCGCCCTGCGGCTGGCCAAACCGATGCGTCTGTTTTCAGGCATAGCCTCCCCCGCAGTTGCGGTTCTGACCAGTTCCAGCAAGGCGGTCTTAAGGCTGCTGGGCGCCAATGGTGAACAGAACGCCTTCATCACCCGCGAAGAGGTGCAGCACATCGTTGCTGAAGGTCACGAGAGCGGCGTTTTCAGCGAGGCAGAACATGAGTACATCCGCAATATCTTTGAATTTACCCACACCTGTGTCCGTGAGGTGATGGTGCCCCGCACCCGCATCGTAGCCCTGGAACTGAAAACACCCCGCGAGGAAACCCTGCGGATCATCCTCGAGTCGCAGTACTCACGCTACCCGGTCTACCGTGACAGCATTGAGGAGATCGTCGGGGTGGTGCATGCCAAGGACCTGCTGGGCAAGCTGGTACGCGGCGTGGCGGTACCGCTGCACGAAGTCATGCGACCACCGGTCTTTGTTCCGGAAGGCAAAAAGGTCAATGATCTGCTGAAAGAGATGCAGCGTACCCGCAACCATATGGCGCTGGTGGTTGACGAATATGGCGGCCTGGCAGGGCTGGTCACCACCGAGGACCTGCTGGAAGAGCTGGTGGGCGAGATTGAAGATGAACACGATACCGGTGAATCGTCGAAATTGCAGCAACTGCCAGACGGCAGCTGGCTGGTGGACGGCATGCTACCGGATTTTGACCTGCGGGAACTGCTGGGCATCAAGCAGGAAGACGATCTGCCCTACGACACCCTTGCCGGCCTGATTCTGCATGAACTCGGCCACCTGCCGGAACAGGGCGAGTCGCTGGTCTGGCACGGTTACCGTCTGGTCTGCGAAGAGGTAACCCGCACCGCCGTACTGCGCGTACGCATCATACCTGTTCCTGAAGAGGCCCCGCTCCAGGCGTCATCATGACCTTTAAACAGTGGTATCTCAAACTGGCCGGCCTGTTGCTGATCTTCGGCACCATCATCTTCCTGGTGATCGGCCCCCTGTTACCCCGCTTGGTTGATATCAGCACCTATCAGCAGCAGATTGTAGACCTGCTGGAGGGCTCACTCAAACGAAAGATAAGCCTGGGCAGCATCCGCTTTGTCTGGCGTCTTGGCCCGCAATTTGTGGTCAACGAGCTGCATCTGCGGGAACGGGACAGTAACGACGAATTTTTAAGCGCCCAAAAAGTGACCTTCCGCCTGGGGCTGCTGCCGCTCATCAAACGGCAGGTCGCGCTGCGCTCGATCGTAGTCGACGGACTGCAGGCACGAGTCACCCGGGATGCCGCCGGTGCGCTCAACATTGATGACCTGCTGACATCAAAAACCAGCGCCATCGACCTGCAGGTGCGCGGCATCAAGCTGCGCCAGGCGCGGATCTTGTGGCAGGATCAGGCAAGCCCGCGCGGCGGGGTGCAACGGATCCAGCTGACCGCCATCGATCTGAAGCTGGATCACGTTAATCGCGGTGAAAAAGGCTCCTACAAGCTGTCGGCCAAACTGGGTAACGGCAGCATCAAGAGCGCCGGTGCGATCAGGATTCCTGCTCCGGGAGAGCCGTTCAACACCAACCTGCTGATCAAAGCCAATCTGGCCCTTAGCAAGATCGACTACACCAGCATCTGGACCTACCTCGGCCAGCATATCCCCTTTGGGCCGCCGGGGGGCACCCTCGATCTGGAGGCCCAGTTAAAAGGCACCCCGGCAGATTTTACAGCACAGGGGCTGCTGCGGCTCAACAACGCCAAGGTGGTCTGGCCCGCCGTATTCCACGGCCCGGTGGCCCCCAAGCAGGCCCAGCTTCAGTTCGACCTGAAACGGACCCCCTCCAGCCTCAACCTGTCGACGATCGAACTGGATGCAGACGGCTTCAGCTTCCGCGGCAGCCTCAAGCTCACCGACCTCGACACCGCTGACCCCTATCTGACGGCCAAGGGAAACAGCGAGCCGTTCGACTACCAGCAGGTCCGCTCCTATATCCCGTTCGGCATCATCGACGATGGTGCAACGGACTTTATTAAGAACAAGATCAGAGCCGGCCGTTTCAAGCTGCTCAATGGCACCCTGCAGGGCCGTTTTTCCAAGCTGGCGCGCTTTGACGAAGGCGACAACCCCGGTGCCCTGTTCATCAGCGGCACCGCCGAACAGGCTGTCATCAACTATGGCGCCGGTATTCCCAGCTTCAACAACATCAGCTGCGAACTGGAGATGAAGGGACGCGACTTCAACCTGTATCGGGGCAGCGGCACGTTCGGCGGTTCCCCCTTCACCCTGCAACAGGGCAGCATCACCGACTACTGCACCCTTGGTGTGCCGTCCACCTATCCCTTCCAGATGGATATCAGCAACCTCAAGTCGGCCGAGGTGGCCTGGCTGGCGCAGCTGGTCGGCGCTGAGCAACTGACCTTTTCAGGCATTGCGCCGTTACAGTTGACCGGCGAAGGGCCGGTCAACGCCTACCGACTGGCCGGCACCTGGCAGCTGGACAACGCAGCCTACACCTTCCCCGATGTGGTCAACAAACCGGCCGGCATGGCCAACAGCTTAAGCTTCAGCAGCGTGCTGGACAAAGACCAGGTACGTATAACCGCCCTCTCCTACATCCTGGAGCCGCTTCACCTTTCCGGGCTGGCCACCTTCAGACACAGCGGCGTTGTGCCCTACCTCAGCTATGAACTGCAAAGCAACAGCTTTTTGCTCTCCCCGCAGCTGCCGATCCTGACCGTCTGGCAGCAGTTCCAGCCCAAAGGCACACTCCAGGCTCATATCAGTGCCAGCGGCGATCCACGAGACCTGAGCGCCATGTCCTATAATGGCACTGTCAGGTTGGGAAATGTTTCGATACGACCACTGAAGAAGCGCGCCCCGCTGACCGCCATCAACGGCCTCGCCTCGTTCAAGGGCAACAGCCTGGAGACCTCCAGCATTGCCGTCCGTTACGGCAAGACTGCCCTGCAGCTGCGCGGGCGGATCGCTTCACTGAAAAATCCTGAGGCAGAACTGTTTATTACCTCGCCGGAGCTGCATCCAGCTGATTTTGGTATCCGTCTTACCTCATTGCCGATCATCCGTTCCTTCAGTGCCAACCTTGGCTTCCGCAAGGATCTGTACACCATCCGTAATCTGTCGGGACGGCTGCCCAAAACACCATTCAGTCTGGCGGGCACCATCAGCCCGAAACCGGTGCCCGACCTGAACCTGCGCATGGCCATCAGCAATCTGGATATTGACGAACTACTGCCGCTGTTGACCCCTGAACAGCCCACAGCTGCGACCAAAAGCGCAACGCGAACAGAGCCGGCACAACCGTTTACCCTGCGCGGGCAGTTGAGCGCTGAAAAAGGAAGCTATGGCGACATCACCTTCAACAAGCTGCGTGCACAGTTCACGAACCAAGGCGGGCTGCTACAGCTGAACGACCTGCAGACCGGCGTCCTGGGCGGTCACCTTGCTGCCAAGGGCCAACTGGAGCAGGTCAGCGGACAACCCCACCGCTGGGCCCTGCAGGTGGCGCTGGACCGGATTGAATCGGACCGGCTGCTGCAGACCCTGGGCATTAACCGGGAAATCAGCGGCCTGATGAACATCAAGGGCAATCTGCGCGCTGCGGGGGACAGCCTGGACGAGTTGAAACGGACCGCCAACGGTACCCTGGCTCTCACTATAGAACGGGGCCAACTACGTCGTTTCAGTACCCTTGCCAAGGTCTTTTCGCTGCTCAACGTCTCCCAGCTGTTCACATTCAGCCTGCCGGACATGGTCAGTGAGGGGATGCCGTTCAATCAGATCACCACCACGGTCGGCGTCAAGGACGGTGTCCTCTCCAGCCAGGACTTCTTCATCAACAGCAACGCCATGCACCTTTCGATGGTAGGCAAGATCAATATCGTCAAGGAGGATCTGGACCTGCTGATCGGTGTGCAGCCGCTGCAGACCGTTGATAAAGTAATCAGCAGGATACCGGTGGTGGGTTGGATTCTGACCGGCGGTGACGGCAGCCTGATCACCACCTATTTCGAGGCCAAGGGCAGCTGGGCCGACCCGCAGGTCACCGCCATACCGGTCAAGACCATGGCCAGCGGCACGCTGGATATCTTCCGTCGCGTCTTTGAACTGCCGGTGCGGGTCTTTACCGACAGCGGCGAGGTGTTGCTGGGGAATCAGAAGGAACGGCCCAAGGCTGGGGAAGCACCGCCTCAATAGATCTGGTAGTTGGCAGGGTCGGAAAAGAGTTGTTTCAGCAGCAGGTTGTTTAAATGATGGCCGGTCTTGTGGGCCTCCACCTTACCCAGGATGCGGTGGCCGCTGGTGTACAGATCACCGATCAGATCAAGGATCTTGTGGTTGACCAGCTCCTTGCGGTAGCGCAAGCCCTGCGGGTTCAAGATCTCATCCTCACCCACCACCACGGCATTGTCCAGAGAGCCCCCCTTGGCAAGCCCCATCTTCTTGATGGCCTCGATCTCCTCCAGCATGGTGAAGGTGCGTGAGTTAAGGATCGAAAAGGCGTTTTCCACATCGGAGACCCGTCGACGCTGCAGACCGACTGGCTGACGGAATTCGATGGTCATGGTGATGTCCAGCGTGTTGAGCGGTTTAATCCTGACCCAGGCATCACCGTGGCTGGCCTCCACCGGCTGCAGCACCTTCAGGTAGACCTGCTCCTCGGGAAACTCGTAGACCCCGGCCTTCCACATCCCCTGATAGAACTCCCAGGCCGAGCCGTCCAGGATCGGCACTTCCGGCCCGTCGATATACACCAGACAGTTGGTGATGCCTGCAAAGTAAAAGGCCGCCATCAGGTGTTCGATGGTGGAAACCGTGGCGCCATCCTTGGCAATCAGGGTCGAGAGCCGGGTATCGGCCACCTGGTCGTAGCGGGCCGGAATCTGCACGCCGTTATGCACGAAGACGATCCCTTGCTCACGACGGGGAATAAACTCGAGATTCACCTGATGGCCAGAATGCAGGCCGATGCCGGACAGTTTGAAGATACGGTTGATGGTGGTTTGACGCTTGATCATAGACGTTCTTATCTCACGATTTTGGGCCGTCGTCAACGAGCCGCTGTTTCAGATCCTGATGCTCTTTGAGCAGTGCGTCGTACTTTTCTTCGAGCCCTTTCAACTGGTCAAACAGGCAGGCAATGGCAGTGGCCGACGGGTCGGGCAGCTTGCCGTGCTCAAGGTCAGGCCGCCCATCAGCAGCAGCCTCCGGCGCCAGCACTATCTTGCCCGGTATCCCCACCACCGTGGCGTTGGGTGGCACCTCTTTCACCACCACCGAGTTGGAGCCGATCTTGGCTCCCCGCCCCACAGTAAACGGCCCCAGCACCTTGGCGCCGGAACCGATAACGACCTTGTCTTCAAGCGTCGGGTGGCGCTTGACCTTGTCCCAGGTCACCCCACCCAGGGTCACGCCGTGGTACAGGGTGACGTCATCACCGATCTCGGCGGTCTCACCGATCACCACCCCCATGCCGTGGTCGATGAAAAAGCGTCTGCCGATTTTGGCCCCCGGGTGGATCTCGATCCCGGTCAGAAAACGTCCCAGGTGGGAGGTCAGTCTCCCCAGAAAAAACAGCTCATGGGTCCAGAGCCAGTGGGCCAGGCGATGGAACCAGACTGCGTGCAGCCCTGGGTAGCAGAACAGGACCTCCAGGCTGCTGCGGGCAGCCGGATCGCGGTCAAAGACCGAGTTGATATCATCACGGATCTGCCTGAACATGACGCTCTCCCCTGCACACGGACTGGTTACTCCGCAGCATACCTACCATACCCCACCAAACACGTCAAATTAAGCAAGAATAACTTAGCACTCGACAAGACCCGGTGTTTTGCTTAGTATGCGAAATATTTTCGTGTATACACTACCGGACAGCGTCCGAACCTACGTTGACGAAAGGAGTTGTACCGATGTCTACCAAACCGTTTATCTATCAGGAGCCGTTCCCCCTTGCCAAGGATGAGACCAGCTATTACAAGATCGAGGGCTCTGAAAAATACGTCTCTGTGTCGGAGTTTGACGGCAAGCCGGTGGTCAAGGTTGACCCCGAGGCGCTGACCGTACTGGCCAATCAGGCCATGAAAGACCTCTCCTTCCTGCTGCGTCCCAGCCACAACGAGCAGGTTGCCAAGATTCTGGCCGACCCGGAGGCATCCCAGAACGACAAAGGGGTTGCGCTGGCCTTCCTGCGCAACGCCATGGTTTCCGCCAAGTTCGAACTGCCGCTCTGCCAGGACACCGGCACCGCCACCATCGTCGCCAAGAAGGGCCAACAGGTATGGACCGGCGGTAACGACGAGGAATATCTCTCCAAAGGGGTCTACAAGACCTACACTGAAGAAAACCTGCGCTACTCCCAGACCGTGGCCCTGGATATGTACAAGGAGACCAACACCGGCACCAACCTGCCGGCCCAGATCGACATCCTGGCCACCAGCGGCGACTACTACAAATTCCTGTTCATGGCCAAGGGTGGCGGCTCCGCCAACAAGACCATGCTCTATCAGGAGACCAAGGCGCTGCTGACCCCTGATAAGCTGGAGAAGTACCTGATCGAGAAGATGAAGTACCTGGGCACCGCCGCCTGCCCCCCGTACCACATCGCCTTTGTGATCGGCGGCACCTCGGCCGACGCCTGCATGAAAACCGTCAAGCTGGCCACCGCCCGTGACCTGGACGGCCTGCCCACCCAGGGTAACGAGCATGGCCAAGCCTTCCGCGATGTGGAACTGGAAGGCAAACTGCTGGCAGCAGCCCAAAAGCTGGGGATCGGCGCCCAGTTCGGTGGCAAATACTTCGCCCATGACGTGCGCGTGATCCGCCTGCCCCGCCACGGCGCTTCCTGCCCGGTGGGTATGGCGGTCTCCTGCTCCGCCGACCGCAACCTGAAGGCCAAGATCACCAAGGACGGCCTGTTCATCGAACAGCTTGACCGCGATCCGGGCCGCCTGCTGCCGGAGCAGTACCGCATGGCTAAGCATGAGCACGGACACAAGATCGACCTGTCCAAGCCGATCGCCGAGACCCTCAAAGAGCTGTCCGGTCTGAAGGTGGGTGACGCCCTGCTGCTCTCAGGCACCATCGTGGTGGGCCGCGACATCGCCCATGCCAAGTTCAAGGAGATTCTGGACAGCGGCAAGCCGCTGCCTGACTACCTGAAGAATCATCCGATCTATTATGCTGGGCCGGCCAAGACTCCGACTGGCAAGGCCTCCGGCTCCTTTGGCCCGACCACTGCCGGCCGGATGGACTCCTACGTTGACCTGTTGCAGGAAAACGGCGGTTCCATGATCATGATCGCCAAGGGCAACCGCTCACAGCAGGTCACCGATGCCTGCAAGAAGCATGGCGGTTTCTACCTGGGCTCCATCGGCGGACCGGCCGCCATCCTGGCTGAGGAGAACATCAAGAAGGTCGAGTGCATAGACTTCCCTGAACTTGGCATGGAAGCGGTCTGGAAGATCGAGGTCGAAAACTTCCCGGCCTTCATCCTGGTTGATGACAAGGGTAACGACTTCTTTAAGCAGCTGGGTCTGTAAGACTCATTTGTCAAACACCACAAAGCCCCGTCAGAGCGAACTCTGACGGGGCTTTTGCCGTTAACGCTATTGCACTTGCCGGCGAAGCTGCTATAGTTCGCCTTACAATTTCCATCTTTTGAGGAGTGTGTCACGATGAAACGTATCCTGATCCTGTCACTGTGCAGCATGATCCTGACATTCTCAACCGCAGCCTGGGCCAGCCTGGACGGCTTCCTCGCCAACCTGAACGTACAGGCCCGCGCCGACCTGCCCGGCTTCAAGGCCGGCATCGCCGCCCAGTTTGGTGTGCCGCTGCCCCAGGTGGATGCGGTCTTTGCCCAGGTAGCTGCCCCGGCCGATGTCTTTATGACCTTCCAACTGGGCCAAATGGCCGGCAAGCCGGCCCCGGTGGTACTGCAGACCTACCGCAGCAACAAGACCAAAGGCTGGGGCGCCATGGCAAAAGAACTGGGCATCAAACCGGGCTCAGCTGATTTCCATGCCCTGAAGAACGGCAACCTGCGCTACACCGGCCAGCAGGGCGGTGGTGGCGACGACAGACCCGGCAAGGGTAAGGGCAAAGGCAAAGGCCACAACAAATAACCACGCTATGCAGCCAGAACCAGCAAAGCCCCGTCAGAAACTTCTGACGGGGCTTTGCTGTGGTCTGCATGCTCGTTGCGCTTACGTCTATCAGACGTTGGCAAGTTCCTCGCTACCGCTGTAGCCTATCTCCTTGGCGTTGGCACGCTTCATGGTGGAGCGGCCGTCAAACTGGGCACCATCAGCAATCGTCAATCGAGCTGCGCTGATGTCACCGCAGACATCGCCGGTACGCTGAATCTCCACCCCTTCAGCAGCCCTGACATGCCCCTCGATCCTGCCGCCGATGATCATCTGGCGCACCACTGCATCGCCGGTGATCAGCCCCTTTTCACCGATAATCACACAATCGGCGGTTACGTTGCCTTCAATGGCGCCATCAACACGGATCGTGCCCTTTGAGGTCAGATCACCACGTATCGCTGACTCCGGACCGATGATCACTTCCAGCTTCTGTTGCTTTGCAGAAAACATCCAGACGCCTCCTTATCGTAACGCTACTCGTTCGTTTGACTCTTTGATGAAGTCAGCCGGGTCCACCGGCCTGCCCTGGCGCCAAACCTCGTAGTGCACATGGACACCGGTGGCAACACCGGTGGCGCCGGCCATCGCGATCTGTTCGCCCCGCTTGACGGTCTGACCCACTCGGGCAGTGTTGCGATCGTTGTGGGCATAGACGGTGCTGAAACCGTGGCCATGCTCGATCACCACCACGTTGCCGTTGCCGGCGCCGTAGCCGGACACGCTGACAATGCCATCAGCGGTGGCCTGCACCGGGGTGCCCCGCTGCGCTGAGAGGTCAATACCACTATGGAAGCGTTGCTTACCATACTTGGGATGCAGCCGCATGCCAAAGCCCGAGCTGAGGCGGCCAGCCACCGGCAATCCCTGGGGTGTCGAGCGATAGAGATCACGCTGTTGCGCCAGGTAGGTGCGGATACCGACCACCGACTTCAGCGATGCGTCAATCTGCTGCTTCAGCTCCTCAATATCAATCGAACCGTCACTCGGTTCCGTGACCGCAGCATCCAGGACCTGTTTACGCGAACCGAGTGAGAGTAAGCGCTTAAACTCAGCCTCGGCCTGCTTCAGGGAATGGATGCTGCCCTGCACCGACTGTAACTGCCCAGCCAGATCGTTGTACTTGCGCTTTAAAACGAAATAATCAACGGCGTGGTAGGTGAGCGAAAGGGTGTAGACCCCCCCCACCCCGGCAAAGATTACCAGCATCCCCAAGACAACCAGCGGCAGTTTGAGATTGAAGGTACCCACCCGGGTGTGGGGAATCAACATGATGGTGATCGGCGTAAACAGCTTCTTCAGCCATGGTTGCAGTCTGTGCATCTAACGACCCCCGTACAGACGGAAAACCTCTCCGAAGGACAGTGTGCGCGGTGGGAGGGAGCGACAAAATACCACAGATATGCGCGAAATGACAAAGGGTTTTTGTATGTCTCGCTGATCCAGAATTTATGCGGGATAGCTGGCTAGCGAGCTCTTCCCGCGTGACTTGAAGCCCCTGCCGGCCGGGGTCCACGTTTTTTTACATCCACCGGATGGCCGGTTTTTGCGGGCTGAGCCGCCGGTTTGCGTCGCGGATTCGGCTGACGGGGTGGCCGGGCAAACTCGTCATCCTTGCGCGGGGCCGGCACAGTGTAGTCAAACCCGGCGATGGTGCGGCGTTCGATGGCGGTGCCCAGCGTCTTCTCTATGGCCCGCACCATGGCACCATCCTCGTCAGTTACCAACGTATAGGCGTCGCCGCTCTTGGCAGCGCGACCGGTACGGCCGATGCGGTGGATATAGGCCTCGGTGGTATCGGGAATATCATAGTTGATCACGTGTGATACCTGGGAGACGTCGATACCCCGGGCAGCGATATCGGTGGCCACCAGGATCTGGAACGTACCACTACGAAATCCCTCCATAGCTGCCTGGCGACGGTTCTGGGACAGGTTGCCCTGCAATGAGGCTGCGGTGTAGCCGGCCTTTTCCAGTTGCTCGCCCAACCGTTTGGCACGGTGCTTGGTGCGGGTAAAGATCAGCACCGATTCGGTATCGGTATGCTTGAGCAGTTGCATCATGAGTGGAGTCTTCAGGTGTTGGGCCACCGGATAGAGGGCATGGCTGACCGTGGCGGCCGGGGCCACCGTATCCACCTGTACCGTCACCGGGTCTCGCAGTATTTCGCGGGCCAGACCGCGAATCTCAGCCGGCATGGTGGCTGAAAACAACATGGTCTGACGTTGGCTAGGCAGATGCTTGAGGATACGCCGGATGTCGGGCAGAAAGCCCATGTCGAACATCTGGTCGGCCTCATCCAGTACCAGCAACTCCAGATGGCTCAGGTCGATGGTGCCCTGACTGATATGATCCAGCAACCTGCCGGGGCAGGCCACCACGATCTCCACCCCGTTTTTCAGTTTCTCAATCTGCGGGTTGACGCCGACCCCGCCATAGACGGTGATACTCTTCAGACGGGTCTGCTGCCCCAGCTCCTGCAGAGCGTCGTTGATCTGTTCGGCCAGTTCACGGGTGGGGGCAATCACCAGCGCCCGCACCTGCTTGCGGGGCCCTTGCATCAGACGGTGCAGGATCGGCAGGGCAAAGGCAGCGGTCTTGCCGGTGCCGGTCTGTGCCAGGCCCATGATATCGTGTCCGGCCATGATCTTGGGAATGGCCTGGGACTGGATCGGGGTGGGGGTTTGATAGCCGGCGCTTGAAACGCCGTTCAGCACCTTGGGGTGCAGGCTAAATGATTGAAACGGCATGGATGTTCCTTCTTTCGTGCTGCACAAGAAAAAAGCCCCGAAGGTTTCCGGGGCTGACGAATGCTGATGGTAATCGTTATCTTCCTGGAACAGCGTGTAATAGTAGTTGTACAGTAGCAGTTCGACTGCTCAAGGTCAATTGAAGAAATGCAGATCAGAGTGCACCCAGCACCTTCAGCAGGTGGGGCACCATCTGCTTCTTGCGGGACATGACCCCTTTCAGCTCATACAGGTGCGGCTCCAGTTGGGGGTAGCCCATCAGGTGGGCCAGTTCATTCTTGCCCTCGGCCAGAAACAGAGTGGTCTCACTGTAGATGTCGGTCACCATCAGGCCGGCCAGTTGGAGTTTGTCAGCCTGCTTGATCTGCCGCAAATCCTCACGCAGCTGATCCTTTAGCTCAAAGAACTCGTCGAAGCCCACCACCTCCACCTGGCCAACGCCAAAGAGCGTCTCTCCGGCAGTGAAGTGCTTGAAGTCGGCACGCACGGCCTGTTTGGTGGTCCCATGGGCAGAGAAGCCGCTGCAGGAAGCAAAGATGTCGCGACCGAAAGCGGTGTGCTCCAGCCCGGCCAAAGGCTCCAGCCAGGCCACCAGTTCACGGTCACGGCGCGTGGTGGTGGGAGATTTGAGGATGATCGTATCGGACATGATGCCGGCCAGCAGCAGACCAGCGATCGCCTGATCAGGCACCAACCCCCGTTCACGGTAGAGGGAGGCCACGATGGAGCAGGTGCTGCCCACCGGCGCTGCCATGAAGGTGATCGGCTGGTGGGTGGCCGGGTTGCCCAGCTTGTGGTGATCAATCACTTCCAGGATATCAACCGACTCGGCACCCGGCACCGCTTGGGACAGCTCGTTATGATCCACCAGGATCAAGGCGTAGGGTAGCGGTGTCAGCAGGGACGATTTGGTGGCAATGCCGGCAATGGAGCCATCCTCCTCCACCGCCACCACCGCCGGCTCACCGGAGTGCAGCAACTTCAGACGCAGATGCTCCAGCGGCTCCGCCACGCCGATCTGTTCGAACTTCTGATCCATGAAACAGGCCAGTGGCGTCGAGAGCCGTACCAGCCAGGTGGCCGATGCCGTGTCGTGAGGGGTAGAGATGACCACCACCCCTTTGCCGCGTGCAGCCGCCAGCAGAGCATCATCAACCGGCAGCCCGCCGGTAACCACCAGCAGCCGGACGCCAATCTCAATGGCGGCATGCTGGATTGAGGGCCGGTCGCCGGTCAGCACCAGCAGGCTCGATGGATCATAGCCGGCGATCCGGGTGCTGAAGGATTGTTCGGTCATCGCCCCGATGAACAGGTGCAGGTGTTCCAGCTCATCGTCCAGCTCACCGCAAAGCACGCTGGCCTCAAGACAATGGCACAGGTTGCGCAGCGAACTGTCCACCCCGCGGCGACGGTCGCTGCCGGCCACCAGATATTTCTCCGACAGCTTGAGCAACGAGACCACTCCCTGTGGCGTCCTGGCCTGGTCCACCACCGGCAATACCCTGATGGCATGCTGGTGAAACAGCTCCAGGGCCTCCTTGAGCGGCATGCCGGCAGCGGCGGTAATCGGCCCGCGACCCAGCACATCACGCACCTTGGGATGTACGTCGGCCAGATACAGGGGCGGTTCCACCCCCAGGCGGTTGAGAATGTAGCTGGTCTGCGGATTGGGTGCGCCGGCCATGGCAGCGGTCACCTGTTTATATCCCAGCCGCCGCTTGAAGTCGGCATAGGCGATGGCCGAGGCTATGGAGTCGGTATCGGGGTTGCGGTGTCCAATAACGTAAACCTGTTTCTGCATACATTTCCCTCGTGCTGCTTTTAAAGTACCAACTGCTGTGCATCCTCGGTACAGGTCAAGCCCTCAAGGATATCAAGCAGGCGTTTGTCAAAGGCATCTTTCATCTCCTGCCGCATCACCTGGATCGTCAGGTAGGGCGGCAGGGCCGTACGGCCGCTGCGGTCAATGGTCAGGGTGCAGTAGACGTCGCACAGTCCCCCCACCTGGGCACTGCGTGAAATAGCTTCTTTTTTAAGCCCCTGCGGATAGCCGTTACCGTTGATCCGCTCGTGATGGTCCCGCACGATCGCCAGACAGATGTCGTTCAGACTGGTGTTTTCCTTCAGGTAGGTGTAGCCATCCATCGGGTGTCGCCTGATGGCCGCCACCTCTTCGTCGCTCAGTTTGCCGGTCTTGTTGAGTATCTCTTGCGAGATGAATATCTTGCCGAAATCGTGCAGCAAGGTACCGATACCGACGTCCACCATCTCGTCGTGGGCCAGCATAAAAGCCTCGGCGTGTACCAGCAGCGAGAGCGCCGTCACCTGCAACGAATGGACAAAGGTGTAGTAATTCTTGGTCATGACCGTTTCCAGCGAGGTCAGGGCATCACGATCGCTGGAGAGATAGGTCATCAGGTTTTCGATCAGGCGTTTGCTGCGGTTAAGGTCTCCGGCCTTGCCGGGATTCTGGAAGATATCCCCCACAAAGTTGATCGAGGTCTGGTAGATAATCTTGCCTTTGGTACGACCATCGAAGCTTGCACTGGTCAGGAACCGTTCGGCATTGGACTCCATATACTGGTTGATCACCTCCATGTCGGCCGGGCTGACATACAGGAAGTCGATATTGTTGGTCATCAGCCGTTGGGCATCCTGCTTGGAGAACAGACGACCGTTATTCTTGTAGAGCACGTAATTGCCGCCGCTGCGCAGATACAACGCCACATCCGGAAACATGTCCGGCTCGATGCTCTCGATTCCAACGGGCACATAATAGCCTTGCTGCATCTGCATCACTCCTTTCTTCATCAAATCCAGTTGCAGGATTGCACCGTTATGCCCTGCTGTCGTATGATCGCGCAGAGGGAGATGCAACCTATGTCACATGATACACGCATGCAGGCGGTGCGTCAAAAACAGGAATGCTTCGATCAGTTCTGCGGGGCATGGTTAAGCGAATACCGGCAGCGGGGCGGCAGCATCTATTGCGGCAAGGGCTGCAGCGGCTGTTGCCGCCTGGTTGTCAACTGCACCGCCACTGAGGCCATTGCCATTGCCTGCGTAGTGACACCGGAACAACAGGCACGCCTGCAGGCGGCCATTCCCGTTATTGCGAAATGCGCTCAACAGGCCGGTTCGCTGAAGGACTGGCTCAAGAGCTACCGCGACCAGGCAGGTCCCTGTCCGTTTCTGGAGCAGGACGGCAGCTGCGGCGTCTACCAGCAGCGGCCCCTCTCCTGCCGTTCCCTGCTTTCAACCAGAGAGCCACACTGGTGCACCGCCGATTTTGGAGCCCTTTCCCATGAGCAAAAACAGCAGTTCATGGAGCAGTTGGACCGCTCGGTGGTTGCCTTTCCGACCCACTACGCCGCAACTCCGCAGGAGCTGGCCCAGGAGCTTGAACTGGCACACCTGCGTGAGATGGAGCAGGACTACGGCTGTTCACTGCTGGGCAACCTACCCTGGCTGGTCTGGCTGACGCTGGAACACCGGCTGGATGAACTACTGATGTCAGGGGGTGCCGCTGTGCGCTCCTATCTGGCAGAGCATGGGCTTGACTCGCCCTATCTGACAGTCAGTGGCGATTGAGACAAAAAAAGCCCCGGCCAGAGGCCGGGGCTTTCGAATGCTGACACTTAAACCTGCTTAAATGCGGGTCACGTTGGCAGCCTGCAGCCCTTTGGGGCCCTTGACCACCTCGAACTGGACCGCATCCCCTTCAGCAAGGGATTTGAAACCATTGGCGTTGATAGCGGAGAAATGTACGAACACGTCCTCGCCATTCTCCTGCTCCAGAAAACCGAACCCCTTGCTGTCATTGAACCACTTAACCCTACCTGTTGTCATACCGTACTTCTCCTTCTTCTACCTTCGCGTGTAATGCACCTGCGATAGCGCAAGTGTTCGTAAATCTGTTAAACAAAAACCCCGGAGCTTCTAAAGTCTCCAGGGTAGTAAACTTCAAAAGATGTCACACCCTAGCACACTATTTCAGACATGTATCTAAAAAAATCAGGTGGGCCCAACTTTTACCTGGCAGTTACACAAACCACCCCTTCAGAGAAGCAGCGCCAAACCGCTCAATGCCTGCTCAACCATCGCCGTTACCGGCTTTGTTGCATCAATAGCCAGCAATTGTCCCTCTGCGTCGGTAGGCTGCTCAAAGATGGCAATCTGCCGCTGATAGACCGGCCAGGTACCGTCGGAGACACTGTCATCTGATTGCTGGCGGTCCAGAAGCCGCTGCCGCACCACCTCGGCTGGGCAGACCAACGCACAGATGATCAACGGCACCCCCGCCTCTGCCGCCAGCAAGCCAAAACGGGCACGGTCGGCGGCGGACCGGAAGGTCGCATCCACCACCACACTGCGACCGGCGGCCAGTTCGGCAGCGGCCAGTTCAGCCAGCCGTTCATAGGTGGCGCGGTTCCAGTCGGCGGTGTAGATGGCAGCGCCGCGCTCCGTTGGCCGGATCCCGGCCAACAGCTTGCGTTCCCGATCGGCCTGCAGATGTCCAATCCCCAGTTGAAAGCACAGTTCAACGGCAAAACTGCTCTTGCCGCACCCGGTAGGACCACAGGTCAGCAGCAGGCAGCGGGGCAATCGCCGGCGCAGCAGATAGCCCCGGGCCAGCCGAAAGAAACGTGATGCACGATGTGCCGCAGCCTGCTTATCAGCCGTTGGAATCAGCGGGTCATCCAGCCTGAAGCTCTCAACCTTGCCACGGATAAAGGCCCGGTTCACCAGATACAACGACAACACCGCCAGCAACCCGGTATCGCCGCTTTCCTGACAATAGGCGGCCACAAACAGCTCGGCCAGGTCGCGACGGCCATGGTTCTCCAGATCCATAGCCAGGAAGGCCACATCGGCGGCGGTGTCGCTGTAGCGAAACGGTTCGTTGAACTCGATGCAATCGAAGATATGCACCTGACCATCAAGACAGATGTTTTCTGTATGCAGGTCGCCGTCGCACTCCCGAATGAAGCCTGCTGACACCCGCTCGTCAAAACATGCCGCTGCACTGTCCAGGGTTGTCAACGCCCAGTCCCCAATCAGCTGATGATCAGCACGGGACAAGGTAACACCGCAATAGGGCAGGGTTTGTCGCAGATTTTCCAGCCAGTTGGCCCGAATGACGGCTACTGAACCAAAGGAGGCGATCCGTTGGTCAGTGGCGGCAGCAGCATGGAAGGCAGCCACCACACGGGCAATGGCCTCGATGTCAGCTGCCGTTATCTGGTCAGCAGCCAGTAGCCGGTCCAACATCCGCTCCTCGGGCAGACGGCGCATCTTGACCGCATACTCGATGAGCTGCCCCTCTCCACCGAAACAGAGTCCGCCACTGCCATCGTCACGCAGCGCCACCACCTCCAGGTAGATGTCCGGCGAAAGGCGCCGGTTCAGACGCAACTCCTCGTGACAGAAATGACGTCGCCGCTCCAGGGTGGTAAAATCAAGAAAACCAAAATCAACTGGCTTTTTCAGTTTGTAGACGTACTGATCGGTCAGAAACAGGTGGGAGATATGGGTCTGCAGATGGCGCACCGCACTGGTCGGCTCCGGATAGCATTCAGGCTGCAGGAGTTTCTCAAGTAGGTACTGATTCATCGCAACCTCGTCAGACACGGGTACACAACGTTATCAGTGTAGCGCACAACCTGAAAAGCTCAAGCAAGCCGATTGCCCCGTCTCTGCGATTGTGCTATGAAGCACCCAGCAACAATACACCTGAGGAGCCAACGTGCCGCTTGAACCGTTCCAGCAAAAACTGCTTCAGCTTTACAAGGATCAGGAACTGCAGATGGCCCGCCTGTACCAAAAGCTGGCCCAGTCTTTTCCGGCTTACGCAGACCAGTTTTTAGCGTTGGCCAGCGAAGAACAGGAGCATGCCGGCTGGATCGATCATCTCCAGAACTGTATCAGCAGTGGCACGGCTGTATTCAGTGAGGGTAAAACACGCACCTACACCCTGAACGCCCTGATAGCATACGTCAAAGGGATACACGATGCCCTTGAAGCAGGGACGTTAGACCTGCCCAAAGCGCTCTCACTGGTGGTGGACACGGAAAAATCGTTCATTGAGCGTCACGTCTTTGAGCGCTTTGCCGGTGATTCTCCGGAAGTGGAGCGGATTCTGCGGATCCTTGACGACACGCAACGGGATCATCTGACGCGGATTGATCAATTTGCCCGCCAGGTGCGCTCCGATCTGGCAAAGGCAGCCCAACGCTGTCCCTAGCTATCTTTTACAAACGACCAAATGACAAACGCCCCGGCCTGATGGCCGGGGCGTTTGCGGTTATTCTCTCTCCAGAGCCGATCAGGCCTTGGAGCGCTCTGCCTCAATGGCATCCCAGTTGCGGGGAGCACGGACCTGAGGCTCCTCGAAGCCGAGGAACACCTTGAAGCCCAGCGAGAACTCGCCCCAGAACTCCTGCCAGCGGGACGGCACTTCTTCGCCGGCCACAGCCTTCTTCTTGTCTGCCAGGAACACACTCATCGCGGCGCCGCAGGCCAGCAGGATACCGGCTGCAATAAAGGCGTTGGTGTTGCCGTTGGGCATAGCCTTGATCTTGTCGGCAGCCTGCACCAGCACGAAACCACCCATACCCCAGGCGGTAAACAGGGCACCGTAGTTCAGGCCGTAGTTCTTGAGCCCCCAGTAATCCTTGGCAAAGGAAGGGAACAGGGCCAGGTTGGAGCCGTAGTTGAAGCCCATAAACGTGGCCAGTATCACCAGCATTACCGCGTTAGGATTGGCGGTGATCGGAATGGCGGCAAACATCAGACAGGCCTGAAAGGCCAGCATGATGAATAATGTTGCGCGACGACCGATCCGGTCGGAAAGCACACCGGCCACGATCCGTCCAGCTGCGTTACCCACGGCGGCAATGGCAACCGCCACAAAGGCCATCTCGCCCATACTGGCCTTGGCCATGCCGGCCACACTGCCGATCACCATCAGACCGGCGCCAGCACCGATAAAGAAGCAGAACCACAACACGTAAAACTTGGGAGAACGCAATACCTCACCCAGTTCGGCGTTCGACTCTTCCTTCTTTTTCTTTTCCGCATCCAGGGCTGGATAGTAGCCACGCAGCACCTCACGGGGCACATACCCTTTGGGAGGGTTGACCAGCAGAAAGGACAGGCCGCAGACCACCACCAGGAAACCGATGCCCAGGATCAGCATTGAGTTCTGAATACCAAAATGCCCCAGCAGGAACTTGGCCAGCGGTGCGATATAGACCGGCGCCAGACCGAAACCGGCCACCACGATGCCGGCCACCAGACCGGTCTTGGCCGAAGAGAACCACTTGATAGCCGGCGGCGTGGCGGCAGAATAGCCAAAGCCGAAACCAGCTCCGGCCAGCACGCCAAAGCCGATAATCCAGGCCAGGAAACTGTTGGTAAAGCCCAACAGGACAAAGCCGGCCCCCACCAGCAGGCCGCCGATCAGGGCCGTCTTGGCCGGACCGATCTTATCCTGGGCCTTGCCGGCGATGATCATAGCAAAGGCAAACACCAGACAGCTGACCGCGTAGGGGGTGCCAACCGAAGCCAGGTCCCACTGGAAGGCGCCGGGACCACCGGTCTTGATGGAAGTGACAATCGCCTCTTTGAAGATACTCCAGGCGTAGAGCACGCCCAGGGCCAGGTTGATGCCGGTGCCGGCAATAACGACCTGCCAGCCTTTACTCTCGTGCGGATTCGTCATGAAAACCCTCCTTGCAGGGATAGTGGTTCCAGTTGGAGTACCAGCTATCTACAAGGCAACTGACGTGCCAAACCCTAGCATCTTGTATGAAATAGATAAAAAGCCCTGATATTGGACGATTAGCATTGCTGACGAGAAGAGTGTCGCCGTCAACTATTGCAGTATTGCAAACAATGCCTGTCGGCAGCAGACCTTATTCGCATTTTTGCAACAAACGGTGCGCGCGCCGCATCCATTTCAGCCTATGCTAAAAATAGGGTGCCAGACCTGTGGTAATCAGTTCCCAGGTCTTGAGTCGCTCAGGCAGCTCCCCGCGAGCAAGCCCGGCAGCCTCCTGTTCCGTCACGGGAAGCGGCGGCGTAAGCGGCTGGCGTTCCAGGTACAACGGCCGCCCCCCCTGCAGCATGATCTTTTCAAAAGGACCACGCATAGAGGGGGCCTGCAGAATGGCGGCCTCGCTGTACTGCACCGTCCCCTCCCCCAGCACCCGCAGATAACCGCTGTCGGTAACCTGCTCACCAGGACCGCAGACAGACAGCGCCGCCCGCCGACGGGCAGCGGCATGCTGGAATCGGCGCTTGTAAGGGAATGAGCAGTAATTGACCGGCAGGCCGATCCCCTGTTCGATGCTGTAACGCACCAGTCGCAGTGCAGTCAGTTCCGATTCCAGCACCGTTACCTTCTCGCCATGCACAAAGGTGTAGTTCCGCTCCAGCAGGTGTGGCAGGTTATGGGGGGTCAACCGCAGCTGGTGCAGATTAAGGTGATTACAGCCGGCAGCGGCCAGCTCGCGCATTGTGCGCTGCATCAGGAGCTCGTCCTCAGGCACTGCCGGTATCTCAACCGTGACCGTGGGGATCACGCCTACTGCCAGCCGCAGTTTTTTCAGATGGTAGCGCACCGCCCCCAGGTCGAAACGGATCTCATCCAGACCGGCCTCACGCAGCTCTTGGCAGAGCCCTTTGGTTAGCAGGATGCCGTTGGTGTACAGCCAGAGGTGTAGGTCAGAACCGCAGCGTTGCCGCACCGCACGCAGGTAGGCCAGGGTCAGCTGCGGCGTAAGCAGTGGCTCACCGCCACTGATACTGACCCCACGAAAACCAAATCGCTGCACGTAGTCGGCATACTCCTCGGGCGCTGAAAAGGCCAGGCCGTTGGTGACCGGCGGCCCGTCGTCCTCCTGTGAGGTCGGACAGTAAAAGCAGCGACCGTTGCAACGACCGTTAATAAACAGGCAGGACCAGCTGCCCTCGCCGCAGCGCTGGCAACCGGGCGAAAGCCGATTGCAGTCGACCTTGGTTCCGGCGTAGCCGAAGCTGGCATGTTCGCCAAGCCAGGCCAGCAGCTCGTCACGCTCATGGTTGGCCGCAGCAACAGCGACCTCATCTGCAAAAGGAAGCAGGTCGTAAGCCCGACCGTATTCTCGCCTATTGGCATTGATTAGTTTTTCACGGTACAATGCGTCCGTCATGACCACCTCGAATGAAGATATGCACCTCTGCGCCCGCTGTGGCGGGCAATGCTGCCAGACCAAACCGGGTATAGAAGCACCTGAGCGTTTTGTCGTCAACGACAGCCTGGTCGCAACGCTGACGCAGGCCCTTGCCACCGGCAACTGGGTGCTGGAGGAACACCTCGGCATCCCCTATCAAGCGGGCGGCGTTTCTCCCGACCCGCACAGACTTATCTACTACCCACGCCCTGCGACCCAGCAGGAACGGGAGCTAGGCGGATGGTCGGCACAGCCCGGCAGTGGCAGCTGTGTCTTTCTGGCTGCAGAGGGCTGCCGGCTGCCCTTTGCTGAACGACCCAGGCTCTGTCAGGAACTGGTGCCGGATGTCTGCTTTGAATGTGAAAGCCCCTGGGGCCGCCGCGAGGCTGCCCTGGCCTGGCTGCCCTGGCAAGATCAGGTCACGACTGTCCTTGCAAACCTCTCACCAGTTACAAGGATAGCCCGATGAACGCACCGACCCTGATCCTGGTGGCCCGCAGCGAGAGCCGCACCCAGACCTATCGTGAAGCCTTGGAGTTGCGTGGTTTTGCCTGCCAGCCGGCAAGCGAGCTGAAAGATCTGCCGGCCTTGACCTGCCGTACACTGTTTAATGGTGTATTACTGGATATGCCGATCATCACCAAGGCCAGCACTGCTGAAAAAAACCAGTTGGAAGACATCCTCAGGGCCCTGCCCAGCGCCTACCTCAACATCGCACCGGCCACCGACTCAATCAAGCTGCTGATGGCCGACAACCATCATGGCATGGCCCGTTCCCTGGATGAGTTTCTTACCATCTGTAACGCGTTCACACCCCGTCTGGTACGCCCCAATGACCGGGTATCGCTCCATCTCAACGCACTGCTGTTCGATGGCCAGCACCTGGACCAGCCGGAGCAGACCGTTACCCTGAACGTCTCTTCACAGGGCTGCTTTCTGTTCAGCACCCACCCCAGCCACCAGCCCGGGCAGCAGGTGAAGGTCAGATTTGTGGGCTTGTCGGACTCGACACTGATCAGCTGCACCATCCGTTGGGTGCGTCCCTGGGGGACCTGTCACCAGATGCCAGGCATCGGCGTTACCTTTGAACTGATCAGCGAGTCTCAGCGAACCCAACTGAGCGAGCTGATGGCAGCACACAAGCCCTACTAGACATCAGGCCCTGCTGTAGACAGCCAGCGCAGCCAGCAGCTGATGCCTCTGGTGCAGCCCGGCCTGTGGCGGCAACAGCTGATCCCCCAGACGAAGTCCCACCGGCCGCTCGGCCGCCCAATGGTGCACCAGCCAGGCAGCGCAGCAGATCCGCTCTTCAAGCCGCCCCGGCAAGCTATCCAGATCAACCATCAACGGTTCTGCCGTGGCAGAACGATACTGTTTGACCTTCAGCTCCTCGGAACGGGCCGACAGTTTCCAGTGGATCTGGCGCAACGGCTCCCGCCCGCTGTACTCGACAATCCGTTCCACCTCGCCGCTGCTGCCCCGCTGACCTTGTCGCCCATCAGCGGCATCGGTCCCGCTGCGGCCGCCACTGCTTTGATGGCAGGGTATCAGGCGGGGATAGACCAACAGTTCGCGATCAATCGTCAAACGCCAGGAACGGATGAAAAAACTGACGGGAAAGGGTGAGCTGACTCGTACCGACGCCAGATGCGTCCAACCCCGCTCAGGCAGGGTCAGCTCAAGCGGCAGATTGACCGTTGCGGCAGCCGGCAGATGGGCCAGCACCGCAGCGCCCTGCTGACAGGAGAACGACAACAGGAACGACGGAATGAACCGCTTGCTGTTGCTGATCCGCAGGGTAAACGAGGCTGGCTGACCGGCGTACAGCTCAGAAGGGGGCAGCAGCTCGACACGCAGGCGCTGCAGGTTCACCATCCCCGCATACCCGGTAACCGACATGAAGGCCAGCAGACCGGAGACCACCAGAAACAGGAGGTTGTTGCCGGTGTTGACAGCGGCGAAGCCAAGCAGGATGGTGATCAGGATATACAGACCACCTGCCAGCGTCAGCTTCAGGCCAAAGGCAGCGCTATCTCGGCGAGGATGGTCCGTATCAGTTCCTTTCTGTCCCGGGCTTCGTGTTCGGGGCGCAGCAACAGACGGTGGGCGCCGCAGGCCACGGCCAGATCACGGACATCCTCCGGCGCCACATAGTCACGCCCTTCCAGATAGGCCGCCGCCCTGGCAGCCTGAGCCAGGCCGATAGCGGCACGGGTCGAGAGGCCGGTCAGCACGGACGGATGACTACGGGTTGCCACAATAAAACGATGGAGGTAGTCAAGCACCTTGTCGGCTAGATGGACCTGGGACACCTCGTTGCGGGCCGTCAGCAGCTCCTGACTGTCCAGCAGCCGCGGCAGCTCTTCCAGTCGCTCGCGAATGCCGCCGCCGGCAATGATCCCCTTTTCAAGCTCAGGCGAGGGATAGCCGATGCCGGTGCACAACAGAAAGCGGTCTAGCTGGGATTCAGGCAGGGGATAGGTGCCGGTCTGTTCGGAGGGGTTCTGGGTGGCGATCACCAGAAACGGTTCCGGCAAGGGGTGGGTAGTGCCTTCCACCGTCACCCGCCGTTCCTCCATCGCCTCCAAAAGGGCGCTCTGGGTGCGGGGCATGGCCCGGTTGATCTCGTCCACCAGCACGATCTGGTTGAAGATCGGTCCCGGCAGAAAGACAAACTGCCCCTCTTCACGCCGGAAGACCGACAGGCCGGTAATGTCGGAGGGCAGCAGATCACTGGTGCACTGGACCCGCCCCAGGGTCAGGCCGGTGCTGCCGGCCAGGGCCAGGGCCAGGGTGGTCTTGCCCAGGCCGGGCAGATCCTCGATCAGCAGATGGCCACCACTGAGCATCGCCACCATGGCCAGCCGCAGGGCATCCTGCTTGCCCTGCAGCACGTTGCTGTTCAGGTGCTGCAGGGTCTGATAGATTCTGGTTCCTGTTTCATGGTTCATGGTTTGCCAGTATATACCAGAAAAACGGTCCGGCGCAGCAGAAACTGGTAGCGCCCTTGATTCTGTGGCGGTTTCAGGCTATATCTGACCTGCCATGCCCAGTCCTTTTTTCGACCGCTTAAAGCTGCGTAGCAAGCTGCTGCTGCTGGTGCTGCCGCTGGTGATCATACCGATCATCGTGGTGGCGCTGGTGACCGGCTTCATCGCCAATCAGAAGGCCTATCTGGGCATCACCCAGACCAGCAAGGACGACCTGCAGCATATGGCCGAGTTCACCATCGACCTGCTGCGCTCCTACGACAAACAGTTCCAGGACTACCGCTTCGATATTACCGGCGACCTGGAAACCGAACTGGCCTCTGCCTCCTTTGCCAACCTGAAGGACAAGATCAAGAACAAGCGGGTCGGCAAGACCGGCTACATCTACTGCATGGACCGCAAAGGCACCCTGACCATCCACCGGGAATCGGAAGGCAAAAATATCATCGATGCCACGGACTCCAACGGCCACCCCTTCATCCGCGAGATGATCGAGCATAAAAGCGGCTGGATCAGGTATCCCTGGCAGAACGAGGGTGATGCCAAACCTCGCATGAAGATCGTGCGCTATGAATATTTTCCGGTCTGGGACTGGATCGTGGCCGTCGGTTCCTACGAAGATGAGTTTTACAAAGAGGCCAACGCCATCAAGAGCCGCATCTTCTGGAGTACCATCATCCTGATCGGCATCGTTGGCTGCTTTGCCACGCTGCTGGTCGTCTGCGCGTCGAATGTGGCCACCAGACCGATCAACCAGATGATCGAGACTATCCGCAAGGTGCGCAAGGGCGACATGAAGGCCCGCATGGCCGTATCCGGCAGTGACGAGCTGGCCGAGATGGCAACGGCGTTCAACCGGATGACCGACATCATCCAGCGCAACCAGGAGATGGAGGCATCCTTGGCACAACAGGGCAAGATGGCCTCGTTGGGGGTGCTCTCCTCAGGGGTGGCCCACGAGATCAACAACCCGCTGGGGGTAATCCTGGGCTACGCCGGCTACCTGGAGGGCAAGCTCAGCGAGGATGACCCCAACTACAAATATATCCACGAGATCAAACGCGAAAGCAAACGCTGCAAGAAGATCGTGCAGGATCTATTGTCCTACGCTCGCACCCCGCGGCCGACCCTGGTCCTGACCAACCTCAACGAGCTGCTGACCGAGATCGTCGAGTTTTCGGCTAATCATACCGACATGCGCGGCGTCACCATCCGCACCAGCTTCGACCGCAACCTGCCCCCGGTGCTGCTGGACGGAGATCAACTGCGCCAGGTGGCCATCAACCTGATCCTGAATGCCGGCGGGGCCATGCCGGATGGCGGCGAGCTGCTGGTTGCCACCACACCGGGGCCAGATGACACCGTGCGGGTCATCTTCCGCGACACCGGCTCCGGCATCCCCCAGGAAAGCCTGGAAAAGATCTTTGAGCCGTTCTACACCACCAAGGCCCGCGGCACCGGTCTGGGGTTGGCCATCACCCGCCAAATCATCGAGATGCACCACGGCAGCATCACCATCGAGAGCGAACCGGGCCACGGCACCACGGTCACCGTTACCCTGCCGCTTGATTATGAGGAACTGGCATGACCGACAAGCAACGGATACTGCTGATTGATAATGAAGAAGGGCTGTGCCGCATGATGGAGCAGGTACTGCTGGATAACGGCTACCTGGTGCGGACCTATACCAACCCGGTCAAGGCCATGGAGGAGTTCAGCCCAGCCACCTGGGATCTGGTGATCACCGACATCAAGATGCCCGGCATGACCGGCCTTGAGGTGCTGCAGCGGGTCAAGGAACAGGCCCGGGACCTGCCGGTGATCATCATCACCGCCTACGCCACGGTGGAGATGTCGATCCAGGCCCTGCGCAAGGGGGCCTACGACATGCTGACCAAGCCGTTCGAGCCCCAGGAGCTGGTCTACCGGGTCAAGAACGCCCTGCAGCAGGCCCTGCTGCAGGAGGAAAACCGGGAGCTGCGGCGGGAGATAGAAGAGAAACTCCAGTTCGACAACATCATCGGCGCCTCGGGCGCCCTGCGGACCGTGCTGGACAAGGTGGGCAAGGTGGCCGGTCGTGACACCTCGGTACTGATCACCGGCGAGTCCGGCACCGGCAAGGAATTGATCGCCCAGGCGGTACACTACCACTCAGCCCGCAAGGATAAAAAATTCGTGGCCATCAACTGCGGCGGCCTGCCGGAAAGCATCCTGGAAAGCGAACTGTTCGGTTACCGCAAGGGGGCTTTCACCGGCGCCACCGAGAATCGCCAGGGTCTGCTGGAGGCGGCCAACGGCGGCACCCTGTTCCTGGATGAGGTGGGCAACCTGCCGATCAACGTCCAGAAGACCCTGCTGCGTTTTCTGCAGGAACAGGAGTTCACCCGGGTGGGAGAGACAACCCCCACCAGGGTCGATGTGCGGGTGATCTCCGCCACCAACGCCGACCTGAAAGAGGCGGTCAAAAAAGGGGAGTTTCGAGAGGATCTCTACTACCGGCTGAACGTCGTCAACCTGCACCTGCCGCCGCTGCGGGAGCGGGTTGAAGACATACCGCTGCTGGCGGCCCACTTCATCCACCTGCAGAACCTTAAATTTGGCACCACCATCAAGGGGTTCGAGAAGGATGCCATGCAGGTGCTCTGCTCCTTCCAGTGGCCGGGCAACATCCGGCAGCTGAAGAACGTGATCGAGGCCTGCATGGCCATGGAAGGCAGCGACTACATCAGTCTGGACACTCTGGGGCAGGTGATCGAATTGCCGGAGGGGCCGCTCCCTTCGGTGCAGGCAGGGCCGGTACTGATGAGCGAAGAGCCGTACAGCGCCGCGCTAGAACGGTTCGAACGGGATCTGCTGCGCGATCTGCTCAAAAAACATGGCGGCGCCGTTGACAGCGCCGCCAAGGAAGCCGGCATGAACATGGCCACCCTCTACCGCAAGATCAAGAAGTACGGCCTGAAGAAAGAGGAGTACGCCGACTAGTTAACGTCGCCGCTATCCGAACCGCCACCCCACAGGTCTTGCCACTGCTGCTGCGGTGTGCGGTTATCGCCATACTGCACGATCACCCCATCCTCCCGCTGATATGAGCAGGACCAACCGGGCCAATCGGCCTTGTAGAAGGTCGGATAGTCGCTGGGATGGTCCAGCGGGTTATAGGGCTCAGAATACCTGCTCCAGTCCTTGGGTAATGGACAGCGTTCATCTCCACGATAATCACCCGCAGCCAGCGCCTGGGTTGAGATGGCAGCCATCATCGCTACTGTTAGAAGTGCTGTTTTGAGCATTGCCTTCACCTCCCTTGATCGTTTACATGAAAATAATCTAACACATTATCCTACAAATTTGATCAAGAAAATTTCAGCAGCAGCTGCCGATGGCGGGGACCGTCAAACTCGCAGAAGTAGATCCCCTGCCAGGTGCCCAGCCAGAGGCTGCCGCCCCGCACAATCACCTGCACTGACGAACCGAACAGGCTGGCCTTGATGTGGGCGGCCGAGTTCCCTTCGGCATGACGAAAACCGGCCAGGTTCGGCACCAGCTGCTCCGTAAACCAGAGCATGTCGCGGGCCACATCGGGGTCAGCATTCTCGTTGATGGTGATGCCGGCGGTGGTGTGGGGCACAAACAGGGTCAGCACTCCGTCCTGCCAGCCGTTACGCCTGACCAGATCAGCCACCTGGCTGGTGACCGACAGCAGTTCGGTCGTCCGGCTCGTCTGCAGCTGCAGCTCAGCGGTCATGCTGTCCTCCTGAAACAGCCGAGGCGGGCATCGCTGCCCGCCTCGGTCATCACGTTACTTCACAAAGGTCACCCAGCCAAACTCGTCCGGCAGGGCGCCGGTCTGGATACCGGTCAGAGTATCGTACAGCTTCTGGGTCAGCTCACCAACGCCGCCGTTACCCAACGGCACGGTCTCGCCCTTGTAGTGCAGCTTGCCCACCGGGGTGATCACCGCTGCGGTGCCGCTACCAAAGGCCTCGGTCACCTTGCCGGCCTTGATATCAGCCATCAGCTCATTGACGTCGATCTTGGTCTCCTCCACCGTGCAGCCCAGCTTCTTGCCCAAGGACAGCACCGAATCACGGGTCACACCCGACAGGATCGAGCCGTTCAGGGCGGAGGTAACGATCCGGTTGCCATAGACGAAAAACATGTTCATGGCGCCCACCTCTTCGATGTAGCGCTGTTCGCGGCCATCCAGCCAGAGCACCTGATCAAACCCCTTCTTTTTGGCCTCCAGACCAGCCTTGAGCGATGAGGCGTAGTTGCCGCCGGTCTTGGCCTCGCCGGTGCCACCTGGCACGGCACGGACGTAATGATCCTCCACCATGATGTTGACCGGCTTGAAACCGGCGGCGTAGTAAGCCCCCACCGGCGAGAGGATCACAAAGAAATAGTAATGGTCAGACGGGCTGACCCCCAACACCGGCTGAACGCCGATCATGGCGGGGCGGATATAGAGTGAGGTGCCGGCTGCGGTGGGAATCCAGTCCTGCTCAAGGCCCACCAGTTGCTTGATCCCTTCCACAAACAGCTCTTCCGGCAGCTCGGGCATGCACAGCCGGTCGGCCGAGAGATTGAAACGCCGAGCGTTTTTCTCCGGCCGGAACAGCGCAATCCGTCCATCGGCCCACTTGTAGGCCTTGAGCCCCTCAAAGATCTCCTGGGCATAGTGAAACACCTGGGCCGACGGATCCAACACAAACGGCTCGTAGGGCTTGATACGGGCATTGTGCCAGCCCTTCTCTGCAGTCCATTCAACCAGCAGCATCCGGTCGGTGAAGATACGACCGAAACCAAGCTGCGACTCGTCAGCCACCTTTGCCTTCATCTGCCCTGCTGCCAGGGGGAGTACTGAAATATCCATCTGCAAGCCTCCATTGTTCGATCGTGACCACGGCCAAAAACAAGGCGGCCACTGGCCGCCGCACCGTCTGTCCGGTAATTGCTGGTACTCGGCTTCTGCCGAACGTCAAAATTACTGCCAGCCCGATACGACTGTCAACAGTTTCCTGAGCTGATTGCAAGCCAGCTTAAAATCAGATTAAAAGCACAAAGAACGCTCGCTATACAAAAAAAAGTGTGTTAGAAGCAGAAAAAATTGCTTGATCACTTGCAGAGCCTCAAACCAGTGCTAAGATTGTATGCCAGATTCAGCTTCAACGCTGACGGAGACGTCCGCAGCGTAAAAAACCCAAGGGGGACCCGAATGAAGAAGGCAGATCTCGTTGCAAAGATGGCGGCAGGCGCAGGTATCACCAAGACCCAGGCCGAGAAGGCCCTCAGCGCTTTTATGGCGGCAACTGAAGCAGCCATGAAAGCCGGCGACAAGCTGACCCTGGTCGGCTTCGGCACCTTCAGCACCGTGACCCGGAAGGCCCGTACCGGCCGCAATCCCCAGACCGGCAAAGAGATCAAGATTCCGGCCAAAACCTCGGCCAAGTTCTCCCCGGGCAAAGGTCTCAAAGATCTCAAAGTGAAGGCAGCCAAGAAGAAGTAACGCACCTTCGATTATCGTTGTTTGGAAAACCCCGCTCCGGCGGGGTTTTTGTTTGTGCCCAAACTGGTTTTTAGAACAGCCCCACCTTGTTCAGCAGCACCAGAGCCACCAGCACCGGCGAGACGTAGCGGATCAGAAAACGCCAGAGCGGATAGAACCAGCCGATGGCCGTCCCCTTGGTCAGCTCTGCCTTGGCCACAGCCGGTGTCAGCACCCAGCCGGCAAACAGCGTAATCAACAGCCCCCCCAACGGCAACAGATAGTTGGTGGCCACAAAATCCACCGAGTCCAGAACGTTCCGCTCGCCGATCACCTGCCAGTCCTTGAGCAGGTTGTTGGACAGGGCCGACGGCACGCCGATGGCGAAGATCACCAATCCCATCACCACGGTTGCCCTGCGGCGATCCCACTTCCGCTCGTCACAGTAGTAGGCCACCACCACCTCCAGCAGCGAAATGGCCGAGGTGAGCGCGGCAAATACCAGCAGCAGAAAAAACAGCACCGCAATGACGCTTCCGCCCGGCATCTGACTGAACAAAATCGGCAGGGTCTTGAACACCAGGCCAGGTCCGGCGGCCGGCGCCATGCCGTAGGTGAAGACGATCGGAAAGATGGCCAGCCCTGACAAGAGCGCCACCAGGGTATCCATGGCCGACACCGTGACCGCCACCTTGGGGATGCTGATTTCTTCGTCGGCATAACTGCCGTAGGTCAGGATGGCGCCCATACCGAGGCTCAGCGAGAAAAAGGCATGGCCCAGCGCCTCCAGCATGGCTGGCGGATCAAGCTTGGACCAGTCGGGCGAGAACAGGAACTGCAGCGCCTGAGAGCCGCCGGCCGAAAACAGGCCGAAACCTGCCAGCCCGACCAGGATCAGAAACAGCACCGGCATCAAGATCCGGTTAGCCCGTTCAAGACCTTTTTTGACCCCGCCGATCACGATCAGCACCGTTGCCAACATGAACAGGGCCTGCCAGAACAGCTGGCTGAGATCGCTGGCCAGCAGGCCGGTGAACAGGTGCGGCACCTGCTGGGCATGTTGCTGGCTAAAGGTGCCCTGCAGCGACAGCCAGAGGTAATCCACCGTCCAACCGGCCACCACACTGTAATAGGAAAGGATCACAAACCCGGCACAGACCCCCAGCCAGCCCACCAGCTCCCAGACGCCGCCTTTCAGACGCTTGAAGGCCCCCACCGGCCCCTTGCGGGTATGACGACCGATGATCATCTCGGTCACCATCAGCGGAATACCGATCAGGGCGATGCAGAACAGGTAGAACAGCACAAAGGCGCCGCCGCCGTGCATGCCGGTCACATAGGGGAACTTCCAGATATTGCCCAGTCCCACGGCTGAACCGGCCGCCGCCATAATGAAGCCAAGTCGGCTGGACCAGCGCCCCCGCAGGGGTTGTGAACCACGATGATGATGATGGTGAGTCATAGACACCTCAGGTTGTTACCGCAAGCGAGAGTGGGCGCCTGCCATCAGCGCAGGACAACACCACTCTCCCCCTCGCTGTAGATCTGGATTGACAGTTTATCCTGCTGTAACAGCACATCGTGCAGGCGCATCGCTTGCACTGTTCCTGCCAAATAAATACCATCAGTCAGCTGGACCCGGGCCAATGCCCTGGCAGCCTGCTCCCGGGCCTGGTGGACACGTGTACTCAGGTCCATGTTCAGCCGTTCCTGGATCGCCTGCCTGATGGTGCCATGCAGGAACCATTCAGCCGTTGCAAGCAGCAAGCTTTGGGTCTGCAGATCAAATTCCACATCCTCCACCGAGAAGAGACTGGTCTGCGGGTTGAATACCGGCCTGCAGGTCAGATACAGCACTCCCTCCAGAGAACCCGCCGTCGCAAGCCGTATCACCAGCCGGTCGCCATTGCCGTACAGCTCAATTCCCTTCACAATCACACGCCGTCCCTCGCTGACAAACTCCTTATCAAGCAGCAACGGGGTGACGATCTCCAGCAGATCGCGATAAAACAGATCGGTGTGCAGGGCCACCCGGAATCGACGGTCCTGCCCGGACGCAGCTTTCAGGTTGGGCAAAGGTGTCAATGCTGAACGGGCGGCAGGTTCTGGACCCACCACCAGCTCCGCGTAGGAGCGCAGCCCTACCCCCAGCCGAACCTGTCCCCGCTGGGCATACAACGGATAGAAAAACGCCTCCTGCGGATCGAGCAACAGCCAGGCACGGTACTGCTTGTCCAGCAGAATCGGCTTCTGCGCGGCACGCCACACCTTTTCGGCCTGACTGCGCAAGGGAAACCGCTCCTGCAGCTTCCGGGCAACCTGGGCGGTAAGCATCCGCTGCACCGGCCGGGTCAGCTCCTCCATCATGCTGCGCGGCTTTATCGCCAGCGGCCCGATACCGATCTCTTCAACCAGCGCGTCGCTTAGGCCCGTATAGTGGATCAGCGGGTCAAGCTGCCAATCGGGCCTCACCGTAGCGCTCACCCTGAACCGGAGGCTGGTTTTGAACGGCAGGGTTTCAAACATACCGTAGCCAAAAGTCACCACCACCGGCACCGTCAGGTGGATGAAGTTGTCGGCAGCCTGCACCTGTAGCGAGCCGTCACGCAGCATCCGAGCGGTCAGCCCCCGGATACCGGCAGCCCCCTGGTACAGTTCGCGGGGCAGCAACCGGTTCAGGGCGTCGCGCAGCTCCTGGTCCGATGCCTCAAGCACGATGTTGACGCTCGACAACTCTTTTTTCAGTGACCGATGCTGTGCCTCAGCAGCTGGCTGCGTTGCCGTAACCTGACTGACAGCTGCACCTGCCATGCACTCTGTTGTGAAGATGCTAACTATCAGCAGGCCACCTGCCGTGATGGACCGTGCATAATGACACATGCTGCCCCCGTAAAAAGAACAAAAGGGCCTACAGACGAATTCCGTAGGCCCTTCTTTGAGTATGGCGGAGAGGTAGGGATTCGAACCCTAGGTACCTTGCGGTACAACAGATTTCGAGTCTGTCACCTTCGACCACTCGGACACCTCTCCAGTGAAACAAACGGCCTGATCGCTCAGGCCGATACGTTCTATACACCAAGCGATAAAAAAACTCAACCCTCAGCCTCACCACGGCGTCGTTTACGCAAGGCAGTAAAAAAGGAGCTGAGCTGAAGGGAGCACTCCGCGCTCCGGATGCCGCTCACCAGTTCCAGGCGGTGGTTCAAACGGGGGTCGTTGGAGAGATCGTACAGGGAACCGGCAGCGCCGGCCTTGGGGTCGAAGCAGCCGAAGACAACCCGGGGGATACGGGCCAGGATGATGGCCCCCATGCACATCAGGCACGGTTCCAGGGTAACGTAGAGCGTGGTGTTCAACAGCCGCCAGGAAGAAAGCTTCCTGGCGGCCTTACGAATGGCCAGCAGTTCGGCATGGGCAGCCGGGTCCTGCTTCGATTCCCGCAGGTTGTGGGCACGGGCGATGATGCGGCCCTCACGGACGATGACACAGCCGATCGGCACCTCATGCTTGACTTGAGCCTTGCGGGCTTCGGCGATGGCCTGGGCCATCCAGTAATCGTGGCTGCGCTGCACCCACCCTACCCTTTACCCATGATGCCGCGCACCGCTGCCGGCAGGTCGGCAGGCAGCACCACCATCTTGCTGTTTTGCGAGGTGGCCATCTTCTGCAGGGCATTGATGTAGCGGTCGCCCAACAGGAACACCGCCGGCAGGTCGCGATCCTGGACGGCATTGCTGATATCCTTGATGGCCTGGGCCGAGGCCTCGGCCAGCCTGATCTGGGCGTCGGCCTCACGCTTGGCCGCCTCCAGCTTGCCGTCGGCTTCACGGATCATCGCCTCGCGACGTCCCTCCGCCTCCAGGATAGCGGCCTGCTTGAAGCGGTCGGCGCTGGCCTGCTGCTCCATGGCCTTCTGCATCGATTCAGATGGTTTGATATCCTGGATCTCCACCGACTGCACGTAGATACCCCAGTTGGCCACCTCTTTGGAGATGTTTTCCTGCAGCCGGGCCTTGATGTGCTCCCGCTCCGACAGGGCGCTATTCAGTTCCATCTGGCCGATGATCGCCCGCAGGGTGGTCATGACCAGGTTCTGGATGGCGTACTCGTAGTTCTGGATCTCATAGACCGCCCGGGTGGGCTCGGTCACCTTGATAAAGGCCACCGCATTGGTGATAATCACCGCATTATCCCGGGTAATCACCTCCTGAGAGCCGATCGACAGCACATCGCCCTTGGTGGAGACCCGGTAGGAGACGTTGTCGATGTACGGAATGATGAAGTTTAAGCCCGGCTTGAGCGTGCAGCTGTACTTGCCTAACCGCTCCACCACCCATTCCTGCCCCTGGGGCACAGTCTTGATGCCTGCAAAGATAGTGGCGGCCACCACCACAAATAAAACGCCAACAACGATCATTCCTGGCATAGCTTACCTCCCGGTTTACAGTTTACGCACCTTTAAGATCTGCCCCTCGATATCCTCCACCCGCACCGTTTCACCGACGTTCAACGGTTCTTCGGCATAACAGGTCCACTCATCGGCCCCCAGGATGGCGATCCGAAAACGGACTTTGCCCTTTGTGTAGCTGTCGGTCGTACCACGGATAACAATGCCGGTCTCACCGACAATCGCCTCCTTGGACTGACCGGCATGGGTCATGCTGTTCTTGGGCTTGAGGTATTTGAACCACATCAGGGTAAAGGCCACCGAGGCCACGGCCCAGATCAGTCCCTGCAGCCAGAGCGGGGTGAACGGCAGCAGCGCCACCAGCAGCCCCACCGCGAGTGCCCCCAGACCGAACCAGACGATGGTGAAGGACGGGATCAGCAACTCCAGTCCGATCAGACACAGCCCCAGCACCAGCCAGTGCCACCATACAATCGTTATCATCAGCCCTCCCCGTTCTCTCTTTGCGCTGTTGTGGCAGACACTATACCAGAGATTCCGGCAGCTCGAAAGCTGACACTAAAAAAGCATTGATCTTATCCCTACTTAATTGGTAAGCTACCATCACAGTATGCGTGAAGGAGGCACACGATGGATGTCAGTTCAATCGCCGGCGCCAGCCAGATGATGCAGTCGTCACAGACCCAGCAGGCCCTGTCGACGGCCATGGTCAAGCAGGCTGCAGAAGCCCAAAACAAGATGGCCGACCTGTTGGCACAAAACGCCAAGCAGGCTCCGCAACCGGTGAAGAGCCAGGATTACGGCTTTTCAACCTTTGCCTGATCGATCAACACAGCTGAACCATTTGATTGGCCGCCCAACCAGGCGGCCTTTTTTTATGCGTAGTTGGCGGCATGATAGGAACTGCGGGTGTAGGGGCTGCTCTCCACATGACGAAAGCCTATCTCCAGTGCTGCCTGACGCCACAATTCAAAACGTTCGGGCAGGATGTACTCCACCACCGGTTGATGCCGCCGGCTAGGGGCCAGATACTGGCCGATGGACAGGTAGCTGCAGCCTACCTGCCGCAGGTCCTGCAGCACCGCCAGCACTTCTGCTTCCGTTTCACCCAGCCCCAGCATGATCCCTGACTTGGTCGGCGCAGCATCTGTAGCTAGCGCAGCCCGTTCCAGCAATTGCAGCGAACGCCGGTAATCGGCCCCTTGCCGCACCGCATACAGGCGCGGCACCGTTTCCAGGTTATGGGCCAGGATGGCCGGTCTGGCCGCCAGCACCGTGGCCAGCGCCTGTCCATCGCCGCCGAAGTCCGGCACCAGCAGTTCGATTGCCGCCTCCGGTGAACGCTCGCGGATGGCGGCCACCGTTGCGGCGTAGTGGCCGGCCCCGCCATCATCCAGGTCATCACGGGTCGGGCTGGTGATCACTACGTGGGAGAGTTTGAGACGCAGCACCGCCTCGGCCACCCGGCGCGGTTCGTCGGCATCGGGCGGCAAAGGTCGGGGAGCTTTATCCACATTGCAGAAGCTGCACTGGCGGGTGCAGTCGCGCCCAAGAATCAGAAAGGTGGCCTGGCCGCAGCTGAAACACTCGGCAATGTTGGGACACAGCGCCTGCTGACAGACCGTGTTCAGCTTCAGTTCGGACAACAGTCCCCGCATGGCAGCCTGTTCCCCTTGCGGCACCTTTTTTCGCAGCCACTCCGGCTTGCGTTGGATTTTCATGGTTCTTCACCTTCCAGGTTCCAACGATCTTCGCCATATTTACCTGCAGCCAGCGTGCGCGACAGCGCCTCTTCCTGTGCGGTCAGCGCACTGGCCTGCAGGCTTGCCCCCAGCTGCGCCTGAAACTGCGCAACCAGGGTCTGCTGCAACTGGTCATAATCGGTGGTTATCCCCTCATCAGACAGACAGGTGCTGGCCTGCTCGATCCCCTGTGGCTTGATCTTCAGATAGCCCAAACCCTGCTGTAGCCGGTTTTCCCGTGGAATAGAACCATGCTGAAAGATGACCGCGCGGGAGCGGCGCTGGGCATTGCCCCCCAGCTTGCGATTGTTGACCAGGATATCGTAACTTTCCTTACCGGCAAAGCAGAGCGGGGTGCGCTGCCCCAGCCTGCTGCCGGCCGGCGCCAGGTCAGCCGCATAGGCGGCCTGCAGCCCCAGGGCCCGGTACAACCCCAGCAAAAATCCAGTCAAGACCCGAAAGGAATCCTTCACCGAGGCGGCCGCCGGGATCTGCGACGGCCCGCAGACCAGGCTGTAGGTCAGTTCGTCAGCATGATAGATGGCACCGCCGCCGGTGATCCGGCGCACAATGGTCAGGTTGTCGGCCCTGCAGCGGTCGAGATCGAGATCAGCTGCCGCCTTCTGGAACCTGCCCAGCGATAGCGCAGGCGGTTGCCAGCCGTACAGCCGTAGGGTCGGCTGGGACGAGGCGGGATCAAAACAGCGAAACAGCGCCTCGTCGATGGCCATGTTCTCCCTGCCGGACAAGGGGCCGGTATCAATCAGCCGCCAAACCGCAGTATGGTCGCCCTGTCTGTTCATCAGTCCTATCCAACCCCCACCGAACGTGCTGCCCGCAACAACGCCCGGATGATAGCACAGCCTGTGTGAGGAGGGAACGCCGGACCATGCAACCGTGAAAACTGATGGTTTACCAACGCGCAGGGCATGGTATAACAAGCAGACACTCGCTTCATGAAAGGCGTGAGACATGAAACTTACCTTTAATGGCGCAGCCCGTACCGTCACCGGCTCGCAGCATCTACTCGAAGTCAACGGCAAGACCATCATGCTTGACTGCGGCCTGATTCAGGGCAAACGCAAGGAATCCTTTGAAAAGAACCGCGGCGATGACTGCCGGGGTACCACAATCGACTGCCTGATCCTGTCCCACGCCCACATCGATCACTCGGGCCGCATCCCCTGTCTGGTCAAAAACGGCTTTAAGGGCGACATCTTCTGCACCTCGGCCACCCGCGACCTGTGCGCGGTGATGCTGCAGGACAGCGCCTCGATCCAGGAAAAGGACGTGGAATACGTCAACCGCCGCCGCCAGAAGCAGGGCCAGCGGCCCTTTGAACCGCTATACACAAAGGCCGATGCGGCCAGGGCCATGGACCAGTTTGTGGGCGTCAGCTATAACCGGCCCCGCCAGATCCTTCCCGGCATTACCCTCACCCTGGTGGATGCCGGCCATATGCTGGGCAGCGCCCATGTCATCCTCGATATCGATGAAAAGAGTACTGGCCAGCATCGTCGCCTGGTGTTCAGCGGCGATATCGGCCGGCCGGACATCCCGATCATTCGCGACCCGCAGCCGATCAGCGACGGGACCGACATCCTGATCATGGAGAGCACCTACGGCGACCGGCTGCACCCCGACGGCTCGGCATCCGAAAAAGAGCTGGAGCGGATCGTTAACCAGACCGTCAGCCGTGGCGGCTCACTCCTGATTCCGGCCTTTGCCGTGGGCCGCACCCAACAACTGGTGTATGCCCTGCACCGGCTGCACAGCGATGGCGCCATCCCCGACCTGCCGATCTTCATCGACAGCCCCCTGGCCACCCGCACCACCGAGGTCTTCCGGCTGCACCCCGAGGTCTACGACGACGAGATCCGCGAGTTTCTGCTGACCGACGACGACAACAACCCGTTCGGTTTCGGCCGCCTGCAGTACACCCAGTCGGTGGAGCAATCAAAGGCGCTCAATCACCTGAAGACCCCGGCCATCATCATCAGCTCCGGCGGCATGCTGGAGGGGGGCCGGATACTGCATCACCTGCGCAACCGGATCGGTGACCCGCGCAACACCATCCTCTTTACCAGCTGGCAGGCACCCAACACCCTGGGGCGCCGGTTGGTGGAACAGGAGAAGCAGGTGCGTATCTTCGGGGAGGAGTTTCAGGTGGGGGCCCAGGTGGAGGTGCTGCCCGGCTTCTCCGGCCATGCCGACAAACAGGGGCTGCTGGACTTTGTGCGGGTGATGGAGAAAAAACCGCAACGCACCTTCATCGTCCATGGCGAAGACGAGGCCGCTAACAGCCTGGCCGCGGCCCTGCGGAGTGAATTGGGGCTAAAACAGGTGGTGATTCCCGATGCTTTGCAGTCCTTTGATGTCTGATCGGAAACGGCTTATTAGTTGTATATACTGTCCACGGAATTCTAGGCATCCAACAGCCTGGCCGAAGCCCTGCGGAGTGAACTGGGCCTGAAACAGGTGGTGATTCCCGATGCCCGACAGTCCTTTGAGGTCTGATCGTAAACAGCTTATTAGTTTTATATACTGTCCCCGAAATGGGGATGCGGCCATAATGGGGGGAGATTTTGAAGCGAGTCTACTGCTCGTTGATGAATTGTGGGACGAATCACTTTCCAATCTCACATCTAATACTTTCATTGCCTGCGTGCCCTGCCGAGATATGTTGGCTTTCTGCGACAGTAAGTCAGCTGCTGGAGTCGAAAAACTGCGAGAAATCGTGTCACGGATGGGTGATGATGCAGATCATCCGATATCGAGGAGCCTGTACATTCGGAGAGATTGTTCTTGGCACCAAATGGAGTCCTAACCAGACAGAAGCACCGGCCTAAAACCGCCGGTGTTCTGCCGAGCCGTTGTACACAAACGAGAAAACCATGAATGAAAAAGACCAGACAACTCAAATCCTCAGAGCCACAGGAATAAACCCACATGAATCAAGGGCACTAAGCGACGGGTGCATTGAGGTTGAACCAAGTTTTGACCTTTCCCCTGAAGATTTCATTAGGTTTGCTGAACTGGACCTTGCACAAGACGACGAACGTTCATTGGTTAACGCCTTGGGCAATGCAAAGAGAGCGATAGACTGTAGAACGGACATCATCATAAGCGCACTTAAACTTTCACCAAAACGACTAAAGTTGTCAAAGTTGTCCATACTTAAAGAAATCGGGGCATTAGCGCCAAGAATATTGAATAAAGTCAGAAGTGCAAGAAATTTACTTGAACATGAGTACGTATTACCAACAAGGGAACTAGTAGAAGATGCAGTTGATGTCGCTATGTTATTTGAAGCTGCTGCTCATAGGGTGCTGCATCTATTTCCAGAAGTCATATACATATACAATAATAGCGAAAAAGATGGTGTTGATGGGCATTTGTTCCAAAATGAAATTAATATCACATTTACAGAAGGTGGTTATAAGGTTAGTGGTTATAAAAATTGCAATAAAATGGATATCGAATTATTGATACCAACTAACAGTAGCCTATATTTTGTGTTCACCAAGCTTTATGTTTCCACACATGTAGAGAGGGGTATTGATGCTGCTCTGAAAGAACTTTATGAAAAAGTGGAATACCTTTGAAAACTTTGACAACGGGAGTGCCAACAATCGGCACGACCGTCCTAAAACCTAGCCGGTCAGCCTCATAACCGTTACCTACAGGAGAATTAATGGAAACAACCCTTCTGCTTTCGTCGTCTGTATTAGCCGGATTAATTGCAGGACTTGTTGCTATACGAGCAAGTGAGCGAAAAATACAAATAGAAAATGTGACACAAGAGCGTGCAAAGTGGCGTGCAAAAATAAGGGAACTTTCTTTGGCCGTTCATCAATCCGCTACTACTGGGAATAATGCCAGACTAGGAGAGTTGGTCTTAGAGTTCTCGCTGGTGCTGAATCCACTCCATGAAGAAGATCAAGCCATTCCAGAGCTGATCTATCAACTTACGAATACATCGGAAAAATCAAATTTGCTTCTCGAATTTCGAGAACGAGTAGCTCTGTTGCTGAAACATGATTGGGAAAGAGCAAAACATGAATCATTTTCATGGTTTAACAAAAATACACCTGACAGAATGACATATAGCGACTACAAGAAAAGTGATTATAAACCATCAAAGAATACAAATCACAGTAAAGGTTACTTGAAGTTTATAATACCATTTCTCGGAGTAATGATACCAACAGGTTATACTTTTTTATTAGCAACTATACTCAAAGAGCCAATAACACCTCTAGTAAAGCGCTATAATACCGATTTTTATTCGTTGCCGATCAACGAACATATAATCTTCTTATCCGCGTGTGCTTTTATCGGAATATTATGGACACCGTTTTATCTCTGGTTCAAAGGCTCAGAAAAGGTCTTTTTAGATAGATGGTTCAATAAAAATAACTAAATGGCGGCACACAGACTTTGACGCGCTGGTTTCCTCGCCACCGTTATACAAATAAAGGAGAAGCTAAATAAATGACTGCAAGAGAAGAACATCCGGTTTGGGGTGTATATGACTTGTATCGGACTGCGAAACTAAATGTTAAATATTACACCTGCAAGCTCAGCAGGGTCGAATCTGCAAATTTTTATATGGAGGTAGTTTTACTTATTACCGCTCCATCTTCAGCAATTGCTGGACTGTGGTTTTGGGAAACACCTTTGGGACAGCAAATGTGGAAGTATTTAGGAATTGCCTCTGCAATTATTGCCGTTATAAAACCTGCCCTGTCTTTAACAAAAAAAATAAAAAAATATGAAGAAATACTGTCTGGTTACAAAGGTCTTGAACATGATTTGTTTGAGATCAAGGAAATGATCGCACAGAAGCTAAAATATGACAAAGAAATGCAAAATGACTTAAAAAAAGCGATTAAAAGGAAAGGCATCTTAGTAAATAAAGAACCAGGAGAGAAGATCGACAAAAAGCTGATAGCCTGCTGTCAAAGGGAGGTAGATACCGAGTTGCCAGCAGAAAAATTTTATATTCCGGAGGATTGAAATGAAACGTGATTCAGGCAAACCAAGACAGCCTTCCCAGCCTACTCCCAAGCCGACACCATCCCCACGACCGACACCACCTGCTCCTACACCTGGGAAAGAGATAAAAAAAGATTCGCCGTCGCCGCAGCACCGTGTTGATCCCATTGAGCCTTGGAAACGTTGATAGTACAACCATCGGGTTATTTCGGGGACAGTATACATATCTATAAATGTATCAACAAACACGTACGTACAACCTACCCCGAAAAACTGTCCAGCGCTTCACAGCCCCCCCGCTGGACAGATCAATCAAGCCAATTGACAACCTGGAGGGCGGGAATACGTGCGAATTCTCGTGCGTTGTTGGTAACCAGGGGCAGCCCTAACGAAACGAAGTACAATAAGGGGACAGGCTACTTATTAAGGTACAATTAGAGAGGCTGCCAGATGCCGAGAATAGCAAGAGCATTGGGAGACAACTGCTATTACCACATCATTAATCGCTGAAACGGCAGGCAACAGATTTTTTACAAGGATGAAGACAATGGTGCCTTTCTGGGTCTGATGCTACAAGCACGGTTGAAACACCCGGTTCGACTGCACGCATGGTGCCTGATGCCCAGCCATTTTCATATGGTCGTACAACCAGAGCATGGTGATGAACTCAATAAATTATCGATCAGAAAAGGAGGACAGCATAGATGGATAAAAAAGGCGCTGATTTGCAGAGAATTGAGGAGAAGGTAGGTAAGGATAACAGCTTAGTATTACGTCATCAGCATCAGATTCATCCAAAAGTTTGTCCCGACTGCGGACATAACGATTATATTTTTGAAGAGAATGATAGTTTATTAGGTCCTGTAAATGATTTTGTGTAAATGGTTTTTCGGTCATTTTATAGAGCAGGCATCCGTTCTTCAACGATGATAGTGAACTGATTTAGCACAGATTTCCAGTCCTTGAACGGCATGGTCCATTTCT
>Ga0265295_1000241_pt1 | contig 111948 bp, 103 predicted proteins | sample Munlansysbiofilm_FD_192503 | JGI IMG/M metagenome (GOLD analysis project Ga0265295, IMG submission 192503) | Leachate microbial communities from a municipal landfill in Southern Ontario, Canada - Methane capture system biofilm | ecosystem: Engineered > Solid waste > Landfill > Unclassified ...
CATTGAGCAGGACCGCTGCATGGGCATGAAAATGTTCCACTGTTTCGAGCTGAAACGACGACAACTCCACCACTATAGCAGTATAGTCGCCATCTACCGCTTCGATCAGAGGGGTGCCAATATTCCCTCCCACAAAAATTTTTTCGCCACAGTGCTCAAGGATATGCCCTATGAGGCTAATCACCGTGGATTTGCCATTGGTCCCGGTAACCGCTATGAGGGGGGTATGGATAAACCAACTCGCCAGCTCCACCTCTCCTGCAATCTTAACCCCACTGCGCGCCGCAGATTGCAACACTGGGGCATCCAGAGGGATCCCCGGGCTAAGAACAACAAGGCCGGCATGCTCGAACAGTGAGGTCGTATGCCCGCCACAGTCAAGAGTCACGCCGGGATCAAGCTGAGTAAGATCTATGTCGGCGAGTGTGCGCACGTCGCTTAAAACCACATGGGCACCGCGCCGGTGGCAGAAATTAGCTGCTGCTACCCCACTGATGCCGGCGCCGGCGACAACTACACGTTTTCCCCGCAAGTTAACCATGTTACCTCAGTTTAAGGGTTGAAAGCGCCACCAGAGCCAAGATAATACTTACTATCCAGAAGCGCACAATAATTTTGGGCTCAGGCCAGCCCTTAAGTTCAAAGTGATGATGTAAGGGGGCCATGCGAAACACACGCCGCCCAAAGAGTCGAAATGAGGCCACTTGAACTATTACCGACAGGGCTTCCACCACAAACAACCCCCCCACAATAACCAAAACCAACTCATGCTTGACAATAACCGCTATGATTCCAAGGGCACCACCCAGAGACAGGCTCCCCATATCTCCCATAAAAACCTGAGCGGGATAGGTATTAAACCACAAGAATCCAAGGCCAGCTCCCACCATGGCGCCACACATAACAGAGAGCTCACCAGCTCCGGGAACTCCGCTGATCTGCAGATATTCTGCCAGACGCGCGTTGCCTGCAAGATATGCCAAGAGTAGATATGTTCCGGAGGCCACTATTACCGGACCTATGGCGAGCCCATCCAGCCCGTCAGTTAAATTGACGGCGTTACCCGCTCCAACCACTACCACAGCAACAAGGGCAATGTATAACCAACCTAATTCAGGAGTCACGGTTTTGAAAAACGGTAGCGCCAGAATAGAGGTGTAATCAGTGTATGCAAGGAGCAAAAACCCAGCCGCTCCAGCTATCAGAGCCTGCCATACCAGTTTGCCTTTTGCCGACATTCCATCGCTGTTTTTAAGTTTTATTTTTTTGTAGTCATCCACGAAACCTATGGCACCGTACCCAACTGTAACCAGCAGTGCGATCCATATGTATGCATTGGTGAGGTCGGCCCACAAGAGTGTCGGCACTACAATACATAACAAGATAAGGGTGCCCCCCATGGTAGGGGTCCCTTCTTTTTTGAAGTGCGACTCCGGCCCGACTTTGCGGATAGTCTGGCCAAGTTGAAGCTTACTAAGGCGTTCAATAACCCAAGGCCCCAGCATAAAAGCCAGAAGCAATGCCGTTATAGTGGCATAGATGGTACGAAAGGTGATAAAACGAAAGACGTAGAGGGCGGAGAATTCCGTATGCAATGGAAAAAGGAGGTAATAAAGCATAGCAAACCTTTTTATGGCAATCCTTTCCGAGCTGAAAAAGGATGTATCTACGCCACCTTTCTGAATTTATGCAACAAAAAATCGACAACCTTCTCCATTCGCATTCCACGTGAACCCTTAATAAGCAAACAGTCGTACGGTTGGATATTGCGCGCAAGCCAGCCGCAGATATCTTCATGATCATTCATTTGCACCACCTGTACATGCTCAAGGCCCTCTTGACGCGCCCCACCGGCCAGTTCAGAGCTCCACTGTCCGTAGCTCAACAGATGATCTGCAACCTGCGCCGCTCGACCTCCAACTTCGGCGTGGCAATACGCCGCAGCATCTCCCAATTCGAGCATATCCGCCAGAACGGCGATACGCCGCCCGCTTACAGGCCAATGTGCTAACACCTCCAGCGCTGCCAGCATCGACTGAGGGTTTGCATTGTAACTGTCGTCCAGAACCGTTATCCCTGCATTAAGTTCTCGCACTTCTAAGCGGCCCGCCGCCATTTTTACTTGGCGCAGTCCGGCGGCTATCTGTTGGGGGGCGACACGCAAAAAACTGGCAACTGCGGCGGCGGCTAAGGCATTGTATACCTGATGTCTTCCGGGCAGAGGGATACTGACCTCGACCACTTCACCGCCGAGATGCAGATTGAAATCAACCCAACGCCCAAGCACGATGTCAGTAGCCATGACGTCAGACTTCTGTTCAATTCCATAGGTTACGCGCCGCACTCCATCGGGCAGTTGCAGCGCCATGAGCTCCGGATCATCTACATTGAGAATCGCCACGCCCCCAGGCATCATCCCCTCGAAGATCTCTGCTTTTGCCTTTGCGACCGCAGCTACACTCCCAAGCCCTTCAAGATGTCCAGCACCGGCATTGGTAATCAGCGCCACACTGGGTCGGGCAATAGCACTGAGGCGTCGAATTTCGCCAGGGAGACTCATCCCCATCTCCAGAACCATCCAGCGGTGCGACTGCGTTAGTCCGGCAAGGGTCAAAGGAAGTCCGATAAGATTGTTGAAGTTGCCTGCTGTTTTTAGCCCTGGACAACACTGGGTCAAAATAGACGCCAACATTTCCTTGGTCGAGGTTTTGCCACTAGTGCCGGTTATTGCAGCCACCGGCCCGGCAAATGCTGCGCGAATAGATGCAGCGAGCGCCCCCAATGCTTCAAGGGTGTTATCGACTTGAATCACCGGCACTGGCAACCCCCCGATAACCTCTTCACTCAAACAAGCAGCGGCGCCGCATTCAACTGCTTGGCGTAAATAGTTGTGTCCATCGTAGTTTGGGCCACGCAGGGCCACGAATAAATCACCGGACTGGAGCGTTCTACTATCTGTTGAAATTCCAGTAATTGCAGGCATATAAGGCGCACCAAGCAGACGACCGCTCACTATTTTCTCTATTTCTTCACTATTCCACTGCATAAGAGTTCCTTACATCAGGGGCGGTATAATCTGCAGGACGGTGTTTTTGTATTCTGAAGCGACTACGTGGTCCGGTTATATTCAGCCAGACTACCTCGCAGTTCCGCGCTCTTTCAACGCCGCGCGCAGGTGTTCGCGGTCATCAAAATGAAATTTTGTGGTGCCTATAATCTGATAATCTTCATGCCCTTTTCCCGTTACCAGCAGAACATCACCAGGCTGGAGTACGGTTACGGCAAACTTAAGCGCCTCTGCTCGGTCCTGCATCACACAGTAACCACTAACCCCAGCTTTGGCCTGTTCAAGGCTCAGACAAGTTGCCCCTGTATTTGTAGCCCCTGCCACCATATGGCGAATAATTTCAGCCGGGTTTTCAGTACGGGGATTGTCCGAGGTTATCAACGCCAATGCAGAAGCGTTAACAGCTGCTGCTGCCATCAAGGGACGCTTACCTTTGTCTCGATCTCCGCCACACCCAACTACACTGAGCAAACGCTTCGGTTTGAGTGCGACTACCGCCTCAAGAGCTTTTTCTAGCGCATCAGGAGTGTGAGCGTAATCCACCAGAACGAGAGCGCCCAGAGTATTTTCTACCCGCTCAAGGCGACCTGGTACGGGCTGCAGTTGCGCCAGACACGCAACTGCCTCAGCCGCACTTAATCCCATTGCCAGACCTGCACCCATGGCGCAGCACAAATTTTCTAGATTGAAGGCACCAATCAGGTTTGAATGCAATTCCACAGTGGCAGCGGGCGTCCTAATTTTGGCTCGAACTCCGGCTAGGCTGAACTCTGCGCTTACAACCCTGACATCCGCGGCAGAGGCGCTCCCAGGTCTGGGATCAACCAGAAGCGCAGCAGGTACTTCCGCTGCAAGCCGTACTCCATAAGGGTCGGCAATATTGATAACAGCCTTGCGACATCCATATCCGCTCTCGGCAGAAAAAAGCCGGGCTTTTGCGCTATAGTACGCTTCCATATCCGGATGATAGTCTAGATGTTCGGGGGTTAAATTGGTGAATACTCCCAGGTCAAAATCAAGTCCGATCACCCGTTTTTGCTCCAGAGCGTGGGATGATACTTCAAGAGCTAATGCATCTGCGCCACGGGCTTTAAATACAGCCACCATCTTATACAGACTCAGGACATCGGGGGTTGTATGACTGGCCTCAATCACCTCCCCGTCCATCCGATTGGAAATAGTTCCTATCACGGCAGGAGTCAGCCCGCAAGCCTGCATAAGAGCTTCGAGCATATAGGTAAGGGTGGTTTTACCATTGGTGCCCGTGACTCCGGCGACATACATTTTAGGGCAGGGCTTCTGGTGAGCATCAGAATAGAAGGCGCGCGCGGCATACGCCATAGCGGTACGCACATCGGCAACACGAATTACACAGATTTCGGGATTGATTTCGGCGAGGTTTATGCAAGGTTGCACTTCTACCACCACCGCGCTTGCCCCGGCAGTTACCGCCTGTTGGAGATAGTTGTGGCCGTCCGCGATGGCTCCACGCACGGCAAAAAACACACTTCCGGGCTCAACCATACGCGAGTCCGAGCACAGATCCTTGATTTCTGCCCTGTCCGTACCTGCCACGTCTGTGATTGACAGATCGATGCCATTGCGGCGCAATTCATCTAACAGGGCTGAAATTCTCATATAAGTATTTCTCCAGTTTCTCCAATGGCTACCCTGGTGGTTGTAGCAACACCTGTAAACGGGTATCGGGATCAACATTTTTTCCTGCAGCTGGTGTCTGCTCTACTACACGGCCATATCCTTCAATGTGGATATTGAGATCTGCTTTTTCCATCACCTGCAGCACTTGACGCGCACTCATGCCAACAAAATCAGGCATGATGCCCGCTTCACTATCAGCCTGCAACAACCGTGGGCCCAGTGCCGTGAAGGATGCGACTGCCGTTTCAGGCTCAGGCGATGGCGTTACAGTCTCGACATTATCCATATTCGGCACATGCATATAACGCAAGCTCTGTTCTACAATTTCGGCAAACACTGGCGCTGCCAGCAACCCCCCATATGCGTCTCCAACAGGCTCATCAAGGGTTATCAACACCACTAAGCGCGGCTTATCCGCCGGAGCAAAACCGGCAAAAGAACTTACAAATTTGTCTGGAGAATATCCACCTGTTACCGTATCAACTTTTTGGGCCGTACCCGTTTTACCGCCGACTGCAAATCCCGACACCCGTGCTCTAGTACCGGTTCCTTCGGTAGTGACGCCAACCATCATCTCTCGCAGCTGCGCCGCTGTTTGCGTACTGATTACTCGGCGTTTGACCTTCCGTGCCACCGTAGTGGTCTTGTCGTTGGTGTGGTCCACTACTTTTTTCAGTAAATGCGGAACCACGATTTCTCCCCCATTGGCCACGGCACACAGCGCCTGCGCCAGTTGCAGCGGCGTAGTGGTAACCCCCTGCCCAAAGGCGACAGCGGCTAGGTCGATGGGAAACCAGCGCGAAGTTGGATGGAGAATCCCGTCGACCTCTCCATCAAAACCGATACCTGTCCGTTCTCCAAAACCGAATTGACGCAGATAGTGGTGAAAACGCTCTATCCCAAGCCGCTCAGCTATTTTGGCCACCCCGATATTGGAGCTGTACTTTAAAATATCCCTTACCGGCAAAACCTCCATGGACTTGTAGTCATGGATTGTTTTACCTCCAACCTTGTATGTACCTCGACCACAATCTATCGGGGTATCAGGGGTGATTACCCCCTCTTCCAAAGCGGCGGCGACGGTAAAGAGCTTGAACGTCGAACCGGGTTCATACGTGTCACATATTATGCGATTGCGGCGCTCTCCAGCCGTATAACGCCCAAAATCGTTGGGATCATAGTCTGGATAAGTGGTCATTGCAAGGATGCCGCCGCTATGAGGCTCCATCACTATGGCGGTACCGAAACGCGCTCCGGTACTGACAACTGCGTTCTTAAGCTCACGCTCGGCAATATGCTGAATCACCTTATCGATGCTCAGATATATATCCCGCCCAACCTTGCCTTTAACTACATCGCGACCACTACCAAAACTTCTGCCGGTTGCATCCTTACGCGTTACCAGATAGCGCTCCCCCCCGGCCAGTATGGAATTATAGTATCGCTCCAGCCCTTCCAGACCGTGATTATCTACCCCGGAAAACCCTACTACCTGACCAGCTAATCTGCCGTTCGGGTACCAACGCTTATGTTCTTTTATGCCATCTACGCCCGGTATACCCAGCGCTTCCACACGCCGAGCCTGTTCCCTGGTTACGTGGCGACGCAGCCAAACAAAGCGTCTGTCCAACTGCATTTTATGCAGCACCTCGGCCGGATCTAGATCCAGCACTTGGGCCAGATCTCCTGCATAGGTACGATATGCCGTACTTGTAACAGGAATATCCAGTTCCAACCGCATCCGGGTTGGATCCAGATAGAATGAATCGGCCTCTAATGATAGTGCCAGAGGTTCGCCATCACTGTCGTATATGGCGCCACGCTGCGGAGTCAGTCTGATTATTTTCTGATGCTGACCAACGGCACGCTCACGCCACTCATCCGCACACAACACCTGCAGATAGAAAGCCCGGCCAATCAGGGTCGTCGCGAGTAGAACGAACAAAACCACAAAGCCAATAATTCGGCACTGGATCGCTCTGAGTTCCTGCCCACTGTCCGCGTGTTCCCGCCGCGGCCTTATACCCTTAGATCGTGATGGTCTCTGCGATTTCAACGCTACCTTCTGCCCGATATGTGCTCTGCTCTGATGCGCTGCGCTCCATTATTTTGCCATCGAGCTTCTGTCCTTTGATCTGCATGAACAACGCCTGTTGTGGAACCGGAATATTGGTCACACACATCAGTGCGCCGATCATTACCACTGCCGACACTGCAATGAGCAGACTCAACCGCCCCTTACGCCGCCGCAGCTGCCGCTGCATCCAAAGGTCATTCAATTCGTTCCACAAATCTTTCTTTTCGGCAACATCTCTACTGTTCATAGCCTCTTCCCTCCCTGAGCTGCCACGGTTATTACCTGATCAGGATCCGGCTGTTGCAAACCCAGACGACGTGTTGCCACGCCCTCTATATATTCTGCACTACTATATCGAGCTACTGCGACCTGCAGCTGTTTGTTGGTATAGGTCTGTTTGCGAATCTGACTTTCCAGCTGAGATATTTCATATTCATGGCGGTTTACCTCGGTTCTGAGCCACACATGAAACACTCCGATACATAACAGGAGCAGAATTGCGGTAATAACGGTGGTTACCCGTACCCGCGCCTGCACTATCCCCGGTGGGGACCAGACCATATCAAGCATCACTTACTCCCTGTTCTTGTTGAGGCAATTTCTCTGCCCCCCGTAAAATCGCGCTACGCGCACGCGGATTATGTTCTATCTCGACACTTCCTGCCCGTATTCCCCCTCGGGTAAGCAGTTTCACCCGCGCCTGCCTGGTACACATACACACCGGTAGGCGTGGAGGACATTCACAGGTTTGGGTCTGAGCACGAAAAAACTGCTTAACAATACGATCTTCAAGGGAATGAAAACTTATGACCACTAGAACTCCACCCGGACGCAACATCTCCAGGCTGCTTTCTAATCCCTTTTTCAGATAACCGAGTTCGTCGTTTACATATATACGTAAGGCCTGAAACACCCGTGTAGCTGGGTGAATGCGCTGTGGTTGTTTCCCTGCGGGGACTGCACTCTTCACCAGTTCGGCCAATTGCAGTGTGGTTCTTACTGGGGCAACAGCGCGCTCCCGCTCAATCCGGCGTGCAATCCTCTTTGCCCAGCGCTCTTCTCCATATTCTTTAAATATGGTGCCAAGCTCAGCGGCTGTAAGTTCATTCACCACCTGTTCAGCGGTAATCCCTTCGGTCTGATCCATGCGCATATCCAAGGGAGCATCGTGTTGAAACGAGAATCCACGTTCCTGACAATCCAGCTGGTGCGAAGACACCCCCAAATCAAGCAAGATAGCGTCACACTCGTCAATCCCTTCTGCCCTGAGGACATCAGCCAGCGCCGCATAATTCGCCTGACGTAAAGTCACCCGCTTGCCAAAGGAGGCTAGCCGCTTTGATGCGGCCGTCAGCGCCTGCTGGTCTCGATCCAAACCGAACAACCGCCCGTCAGGTCCAGTTGCCGCGAGGATGTGTTGGCTATGTCCGCCCCCTCCGACCGTCCCGTCTACAACTATCGCGCCGGGGAAAAGGTGAAGCAAATCGAGCACCTCATGCAGTAATACCGGCTCATGTCTAAAATCCGCATCCCCCATCATCAGAATCCTAAGGAACCGAGTTGATCAGACATCGAGCGTAACCGCTCTTCAGAACGCTCCATCTGCTCTACAAAACGCATATGACTCCAGAGCTCAAGCTTGTCAGAAAGCCCCACGATGACGACCTCTTTCTCGAGACGCGCTATAGAGCGTAGCGATGCGGGGATAGCGATCCGTCCCTGAGAATCAAAACCACTCTGCGCTGCAGGGCTGATGCGGCTGCGATAGATCACATCCTTGTCCGCGCCATTCGGCATGGCCTCGACATCAGCCTTGATTTTTTCCCAGCGTGAAAGGGGGTATGCCACTAGAGCTTCGCTGGTACGCGTGACCACAAGTTGGGTATCGCCAAATTCTTCCTGCAACAAGGTGCGCATTTTGGCTGGAATGCTCAAACGCCCCTTGGCATCTATATTGTTGAAAAATTCGCCCGACAACCCCACTGCTCTCTCCCCTCAATACACCATTTGACACTATTTGACACCTATACGAGAGACTATAGCCTCCGCTAGTATGTGTGTCAAGATATGAGAAGGGCCAAACTAGGGCTTGGGTAAAATAATAGTCACACGCAAAAATTACAAAACAAGAAGGTGACAACTGGGCAAGACAATGAAAATATTGGATTATTTGCTATACGGGGATTGAACAGCGGAAAGTGGCCATCGTGAAGTAGGGCATTGATGGATAAAAAAGTTGAAGAGAGGTGGAAAATCGTGGGGAGAATGGTGGAAGATGTTGATGCAGGAGACGTGTGAATACTCCCCCGCTGCCGGCTGGTTATTTTTTGGTGTCATTTGGCCTGCGTGGGGAGGAATATGGCTAAAAGGATGGTCAGCAGAATCAGGCAGAGGGTAGTCGCAATTCAATCATCTCTATGCGATGCATCACCACCTTATGCGCAGTCAGGGTCATATCGTCCACCTGACAGCTCTGCCCTTCTTCGGGGATATTTCCGAGGCGTGAGAGCATAAGACCGGCCACTGTAGTTGCCTCATCTTCGTTAATTTCACGGTTAAAACGGCGATTGAAAGCCCGCAGAGAGATCCCTCCATCGATAAGATAAACTCCACTCCCAATGGCGGTGATGCCAGGCTCCTCCATATCATATTCGTCCTGAATCTCTCCCACGATCTCTTCCAGAACATCTTCCAAGGTTACGATTCCTTCCACACCACCGTACTCATCCAGGACTACGGCCAAATGTACTCTGCGGCGCCGAAATGCCTGCAGCAATGCCTGCACCTGCTTTACTTCAGGGACAAAATAGGGCTCGCGCATCACTTTGAGCATATCAAATGCTTCTGGCTTGTTGATATAGCGCAAGATATCCTTGGAATGAATCAATCCGACTATATTGTCGGTATCACCTTTATATACTGGAAAGCGCGAGTGGGTCGCCGCCGTAATTTGGTCCAAGATTTCCGCAAAACTAGCACTGAACTCCACCCCGTCAACCTCGGTTCGAGGGATCATCACATCACGTACTCTTATCTGTGATAGCTCGAACACCCCATGTAACATTTTATGTTGTTCCCCGGGAAGGGACCCTGCCCTTGCTCCTAAGGCGATCATGGTCTGAATTTCATCCGACGACATATACGGCTGTTCAGCATCTGCTTTAAAAAGTTTTGTCAACACCAGAGAAAACCGGGTCACCAACCATATAAATGGGCTCAGAAGCCACAGAATCAACTGAATCGGCCGCCGCACAATAAAAGCGACCAGCTCAGCACGGCGAGCTGCAAACGTCTTAGGGCAAACCTCAGATATAATCAAAACCATGGGGGTTAAAATTGCAATGGTGAGCAAGTCTCCCCGTTCACCATAAATACGGACAAAAAACGTGGTGGCCAACACCGATAAGGCGATATTGGCGATATTATTCCCTATCAACAACCCGCCCAGAAGCCAGTCGGGACGCTGGAGCATTTTGTTAAGTTCCGCCGCGCCAGGGTGTTTTTTCTCGACCAGATAGTTCATCCTGCTGCGGTCGAGAGCCATTAATGCCGTTTCGGAACCGGAAAAAAACGCAGACAGCGCAAACAACAAAATCATTGTGGCCAGATCAAACCACATCTGTTCGGACATAAACCGTTACCCCTTAAATAAATTAGAGCAGATATTAGAATCTGCATATACCATATTGTAGCTCACTAGCTTTCAAAAAAGCAATTGGCACATATGTGCACAACAGGTTATTATCTACCCTGACTTTATGTGTAGCCCCTGCCTTTACCCACCGTTATACGGTGTGTAGGTTGTCCGACGGAGGGTCTTGCCTCTTTGTGGACTCAGGACTTATCATCCCGCCAGCAGCCAAAGCGTTTTCCCTTTTGCTCTGTCTAACTTCCGGATTTTCTTATGCCCTCCACGCACACTAAATCTCTCCAGCAGCGTCATCATGAACTATGCCGCCAACTTCAGCAGCACAGCATTTTGTATTATAGTTACGCTAGACCCACGATCAGCGATGCTGAGTATGATGTACTATTCCAGCAACTTCTTAAACTAGAACGTGAACACCCCGAACTAGTGTCTACTCAATCACCCTCCCAGCGAATTGGTGCAGAGCCGTTAGAAAAATTCATCTCCGTTGAACATTTTGCACCCATGCTCTCCCTCGACAACGCTTTTTCTGTAGAACACCTGCGTGATTTTGACCGCCGGGTCCACGCTGGCGCGCCAGACAACAGTGAATACTTGTGCGAACTGAAAATGGATGGAGTGGCTGTTGCCCTGACCTACGAACATGGCAATCTGGTACGTTGCGCGACCCGCGGCAACGGTTTCAGAGGGGAAGATATCACCAGCAACATCCGCACCATTGCATCTGTACCCTTGCAACTGCAACATGATTATCCGGAAATTATGGAAGTACGTGCGGAGGTATATATGGATAGGGATGCCTTCAAGGCATTCAACGCTCAGCGAGAAGAGGAAGGTCTCACTGTTTTCGCCAATCCACGCAATGCCACTTCCGGCAGCCTGCGCCAACTTGACCCACGCGAAACTGCCAAACGTCCCCTCAACATATTCTGCTACGGGGCAGAAATCATTGCCGAGAAAAAACCCACGACTCAGCACGAATTACTCCTCAAGCTGCAACACTGGGGCCTGCGTATCAACCATGCCCACCTGTACCTAGAAACGAGTATGGAAAAGGTCAGCGAGCTGTGTGCTACTCTAGATACGCAACGGGAGCAGCTGAACTACGAGATCGACGGCGTGGTGGTCAAGGTCAACAGTCTTGCTATCCAGCAGAGCCTTGGCGCTACCAGCCGCGCACCTCGCTGGGCCATTGCGTATAAGTTTGCGGCACGGCAGGCACAAACAACCCTGGACACAGTACATTTCCAAGTGGGGCGCACCGGTGCAATCACTCCGGTGGCATCCTTGCACCCGGTGCAAGTAGGTGGGGTGACCATCTCCAGAGCAAGCCTGCACAATTGGGATGAAATTGCCCGCCTCGATATTCGCATCGGTGATCATGTCGTGGTCGAGCGCGCCGGAGATGTTATTCCCGACGTAGTTAAGGTTCTAATCGAGGAACGCACCGGGAGAGAAGCTCCCATCCTCATGCCCGAAAACTGTCCAGTGTGCGGAGCACCGGTGATAAAACTTCCCGATGAAGTGATTCCACGCTGTCAGGGGCTTGAATGCCCGGCACAATTAAGCGGACGCCTGAAGTATTTTGTCTCGCGCCAAGCCATGGATATTGACGGGATAGGCGAAAAACTTATCGGTCAGCTGGTAGAAGCAGGTATGGTCGCTAACATCGCCGACATCTACACCTTGAATGAAGCTGAGCTTATTACCCTCGAGAGGATGGGGGAGAAAAAGGCACATAACATCTTGCGCGCCATTGAAGCGAGTAAAAGACGTCCTTTGCATCAACTTATCACCGGCCTCGGGATCCGCCATGTCGGGGTACATGCCGCCAAAATCCTGGCACGCGAATTTGGAAGTCTCGAAGCACTGCAACAAGCTGACGCGCAAAAGCTGGAGGCTATCCACGAAATCGGGCCGCAGATCGCGGCGAGCGTGGTTCACTTTTTTGCTAATCTTGCCAACCAGCAGATATTTAAACGTCTGCACCAACTTGGAGTGCACCCAGAAACTCAGGTTGCAATTCGACATCAGGGAAAGCTAGAGGGGATGCACGTGGTTATAACTGGAACCCTGCCCACTTTGAGCCGCACTGAAGCCAAAAATCTTATTGAAGAGCATGGTGGCCGAGTCAACAGTAGTGTGAGCAAAAACACCAGTTTCGTGGTGGTAGGCGAAAATCCGGGGAGCAAACAGAAAAAAGCCGCTGAGCTAGGCATTCCGCAACTCAGTGAGGCCGAATTTCTCCAGCGCATTGCTGAGTAAGACGCGCTGATCTACCTCCAAAGTAAATAAAGCCAATAAAAATCGTTCTTTTATGTTGTGTATAATGCAGCTGAAAATGATTTCGGTCTCATGCTGGAAAGGACTTGTAACTCATGGAATACATGCGCGCTCGTATAAAAGTTGAAGGGTTGGTTCAAGGGGTGGGATATCGTGCCTATGTCGCTGAAATCGCTGCCCGACTGGGATTGAACGGTTGGGTCCGCAACCTGCTGGACGGCGGGGTCGAAGCCCTGCTGGAAGGGGATGAAAGCAGGGTACAACAGGCCATTACCTCCTGCCGCATCGGTCCGCCGCGCGCAAGAGTGGAACACATCAGCATTGACATATCTCGCAATGACATCGTCGGCACAACCCCGGAATTTGAGCGCTTCACCATCCGCTACTGATGTACGCGCAACTGAATCAAAGATTACGTGCTGACGGTATAATTTTCAGCACATTATCCGCCAGCTCTCCTGCCCCACCTGAGTGCGGCAGAGACGCAAGCGCTTTAATCGTTAAGTTCACGTTGTAATTCCAAGGCGCGGCTGTAGGCTTCGCTACCAGATAGCGGATGAATCCGCGCAACCTCCTTGGACACTTGGCGCAGAGATTGGTCGCCACCCTTGAGCAAACGCAGAAGGGTATCCTCCACACTTTCGCACGCCCCAGAGTCCGGCTGCGCTTGGAGCAATAGGACAATCTCCCCTTTGACCCGCCCAGTGCTAAAGTATGCGTGCGCTTGGGCCGCCTCCCCGCGAAACAGCTCCTCATGCACCTTGGTCAACTCCCGCGCCACCACCAATTCGCGCTTTGAGCCCAGATGGGTGGATATATCTTCCAAAGTGGCCAGCAATCGATGCGGCGCTTCATACGCCACCAAGGTGTGCTCCAGCGCACCCCAGCGTTGCAGAAACGCTACCCGCTCCGACTTTTTCGCAGGGACAAAACCCACAAAAGTAAACATATCCGTAGGCAAGCCTGCCGCACTTAAGCCCGCAATGACCGCGCTAGCACCCGGAATCGGAACAACCCTGACTCCCTTTTTAATACAGAGCTGCACCAGCATACTGCCCGGATCACAAATGGCGGGGGTTCCGGCATCACTGATAAGGGCGATATCATCCCCCTTAAGCAGGCGCTCGACCAGCTGTTCTCTTTTATGCATCTCGTTGTGGGCAAAGCATGAAGTTAGGGGGGTAGAAATGCCAAAGTGGGTAAGAAGTTTACGACTGTGGCGCGTATCTTCGGCAGCGATAACCGCCACTTCACTTAAAATACGCACCGCGCGGAAGGTCATATCCTCAAGGTTACCTATCGGGGTCGCCACTATATACAGCACCCCGCTCCGTTGTTCCGCGGTCGCATCCATCCCGACCGCTTCTATCCTGTTCGCATTCATCTCAAACATCCAAAGCCTCAACTTCGGCCAGCCATAGCGCTGCACTGGCATCGCTAGGCATGCGCCAATCACCACGCGGAGACAGGGCTACACTTCCCACCTTGGGACCGTCCGGTATACAGGAGCGCTTGAACTGCTGAGAAAAAAAACGGGTGTAGAAATAATGCAGCCAACGTTTGATCTCCTCAGGCGAATACCTCCCTGCAAACGCTATTCGGGCTAAATACATAATCTTGCGCGGGGCAAACTGATTGCGCACCATCTGAAACAAAAAGAAATCATGCAGTTCATAGGGGCCGACATGCGCCTCCGTCAGCTGCTGGATAGCCCCATCCCCAGCGGGAGGAAGCAACTCGGGGGATATGGGGGTGGCACAGATATCCACAAGAATTTCTCGGATAGGCCCAGTTTGTTGACCCTTCGCACACCACTCCAGCATATAACGCACCAACGTCTTAGGCACTCCACAGTTCACATTGTACATAGACATATGATCCGCATTGTAGGTGCACCAGCCCAGCGCCAATTCCGACAGATCGCCGGTGCCGATAACCAGCCCGCCTTGTTGATTGGCGAGATCCATCAGGATCTGAGTGCGTTCGCGTGCCTGCGCATTTTCGTAGGTGATATCGCGTATATCCTCATCATGGCCAATATCGCTAAAATGCTGGCGCACCGCGGCATCGATACTGATTACCCGCTTACTCACTCCCAGATAATCAATCAGCTGCTCCGCATTATTCTGGGTTCTAGCGGTGGTTCCAAAGCCCGGCATGGAGACCCCGATAATACCGCTACGTTCCAAACCAAGCAGCTCAAACGCGCGCACCATTACCAGCAGCGCTAGGGTAGAATCCAACCCACCAGAGACCCCCACCACACCACAGCTCGAGCCCGTATGCCGGAGCCGCTGCACCAGAGCCGTAGTCTGCAGCGCAAAAACCTCCGCACAGTGCTCCGCGCGCTCCGTACTATCTGCCGGCACGAAAGGATTGCGCGCAACGGTACGCTGAAGCTCAGTACCCGCCCATGTACCAACAGAACAAGACACACGCCTGAATTCACGCGCAAGGGGTGAAACGGCAAAGGTGTTGGTGGCGCGGCGTTCCAGGGCCAGATGCTGCAGGTCGATATCGGCACTGATCATTTTATCCGCAAAGCCAAAGCGCTCGGACTGTGTCAGCAGCGTACCGTTTTCAGCGATGAGGCAATGGCCGGCAAATACCATGTCGGTACTTGACTCGCCGCTTCCGGCAGAGGCATAGACATAGGCCCCAAGGCAGCGCGTTGACTGCGTCTCCACCAATTTGCGCCGATAATTCGCGGTGTCGAGCACCTCTGGACTTGCCGCAAGGTTACAGATGAGGGTGGCTCCAGCCTGCGCCATGGCACCGCTGCCGGGGCTGGCGCTCCAAGCATCTTCGCAGATCTCCACTCCCAGGCAACACTCTTCGGCGTGCGGATGCTGAAACAGCAGATCTTCACCGAACGGCACCTCGGCGTCTCCAACGCAGATTGTTGTACTGGTTCGAGCATAGGCACTGGAAAACCAGCGCGCTTCACTAAATTCCCCAACATTGGGAAGAACCGTCTTGGGTACAACCCCTAGGATCGAACCATTATTAATCACCACAGCACAGTTAAACAATTTACCGCCCTGCGCCAGCGGTGCGCCGACAAGCGCAACTACATCAAATCCCGCACTTATTTCCGTCAGGCGGAGCAGCGCCAATTCCACCTGCTCCAAGAGCACCTGCTGGAAAAAAAGATCGGCACAGGTATAACCACACAGAGCCAATTCCGGGAATACTAGCACCTGAATTTTTTCTGCCACCGCACGCTTCACCAGCGCAGATATGTGCTTGAGGTTGAATTCCACATCCGCCACCCGTAGTTGCGGAGAGGCTGCTGCTACGCGTAACAAGCCCAGATCTAACTGTTGCACCTGTTTCATATATTATATTCCCGCTCTATTGGCATTCCGGATCTTATTTGTTTAGCCGTGGGAGCAAACAATCCCGCATCAGAGACAAAATGCATCTACTATGTGCTCCAGTGTGTATTTCTCCCTGCATCCTTCACTATCTTCCTCCAAACAAGGCGCCGATTTCCGCTGCAGCAAGATACCTATAACATCAAAACGGGGTTGGAACTTGGCCGCATCTGGATGTTGCTGCAGATAAAGCTGCGCAGTACGGATAATCTGCCTTTGCTTGCGTACATTGACCGCCTCTACACCACAACCGTAAGCAGTGCCACGCCGGGTCTTTACTTCTACAAAAGCCAGCATCGTACCGCGCCGCACAATAATGTCAATTTCACCGCAACGGTTGGAGTAATTGGTCGCCACAACGCGATACAAGCGCCGGCGCAAATATCGCACCGCGCATTGCTCCCCCCACTTGCCCAACTGCAGGCGTGCAAAACTCACAAAACCACTCCTGTTTCAAGTACTCTATATCAACATATATGCTATAGACCGAAGACACTTTTTTATCTGCACTTCACCAGCATAAGCAAGTTTCGTACAAGTGCGGCAAGGAAGCAACAGCTAAACAGCAGGGGCAGAGTATTGCTAACTAGGCAAGTAGCTGAAAACATACATTGATCAAGCAGGTTTTTAGGTTGGATATTTTATCCCTCACGCAAAACGGAGCTGGTTAAAAAATAAAACTTATGGCGTCAACGTCTTGCCGCGATCATTTTACATACAGGGGAGAAGGTAACCCGATGCTCTGGGCAAGGGCCGTAAGTGGTGAGGGCTTCTAAGTGGGCTTTGGTCAAGTAACCTTTGTGCCGATCGAAACCGTACAGCGGATATACAGAATGGAGCTCGACCATTTTCTTGTCGCGTTCCACTTTTGCAAGGATTGAGGCGGCGCTGATAGCAGGAACCAGTAGATCACCTTTAATAATAGCTTCAACCGGCATCGACAACTGCGGAGCTTTATTCCCATCTACCAGAACTTTTTCGGGGCGAATGCTCAAACCCTCTACCGCTCTTGCCATCGCGCGCAGGGTTGCGCGAAGGATATTGTACTCGGTTATTTCATCCATTGTGGCGGTGGCGATGCTCCACGCTATGGCTTGTTCTTTTATCTGCTGGGCAAGGATGGTGCGTTTTTTGGGCGAGAGTTTTTTTGAATCATTGAGCCCAGGGATTATCAAAGACGCGGGCAAAATTACTGCGGCACAATAAACCTCCCCAACCAGACTACCCCTACCCGCTTCATCTACACCACATACCGAAACACATTTACACATGAATAGTCCTGCTAATTTAGGCTGAAGAAACTAGCTGATCGGGCTTTTATTGCCGCGCCAGCAGTGCCGTCTTAGGCTGTTGGGATTTAGTCGACAAACACACCAAAACCCGGAGCAGCTTGCGCTACTCCGGGTTTTGGTGTTAGATAAAAAAACTTGCGCTTTGAATCAGTTCTTACGCAGCTCGCGGATACGTGCGGCTTTGCCTTGCAGCTTGCGCAGGTAGTACATTTTTGCGCGGCGCACTCGGCCTACGGTCAGAACTTCAATTTTAGCTACATTGGGTGAGTGGAGAGAGAAAATACGCTCTACTCCCATCCCGCCTGACATCTTGCGCACGGTAAAGGTAGAACCGATACCGTTGTTCATCCGTTTGATGCACATCCCCTGGAATATCTGGATACGCTCTTTTGCGCCTTCTTGTATCCGTACGTGTACGCGCAGGGTGTCCCCACCCTTGAATACGGGGAGATCCTGTTTCAACTGCTCATTTCCAATTTCATCTACGATATTCATCGCGGTCTCCTTGCTATTGCTCTCGCGGAGAACAATACCCTTTACATATGTCAACATTAACAACTTGGTTTATGAATAAATCTATGTATTGCTACCGTCATCACGGTTTGGTTTTATTCAGTTTCAGTCCGGTTTAATCTTCTATACCATCTTGGTGCGGATGCTGCTGCACATATTGTTGCCACAAATCAGGTCGGCGTTCTTTTGTACGTTCGCGTTGCTGCTTGCGCCGCCACTCTTCTATGCGGGCATGGTTGCCAGAAAGGAGAATCTCTGGCACTTGCTGTCCAGAAAATTCCTTCGGCCTCGTGTAGTGCGGGAATTCAAGCAACCCGTCACTGTGGGAATCCTGCCCGGCGCTGCCTGCATTACCCAGCACCCCGGGAATCAGACGGGCCACCGCATCTATAATCACCATGGCCGGAAGTTCTCCTCCGGTAAGGACATAATCGCCGATGGAGTACTCTGCATCCACATAAGACCGAATGCGCTCGTCGAATCCCTCATAGCGGCCACACACAAACACCAAAGACTTGTGCTTAGCTAAGCGCTGGGCTTCGACCTGGTTAAACATCTGCCCCTGAGGAGTCAGCAAAACCACCTGTGCTTGTGGATAGCGTTGGCGCATATCTTCTATGCCACGACACACTGGTTCAGGTTTCATCACCATACCATCACCACCTCCATATGGAGCATCATCGGTAACCTGATGGCGACCTTGTGCATAATCGCGCAGCTGGTGAGTCTTAATTTCGATCAGTCTTTTCTCCACCGCCTTGCCGATGATACTCTGGCCAAAGGGGGATGAAAACATCTCCGGGAACAGGCTGAGCACGGCAAACTCCATCAGTTAAGCTCAACCAGACCCTGCGGCAAGGTTACGTGCAGAACGCCTGTACTCCGATCCACATCCTGTACCAACGCCGACACAGCAGGAATCATCACCTCACCATATGACCCATGCACGATGTAGATGTCGTGTGCCGGGGTAGGGAGGATATCGTGCAAGGTCCCTACCACACCCAATGTATGATCAACTACACTCAGCCCTTTAAGCTGGTGCCAGTAGTAGTTTCCATCTGTAACTTCAGGCAGCATCTGCGGATCAATCCAAACCTGAGCACCGATGAGTCCTTTTACGCTGTCTATGTGTCCATATCCTGACAACGTAGCAAGGATCAGCTGCTTATGCCTTGACGCACGGCAAACTTTAACCGTGATGCATGGATCATGGGCAAAGCGTAGCTGATATTCGGAAGCATCACACAAAGCTGCAACCGCAGCCTGTTCGGGGCGAATTTTAACCTCCCCTTTGAGACCGTGGGCTGAGGTTACCAGACCGGCCAGAAAACTCTCGCCGTCCGTTACTCCTGTGTGTTTTTCTGCGTCCATGTCCGGTGCCGTGTTTTCCCTGTGTCGGTTCAGATGTTTTGTCCATTATTACTGATGTTTGATGGCGCAGATGGTTACGCCTGTTTTACACCTTTGAAGGTGTTCCACACCCCTTCCCGGCGCATCAGCTTGATAACTGCCAGAGAAGGTTGAGCCCCTTTGTTGAGCCAGCACAAAGCGCGCTCAGCGTCGAGCTTAATCTGATTTTTTTCTGCCCGAGGATCGTATTGCCCCAGGTTTTCGATGTAGCGACCATCACGCGGGCAACGTTCGTCCGCTACGACAATCTGGTAGAAGGGTTTCTTCTTAGCGCCACCACGGGCTAATCTGATTTTTACTGCCATTATTTTTTCCTCTCGTAAGATGGTACAAACGCCTGCAGCTTCTCTGCAGACACGGTAGTGACAGGGTACTGTACCCCGCACAAAACTAGTATATTTCTGGTGAATCAGAAGGGGAACTGCGGCCCACCTGCGCCGCCAAGCATATTTTTGAGCCCCTTCGGACCCATCTTGTGCATTTTTTTCATCATTTTTTGGGCTTCGGTAAAGCGCTTGAGTAGCTGATTGACATCCTGGATCCTGGAGCCACTGCCTTTGGCAATCCGCAAGCGCCGCGAACCGTTAATCAGTTTATGGTTACGCCGCTCATTTACGGTCATAGAGGAGATAATCGCCTCGATTTTCTTGAGTTCTTTATCGGGAACCTGCATGCCGCTGGCCTTTTTCATTGCTTTATTCATGCCGGGAATCATCTTCATCAGCGAACTCATGGAGCCCATTTTCTTGATCATCTGCAACTGATCGCGAAACGTCTCAAGAGTGAAGCCATCGCTGCGCATGGCCTCTTCCATTCGTGCAGCTTCATCCTTGTCGATGCTTGCTTCAGCTTTCTCGATCAGGGAGAGGACATCCCCCATATCCAGAATACGTTGCGCCATGCGATCGGCATGGAACACTTCAAGGGCATCGAGTTTCTCCCCCACTCCGACAAACTTGATCGGTTTCCCAGTCACGGCGCGTACCGACAGCGCCGCACCACCTCTGGCGTCACCATCGAGTTTGGTCAGGATCACCCCGGTAATATTGAGGCGTGTGTCAAATTCTTTGACTACGTTTACTGCGTCCTGCCCAGTCATGGCGTCGGCTACGAACAAGATCTCCTGCGGTTTAAGCGCCGCACTGATCTGTTCCAACTCCAGCATGAGGGTATCGTCAATATGTAGTCGGCCCGCAGTGTCCAGAATCAGGGTATCGTAGCCGTGATTAGCTGCGTAAGTGCGCGCCTGAATACAGATATCCACCGGGCTTTGCTGTGGATCTGAGTCAAATACGTCTATTTCAAGCTGACGTCCCAGGGTTTTGAGCTGTTCAATGGCAGCTGGGCGATACACGTCCGCAGGAACCATAAGGGGCTTGCGTTTTTCCTGCCGCAGCTTCTTGGCCAGCTTGCCGCAGGTAGTAGTTTTACCCGCGCCTTGCAGACCACAGAGCATGATGGTTACCGGTGGACTGGCTGCGAGGTTGAGTTGATTATCTTCACCCTCACCCATCAGACGCCCGAGTTCATCGCGGACTATCTTTATGACCTGTTGATCAGGGGTCAGGCTCTTGAGCACATCCGTGCCGGTAGCACGTTCTTGAACCGCAGCAATAAAATCTTTAACAACCTTGAAGTTTACGTCGGCTTCGAGGAGTACCAGCCGCACTTCACGCAAGGCTTCGAGCACCTGAGCTTCGCTCAGACGCCCCTGTCCGCGCAACTTGCTGAATACTGAATCAAGCTTGTCACTTAAACCGTCAAACATTTATTACCCCGTTATCGTCGTATCAGCGCCTACAGCGCTGTGCAAATTGTGTAAAAATAGCAGACAGCGACTATAGTTAGAGCCCCCGTCGTTGTCAAGAAAATTCCCCAGCTTGGACGTAGCCTTCTGCCAGGGGAGCATAAACACTGAACGGCTCAAGTTTCAGCTGGCGCAACCTCTGGATAATCTCGTCCTCATCTACGCTATCAAAGCGCAGCACCATACCACAGTCCGCCGAGATATCCGATGGAACCGGAATCAGCAAAACATCAAGCGTCTCTTTGAGTTTCATTTCGGCCACCATCACTCTATGGACCGAATTAAATACCAGCAAACGATGGTGCGCCTGAACCATTTTCATAATACATTTCCTCCTGTCAATCCGCCCGATTGACAGTATGCCCGCAAATGACTAAAGTACCAGTTTCGGTCAGACTTAAGTAAAGTCGTAATTTTACGCTCCCATACCGAGCCAATCTTGTCACGCTAACCAACACGCAGGACAACACCCAGAACCAGTGGCCACATTTATGTCTACATTTACGCATTACTTCTGGATTCATTTGGCCACACTCTTAGCCTTTGCCCTATTGAGCAACATTGTGCTTGGCTATCTACGCCAGAACGCACGCAAGGGGTCTCTTGTCTGGTTTTTCTATATCCACGCATCCATCCCATTCATCGTATGGATGCGCACATCGCTTGATTTCGGCTGGCACATAATTCCTTTCACCCTGGCATGTGCGGTTCTCGGTCAACTCGGTGGCGGCTGGATGTACAGAAGGGCGAATTCATGAGCACCAGATTCTCCACCCCCAAATTTGGTGCAACTACACGCTCTATTGTCAAAGCTCTCTTTGACGATATGGGAATCGCACCACGAATTGAACAGCACCAGGTCTGGATGATCTGGGACAAGGTGGTTGGCGCTCAGATCGCCGCCCACGCGCGTCCCGCCAGCATCCGCAACAATGTCCTTGAAGTCAGGGTAGACCACGCCGTGTGGATGCAGCAACTGCAGCTCTTGAAGCCTCAAATACTCGCTAAGATCAACCGCGAGCTGAATTGTATCCCTATCGACAGCATGTATCTGCGCCGCAAAACCCCAGAACCGCTAGTCCGAAAAGAGCCACAGACAGAGCTGATCCTTCCGGAGCTCAGCATCATGGAGATGCTCAGAGCAGAGCGCTTGGTTGAACCAATTCGAGATGAAAACGTACGCAGCGCCATGCTCCGGCTACTAAGCAAACAGATGCGCCTGGACAAACTCCGCCAGATCGAAGGAGCACTTCAGCAGCAGTCATAATAGCCAGCGACCTCTGCGCTATACTGGTCGCGCTGGTTTTCACGCTGACGCGCGTCGTTCCCCGCGCCCTCCTGCCTTCCATTCAGGCCACCATCCGCATACACACATAAGGGTGATTCGACTACCATACCCTGCCCTGCTCCGCGGCGCGCTTCGATAAGAAGCAGGCGCGCCTGTTCCTCTCGGCGGCTATGTACCATACGCACCCGTCTGGGTTCAAGACCACAGGAGCGCATGGTGCTTACAATATCCACAAAACGTTCGGGCAGATGCACCATACTCAGAGTGCCACCGGTGCGCATCAACCGTGCCGCAGCTCGGACCAAATCTTCCAAGGTCCCACAAATTTCATGGCGCGCGATGCTCCGCTCATCTCCGGCAGATATGCGCCCGTCCCGAGGTGAACGAAAGGGAGGATTGCACACCACCCGGTCGAATACAGTCTGGTGCGCCGACATCCACTGACAAACATTCCCAGTCTCAATCCTGACCCGCTCTTCTAACTCATTCAGACGTACACTACGTTGCGCACGCTCCGCCTGCGCTGCCTGAATTTCCACACCGGTCACCTTTACACCGACATACATCTTAGCTAGGAGCAAGGCGATAACTCCGCACCCGCTACCTATATCCAACACATAATCACGCGGCTTTACCGTAGCAAAGTGCGCTAGCAATACCGGATCGAGGGAAAACCGATAGCCACAACGTGACTGGATCAACTGCAGACCACCGCAACACAGCTGATCCAAGGTTTCGTCATCATTTATAAGACCGTGTTCATCAGGCGCTTCAGGTAGCACAATCATTTCATTCCCCCCTACTTCGTCTTTCACCTCGCCTCCCTGAGATTTGCGCTTTTATTGAATAGTTTTTCTCCAATTGACCTAAATACAAAATCATCTCTAGCAAGCTATCCTCAAGCAGATAAAGGTCGGAGCATAAAAAAGGCATACATACATTAAAAAATATCCCAGCACCTGATATACCGTCATTTTGGGTAACACAGTGAAAGGAATATAGCATGACCAGATTTTTAAAGAAAAAGGAAGCACCCCTCGGCCAACCGCCAGACGCGGCCATTTTTTATGAGTGTTGAAGGTTGTCGCTATAGTCATTTTATTTCCCGGGAAATACTGGTCGCCGTCACGCTTTTCATGCTACGCTTTTCCCGGCGTCTAAACGTGCTGTAATTCTTTGTTTTACATAGACAGATCCCAGGTATGACATAGATTTATTATGGCTACATAAAACCAAATTCCTTCCTCTCAGGTTGCACATTTGAATTCAGCAGGTATAATTTAATGTCATATAGTTTTCAGCTCTTAAGTGCGCAATCTGACAAGACACAAACGGCGCTCACGAGAGGCTGGGGAAACCATAGAATGTAACTTATAGCTACGAAAGGAGCTGCGCATGAAAGGAAATCCGAAACTTATTGACGAACTCAATAATCGCCTTGCTGAGGAGCTTGGTGCCATCAATCAGTATTTTGTACATGCCGAAATGTGCGAAGATTGGGGCTACACCGCTTTGCAGGATACCATCAAAAAACGCTCTATCCATGAGATGAAGCACGCCGAGAAGCTCATTGAACGCATTCTTTTCCTCGAAGGTCGTCCGATTGTCAGCAACCTCAGCAAAATAACCATCGGCAAACAGGTAGAAGAAATGCATCAGAACGACAGCCTTGCTGAAGTAGACGCCATAAAACAGTACAACAATACTATCAAGCTCGCTCTGGAAGTGGGAGATAACGGCACTAAGTCGCTGTTGGAAGAAATCCTTAAGGATGAAGAAGCGCACCTTGATTGGATTGAAGAGCAGCAGGATCAAATTGAACAGATGGGGTTGCAACGCTATCTGTCAAAACAAACTCGATAACAGCTTAAAGCTTCCGACAAAATAAATACAAAAAAGCCCATCCTGTACAGCAGGGATGGGCTTTTTTGTTTAATCAACTACATATCTGCTCAGGAACCGTATGAGTGTAGCCCAGACAGAAGCAGATTGACCCCCAGGTAGCAAAAAATTGTCGCTAAAAACCCGATAATTGAAAGAATGGCGGCACGTCGCCCTGCCCAGCCCCTGGTTATGCGCGCATGCAAAAACGCTGCGTAGATAAACCAAACAATCAAACTCCAGGTCTCCTTGGGGTCCCAACTCCAGTAGGTGCCCCATGCGTAGTTGGCCCAGGCAGCACCGGTTATAATTCCGATGCTCAACAAAGGAAAACCGATCATTATGGCCTTATAGTTAAGGTCGTCCAGAATTTTGGCGCTTGGGAACAGGCTCAGTACTCCGCCTGCTTTACTTCCGCGCTCATTTTCTTCCCTGCCCACCTTGATCAAATACATGATCGATACTCCACAGGCTACCGCAAATGCGGCGTACCCGAGGAAGCAGGTTATTACATGGTAGGTAAGCCAGTTACTCTGCAGCGCCGGCACCAGTGGAGCTATAGTAGAATCCAGACTCAATTGCGCCCACGACATGCCCAGAAAGGCAAATGGCAGGACAAAAGCACCCACCGCCTTTTGCTTGTATTTCCATTCGATGAGCAGATAGATCAGCAGGATAGTCCAAGAAAAGAACACTACCGATTCATACAGGTTCGACATGGGCGCATAACCAGCGCCTCCAGGGATCTGGTAGGTTTCGTACCAGCGCAGCCCGATACCGATCGTTTGCAGAACAAAACCTATAGAAGCTACCCATGTCGCCAAGCGCGCGACGCCGAAGCTCTTGGTGGCTAAAAATGCGATGAACAATACCATTGCGGCAAAGTAGCCAATGGTAACGAGATTGAAAAATGATCCACTAGTCATGTTAGATCTCCATGTGTATGCAAAACCAGCTTAAGCCAGGTGTTTGTTAAATGCCTCTTTGAGTTTGTCGAAGTAAAGCTCGTACGCGGGTTGATTCCGGTGCGCAGTCCCTACCAGACGAACCTGTACCTTACCATCCTTTTCGCGCAGAACGATCCACATGCGTCGGTGAGAGACAAAAAACGCAATCAGAGATCCGACAACCAGCATAGTACAACCCAGCCATACTACCCACACACCTGGGTCCTTGGTAGCTTGCAACCCGGTATAATAGCGTTGGGTGAAATCCTCCAGGCTAAGCAGGTAGGTTCCTTTGCGTTGTTGATCAAACTCGGGGAAATTCTTAAAGACAATAACCGAAGTAGCTGCTTCACCTTGTTTTTTAACATTCAGGCGTGCTGCAGGTCCAAAATTACGGTAAGAGGTAGTGAAATCCGCTGCAGTTAAGCTGGTTCCATCGGGCAACTGCGCTTGTTCCCCTATGCGCAGAGTAAATGCCTGTGCCTTGTCCTCGCCGCGCAACTTGACCTTGATGGTCATTATCTCTGAACCGGCGGGGCCAAAGTTCGACTGATAGAAAGTTATACCATTGTGCGTGAGCGGGTCATTCACAATAATTGGGCGTTTATCCACCACCACTTCGCCATTTTCTTCGATCGTAAGGATACTCTTGTACTCTTTAGGACGCTGAGAATTAGGGTAATAACTTACAGAGAAAGCATCACATGTCACTTTAAATCCCAGATCTACGGGTTCACCGCTGCGCAACCATACTCTGTCGATAGAACCCCCCTCGGGAATATTTACATATGCCTTGTAGCCAAAAATATTTCCAATTATGGCCCCAGTAAAGATAATCAGGATAGACAGGTGGGTTACATACACTCCAAAGCGCGCATATTTGTTCTTTTCAGCGTAGAGATATATCCCCTCTTCCGTTTCAGTGCAGCGGGTAGCAGCAAAATTATCTTTGGCAAACGTCTCCATCCTTGGGCGAATTTCACTCAAACTACCTCGCACAGTACGCTCCACCGTATTTGGGAACGCCTCCAGAACTGCCTTGCTCGGTACGAGCGTCGGCTTGGTTACGATTTTCCACACCCTGGGCAGGCGCTTGATCGAACAGCAGATGAGGTTGATGCAGAACAACACTAACAGCCCGATAAACCACGTTGAGTGGTACATATCAAACATCTGCAATTTATCTAGAATTGCGTATGTCTTTGGACTAAAGACATGAAGATACTGTTCTTTGGTCTGATTCTGCTGGAGAACTGTTCCAATAATGGATGTCACTGCCAACATTATCAGGGTAAAAATCGACAATTTCAGGGAACAGAAAAAATCCCACAAGGCCATCAAAAAGCCACGCTTCTTTTGAGTCAAGGTCCTGATTCTCCTTTGCTGGTGCAGGCGCCGCCTCCGTCGCGCCAGCATTTATGATAATTACAGCAGTCCGTCTGCACTCAGACGCTGCTGCAGTCTCTCGCTTTTTTCGGCGACTGCTTCCGCCATAAGGGTACGCGCTCTGTCCATACGTTCAGTCAGAGTCCGATCAGTAACTGCCAGTTGCTGTACCGCAAACAACCCGGCGTTCCTAGCTCCTGCCTTGCCAATGGCCATGGTCGCTACCGGAACTCCTCCCGGCATCTGCACCGTGGCCAGCAACGCATCGAGCCCTTTTAGCGCTGTGCTGTCGATGGGAACTGCAATAACCGGCAGGGTTGTTTCAGCGGCTACTACCCCTGCCAGATGCGCTGCTGCACCGGCACCAACTATCAGGGCACAGATTCCACGCGCGCGCGCGGAAATAACATACTCAGAGGTCCGCTGCGGGGAACGATGTGCGCTGGTGACGAGCATCTCAAATGGCACATCGAATTCCTGAAGCGCCTGCGCAGCTTCACGCATCACCTCATAGTCAGAATCACTCCCCATCAGTATTCCAATCAGCGGTTTTCCCATGGGATACATCCTTAATCTGTAGCCTCCATCTGAGGCGATATGTTTATGGTTGCGTGGCAGAGCTTAATGTACAAGTTTTTCTTCCAAACCTGCTTGAATTATGTATAAAATTATCGATAGCGCAGGGCCTTTTGCCCTATATCACGCCGCATTTGCATGCCGTCCCAGCTTACCATATCCGCTCCGGCATATGCCTTTTGGATAGCGGCCTCGATAGTCTCAGCCCACCCGGTTACCCCGAGCACACGTCCGCCAGCAGTTACAATCTTACCATTGTGCAAAGCGGTTCCCGCTTGGAACACCTGCACTCCATCGAGAGCGTTGGCCGCGTCGATTCCGTGGATCTCATCCCCTTTGGGATACGCGTCAGGATAACCAGACGCAGCCAGAACCACGCACACGGCAGCACGGTCGTGCCACTCCAACTCTGAAACCGTGAGCTCCCCACGTGCGCAAGCACGCAGCACCGGAACCAGATCCGATTTCATGCGGCACAATAGAGGCTGAGCCTCGGGGTCGCCGAAGCGCGCATTATATTCGAGCACCTTAAAGTCGTCCGCTTCAATCATCAGTCCGACAAACAGTATCCCTTGATACGGGGTCCCTTCTGCCGCCATGCCATCGATGGTGGGTTGAACTACTTCGGCGACAATGCGCTCGTACAGGGCGTCAGTCACCACCGGGGCGGGAGAGTAGGCTCCCATACCCCCAGTATTGGGGCCTTGATCTGCATCAAAGATTTGTTTGTGATCCTGCGCAGATGCCAGAGGGAGAATATTTTTGCCGTCGGTAAAAGCGAAAAAGGAGGCTTCCTCACCGTAGAGGAACTCTTCAATAACCACCGAGTCTCCTGCAGCGCCAAATTTACCCTGCAGCAGAATTTCATCTATCGCTGCGATGGCCTCTGCCTCGGTCTGAGCGAGGATAACCCCCTTGCCCGCCGCCAAACCATCGGCTTTTACTACGATGGGAGCGCCATGCTCTTTTATATATGCCACAGCGGCATCGCGGTCGGTAAATGCTGCATAGGCCGCAGTGGGGATGGAATATTTAAGCATCAGATCTTTGGAAAAGCTCTTACTTCCTTCCAGTTGTGCTGCCGCCTTACTAGGCCCGAACAGATCGAGACCACCGGCACGGAAGCGATCGGCTATCCCCAAAGTGAGGGGAAGTTCTGGACCAACCACGGTCAGATCTATGGCGTTTTCACGCGCAAAGTTGTATAGCCCGTCAATATCGTCTACCGCCAAGGGTACCAGCTGAGCCAACTCTCCGATTCCTGGATTGCCCGGCGCGCAATAGATTTTTTTCACCAGCGGTGACTGCGCCATCTTCCATATCAGGGCATGTTCGCGCCCTCCACCACCTACGACCAGAATATTCATTGAACGCTCCATGTATTGCCCTGACTTCACCTATCTTATTTTTACTGATAGGTTGAATAATCTTTGTATATTTTTTATAAAATGTGGCCTGCTTAAAAAACAGCTGTGGCCAAAAAATTTATATCTGTATCAGTGACGGAAATGGCGCATACCCGTAAACACCATGGCGATGCCATGTTCGTTCGCGGCGTCAATAACCTCTTGATCGCGGATCGAACCGCCAGGCTGGATAACTGCAGTCACCCCTTCTTTAGCGGCATTATCCAGACCGTCGCGGAACGGGAAAAAGGCATCCGACGCCATGGATGAGCCCTTAACTGCCAGACCAGCGTGCTCTGCCTTAATAGCAGCAATCCGCGCTGAATTCACCCGACTCATCTGGCCGGCACCCACCCCAATGGTCATACCATCACGAGCGTAGACGATAGCATTTGATTTCACGAACTTTGCCACTCGCCAGCTGAACAACATATCTTCCATCTCTTTTTCGGTGGGCTGACGTTTGGTAACCACCTGCATTTCCGCAGTGAGATCTGCGTCTACATCCTGTACCAGTAGACCGCCATTGACGCGCTTGAATTCGAGTCGGGTCTGATTCTGTCCAGCCCAGGAACCACATTCGAGTAGGCGCACATTTTTCTTGGCCTTAATCACTTCAAGAGCTTCGGCACTAATCTTGGGAGCAATAATCACCTCTACAAACTGACGCTCCACAATCGCCTTGGCCGTAGCTTCATCAAGGATGCGGTTGAATGCGATAATGCCGCCAAAGGCAGATTCGCTGTCTGTGCTGAATGCGCGCTCATAAGCGGTAAACAAATCTTCTGCCATGGCGACGCCGCAGGGATTGGCATGCTTGACAATGACACAGGCGGGTGACTCGCCAAACTGTTTGATGCATTCCAGCGCCGCGTCGGTGTCGGCAATATTATTGTACGACAACTCCTTACCTTGCAATTGCTTTGCCGTAGCTATATTTGCCTGGGTATTACCTTTTTCCACATAGAATGCGGCATCCTGATGCGGGTTTTCGCCATAGCGCATAACTTGTTTTTGCTGAAACTGCAACGACAGGGTCGCGGGGAAGCGAGTCTGCTCTTCTCCAACACGGCAGCCAAGCCAGTTGGAAATAGCCCCATCATATGCTGCGGTATGTTGATATACCTTTACCGCCAAACGAAAATTACTCTGTTCCGACACCGCACCATCATTGGCGCGCATCTCTTCAATCACTGCAGCATAATCGGCGCTGTCTACTACAACAGTGACAAAACGGTTGTTTTTAGCTGCGCTGCGCAGCATGGTGGGGCCACCGATGTCGATATTCTCTATCGCGTCTTCCAGGGTACAGCCCTCTTTGGCCACAGTGGCTTCAAAGGGATACAGATTGACTACGACCATATCGATGGGCTCGATGCCGTGCTCGGCCATTCTAGCAGTATGGGCAGGATTATCGCGCACACCCAGCAGAGCGCCATGCACCTTTGGATGCAACGTTTTCACCCGACCATCGAGCATTTCGGGAAAACCGGTATAATCGGAAACATCTTTTACCGTCAGTCCCTCGTTGCGCAGTAAGGTCGCAGTCCCTCCGGTGGAGAGAATCTCTATACCAAAATCGGACAGGACGCGGGCAAAATCCACGATTCCATCTTTATCGGAAACACTTATCAGTGCACGTTTGATAACAGCCATGTCGAACCTTCTCCCGTTATATTAAAGATTTTGCTTAAAATTTGTCCGTATCCACCTATTCAGACTAAGGCACTTATATTTACGTGTTTCTTCGGTAACAGACAAGGAAATTCCCCCTCAGCGGCGCTGCCTCTGCGGCTGACGCCTAAAGATTTCATGCAAAGAGAGGCTAAATATTCAAAAATTCAGGGCCCCGACAAAAGCGCGCTCGAACGCCGGAGTACCCGAAAGGGGGTACAGAGTGATGCTTTCGCGCAGTTTTTCCAGGGCAATATCTCCGTGCTTATCTTGGAGAAATTGAACCAGACCCTTAAGCACTCCATCGGAGACAAATATAACTCTTTCTATCATATATTTCGGCAGCAGCGCAATTTCTTTCAATATCTCTGGACGTATCGCCGTCCCCAGGGCCCCGGTTATATACACGTGTGTAATAGATGCGGGGGCAACTCCCGCGCGCTCCACCAAACACTGAGCTCCGGCATGCACCGCTCCTTTAGCAAGCTGAAACTGGCGAATATCTTCCTGACTCAGACGCAAATCAACATTAGCGTCGCGATATAGGCGCAGATACGCCTGCTGCCCCTGTGCGCTACCTTCTACTCCCAAGTAGCGCGCAAGGCTTGTCTCCACATCAGCGGGATCCGCGAGGGTGCCATCGCGCCCCACCAAACCTGACCTCAGCCCAGCTACCAGGGCTTCAACCACGGCACTGCCGCACAGTCCACGCGGCGACACTTGCGCGCCTGAATCCTCCGGAGCAGATATAACCTCAAAGCTGAAACGTTCGTGCTCAAGATATACACCACTGATGGCACCACTGCGTGCCGGCATGCCACAACTGATATTTCCGCCCTCAAAAGCGGGACCAGCCGCCACCGAGGTTACAAGCCAACGTGCTCCATCAAATAGAGCCATCTCTGCATTGGTTCCCACATCCACGACAAGAGAACCTGCGCCAGGATTACCCAGACCATACAACACTGCGAGCAGATCGCCCCCGACATAGCCCCCCGCCAGAGGGAATAGATGCAGCGGTACCGGCAGCATCTCTACTGTTATTGTAACACCAGTACAGCTGTCTGGACGGTATGGAGGGCGTAAGAGACCAGCGGGATCGGCCCCTTGTGCTATGAGGGTTATACCGGAATTGCCTGCCGCCACCGCGCGCGAAATAGACAGTACCTCAACCCCACTATCCTTAAGCAACACCGCCAGCAGTTCCGTAATTCCGTGCAGCAGGGCATGTTGCAGCTCCCGCCTACCTTCCGGCTGCACTGCATGTTCCAAGCGGCGGATGATATCATGGCCGAAGGTATGCTGCGGGTTGAAGATCGAGGCATGTGCCACAATCTGCCCTGTTGCATCCACCAGTTGCCCGGTAAGGGTGGTGGTGCCCAGATCAAGAGCGAGCATCACTTTTTGTCCATGCTGGAGCCAATCAGGCATGGCTTCCCCGAGATTCAAGCGTGGCTGGATCTGCAGCATCCGAAGTCGCGCTGTCAAAAACGGTATCAGCAAGATACACCCGCGGCACCCGTTTACTCACCTGACAGAACACCTCGTAAGCGATGGAACCGATACGTTCAGCCCAATCTTCGGCATATACACATACTTCATCTTCACACCCCAGCAGGGTGACATCGTCATGCACCGCGACATCGGGCACATCGGTGACATCGAGCATAATCCAGTCCATACAAACATTGCCCGCAACCGGCACCTTCAGCTTACCCACAATAGCCGCAAATCCATTGGAAAGCAGGCGATTGTAACCGTCAGCGTAGCCCACGGGCACAGCCGCTATCAAAGTTGGCCGAGTGGCAATAAAGTGTTGTCCATATGAGACGCCACGTCCGACCGGAATCCACTTAAGATGGGCAATTTTACTTCTGAAATTCATAACCGGACGCAAGTCCAGGCGCGTATCAGTTAGGGGTTGACCCCCATATAGAGCGAGCCCCGGCCGCACCAGGTTACATATTGGGCACGGGGGAGAAAAGCTCGCGGCGCTGTTGAAAGCATGGATATAGCGCGGCTCATGACCCGCCGCACGAACCTGTTCCACACCTCGGGCAAAAACCTCCATCTGCTTGGCATTATGAGGGCTTTCTGGTTCATCCGCCAAAGCAAGGTGGCTCATAACTCCGACAATATCAACGTGAGGGTAATGCTTCAACTCAGCCAGAAAGAGGGGCAGATCTTCAGGCTGGAGCCCCAAGCGCCCCATGCCAGTATCCAGTTTGACATGACAGCTGCAACGCCGCCCCTGACGCGCGGCCGCACTGTTGAGGCGTTCAAGTTGATCGCGCTCAAACACGGCGGTATGCATCTGTTCCGAGAGCACCACATCTTCCTGACCAGGCCAAGCTCCTCCCAACATCAGGATCGGCTTTATAATTCCAGCGCGGCGTAATTCTAGCCCCTCTTCAGCGATGGCTACTCCAAACATAGAAACACCAGCATCCTGCAGAGCTTGTGCTACAAACACCGCACCGTGTCCGTATGCATCAGCTTTTACTACAGCTAGAATCTCTACGTTAGCCTTGGCAGCCTCGGCCCCTCTGACAAAACTGAATCCAGAGTTAAGCCTGCGGCGCAGTAGCGCATAATTGTGGCGCAGAGCGCCTAGATCAATTTCAACCCTGGTTGGACGATGTGAATAGTGCATGGTCAGGAATATGAAACACACAAAGAGGGTTTAAGTAACTAAACATATAAGAAAAGGAGCCACACGCAGATGGGTGTGAACATCCTTGCGATGAACGACGTTTTTTGTACCATGAGGCTGTAACAGGTGTAAAGCCATAACAGGTGTAAAGTATTCTACACTTGGAGTTGACAGCCCCATGCTAATGGCTTAGGGTTGCATGCAAAACTGAAGCTGGGGGAGTGGATAATGCCACTGAGAGCTCATACAGAGCGACCCTTGGAACCTGATCCGGGTTATGCCGGCGTAGGGAAGCGACATCAAGCACACATATCCTCTTGTGTTTACACCGCATCCCTAGCAGATGCGGTTTTTTTATTGGAGGCTCCTACACCATGCACCCCACAGAAAAAAATCTCAAAAAAAACCCTACCCAATGCTCCCCCAAGAAACATAAAATTCATGGCCTGTACGTCATCACCCCAGATGCCCCCGAGGAGGACATCCTCACTGCAACACATCTGGCCCTCAAAGGTGGTGCAACCATCGTACAGCTGCGCGATAAACACTCACCGTTTGCAAGCCAGCTCAACATCGCGATAAAGCTCAGGGAACTGTGCCACACCTACGCAGCTTGCTTTATTATCAACGACAGTGTCGAACTGGCGCTGCAAGCCAACGCTGACGGGGTACATCTCGGTCAGGATGATGGCGATGTGGCTCAAGCGCGGGCGCAATTAGGGCCAGATAAAATTATCGGCATTTCCACCCAAAATGTTGACCATGCCTTACGCGCACAGGAACAAGGTGCTGACTATATCGGCTGCGGCAGTGTCTACCCCACAGTCACTAAAGGTGACGCCATCCACATTGGCGCTTCAGAGCTGGCCCGTGTATGTGCCGCCGTTGACGTCCCTGTAGTCGCCATAGGTGGCATCTGTGCGGCGAACCTTCCTGAAGTTATTCGCCACGGTGCCTGTAGTGCCGCCGTTGTATCCGCAGTGATGAACGCACCGCGCCCGGATGTGGCCGCCCGTGAATTGAGTCTGATGTTTCGCCAAATGGGTGACAACAAAAAAGCGGCCCTGCCCAGAGGGAGTGTTCTCACCATCGCCGGTTCCGACTCCAGCGGCGGCGCTGGTATCCAGGCTGACTTAAAAACCATCACTTTACTGGGCAGCTACGCCAGCAGCGCGATTACCGCTCTTACCGCCCAAAACACCACCGGAGTCCAGGGAATTTATCCCGTAGCGGCCGAATTTGTGGTGCAGCAAGCGCAATCTGTCCTTGATGACATCGATGTCGACGTTATTAAAACCGGCATGTTGTTCAGTGCTGAAACCATCCGCGCGGTGGCACAAGTTCTGCGTCAAGCACCGACGCTGAATGTGGTTGATCCCGTCATGATCGCCAAGGGGGGTGCCCACCTGCTTCAACCTGAAGCAGTTATCGCATTCAGAGAGGAAATTCTCCCGCAGACTTACCTACTAACCCCGAATATTCCCGAAGCCGAAACCTTAACCGGCATTAAAATAACAGATATTGCCGGGATGGTAAAAGCCGCCTGCGCCCTGCAAAACATGGGCGCAACACACGTGCTGGTAAAGGGTGGACATATGGATGGAGCCCCCATTGACATACTTCGTTGCGGATCTGACATGCTCCGCCTGGAAGGGGAACGTGTCGATTCAGTCCACACCCACGGCACCGGCTGCACCATGGCTGCCGCGCTGGCTGCCCTGTTAGCCCAGGGGTTTGCGTTACCGGATGCTGCACGCACCGCCAAGGAGTTTATCCACATCGCCATAACTACCGCTCCGGGACTTGGCCACGGTCATGGCCCGGTAAATCACATTGTCGCAGCAGAAAAACTCCGCTGTCACCTTCACCACCATAGAGAGGACTCACAAAAATGACCCTGATGGAATCTGCCCGCAAAGGGATTATCACCGCGACCCTGCGTCAAGCAGCGGAAGCTGAAGGCATCGATCCCGAAATCCTGCGCCAGCGCGTTGCCGCCGGAACGGTATGCATCTGCCACAACGTCAAACACACCCACGGCATCCCGCTAGCCGTTGGCGAAGGGCTCAAGACCAAGGTCAATGCCAATATCGGCACCAGTAAAGACGATACCAACATCGACAATGAACTGGCCAAAGCCAAGGTGGCTATAGCTGCCGGGGCGCACGCCATCATGGACCTGTCCACTGGTGGCCCCATAGATGAAATTCGCGCTGCCATTATCGCCCAGACCAACGTCTGCATCGGTAGCGTTCCCTTGTATCAAGCCGCGGTTGACACCGTAACGCGGAAAAAGAAGGCTATGGTTGAAATGACTGTAGATGAAATTTTCGACGGCATTAAGAAGCACTTGGATGACGGCGTCGATTTCATTACGGTTCACTGCGGTGTAAACCGGCGCAGCCTTGAGGCCATGGATCTGCAAGGGCGTACAATGGATGTGGTCTCACGCGGTGGTTCCTTTACCGCCAAGTGGATGGCGTTCAACGATGCGGAGAATCCCCTATATGAGCACTATGATCGCCTGCTTGAACTGGTACGTCCTTACGACGCCACGCTCTCACTTGGGGACGGATTCCGTCCTGGATGTCTGCAGGATGCCACCGACCGCGCCCAAGTGCAGGAACTGCTCACCTTAGGTGAGCTGACCAAACGCGCCTGGGATGCAGGCATTCAGGTGATGATTGAAGGTCCTGGGCATGTCCCCCTCGATCAGATCGAAACCAACATCAAACTGCAGAAACAGCTGTGTTGCGGGGCACCGTTCTATGTCCTGGGACCACTGGTAACAGATCTTGCCGCAGGTTATGATCATATTGCCTGCGCTATCGGCGGCGCCATTGCTGCTTCAGCCGGAGCGGATTTCCTGTGTTACGTCACCCCGAGTGAGCACCTGTGCCTGCCCAATATTGATGACGTGAGAGAGGGCGTAATCGCCAGCCTCATAGCCGCCCACGCCGCGGATATTGTAAAAAAAGTTCCCGGTGCCATCGACAAAGACTATGCCATGGGTCAAGCGCGCAAAGACTTGGATTGGGAAAAACAATTTTCCCTCGCCCTCGACCCCGAGCGCGCTCGCGCCCGCCGCAGTGAAAACAAAGCTGCGGATGAACATGGCGCCTGCACCATGTGTGGAGAGTTCTGCGCGGTAAAGGTTATGGATGATCGACGCGAATTCCAACAGAAAAAATCTCAGTCCTGAAAAAAAACGGGCTGTACCGCGAAAAACCGGTACAGCCCGTTCCATAACCACTATTGCCCCCGTTACCTATCCCTTCTTTCCTCCTGCATCACCTGTACACTTGAAAGCCACGCGGGCAATTCCCCGCAAATCCTCTTATATACGTATGTACAATCCCCCGATAATGCGCAACACTATCTTCTAGATAGCGGCACACTGAGCGCTCGTCTTTATATATTGTCAGAAGAGAAACAGGAGAACACCATGGGTAATTTTGTCGAACTGCGCTTTACCTCTTCGCCTGTGCATATATTTATTGTGGGCTTCGTCATGATGGCAGCCCTAGCCTGTAGTGGGTGTAATAGTGCGCAGAACAGCGACCTCACCCCAGAGCAGAGGCAATTACGCACCGGCAAAGAGCTGTTTGACAAGAGCTGCTCACCCTGCCACGGCGCACATGGCAATGGGATGGGAGCACGCAGCGGGCCGTCACTACAGCGCACGGAATATCGCTACGGCAGCGGGCCAGCAGAGATATACACTTCCATTAGCGCTGGACGCAACGGAGGGATGCCCCCCTTTTCTTCGATTTATACCGCAGATCAGATCGAAGCACTGGTTCAGTATACTTTGTACCTTCGGCAGTAAATACTCAACAGCGTAGCTCATCTGGCTCCGGCGTAGCAGCTATTTCTATCGGCTGCAGACGCCAGATATCCCGGTTATATTCAGCTATGGTTCGGTCGGTGGAAAATTTACCACTCCGGGCGCTGTTGATCACGCTCATCCGCAACCAGCGGTGGCGGTCTCCGAACGCTTCAGCAGCGCGCTCTTGAGCTAGGACGTAACTGTTAAAATCAACCAGCGTCATCCAAGGGTCGTGCGGGCTCTTGAGTTCGGCGATGATATCATCGAAGATTCCAGGCTCAAACCGATTAAAATGCCCCGACTCAAGCAATTGCATAACCCGCTGCAAACCTGGATCGGCAGCCAGCACTGCGGTGGGATCGTAGTTTTCCCTACGCTGCTCAACTTCATGCGCTTTCAATCCAAACAAAAAGAAGTTTTCCTCCCCTACCTCTTCAAGAATCTCTACGTTGGCGCCATCCAGGGTTCCGATGGTCACCGCTCCGTTCATCATGAACTTCATGTTTCCAGTCCCAGAAGCTTCCTTGCCGGCTGTTGATATCTGTTCCGACAGGTCAGCTCCGGTACACACCTTTTCCATGATGGAAACATTGTAGTCGGGGATAAACACTATCTTCATGGCGTCACCGATATCGGGGTCATTGTTCACCACATTAGCGACATTATGAATGAGCTTAATGATCTTCTTAGCCATGGCGTACCCCGGAGCAGATTTTCCCGCAAAGATCGCACAGCGCCTGGCTCGAAGTGGAGCATCATCAAGCTTTTGACACGCGTACAGATGAATCAGGTGCATCACATTGAGCAGCTGGCGCTTATACTCATGGATGCGCTTGACCTGCACATCAAACAGCATGTCCACATCAACCACTACACCGGTGCGTGTCCGGATGAGATCTGCGAGGCGCTGCTTATTCTGCTGATGCACTTCCTCCCATGCATGCATGAATGTCTCATCCGGCATAAACGTCTCCAACTTTTTAAGCTGGGTCAGATCAGTCATCCATTCTTCCCCGATGGTGCGATTGAGCAAGGCGCGTAGACCGGGGTTGGCTACAGCAAGCCAGCGACGTGGGGTAACTCCATTGGTTTTGTTGTTGAATTTTTCTGGCCAGAGTTCATAAAAATCGTGAAACAGTCCCTGTTTAAGTAATTCTGAATGGAGCGCAGCCACCCCATTGACCGAGAAGCTCCCCACTAAAGCCAGATGGGCCATGCGCACGTGCTGCTCGGGACTGATGAGGGACATGCGTTGGTAGCGGGCGGGGTCCAACGGCCATTTCATGGAGACCTTGGCTAGAAAGCGACTATTTATTTCGTAAATTATCTCCAATAAACGAGGCAGCAATTTACCAAACATTTGCGTCGGCCAAGTTTCTAGAGCTTCAGGCAACAGGGTGTGGTTGGTATACGCCATGGTATTAGTGACAATCTCCCACGCTTGGTTCCAAGGGAGTGCTTCGTCGTCAACCAGAATACGCATCAGCTCAGCGACTGCCAAACTGGGATGGGTATCATTGAGTTGAAATACATTGCTGGCCGCAAATGTTTTGAAATCGCTTCCATGCGCACGTTTCCAGTGTTTGACAATGTCTGAAAGACTGGCGCTAACCAGAAAATACTGTTGCCGTAGACGCAGTTCCTTCCCGGATTCGCTGGCATCGTTGGGATACAACACCATAGTTATGCTCTCAGCTGCCTCTTTCTCTGCAACGTTTTCGTGATAGGAGACGGTATTGAATGCGTTGAGGTTAAAATCTTTAGCCGAAGCTGCTGACCACAAACGTAAGGTGTTGACCGTGTTGTTTCTGTATCCTGGCACCGGCACATCATAGGGCACCGCCAGCACCTCTTCCGCATGATCCCAGTGAACAATGAGCTTACCGTGATCGTGGGGGTCGTGATAGTTCCTGGTAGTGCCGCCAAACTTAACCACACAGGAGTAGTCTAAACGTTTTATCTCCCACGGATATTCTCCATAACCCAACCACGGATCCGGCTCTTCGATCTGATAACCATCCTGAATGTACTGGCGCAGCATGCCATAACGATAGCGCAAACCATACCCCACCACCGGCAGTTGCAAGGTAGCGCAACTGTCCATAAAGCAGGCAGCCAACCGCCCCAACCCCCCATTGCCTAATCCCGCGTCATGTTCGGCATTTTCAACCTCTTCGAGAGCCAAACCAATTCCATGCAGGGCTGCATTTGTATTGCGATCTATGCCGAGATTAAACATATTGTTGCTCAGCGAACGTCCGATAAGATATTCCATGGAGAGGTAAAACGCCTGCCGCGTTTCTGTCTGATAGTGTGTCAGCCAGGTCTGCTTCCAGCGCGCCACAAGGCGGTCGCGCACAGCATATGCCAGAGCTTTATACAAATAGTAGCGTTGTGAACTCAAATGGCGACCGAAGGCGTTGTACAGATAATGCAGAAAACTGGTCTCCATACTCTCTTCGTCACAGCCAAGGCAGCGCAGTGCTTTGCGCGTAGCCTCGACATCGCGTTCATCTTGGGTAAAAGTCATATTATCCTACTAAGCCTGATAGATGTTCAGATAGGATGTCGCGCTACGCTGCCAGTCAAAATTCTGTAACATGGCAGTCTTCTGCAGTTTCTGCCAAGTGCGCGGCTTGCAGTACAACTCAAGCGCACTTAAGATGCAGCGTCGTAATTCATCCACCGATGCATTTTGCATCACAAACCCAGTGGCGGTGCCAGCCGTAATGTTTTCGGTGCTGGCATCGACAACGGTATCTTTGAGTCCGCCAGTGGCGTGCACTATGGGAAGGGTTCCGTAGACGAGGCTGTACATTTGGTTCAAGCCACAAGGCTCAAAACGCGAGGGCATAAGGAATATATCCGCGCTCGCCTCGATAAGATGTGCAAGTTCTTCGGAGTAGCCGATATGGACGAAAACTCTGTGCGGAAACTGGAGTGCTAAATTGAGAATCTCCTGTTCATAGATTTTCTGCCCGGAGCCGAGTATCACCACATTGGCATTGGTTTCGTCCATCAACGTAGGGATAGTTTCTATCAGCAGATCGATCCCTTTTTGCTCCACCATGCGCCCGATGAAGCTCAGCAGGGGTGCTTTCCTATTCAACTCGGTGCCTTCTGGAGCAACGGTTTGAAGCAAATGTTGTTTATTCCGCTCTTTCTGCGCTACTCGCCCTTTTTGTACCGAATAGGTATAGGGGATATATCGGTCAAGGGTTGGATTCCATACTTTGGTGTCAATACCGTTCAGAATTCCGCTCAACTCACCCTGGGCTGCACGCTTCAGCAGCAGCCCTTCAAACCCAAACCCATGTGGCGGGATACATATTTCTGCAGCATACGCTGGGCTCACGGTAGTAACTTGATCTGCAAGCAGTATCCCCGCTTTGAGCATCGATAATTCGCCATAAAATTCTAGCATTTCAGGGTTCCACCAAGAATCCGGCAAACCGAGCCCCGCAAAGAGTGTATGGGAAAATTTGCCCCCATAGGAGAGGTTATGGATAGTAAAAACAGTCCGCGGTGATGTTGAACGCTCTGAGGCATCAGATACGCCTGTTGAATCCGCTTCTGTATTGAATAAGCGCATGAATGCAGGCACCAGACCGGTTTGCCAGTCATTACAGTGCACCACATCTGGATGCCAGTTAAGCCCAAACTGGTTCAAGGCCACTCCAGCGACAATGCGGCTGAACAAACCAAAGCGCTCGCCATTATCCAACCAGTCCGTACCGTCTTCTGCCAGGTACGGATTACCCGGACGATCGAACAGACCGGGGATATCCACAAGCAATAGGGTTGCACCACTGTCACTCTCGGCACTTAGCAAACGCACGCTGTATTCTATCTCACAACAGTTGATGCGGATGCACGCAAGCTCACAGACCGAATCGAGATGGCGCATCGCCTCCTGATATGCAGGCAGGATAACAGTTACATCATGGTCCAGCTGCTGCAGCGCCGCACTTAGCCCTGCGGCAACATCTGCTAGCCCTCCGGTTTTTACCAGAGGGTATATTTCCGAAGTTGCAAACAAAACCCGCATGATCGTTTACTCCTCAAACTGTAGGACGACAAAAGCCAGTGGTGGCAGGGTAACCACGGCACTACAGCCGCGTCCCATAAAGGGCTGGGGAACGGCATTAACCACACCATTATTGCCTACGTTTGAACCCCCGTAGACAGTGGCGTCTGAATTGACAATCTCGCGATACGTTCCGCACTGGGGCATCCCAACGCGATATCCGTGGCGAACAACTGGGGTAAAATTAAACAAACATACAAGTTGCCGCACCGGCTGGGCACGGGTGTCACAACGCACAAAACACAGTATCGACTGCTTATTGTCGTTGCAGTCAATCCATTCGAATCCGCTTGATTCAAAATCTTGGGCATAAAGCGCTGAACTGCTGGTGTAGAGGCGATTCAGATCGCGCAGTAGCAGGAGTACACCACGATGATCTCCCTCTTCACACAGATACCAGTCTAACACACCTTTTTCACTCCACTCTCTCCACTGGCCAAATTCACCCCCCATAAACAGAAGTTTCTTCCCCGGGTGCAGCATCTGGTAGCCAAACAACAAGCGCAGATTGGCAAATTTCTGCCAGCGATCGCCGGGCATTTTATCCAGCAACGAGCGCTTCTGATGTACCACCTCATCGTGCGAGAGCGGCAAAATAAAGTTTTCTTGGTAAGCATATAGTTGGCTGAAGGTCAGACGGGAATGGTAGTAGGAGCGATGGATGGGGTCTTCGGCAAAATAGCTTAGGGTGTCATTCATCCAGCCCATATTCCATTTCATAGAAAAGCCCAAACCACCCATCCACACCGGTCTCGACACCATGGGCCACGAAGTGGAATCCTCTGCCATAAGCACCGCCCCCGGATACCTGGCGTGGATTTCAATATTCAAAGTACGCAGAAACTCTATAGCTTCAATATTCTCGTTGCCCCCGTATGCATTGGTGAGCCACTCCCCTGCGTTGCGGGAATAGTCCAGATATAACATAGATGCTACTGCATCTACGCGCAGACCATCAATGTGAAATTCATGCAGCCAATACAGGGCATTAGCAATGAGGAAGTTGCGCACTTCATTCCGCCCGTAATTGAATACAAGGGTGCCCCATTCCTGGTGTTCGCCTATACGTGGATCCTCGTACTCGTACAGAGCGGTTCCGTCAAAACGTGCCAGAGCAAAGCGGTCCTTAGGGAAGTGCGCCGGTACCCAATCGAGAAAAACCCCCAGCCCATGCTGGTGGCAGTAATCCACAAAATAGCGAAAATCGTCGGGATCACCAAAGCGGCGGGTTGGGGCGAAATATGCGGTGACTTGATAGCCCCATGATTCATCCAGTGCGTGTTCACTTACCGGCATGAGATTAAGGTGGGTGAACCCCATCCACAGGGCGTACTCCACCAGACGGTGGGCTATCTCACGGTAGTTGAGAAAACGGTCATCTTCTCCCCGCTGCCAGGACCCCAGATGTACTTCGTAAATACTGATGGGCTTATGCTGCCAATCAAACGTCCGCCGCGTCTGCATCCACTCCGCATCTTGCCATTCATGTTTACTTACATGCACGATGGAAGCAGTGCGCGGACGCATCTCCATGGCGCGGGCGCAAGGATCGGCCTTTACAAAACAATCTCCAGTATCCTTGTTGCGAATCTCAAATTTATAGCGTTCTGTATGGCAGATCCCCGGGATGAACAGTTCCCACACGCCTGAACTACCGCGACAGCGCATGAGATGGCGTTTTCCGTTCCAAACATTAAAATTACCCACCACGGATACCCGCTCTGCCGACGGGGCCCAGACCCCAAATAACACCCCTTCGACCCCATCCACGCTGCAGGGGTTGGCTCCCAGGACGTCATACATGTGCCAGTGGCGTCCCTCTCCGAGCAGATACAAATCGACATCACCAATCTGAGGCGCAAAGGTGTAGGGAGATATTGTCTGGTGGGTGTTTCCATCTGCTTCGCTCCACTGTAGGGCATAATGTGGCGGGATTTTCTCTTTTGTGGCTTTGTCCACCAGCAGAGCGAACAACCCTTCACCTATGGGTTCAAGCTCAGGGCCGGACTCAATGCGTACCGAAACAGCCGTGGGCATCCACGCGCGTATTATCCAGGTTTCGGCGTTTATCGCATGGATACCAAGAAAACTGAAAGGATCATGAAGTCGCCCCAGACACAGGCGCTTAAATTCTTCGGTAGCACTGGTATATTGTTCAAGCTGCTTCATCTGCTTATCACCTTTGTTTTTATTCTTATCGATTCTGCGTTCTGCCGCTCAACTGCACCAGGGAGGATATCCTCTCCTCCAGCCCTTGCCCCAATTGTTCCCACTCAAAACGCCAGCACCAGTTCCCCTCAGTAGTTCCGGGAACATTGGTGCGGCTACGCGAATCCAACTCCAACCAGTCTTGCATGGGGATTATTGCTGTATGGGCACACGATTCAAGAGCCGCGGTAATAAGCGGCCAGGGCATGTGGCCAACATGGGCTGGCAGTTGGTGCAAAACTTTCGACTGAGTATCTGAATCGAGAGACTCGAACCACCCTAGTGAGGTATCGTTGTCGTGGGTACCAGTGTACACAATGGTGTTACATTTCTGGTTATAGATACTATGGGGATTATCCGCAGTGCCATCAAATCCGAACTGAAGCACTGACAGACCTGGCAGATTGAATTCATCGCGCAATGCCGTCACCTCAGGGGTGATTAGTCCAAGATCTTCCGCCACAAATGGCATAGTCGGAAAGTCTTCCCGCAACACTTCAAGCAACTCGCGTCCGGGAGTGGGAACCCACTGGCCTGTCCTGCCATCCGGAGAATCTGCAGGGATCTCCCACAAGGCCACAAGCCCGCGAAAATGGTCTATACGCACTATGTCGAACAGGTACAGAGCTGTTGCCATGCGGCGGCGCCACCAGGCAAAACCATTGCGCTGCATCGCCTCCCAGTTGTAATGAGGATTGCCCCAGCGCTGTCCTGTTGCGCTGAAGTAATCAGGAGGAACTCCAGCCACAACCGTGGGGCGCAATTCATCGTCGAGCTTGAACAAACCCAAATTAGCCCACACATTGGCACTATCGTAGGCCACTGCTATGGGGACATCGCCCAAAAGCTGAATGCCGCGCCGATTGGCATCGCGATGGATCTCTTTCCAGCGACGCCACAACAAAAACTGCTTCTGTTGCAGGAGTTCTATGGCTGAAAAATGCTCCGCCGCAAACCGATCCAGTGCTGCCTGTTCATGGTGCTTGAACGCTGTGGGCCACTCGTACCAAGGCCTATCTCCATAATGGTTGCGCAGCGCAACAAACAGAGAATATTGGGTCAGCCATTTGGTATGCGTGCGTTTGAACGCATCAAACTCCTCTTCGTCTTCCCTGCGAAACGTTAACTCAGGAGGGAGCAGTGCCGGATTAATGCCGTGGGAAGAATAGGCCTGATATGGAGAACGATCGGCGTGAGGCGGCGCTAAAGGGAGCATCTGCCACACGGACAACCCAGTTTTCTCCATCCAGTCCAAAAAACGCTCCACCTGATCATCAAGCACTCCCGAGGGGAGTGAGGTTGGGTGAAGTAATACCCCGGCTCTGCGCATATAAATACCTCAATTTCTCAACTATTGGCTTCAGGAGGCACAACTCGCCCTAGGCCATATGCAACCACTTCATACTACAGAATGAACGCATTGAATCACCGCAGGTAGACAACTTTAATTACGCCGCATCGTACCGCTGTTCTCGGCCTTACCGCCCCCGCGAGATATCGGATTTTTAAGCGTGTTGGGCGGAACCTTTTCCAGCAACTGATACAGGCGGATAAGATGACGGCGAAACAATTGATCAAAATCGCGGACGCTCCCTGCCGGATTTAAGCCACCAAACCACCAGAACCAATCAGAGCCTTCGCACACTGCCAGTTGGTCCTTGGCTTCATGCAATTTCTCCCCGGAAAGCTCGGCAGCCTGGACCGAGCGGTCAAAGCAATTTTTGGCTTCCACCAGCATGTCCCACGCAGCATTCTTATCCCCCTCCCCAATCCAGGTTGAAAAGGTGCCGAAGACCCAGCTGCCCGCCGTGATGGTATCCATTTCCACTTTGGCAACCGGTTTATCACTGTTAAGTACTGCATTGAAGGTAGTCATGTTCAGTTTCGGGTCGGCACTGAGTTTTTGATACAGCGTCTGAAGAAAGGCATAGCCATTATCGGGATAGTATTCCCATGCATTTTCCCCATCGAGTACTATACTGATCACCCGCTCGGAGGCTTTGGTACCGAAATACTTGGCGATATTGTGCAAGTGTCCGCAAAAGTCCGTCACAGCATCTTCAGGATGCCAGCTTTTGTACTCGAAGCCGATCAGATCTGAAAGACCGTCATCACGAAAAAATACAGCGCAATTATTGCCCGTATGCTGTACTGGCGCGTAGAGTCCGTTCTTGTGGTCAAGTAGCTTTTTCCCCCCTGTTGAAGCATTACAAGAGTTGCGCCACACCCCTTCACCTGAAGCGGTCCAGCCCACGTTCCATTTATCTAGGGTATCTATTGCGGCACTGCTGATCGCACCTTCCGACAGCCATACTCCAGCGGGACGAATGCCGAAATATTCTTCAAATAGCGCAAACCCGCGCTCCATATGCCAGTCTACCCGCTCCTGCCCCCCAGGGTATTGACGATGCAGTGGCATGGGCGCGTCTGGCTGGGCTTCGTGCATGCTGGAAAAGTCCAGCAGCAGCGGCACGATTGGATGACCGTACGGGGACATGGAGAGCTCAATTCGACCTTCCTCCATCAAAATCCGGTAGCGTGGAATAATCGACTCAACGATTTCGGCCAGCACCTCTATCAACAACACCTGATCCACCGGAGTGAAATTACTCTTACGCGCCATCAGGCGTGTAACCCGGAAATCTTTTTTCTTGATGCTGCTTCCCAACCAGGCCAGGTGATACCATACCAACAGGTCGGTAAAAAACTGGCTGCTCAGATAACCGACTCGTACCACGTCAAGATCTCCATTGACGTATAACCCCTTGATTATATTAACTAGAGTTCGAAATGCCGGATATGGTTCAATCATGGTCGGTGCATAGGCACGCTGACACGCGGCGATTATATCTGCGCGCCCATCAGGCACTACGGGGATTCCCGTGGCACCAGCGGCCATATTAAGCAAGGGATCGCAGGTGACTTCACCACCGCGTAGCCACTTGCGCATCTGCGCGGCGTAATCATCGAGCTGCTCCAACAGCACTGGGGCAAAATTCACCACTACCCGCGCATCCGGGCAGGTCTCCAAATGATATGCCATGTCGGAATAATCTTTAATTGCATGCAAATAGACCCAAGGCAAATGATAGGTGCCATCAAGTGCGTCTCGATAATGGGGCTGGTGCATGTGCCAACACAAAACTACGTTTATTTTATCTGTCATAAGTCCTCTGCCTTATCGCACTGTGTGCAGATGTTGTCCGAGCATGTCTGGAGTAACCAGAACGATGCCGTGTTCATCTACATAAAAACGTTTCCTATCCTCCTCCAGATCCTCGCCAATAACCGTACCTGGAGGGATGATGCACGATTTGTCGATTATTGCTCTACTGATGCGACTCTTACGCCCGATGTCGACCGAGGGCAGAACCACGCTATCTTTGACAAATGCATAACTGTGGAGAAAGGTGTCGTTGGAGATTATGGAGCGTTTGACTCTGGCACCGGACAAAATACACCCGGCAGAGATAAGGGAATCGATCGCGGCGCCGCGCCGTCCTTCATCATCAAAGGCAAACTTCGCCGGAGGCAACTGCGCTTGATAGGTCCAGATGGGCCAATCTGGGTTATACAGATTGAGCTCTGGTGTAATGTGACACAAGTCCATATTGGCGCTCCAATATGACTCGACCGTGCCGACATCGCGCCAGTATCCTGGCTTGCCATCTTTCCCCACAAATGGATATGCCATTACATCCGCATGCCCGATAATGGAGGGGATGATATCTTTGCCAAAGTCCTTCGATGATTTGGGATCATCGTGGTCTTCTATGAGCTTTTCAAACAAAAAATCTGGAGAAAAAATGTAGATCCCCATAGAAGCCATGGCTTTATCTGGTTTACCCGGCATAGCTTCCGGTTCGGCTGGCTTCTCGGTGAAGCGCGTGATCTTCATATGCTGATCTACAGACATCACTCCGTATCCGCTGGCTTCTTCACGTGGCACTTCGACACATCCCACTGTCACATCTGCGCCAGACTCGGCATGGGTATCGATCATGTCTCGGTAATCCATGGCATACACATGATCGCCACCCAGCACTAACACATAGCGTGGATTATGGCGCCGGATGATATCCAGGTTCTGGTACAGCGCATTGGCTGTCCCCTGATACCATTCCTTGTCCAGTCGCTGCTGCGCCGGCAGGAGTTCGACAAACTCACCGACCTCATAGCGCATAAAGTTCCAAGCGCGCTGCACATGGCGAATAAGTGAATGGGATTTGTACTGCACCAAAATACCGATGTGGCGTATGTCGGAGTTTACACAGTTGGAGAGCACAAAATCGATAATCCGGTATTTGGCACCGAAAGGAACTGCTGGCTTAGCGCGCCACTGAGTAAGGTCGTGCAATCGACTGCCTTGCCCACCAGCAAGAACCAGAGCAAGGGTGTTTTGAGTCAACCTGACGTTGCGTGGATAATTCTTCATTGCTCCTCCTCAAAAACAAGTCTCTTGGCCATCAACATAGCGCCCTTGAGCCCTATCATCTCATCCATAACAAGGTATACCGGCATTGTCTCCACCAGTGGGCGCATGGTGCCCTTATTTAAAAAATAACTGACAAACTCGTGACTTTTCATCCAGGCGGCTATTTTAGCCCCGATACCTCCGGCAATATAGATCCCCGCGCGCGCCGGCCACATAAGCGCCGCATTGCCGACAAATTGTCCATAAATATTGACAAACAAACGGATGGCGTCAACCGCAACTTCATCTCCTGCTCGGGCTAGACGGTGGATCTCCGGCGCCAGAACGCGGGCTGAGACTTCAGTCATAGATGCGGTGGGGTTATTTCGCTCCAGACCAAATCTGTACAGAGTTGCCAACCCCGATCCAGAGAGAATATTTTCGTAGGACACGTGATCCCAACGTGAATGGAGCCATTTCAGCAATCCCTCCTGTTCTTGGTTCAGAGGGGCAAAGTCTATATGTCCCCCTTCGGAAGCCTGTGGATAAAAACGTCCGCCTAGCTGATAAACCGGCGCAACCCCCAGACCGGTCCCGGCCCCGACAACCAAGCGATTCCCAGTAGGATCAAATTGTCCAGCATACAGGCAACATCGATCCTGCTCTGCTAGCAGATCTATGCCGAGAGCCGCTGCGTAGAAATCGTTGACGAGCCTGATCTGTTTCGCGGGTATCTGGCGCTTGAGTTCTTGAGCAGAAATATCCCAAGGTAAATTGGTCAACTTCACTTGCTGATCGGTAACCGGGCCAGGCAATCCAAAACAGGCTGCATCAAAATCGGGGATGTTCTTATCGCGGAACAGATGGTGTAACAGGGTATTGAAACTAGGAAAATCTCCGCTCGGGTAGGAAATCACTTCCCCGCCGTGACTTTGATCTTCTGTATCTAAAATTTGAAAACGTGCAGTAGTTCCGCCAATATCTCCGGCAAGCAGCAGCATAGCTCCACACATCCATTCTTCTACGCAAATCAAGTTTACGTAAAAATCAATAAAGGTTTGACCAGCGGATTATTATGCCAAGCGGGGAGCGCTGTACCAGCGTTTGATCCATCGTCTCCCGAAAATACTCCTGTTATCGTGACATGCTAAACTTTATGTCTAGTTCAGCCCCGATGCAGGTTTGTAGCTTCAGGAAACAGAACCGATCCCAAGGCAGTCGGCATAGGCACGCAAAGCTCCATCTTCAGAGGTACCACGTAAAACCTGTCCGGCTAAAAGCTTACCCAGCTGAACCCCCGGTTGATCAAAGGAATTGAGATTCCACAGGAACCCCTGAAACATCACCTTATTTTCATAGTGGGCCAAAAGAGCTCCAAGACAACGAGGAGTCAGGCGCGGTGCATGGATAAGGCTGGCCGGACGTCCACCATCAAAAGAATTATTTGGGTCTACGGCATCTTTGCCTTTGGCGAAAGCAACTATCTGCGCTGCCAGATTGGCATTGAGCTTCTGCTGGCTGGTAGACCCCTCAAAGACCCGATCGGCGTCACTTTGGGAGCAGACAAAGCCGACAAACTGCACCGGAATAATCTCTGTACCCTGGTGCAGCAGTTGGTAAAAGGAGTGCTGCCCATTGGTACCTGGCTCTCCAAATATGACAGGACCGGTGGCATAGTCAAGGATCTGGCCGCTGCGGTTAACATGTTTGCCGTTCGATTCCATATCCAGCTGCTGCAGGTGAGCCGGAAAGCGTTGCAGCGCTTGGCTGTATGGCAGCATCGCCGTTGCAGAATATCCAAGGCAATTACGCAGATACACCCCGATCAATGCATCAAGCAGCGCCGGATTGGCGCGGATGTTTTCCTGTAGGGCGAGCTTGTCCTGATGATGTGCCCCTTCAAGTAGCTGGGCAAATACCTGTGCTCCGAAACAAAGGGTTAACAGAACGCCCCCCACCGCACTGGTGGAGGAGAAACGCCCACCGACAAAATCATCAATGTAGAAACGTTCAAGCAGTTGCGTATCCTGCGCCAATGGGCTGCCCTGCGCAGTCACCACGACCATGTGCTGAGTAGGGGACAATCCCGCATCATTAAGCGCTTCACGCACTAGGGCGGCATTGGTAAGCGTTTCTTGGGTGGTGCCTGACTTTGATACCAGAATGAACAGCGTCCGCGCCAGATCTAGACGTCTCAGCACTCGCGCAGCATCATCCGGGTCCACGTTGGAGATAAATTCCGCCTCCATTTTCTGTTCTTTGCAACGTCGTGTCTCTTGCTCTAGTGCCAGATACAACGCCCGGGGTCCCAAATCGGAACCCCCTATCCCTATCTGACACAAATATTTGAAGGCATGTCCGGCGCTCGAGCGCACTTCACCGCTATGCACCCGGTGGGAAAACTCAGCGATACGCTGATGTTCATGACGGTAGAACTCTCCCAGATCAACACCCTGATACACCACCGGCGCACCGCATTGGCCGCGAGTAAGGTGATGCAGAACCATCCGATTTTCGCTGGCGTTCATAATTGCGCCATTCAGCACGGCGTGATACTGCTCCAATACCCCAGCCTGTTGCGCCAAATCCTGTAACAAGTCCAAGGTGGCATCCGTCATCGGAGTTGCAGCATAGTTGAAGAACATGTCGTGCTCCATACTGCACGCATATTCTGCTACGCGCCTGGCATCGAGCAAAGTACGCATGTCAGGTGGCACCGCCCTGTCCTTCAACTGGCAAAAAACAGGGTGCTGATCCAGGTTACGAAACTCCATCCTCAAACCTCTCCTTCGCATTACCTCGCTGCAGTGTACCTCTGGTTAACGCTGCAGATACGCCTCGGTGACATAACGCCGCATCATTACGTGGGTATTGAAGTAGGAGGCATTTTTACCTATGGCACCTTTCATCACCTTTACCCAGCCGGCTCTGTCGTCATAGTACAGAGGCAGAATTTTCTCCTCCAGCTTGGAGTACATATCGGCAGCATCGGCGGCATTGGTGGCGCCAACACTGCTACCTTCCTTGGTTTCTTCCCCGATGGACCAACCGGTGACATCCTCTATATGTCCTTCGATCCACCAGCCATCTAATACACTGAAGTTAGGCACCCCATTCAGGGCAGCCTTCATCCCGCTGGTGCCGGAGGCCTCGAGCGGTCTAGTCGGTGTGTTGAGCCACACATCAACGCCGGGGATCAGGTGGTAGGCGACATCAATAGAATAGTTGGGCAGATATATGATGGTAATTTCGCCGTTAAGACGACGGGCCGCTGCGTAGATGTTCCGGATCAGCGCTTTACCGTCATTATCATGCGGGTGCGCCTTGCCTGCAAACACCAGCTGGATACGTCCTTTGCCCATGGCGAGAAGGCGTTCTATATCGTGAAAGATGAGGTCGTTACGCTTATATGCCGCGACCCGACGTGCGAAACCGATGGTAAACACATCCAGAAACAGCTGCTGCCCAGTTACCTCTTTAATGTACTGGGCAAGGAAGGCCTTGGCGCCCTGATGCGCATCCCAAATCTCTTCATCAGGGATGATATCCACCCGCACCAGTAACTCTGGCTGGAGCGCCCATCCCTTGATGTAGCGGTTGAACAACGACACCATATACGCCGATGCCCAAGTCAGCGGATGGATTCCGTTGGTAATGGCATGAATCTCGTAACCGGGAAACATCCGCTGCGATACCTGCCCGTGTTTTTTGGCCACGCCGTTTACAAAGCGGCTGAGCTGCAGGGCTAAGGTGGTCATGTTCAGCTCATTATCTCCCCCTAACTCGCGTAATTGCTGCGGCGGGATAATGTCGTCTCCCAGCACTTGGTGCACCAATTCATAACTAAAACGGTCGTGCCCAGCCGATACCGGCGTATGTGTAGTAAACACGCAGCGCTGCGCTACCGCCTTGCGGTTCATCTCCAGGGTATTCATCCAACTGCCGGAGTTTATATTACGGGTCTGATTGAGCAGTTCAAGGGTCAAAAGGGCCGCGTGCCCCTCGTTCATATGATACTGAAACACTCGGAAGCCAAGAGCCTGCAAAATGCGCACGCCCCCAATCCCAAGGACAATTTCCTGCTTTAAGCGATAGCGCTCATCGCCACCGTAGAGCGAATCGGTGATGCTCTGGTCTTCAGGAGTATTTTCTCTCAGAGAGGTGTCGAGAAACACAACGGGTACTACCCCACCTGCGGGACTTTTGGTTTGGTATAACCATGCCGTTACGGTTACTGCTCGTCCCTCAATTGGAACGGTAATTCGTGCCGGGAGCTGCTCCATGCGCGCGGAGATATCCCACTCTACCGGCGACTCGTGCTGGGACCCGGATTCATCCAGACTCTGCTTGAAGTAACCCTTGCGACTGGCAAGAGTAACTGCCACCAAGGGGATATTGAGATCAGCCGAACTCTTGATAGTATCTCCGGCGAGTACCCCTAAACCGCCACTATAGGTTGGAATCTCCTGCGACAGCCCAATCTCCATAGAAAAGTAGGCTATCCTTGAAGTGTCGGTAAAATCCTTCCACTGCTCCATCTCAATACCCTTTCTGTTGCGGTTCCCACTGGAAACACAAGCGTAAGCCAATAAAGTACGGTCGCGAGGAGATACCGTGCTCAACAAACCACGAACATATGACAATGAGCATACACCAGTTAAAAATATATAGCAGCAACCTCCTGCAATGCGGGCGGCAGGGCGCTTTCAATTTTGAGTGGTGCCCCGCTGAACGGATCATCGAAGGCGATGCTTCGGCAGTGCAAAAACGGATACTGCAACCCAGGCAGCGATTCTCCACCATAGCGACTATCACCAAAGATGGGATGGCCAGTCTCTGCCAGTTGACGTCGGATCTGGTGCTGGCGCCCCGTCACGAGGGTCAAATCCACCAAGCTTGCTTTTGCGCAGCGCTGGCGGGTTACGAAGCTGGTAAAGCACGGCTTGAGCTTACCTTTGGCGGACAACTCATGGGCCAGAACGCCACTTCCGTGCATATTGCCCTGCACCAGGGCTACATAGACTTTTTCTGCTTCGTGGCGCATAAACAGAGCCCCCAGCGCCGCACAGCTCTTTTTCCCTTTGCCGAATAGCACCGGCCCGGACGTACCCACATCAAGGCGGTGAATGGGGGCAACTTGGAACGGCTTGCCATGCAGATACGCCTGCACTCTGGCATTGAGGTTATCACATTCATGGCCACTGCCGGTGTGGACCGCAAGCCCGGCAGGCTTATCCACCACCAGCATCTGCGCGCTTTCGTACAAGATGTTTATTGCGGCAGCAGGGACGAACACTTCTGCACACAGCTCCCGCAACCGTGCGCTGTCGCGTAGTTGAATCTGCTGTCCGGAAGTCAACACCGTACTCTCCGTACAAATCTGTCCTGCACTACTAATGCGTCCCTTCTTTATCAATTGGCGTACATACCCTCGCCCAGCGGCAGGTATTTGCTCCTGCAGAAACTGCAGCAATGGCCAGCCTGCTTCGTGCTCTTTTACCGTATAGGTGTGCATCAGCTTTGTGTTCTCCATGTGTGATTCAAAAAGTAAAATGTGCCCTAAATTTGCTTTACGTCTATTTAAATAAGCGAAATAGCAGTGACAGCACTACGCTGACGATAAGCATAGTCACAATGGGGAAATATATTTTCAACCCCGGTCTGTCTATTATAATATCACCGGGGAGCTGCCCAAGGGGAATTTTCCCCACCCAGGGCCACAGCACCCCTACAACAATCAGAACAACCCCGCTGGCAATGAGAATCTTCTGCATCAACGCTCCTGCTTAGCTCCGTCGTTTGTGTGCTACGCATGCCCCTGTACAAATAAGGGGCGATCTGCTAATAAGCGCAGCGACCTCTCCCCTCTTGGCCTTAACCACCACTGTTGGCCTTAACCACTGCCGCGCTCAAACGCGCCGAAAGACCATCGTATGTTCCGGCACCAACGCGAACTCCACCTTAAGTGGGTAGAGTTTAAAATCCTCATGCGCTTAAGCCTACCCCTCATCTTTGCGCAGCTGGCACAGTCCAGCATGGGGTTTGTCGACACCCTTATGGCGGGAAGGGTTGGGGCTACTGATCTAGCTGGAGTTGCTGTGGGCTCAAGCATCTGGTTCCCGGTTTTCATCTTTTTGCTCGGAACCTTAAACGCCTTAACTCCGAGCGTTTCACATGCGTACGGCCAAAAAGACCACGCCTCTATACGCGCTCTGGTTCCGCAAGGGGTGTACCTAGGCTTCACCCTGGGTTGCGCTGGCGCCGTTATATTATACCAGAGCACTCCTCTTCTAAATTTTCTCGAAGTGGACGAGTCTATTGTACCACTGATAACAGCCTACCTGAAGGCTGTTTCGTGGGGATTCCCCGCCATTGGGGTGTGTTTTGCGCTGCGCTACTGCAGTGAAGGTCTGTCCCTTACGCGCCCGAGCATGCTGGTAAGCTTTGCTGGGCTGGTAATCAATATCGTAGCAAACTACATCCTGGTGTTTGGCAAACTCGGGTTCCCCGCAATGGGCGGCGTCGGCTGTGGCGTTGCTACTGCTTTAACCATGTGGATCATGATGGTAGGAATGGTGCTTATTTTTTGGCGCGCGCAGTTTTTCCGTCACCTGCAACTGCTCTCATCTTTTGCCAAACCTAACCGTGGAATACTTGCTGGCATACTACGTCTTGGCGTTCCCATAGGTACCGGGATGTTCATTGAGTGCAGCATTTTTGCCGTCATCGCGCTGCTACTATCGCGTTTCGGAGCTCAAACCGTAGCAGCGCATCAGATCGCCATGAGTTTTACCGGTATGGTTTTCATGGTCCCCTTAAGTATTTCTACGGCTATTTCGGTGCGAGTCAGCTACAATAACGGACGCAACAACCCGCTGAACACAAGACGCAGCATTGGTATCGGCCTGATTACCACTGCAGCCTTAGCGGTGCTGAGCTGCGTCATGATGGCAGCGGGCGCTCCCTATATTACGTCTATGTACACCACAGACAGTGAGCTTGCCGTAGCTGCCACGACACTGCTGTTCCTCGCCGCCCTGTTTCAGATACCTGACGCCATCCAAGTCAGTTGTGCAGGAGCCCTGCGCGGCTTCAAGGACACCCGTGCGCCAATGCTACTCCAGATCATTTCCTACTGGGGCGTCGGGATGCCCTGTGGATGTTTCCTGGGCCTTTATCTGGGAATGGCTGCACGTGGCTTCTGGATAGGGCTAATATGTGGGTTGAGCAGCGCCGCGCTATTACTCGGTTTGCGTCTACGCCGAATCGTGCGCAAAAAAACCATGCAGACCAACTAAATGAACCCATCTTTGCCTAGCCGAACCGTCCAACAGCTACGGTGACATTGAGACCATTTTTTATTAAAAACACCGAATACGTTTATTTAGCTTGTCTAAACATACATATTTGTGCTTAATTTCGCAGTTCCGCCCGTAGCTCTATGCTGATGCGGCAACTCAACATGCGGGCAATGTTAGGATCCATCATCTAAAAACGCTGCCCCTCACCGCACCTGAAGGAGGCCGTATATGCGCGTCAAAAAAAACCACTCCGCCAAACGCCCGCGCCGCATTAAACTGCGCGGATTCAATAACCTCACCAAAACCCTCTCCTTCAATATTTACGATATCTGCTACGCCAAGGCCCCTGCCAACCGTAAAGAATATCTGGAATATATTGACGAGGAATACAACGCCCAACGCCTGGTAACCATTCTGCAAGAGGTTTCCGACATCATTGGGGCTAACATCCTGAATATCTCCAGTCAGGACTACGACCCCATGGGGGCCAGTGTAACTATACTGATCGCGGAGGAACCGGTGGAAGCCAAGCCGGACCAAGTTCTGGCCCATCTGGACAAAAGCCACCTGTGTATCCACACCTATCCAGAAACTGACTCCAAACTCGGCATTTCCACCTTCAGGGTCGATGTCGACATCTCCACCTGTGGACGCATAAGCCCGCTAAAGGCGCTGAACCATCTAATTAAGTCATTTGAGTCCGATATTGTACTGATGGACTACAAGGTGCGTGGGTTTACCCGCGACGTCAAAGGGAAAAAACACTACATAGACCACCGTATCCACTCGATTCAGCAGTACATCAATAAATCCACCTTGGAGCAATACGAATGTGTAGATATCAATATCTACCAAGAGAACCTGTTTCACACCAAAATGCTCCTCAAGGAGCTCGATCTGGAAAACTATTTGTTTGGCACTGCCATGCAGGTATTTACGGCCACCGAGAAAAAACGGGTCAAAGAACTGTTACGCCGAGAGATGACGGAAATTTTTTACGCCAAAAATATCTTTTGATCTCAGCCACCCCGTAAGCTGACGCGCCACAATCCACCCATTTGCGTCGCAGATCTGATGGCACAGCACTCATATCCGCATTCATATCCATGAGTATAAAACAGGGCACCCCAAATGGGCGCCCTGCTGTTATTTTAAAGCCTTATTAAAACTAAGGTTGTGAGCGCAAAACACTAAATACGCCCAGCGCTGCCAAGTACCGCTGCATTCTTGTGTTTCATCAACTCAATGAGTTCGGCGCGTGCGGCTCCCAGGTATTTTCGCGGATCAAACTCCGCAGGGTTGTTAGCCATAAACTCTCTGACCTTGGCAGTCATCGCCAAACGCCCATCGGAATCAATATTAATTTTACACACCGCGCTTTTGGCTGCTTTACGCAGCTGTTCTTCCGGCACACCTACCGCACCGTCTAGGTTGCCTCCATACTGGTTGATCAGGCGCACATACTCCTGCACCACACTTGAAGCCCCATGTAGCACAATAGGAAAGCCAGGAATGCGCCTTTCCACTTCAGCCAGAATATCGAAGCGCAAGGGCGGCACCTCCTGACCTTCTTCGAGTTTGAACTTGTATGCACCGTGACTGGTCCCTATGGATATAGCCAGGGAATCAACTCCGGTTTTGGCCACAAAATCCTCTACCTCTTCCGGCTGGGTGTAGGTTGACTCTTCCGCTACGACATCATCCTCTATGCCGGCCAAAACTCCGAGCTCGCCTTCGACCGTAACCTCAAACTGGTGGGCATATTCGACTACTTTGCGCGTCAGCGCCACGTTATCGGCATATTCCAGCTGGGAACCATCAATCATGACGGAGGAAAAGCCCGAATCAATGCAGGACTTGCACAACTCAAACGAATCACCATGATCTAGATGGAGGCATATGGGTAAATCTACTCCCATCTGGCGGCTCATCTCTACGGCCCCCATAGCCATGTGGCGCAGCATAGTCGCGTTGGCATACTCACGCGCTCCCTTGCTGACTTGGATAATCACCGGCGAGCGTCCCTCAACGCATGCCGTCACGATGGCCTGCAGCTGCTCCATATTATTGAAATTATACGCCGGGATAGCATAGCCGCCCTTAAAAGCGTGCGCAAACATCTCTCTGGTATTTACCAGGCCAAGCTTGCTGTAGTGGATAGGTTCTGCCATAGTTCTATGTACCTCCGCATGCTGATAATAAAAACGCAGTTACAGTTTTTTTGTATTCTCACTCACTGCAGCTTCCATACACACTTATACCAAATTTTGTGTACTACAAGAGTCTAATGTATACAAGGAACTTGTGCAACTACTGCAATGTCGCACCCTCAAGTACTGGCACATGCCCCCAAGCATCTCCTCAATAACTTCAAAAAAGTGGTGCAAGGTGGGGCAAAGACCTATCAAAGAAGGAGATAACTATGCGTATTCTTATTACCGGAGCGTCCGGGCTGGTCGGAACCTCCTTATCGGCACATCTGCAAAAATGTGGACACAGCGTGGTTCCATTGGCACGCACCGCACACCATGATCAGCCTTGGTGGGATATAGGTGCGGGGAAGATCGATTGGGGTGTAGATCCACACTTCGATGCAGTAATCCACCTTGCGGGGGAAAACATTGTGTCCGGGCGCTGGAACGCGGCTAAAAAGGAGCGAATTCGCATGAGCCGCGTCAGTGGCACCACCCTGCTGGCGCAGAGTTTGGCCGAGAAAGAAGTAAAACCAGGGTTATTTATCTGCTGTTCAGCCGTCGGTTTTTACGGAGACAGAGGAGATGAAGAGCTCACGGAACAGAGCCCGCCCGGCACCGGATTTTTACCTCAGGTGTGTCAGGAATGGGAAGCAGCCTGCTCTCCAGCCGCCGAAGCCGGCATAAGGACCGTCAATACACGTTTCGGCATGGTTCTGAGCCCCAACGGCGGTGCTCTACAAAAGATGCTGCTCCCTTTCCGCTTGGGGCTGGGAGGTCCTGCAGGCAGCGGACGTCAATTTATGAGCTGGATCGACATCGAAGACCTGTGCGACGCAATGGCCCACATCATAAACAACACCTCTCTGCACGGTCCGGTTAACCTGGTGTCACCGCATCCGGTGCGCAATAAAGAGTTCAGCCAGGCTCTGGGAAAAGCAATACACCGCCCTGCAGTACTCCCAGTACCAGCCTTGGCGCTGCGTCTCCTTTTGGGCGAAATGGCCGATGCATTGCTGCTCTCTAGTGCTCGCGCAGTCCCGCAAAAACTTCTCGATAGCGGGTTCCACTTCGCCCACCCCCACTTACAGGAGTCTCTACACCTCAACACCCGCCGAAAAGGTGACTGATTTCTACCCTCAATAACAATGAGCACCGCTGGGGGTTGAAAATATTCTGCCTCTGCATTAGGATACGCTGGCTTCTCTCCCGCAGGCTGCCACCAGCGGTGGTTATTATTCAAAAAACCTGATTAATCTACCTCTACAAAAAAGGGTTTCACACATGAAAACAAAAGCGCAAGAGTACTTTTCAGACTGGTCACAACGGGCGGAAATTGCCGAGGCGATGGTGCCCATCATCGGTGATTTGTACCGTAACCGTGGGGTTATCATCACCATCTACGGTCACAGACTGAACAACCGCCAGCCCATAGGTATTTTGCGCGCCCATCGCTTTGCGCGTCAGATTGTCCAAAGTGAAATTTCTGTGCGCGACAGTTTTCCAGTGCTTAAAGCTCTGAGCAAACTGGATCTGGCTGCGTGCAAGATCGATCTAGGCAAGTTGACCCTCACCTTCAAGCAGGATGAGGGAAAAACAGAAGTCGATACCTTTGTAAAAGAGCAGCTGGATTCGATGAATACCGGTTCAGCCCCGGTGTTAAGTAAGCCACGTGACGTAGTTCTGTATGGCTTCGGCCGCATCGGGCGTCTACTCGCCCGCATCCTTATAGAACAGACCGGCGGTGGAGATAAACTGCGCCTGCGCGCTGCAGTGGTGCGCAAAGGGAGTGAAGATGATCTGGTGAAACGCGCGAGTCTCCTGCGCCGTGACTCGGTGCACGGACGCTTTAACGGCGTAATTCAGGTTGATGTAGAAGAAAATGCCATTATCGCCAATGGCAATATGATCAAGATTATTTATTCAGATGCACCGGAGAGTATCGATTACACCGCATACGGCATCGAGGATGCCATCGTTATCGACAACACCGGCAAGTGGCGTGACCGCGCCGGGTTAGGACGTCACCTGCAGGCCAAAGGGGTGGCAAAGGTTATTCTCACCGCTCCGGGCAAGGGTGATATCCCCAATATCGTTTACGGCGTAAACAATGAACTGATCCGCACAGGTGAAAATATCTACTCCGCTGCCAGTTGCACCACCAACGCCATAGTGCCGGTATTGAAAGCAGTCCATGACCGTTTCGGCATTATTAACGGGCATGTGGAGACGTGCCACTCATACACCAATGACCAGAACCTGATCGACAACTACCATCCTAAGCCGCGGCGCGGGCGCAGTGCGCCACTAAATATGGTTCTGACCGAAACCGGTGCGGCTAAAGCGGTGGCAAAAGCCCTGCCGGAGCTACAGGGTAAGCTTACCGGCAACGCAATCCGGGTCCCAACACCGAATGTTTCCATGGCAATTTTGAATCTCAGCCTTAAAAAGAAAACCACCGTTGAGCAGATGAATGCGCACTTGCGGGATGTCTCCCTGAATTCGGAGTTGCAGGATCAGATCGACTACACCAATTCGCCAGAAGTGGTGTCGAGCGACTTTGTAGGTTCCAGTTATGCCGGTGTGTTTGATTCTCTGGCAACCATTGTGGAGGAAGATCGTTGCGTGTTGTATGTATGGTACGACAACGAATATGGCTACAGTTGTCAAGTGGTTGGCTTGTTGGAAGAACTGGCAGGGTTAAAGCTTCCCATCCTACCCTGATAAACCTTGCCGTTTTCTGAAACAAGGGTGCGGTATCCAGCTAAGGATACCGCACTTTTTTTATGAGCTGAAGCTATGCCTCTGTATGTAGCAAAGCCAGAAAATCGGTAAAATTTTCAGTACGCAACGCTGCATCAACGCATCTTTGAGTGCAAAAAAGTCGAGCTATCTGCGCGACGATATCCAGTTGGATGCCAGGATCCTCTGCAGGAGTTAACACTAGAAAAATAAGGTTGGCCAGCTTGCCGTCGGGGGCGTCAAAGTCAATCCCACGGCAGGACATTCCCACAACCACCCACACCTGTTTAAGTCCGGCAATCCGTGCATGTGGCAGCGCCACTCTATTGCCGACCCCAGTACTCATCAACTCTTCTCGTCCCCATACGGCTGCCTCCAACTCCGCAGCATCAATATCAGCCACTTCACTTACCGCTGTGGCCAACTCACGAATCAACTGGCGTCTCGTTACTGCGGTCAAATCTTGTAAAAACAACTTCGACGATAGCACCTCATGCAGCATGCACTTTTTTTCTTTGTGCAACACTAGGCGCATGAAGGGACCACTGATCATGGAAGTGACCATAGCCATAACAACCAGGGCGATAAACAACCGTTCGTCAATAATTCCGGCATTGAGCGCAATTATACCCACGATAATCCCCATGGCCCCAACAGAAACCATAGCAAATCCCACTGCCAGAGACTCATCGCGCCCCATTCCGCCCCAGCGAGCTCCTAGAGTCCCGCCGATAAGCTTGCAGGTACAAGCCAGTAGAAGCACCACCAGCACCAACACTGGGTCAAAATGGGCAAAAAAGTCCACTTTAAGACCAATACTGGCGAAAAATACAGGAGCAAAAATAAAGGAGACAAAATCGCCAATAATTACGCGACTGCGTTCGCGCAAATGGGATGAATCGCCAATGGCAATCCCAACAATAAACGCGCCTAAAATAGCGTGAATCCCGATCAACTCGGTAAAAGCCGCCCCCAACAACCCCAAGATCAGAGCGAAACTAAGCTCACCACTGGGCCAGCGTGTATAAGCCTGCACAAAAGGGAGCACTCGATGAATCAAATACCGTCCAAACGTGAGCATTCCTACTATAAAGATTAAGGTCATCGCCAGAGTTACGGCAATATCCGCCCCTGCACCACTCGACCCACTTAAGAAGCCAAGGATAACCGCAAATACGATCCAGCCGATAATGTCGTTAAGAATAGCTGCGCTGATCACCACCATCCCAAGATCACTGCGGTATAATCCCATATCGATCAAGGTCCGGGCAATAATAGGCAGAGCGGAAATGGAGATTGCAATGGCAAAGAACAGGGCAAACACCAGAGGATCTGAATCTGGTTTGCGCCCCAGAACTTCGGGGAAGAGAAACGCCGCCACAACGGCAACCGAAAAGGGGAAGACGATGCTGGTCAATCCTATTTTCCCGCCGGTTTTCCCCTGTTTCCAAGCTGTAGACAAATCCACTTCCATCCCCGCAACCAGAAGAAACAGGCCGATGGCTAAAGTAGATATGCTCTCAAGCGCAATGGCATTGACCCCATGGAGCGGGAACAAAGCTGCGTTGACATTCGGCGCTACGCGTCCAAGTATGGTGGGGCCAAGAATAACTCCGGCCAGAAGTTCTCCCAATACGGAAGGTTGATGCAGGCGCTGAGCAAGTTCACCCAGTCCCTTGGCCACGCACAAAAGCACAGCCAGGGATAAAAACATAACCGTTACCTGATCAGAGCTGAGTGCTTCCATAACCGGATTTCTCCTGAGTCTGGTATTCCCTATGCTTAAAACCACATAGAATAAATACTGAACTTAAAAGCCATAAGAGCCCAACAGAATCCAGCATGCCAAAGATAGCTGCATTCAGCCTGAACGCAATAAAATATTTGCCCAGGTATCCAGCGCAACAAGGACCAGCAGTGCTAAGAACATAAAGCGGATATAACGGGCGGAAAGGTGCCGACACAAGCTCGAACCGAGATGAACCATGGGCACAGAGCCAAGGAGAACTGGCACAGCGTAACTCCACTGCACCTGAAGCGTGGCAATTTTCCCCGCAGAACCCAACAAAGCTCCGATAAGCACGATCCCAAGACTCGAGCCCACTGCCATTTTAAGTGGGAACTTAAGCACTGTGACTAGCAGCGGTACCAAAACAAAGCCCCCCCCTGCGCCAACCAGTCCAGAGACAAGTCCAACTGCTGCGCCCACAGCCACCCCACCGCCCATTTGCGGATGGAAGGGATCATCTGTGTCAAGTGAGGTGGTCTTTCCCTTCGGTGGAAAGATGAAAAACGGAATCAGGACTAGAACCCCGAACGTAATCAGCAAAACATCTGCAGTTACATACCTGGAAAATACGGCCCCCAGCAAGGCGCTCAATCCCATCGGTATGCCGATTAGCATGATACTCGGCGCATGAATATTCCCGGCGCGACGGTGAATAAATGTTCCCAGCGCAGAAGTTACCAGTACCTGGATCATAGTAATCGCACTTACGCTGTGGATATCCAAGGTACCAACCCCCAGCAAAGGGGGAACAGAGAGAAGTAGAGGGATAAGAACCACTGCACCCCCTACCCCCAGCAGACCGGAGACAAACCCACCGATACAACTGATGAAAAACAGCGTTAAAGTCACGTAAACTCCCTGATTTTCTCGCTTAATCTTGAACTAGACCAGTTACATGTGCCCTACAGTATCAACAATCGGGTGTTTGACAACAAAAAAAGGGAGGTCAAAATGACCTCCCTTTTTTTGTTGAAGCTAAACAAGCCACACATTTATGGGCCTGCTTTTACGCTGCCAGATATATTGGCACAGTAAGTCTACATCAGTAACTCTGCATCTGACGCATCTTCTTCCGCAGACGACGCTGAGCTTCTTTTTCTTTACGCTTGCGCTTGACGCTCGGCTTCTCGTAAAATTTACGTCGTTTCATTTCGCGAAAAAGTCCCTCCTGCTGCAGCTTACGCTTCAGCACGCGGATAGCTTTTTCCACGTTGTTGTCCATTACCTGTATTTCCAATACTCTTCACCTCGCTTCCGTCATACTCCGCTTTTTTCTTACAGCGCGGGTTGGGTAAGTTACCGGAGCCCGCACAAGCTGTCAACTAAAACAGCGCTGTCAGGCGGTATTTTTTCAGCTATTACAGCTTTTTGCTACCGGATTGAAATATTGTAAAATTGCCCCTAAAAGTGTAGTGTTTCGCGTATTGCAACACAAAAACTGCGGCGAGAATAAGCAAATACTCCCATTGATACCAGATCCATAACGGCGCTGAAACCACAGATACTTCATAGGCAAACTCCATATGTACACCCATAGCCAGAGCGATATTAGCAAAAGAGACGATCTTATCCGCATTCTCCCCCTCGGCGGTGCGGGTGAAATCGGAATGAATCTGCTGGTGATAGAATACAACGACAGCATCTTGATCGTAGACTGTGGCCTGAAGTTTTGCGGGGTAGACGCTTGGGGGGTAGATTTTACCGTGCCAGACATCACCTGGCTACAACAGCAGCATAGCAGGATATGTGGCATAGTTATCACCCATGGCCACGAAGATCACATCGGCGCCTTGCCCTTCGTCCTCGACGACTTAGGCAACCCGCCCATCTTCGCTACTCCCTTTACCCTTGAACTGATCCGCACTCGCCTGGATGAACGTGGATTTTCCGGCGCATGTCGGCTGCAGGCGATTCACCCTTGCCAGCTGTTTACCTGTGGTTCTTTTCAGATTGAGCCCTTCAGCGCAGCTCATTCAATCCCCGCAGGGGTGGGTTTGGCAATAACAACCGCGGCTGGATGCATCATCCACAGCGGCGATTTTAAATTGGATAGCGCTCCCATTGATGGAGTTCCCACAGATATTGCCACCCTGGCACGCTATGCCAACACTGGTGTGCTTGCCCTTTTAGCTGATTCCACCAACGCCGCACAGCCCGGATTCAGTGGCTCGGAGCACTCCCTGCGCCCCATGTTTGAGCGCATCATGCATACATGTCGCGCCGCTGTATACCTCTCCACTTTTTCCTCAAGCATCCACCGACTTCAGTTGGCGATCGAGGTAGCACAACAGGCGGGGCGTAAGATTGTCCTGCTCGGGCGCGGCTTAATTAATAATGTCAATACTGCCCGCAGAACCGGACATCTACGTGTCAGTTCTGACATTATCGTTGACCTCCACGAAGCGGAACATCTGGATAGAAACAGGCTGTGCATAATCGCATCCGGATGCCAGGGTGAACCAGGTAGTGCCCTGCTAAGAATCGCTATGGGTACACATCCCAATTTTGATATCTGCCCCGATGACGCTGTAATCATCTCAGCACGCACCATCCCCGGCAATGAGGTTCAACTCAACAACCTCATGAATCAACTTGGTCACCTTGGCGCACAGATCTACAGCGGTGCTGATGCGCACGTGCATGTCAGCGGGCATGCTTGTGCCGAAGAACTTCGCCAGATAATTTCCCTAGTCAGGCCGCGGTTCTTTATCCCACTTCACGGTGAAACCCGCCATCTAGTTCAACATGCTAAACTGGCACAGGAATGTGGCATCAAGGCGGAAAACACCCTGATCCTTCAGAACGGGACGGGAGCAATACTGTCGTACAACGGAGTCAAGCGCGAACAGTCTATACCCTGCAACCCCAAGGCAATTGAGATGCACACCTTAACTTCAATCAGTCCAGCTCAGCTTCAGGAGCGCAAACGCATGGGGACGGGAGGCTGCGTACTGGTGAGCCTTTGCGTGAACAGCAAGTTAAACCAATTGGGGGCAGAACCGATAATACACTTTTTCGGCATCAATAATGATACAGTGCACTCCCTTCTCAGTGCGGAAATAAATACTCGCATAAAAGAGATACTCGCACAGATACAGATAGAAGTGATGGCAGGCACACCCCCTTTACCAACAGAGAATAAACATATAGCACTAGAAACAGCTATTCAGGATGCAAGTGCTAGAGTATGTAAACAGACCCTTGGGTATCGTCCCCAAATTGTTCCAACAATACTTTACCACTAAGCAGACAAAGGACGTTTTTCACCATGAATATGATACACGCAATTTTTCTTGGCCTGGTGCAGGGCCTGACTGAATTTCTCCCGGTTTCCTCCTCTGGCCATCTGGCGATTGCGCAGCATTTTATCCCCGACTTTGAACAGCCTGGTCTTCTTTTTGACGTTATTCTCCACCTCGGTACCCTTGTTGCGGTAATACTTTATTTCAACAACGATATTAAAAACCTACTCCGTGCTCCCTGGAGCACGGAACCTCACGGCGGCGAATACCGCAAACTGCTCCTCCTTATCGTTTTTGGCTCTATCCCCACGGCTATTATCGGCCTGACGTTTAAAGATTCGATTGCTGCAATGTTTCACAACATACTACTGGTGGCATTGATGCTGTTGATAACCGGGGCCTTTTTGTTTGCCGCACAACACTGGCGCAACGGCAAGCGCGCAATAGATAATCTCACCTTCACTGATGCATTTATTACCGGTCTGGTGCAGGGATTGGCTATCATTCCAGGGATCTCGCGTTCAGGATCAACCATTGCAGTTCTGTTGTTTCGCGGCGTTGATGCCGTCACTGCCGCACGTTTTTCCTTCCTGTTGTCGCTGCCTGCCATACTTGGGGCCGCACTGATATCTCTGGGAGACATGCAGAGCCTCCCCTTGGAGCAACTTCCGGCCTATCTGGCTGGTGGGGCCATGGCGTTTTTAAGTGGAATGATCGCCATTCGCATGCTGCTGGGCATTCTGGCACGTCAGCGTCTACGGGTATTTGCCCTGTATTGTTGGGCTGTTGCAGGTGCAGTATTTATGCTATCGTAGCGCCCAGATTCAGCAGCGCATCATCCCTTTTTTTTGAGTTACATACCCATGGAAAAAGCTCCTGACACCACTCGACTACAACGTCTGCGGCGTGAAATCGCCGCTCTAGCCTGGCTGACTGTAGGCATTTATCTACTGTTGTGCCTAGTTTCATTCAGCAACGCCGACCCTTCTTTTAACAATAATCTAAATCCGGAGCGTATCCATAACTACGGCGGTATTGTTGGAGCCCATCTCGCTGATATTTTTTATCAACTCATCGGCGCCCCTGCGCTGCTCCTTCCATTGCTATGCTTTTTTTTGGGATGGCGCCTCCTGCGAGCACACCCGATAAAGCTACGCCTCTATAAAATCATATCCTTTGCGGTTTTTATGCTGTGCTTCGATGGATTGCTGGCCATCCGCCTGCACAGCATCCATCTGAGTGGAGAAAAGATCGCCGAAGCTGGCGGTGCTGCCGGTCGCTTGCTGCACAATTTCCTATCTGGATATCTCAACACTGCCGGGTCTGCCCTAATTCTACTCGCGGGCTGCATCGTCTCTGCCATGATTATGACTCGATTCTCCCTTACCCTGTTTTTTGCCGGCATCAGTGAACAAATGGCGCACAAGCTGGAGCAACGCCAAAACAAAAAAACATTGCTCCGTGCAGAAAAAGAAAAAACCAAAAGTGCAGAGCTAGTTATAAACACCCCCGTACCTAGGGGAAAAAAACCTGAAAAGAAAATAAGCAAAACTAAAAAACCCTCAACAGAACCGGAAATTCAGGCCTCGTTTGATTTCATTGAAAGCTCTGGCACCTACCGAATGCCCCCACTGTCGCTGCTGGATCACGATGGTGAAGCCCCACCGCCAGTGGATCGAGACGCATTGATGGCTATGGCGAGCATCCTCGAAAACAAGCTCAAGGATTTCAACGTCAGCGGCGAGGTGGTAGAAGTCAAGCCCGGTCCGGTGGTTACCATGTTCGAATTCGCTCCAGCGCCGGGCATAAAGGTCAACAAAATAGCCGGTCTATCAGACGACCTGTCTATGGCGCTACGTGCTACCTCCATCCGCATTGTCGCCCCTATTCCAGGACGGGGCGTGGTGGGGATTGAAATCCCCAACAATGCCCGAGAGACCTTGTATCTCAAGGATATAATAGATTCGGAGCAATTCCGTAGGCACGGGGGCAGATTACCCCTGGCGCTTGGCAAAGACATATTTGGTCAGCCTGTCGTCACAGATCTGACTAAAATGCCACACCTGCTAGTAGCAGGCTCTACCGGCAGCGGCAAGTCGGTATCCATCAATACCATGATCCTCTCGTTACTCTACAAGGCCGACCCCGAAGATGTACGCCTCATACTAGTTGATCCCAAGATGCTGGAACTTTCAATATACGAAGGGGTTCCACACCTGTTGCTTCCAGTGGTCACCGATCCGAAAAAAGCGTCTCTGGCACTTGGGTGGGCAGTGCGTGAAATGGAGCGACGCTATAAGCTCATGGCGGATAAAGGGGTGCGCAACATTGACGGCTACAACAAGAAACTGGCCAGAGAGCAGAAAGACAAAGAGCGCCTGGCCAGGCTGGAAGCGGCAACTGCTACGCAAGATGATGAGGTGGATTCACTCGATGCCATGGGAATGGATCCTGCCGCTGCTATCTTTGATGCGCAACTAAACCCAGCATCCACCACCGCTGAAGAACTCGAACACGAACACCTGCCATATCTGGTGGTGATAGTAGACGAGCTTGCAGATCTCATGATGGTTGCCGGGCGTGAAATCGAAGAGCATATTGCCCGCCTGGCACAAATGGCGCGCGCCGCGGGAATTCACCTGATCCTTGCAACCCAACGCCCAAGTGTGGATGTCATCACTGGACTCATCAAGGCCAACTTCCCTACGCGCATATCTTTCAAAGTTTTTTCGCGCATTGATTCCAGAACCATCCTTGACTCCATGGGGGCAGAGACGCTCTTAGGGATGGGCGACATGCTGTTTCTCCCACCGGGAACCGGGAGTTTGCAACGCGTCCATGGTGCATTTGTTTCTGAACTGGAGGTTCAACGCGTGGTGGAATTTCTTGCTAAGCAAGCCAAGCCGGAATACGACATCGCCATCCTCACCCCGCCACCGGAAATCGACGCGGACAGTGGCGATGCAGAATATGATGAACGCTGGGATGAAGCCATCGCCTTGGTAGCACAGGCGCAGCAAGCTTCGATCTCTATGGTTCAGCGCCGTCTGCGCATTGGATATAACCGCGCGGCACGCATAATTGAACAAATGGAGAAAGAAGGAATCGTAGGGCCCTCGGATGGAACCAGCAAAGGGCGCGAAGTACTGATTTCGACCCATGAATAATCATTTTATACCTTGTGGCACTGCAAAATAATTATAAAAACCCTCATAGGTAGTTAAATTTTGCTTGCAGTGACGGTTCCACCCATGTTAGGTTGCCTTATATTTTCAGTTTAGTGCGGAGATCTTTTGACTTTTGGTACACAACGTTCCACAGAAATCCGGCTGAAAATGAAGTTACAGACCGATACAGATCGGCAACAAAAGGAGTTCGAAACAATGGCACAAGGTTCAGTAAAGTGGTTCAATGACGCAAAAGGTTTTGGTTTCATTGAGCAAGATGGTGGCCCCGATGTATTTGTACATTTCTCTGCAATCAGCGGTGACGGCTTTAAGTCTCTGGCAGAAGGCGACCGCGTCGAGTTTGAAATTACCGACGGGCAAAAAGGTCCTCAAGCCGCTAACGTCAGCAAAATCTAAAAAGAGAGTACTTTAAAGGTACTTGCTTTACATTCAAAAAAGCCCTGTACTCCGTACAGGGCTTTTTTTGTCTGCGCATTATGCGAACGCGCAAGAGTTGGACTTCCTTGACTGGTTCACCATTTTTGTCCCCTCTTAGCCCATATTGCTCTTGTCACTATTTTGGCTATATGCTTCAGGCATAAAACATACTTTTGCTATAAGCCCGAACGTAAACGCTTAGAGTCCAAAACAATATCCTCTTTGCTCTAACAGCAACACTTTCCTATATTTCAAGAGCAAAGAAGCATATCTCCTAGTTGCATCAAGCTTATGCATGATATATTATAACGTAAATTAAACACTGTTCTATAATTTACACAGGAGGTTTGTATGGAAACTGAGAACACCGAAATTTTATCCCTCAAAGATGGAGCCACTGGCATCATTACCCTTAATCGCCCGCAGGCATTCAACACCTTCACCATTCCATTTGCCCAGCAGCTGGATGCAGCTCTCTGGGACATGGAGCATGATACGGCTATCCGCGTCATAATAATTCGTGCGGAAGGGAAAAACTTTTCTGCCGGCATCTCTCTGGATCAGTTCGATAAGAAGCCGCAGCAAGAGTACCGCAATTTCCTCTATCGAATTGACGCCTTTTATCACACCCTGGCCAAACTCAAAACTGTGACAATTTCCGAAGTCAGAGGTAGTGCCATGGCCAACGGTGCAGGACTCGCCTTTGCGACTGATTTTACTATAGCTGCAGAAACCGCAAAATTCGGCACCACGGCCATCAATGTCGGCCTCATCTGTCTAGGCCCCGCCGTACCCATGATGCGCATCCTAGGTAAAAAACGTGCCATGGAGATGGTTCTAACCGGTCAGCCTTTTAGCGCTCAACATGCACTGGATCTTGGACTGATAACCAAGGTAGTGCCTGAAGACGCACTAGAAGAAGAAGTCCAGCTTCTGGCGCAAAGACTGTTACAAAAAAGTCCGTTGGCCCTGCGAATTGGCAAAGAGGGCTTTAATCGCATGGCTGACATACCGTATCATGATCAGCTTGACGCCATGGATGATCTGTTCGCCACGCTGTGTGCGACGGAAGACGCGGTGGAAGGAGTCAGCGCCTTTCTAGAAAAACGCACTCCGGCATGGCAGGGGAAATAATTTCAGGCGGGCTGCGGATGGCGCTTCATGTTGTGCGAAGCGCAATCCGCCACTGTCAATGTTGTTTATGGAAATGATTACGTCGTTCATCGCCGCTAATGTGCATACCGCAATGGAGGCAATGACGCAGATACATGGGTATGGGGCCATTCATATGAAAGAAATTGCCACAGGCGGGACAACGGCAAAAAGCAGTCAGATTAGCCGCCACAGCTACAGCTATAACCCAAACCCCGAAGAACATCCCAGCTACGCGGTCTGACTGCCCGAGGTGCAAAACCAACCACATCATCGGGATATAGATTGCTATCATAGCCCACAGGAACAAGCGGCGACGGCGTAAAGTACGCATCTGACTGGCATAATTCATTTTCTTCTTCATATTTCTATTTGCGCACCCTTTCGGAACTCATTCCCCGTAATCCACGCCACAAAACCTATGCCATACCGCGCAGAGTTACCGTATCCGCGTACTGGCTTGCGATAGCAAGAAACCCCTGCATAACAGCTCTTGAATGGGGCACTACTGCGCGGGCTCTTTCATCTTGGGCATATTCTGGCACAAACTGTTGCAGCACCCACGGCCCGGCATGCCCAATCAACGCACCCACAGCATGAATATCTTCAGTTTCGACGTATCCGGGCATACATGTAGTACGAAATTCGATATCAATATTCGCTGCGCAAAGAATTGAAACACTTGTGCGCAGAGCCGCAGCCGCATCGGCTGGCGCTCCTAGCTCAAGATAGCGTTCTGGGGCGGTTTTGAGGTCGAGACTGACGAAATCCAGCAAATTCTTCTGCAATAGAGCCTCGACAACCTGCGGGCGCAGGCCGTTGGTGTCGAGTTTTATGCGCAGATCAAGAGACTTCAAGCGCTCAACCAACTGCGGCATCGCTCCATCTAGAGTTGGTTCTCCACCGGAAATCACAACTGCATCGATAAACCCACGCCGCGCGGCCACTAGGTCGAATAGATCATCGGCGCAGATATCCGGGTACACCTCCGGTGTCTCTACCAGCGCAGCATTGTGGCAATACGCACAGCGCATATTGCACCCGGAATAAAACACCAGCGATGCGATTCTAGCTGGATAATCGAGCAGGCTTGTGCCCTGAAATCCCTTAATCGACATAGAAAGCCCTACGGCCGCTCAGTTTTCTCTACTACATATTCACGGCGCTGGTCAAATTCCTCCTGCTTGCCTTTATTCCACTGCTGCACCGGGCGGAAGAAACCGACAACCCTTGAATAAACCTCTGTTTTATGCTTACATTTTTGTTCCATAGTTATTTTCCTTTCATCACTACGCAGCTTTACCTGCGTCATCGGTTGATGCCATATGAGGGCAGTCGAAATGTTCTCCGGCAATGTATCCGTGCACCGGACAGATAGTAAATGTTGGGCTGATGGTAAAGTATGGCAACTTGAAATTTTCCGCTATACGGCGCACCAGCAGGCGCGCACTCCGCCAATCCTCTAAACGTTCTCCCAGAAACCCGTGAAATACGGTGCCCCCAGTATATTTTATCTGCAAAGCATCCTGATGTTGCAGAGCCTGAAAAATATCGTCCGTGCCGCCTACAGGTAGCTGGGTAGAATTGGTGTAGTATGGCTGCTCAGCCCCGGAGGTATATATGTCTGGGAACTCCTCCCGGTCACGCTGCGCCAGGCGAAAACTGGTCCCTTCGGCCGGAGTAGCTTCTAAATTGTAAAGATGACCGGTTTGGTTCTGCAACTCTTCGAGACGCGTGCGCATGTAATCCAAGGTCTCCAGTGCTAACGCATGGCCTTCTGGGGTATCTATCCCAGCACCGATAAGATTAAAGGCCGCTTCGTGCATACCGATAAGCCCAATGGTGGAGAAGTGATTATCCCAGTAACGCCCCTGACGTGCATGAATACCTTCGAGATAAAACTTGCTATAGGGATATAAGCCGTCTTCGGTAAAGCGCTCAAGCTGCTTGCGCTTAATTTCAAGCGAATCTGCTGCCAGATCCATCAATTCACCCAGCCGAGCAAAAAATTCTTCTTTGCTGTGAGCCAGATAAGCAGCCCTGGGCAAGTTCAAGGTTACTACACCGGTTGAGCCCGTTAGCGGGTTAGAGCCAAACAGCCCCCCTCCCCGACGACGCAGCTCACGATTGTCCAGTCGCAAACGACAGCACATGGAGCGAGCATCTTCAGGATCCATGTCCGAATTGATAAAATTGCTAAAATACGGCGTTCCATATTTCGCTGTCATCTCCCAGACTGACCTGAAGCGGTCACTCTCCCAGTCCAACTCAGAAGTTATATTATATGTGGGGATCGGGAAGGTGAATATGCGTCCCGAAGCATCTCCACTCATCATAATTTCGCAGAATGCCCGGTTAAACATGTCCATTTCCGCCTGAAAATCAGCATATGCTTCGCCTTGCACCACGCCACCGATTATTACTCCTTCATGAGCCATGTTGCGCGGCACCGTCATATCCAGAGTGATATTGGTAAACGGCGTCTGGAATCCGACCCGCGTCGGCACATTCATATTGAAGATAAATTCCTGCATTGCCTGTTTTACATCCGCATATTCTAAACCATCATAGCGGATAAAAGGGGCCAGAAGGGTATCAACACTGGCAAATGCCTGGGCACCAGCAGCCTCCCCTTGCAGGGTATAAAAAAAGTTGACCATTTGCCCAAGAGCGGTACGAAAATGTTTGGCAGGAGCACTCTGAACTTTGCCATATGCTCCGGTAAATCCATGTAAGAGCAAATCTTTCAGGTCCCAGCCGCAACAGTACACCGAAAGCATACCAAGGTCGTGGATATGATAGTCACCATTTTTATGCGCTTCGGACACCCCCACGGGATAGATCTTGTTGAGCCAATAGTTGCTGGTAATATTAGACGCAATATGATTATTGAGCCCCTGTAGAGAATAACCCATGTTGGCATTCTCTTTTACGCGCCAGTCCTCCTGGGTCAGGTAGGAATCGATGGCCTCGATGGACTCCTGCATAAAAGAGTGGGTGGCACGCAACTGTTCACGCTGCTGTCGGTAAAGGATATAAGCTTTGGCGGTACGTGCATGGCCGGCCTCTATCAGTTCCTTCTCAACCAGATCCTGAACGTTTTCCACTGTGGGGATATGTGTAGCCTTGAAGATAACCGTCAGGGTGTTCACCACCTGAAGCGCAATACTCTGCGCCTTATCCATGTCATGCCCACCCACTGCACGAACCGCTTTTTTGATCGCAGCACTGATTTTATCGACTTCAAATTCAACCAGTCTGCCATCCCGCTTACGTATATACTGTAACACTGTATGCCTCCCCTACCTTATGCCCTACTGATTGTACTGTTGTGGTGTTTTTGTAAGATGTCACGTAGACGCTATGCCCACTGAAGACGGATGAAATGTAACAAAGGTAGATCTATAAGTAAAGCACAACAACACAACATATAGGTGCTACGCACTCAACAAGACACCATATGTGGGTTAATAACCGAGATTGGAATTAAGGGCACGGAAAGGAAGATGGCGGAATTGCAACAAAAAAGCCGGAACTATCCGGCCTTATATGCTCCTGAAATAACTATAAGCACCCAAGGAATTCAGCGATTTTTACTTTGAATTTGCGGTTGCAATGCACAGCGAAATAGACCTACACACTGGATGGAGGCTGGAATTAGATGGGAGATTACAAACAGGGCAATAAACCCCACAAACGCCCACGCCAAAATACCTGCTCCGTCGGCTTTAAGATTCAATGCAGCTAGGCTCACAGATGAGCCTAACAGCACCATGATTATCACCATTGCACATATACGAAACATATTTTCTCCTTAAGTAACGCGTAACACACACTCCAAATCATACTGAACGTACCCGTGCATCTCGGTATAATTCTTCTACTCCACGTTAAACTCATGTTAAATTGAATAAACATGCAAAAAACGCACAAAGCACCATTTAAGCTACTACGTATGTAGCGTTCATTATTGCCCGAATCTCCCCTGAAACAGGAGACCTGACATGGAAAAACAACAGGAACCCGAATACACTCAACAGCTGTCGAGCATTCGAAAAAAACGCTTATTTCTCTGGTTTGTTTTTGCTTCCTACATCCCCGCGATTATACTGGCATTTACCGCAGGCAATGGACCCCCAACGGCAACTATAGTAGCGATCTTATGGCTTATTGGGGCCGGGGTTGGTGGGGTAATGGTAAGCTTCAGTCGCTGCCCGCGTTGCAATCAACTGTTTCATATGCGCGGGGTCAACACTTCCTGGGGACGACGCTGTCGTCACTGCAGTTTGAAACTTTGATGCGCCTCTAAATCATTTCTCTACTTGGCGGCGCAAACGTTGCATTATATGTTTCTCACGCGCTATGGCACTCCTCGCACTGTTCCAAGTGCTGTAGTACTCCAGCCCTAAGATGGTGCAACCGGAGATTATTACCGCCACAACATTGACCCGCAGAGCATAGGCAAAGGCATAGAACATGTAAAACACAGTAAGATAGCCGATATGACTCCAACCGCGGTAGCGTTCTTCCTGATCCGTCAGCCTGCCAATTCCCAGGATCAGGGCCGAAAAGCTATACACAGCCAAAGCAATATTTATCATCACGGCAGATGGTGGCCTACCCAACAGGTCGCGCGTATGCGGCGACAGGTACAGCATGATATTGCTGTCCTGAAAGTAAACCGCCGTTAAACTAATTGCGCCAAACACCGCAAGTCCTAGCAAACCCGTGTGAGACAGGCGGCGCAGTTCTTCTATGTGCGCCTGAATCCTCTCCAAGCGCTGTTCCGGTTGGCGCAATTCAACATTGTCGTTTAATGGAGCAGAACTCGACATCCGCAAAATCCCTGTCCGCCTCTACGTGCTGCGGTGATTTATTTTTTTTTAGCATCGAGCAAATGAACCCCTAGCCTTTTAATAAGGCTTGAAAGATAGCGAAACTCCAGACAGTCTTCAGATCCGTATTCGTTTTCCATCACCCCATTATCCACCTGCTTGGCATATTCAATAAGCCTGTTCACCGGGAGAAGCACATTACGCTGTATAACGACGGAGAGCAAACCTATCGCCAAGACCACAACCAACAGCCACACTCCAAGCAGCCCCTTGAGCACCTTGCCCAAAGATCGATGTAGCCCCTCCATAGAGACACCTACGTCTACTGTACCCAACAAGGCAATATTTTCAGCCCCAGGATGGCATTGTGCTGTTACGCAACTGGGCTGATTCGGTATGGGAATGGTCATCCCCAATACTTCCTGGCCAGTGGAATTTCTGAAGTAACGAAAGCGTTCGCTGTTAGAACTATCAAGGGTCACGGCGGCGTTGTGACAGATATTGCAGCTTTCTGCCTGAAGATCCAGGGTAACGCCTACCTCTTCATTATTACATGAGAACTTGACCGTTCCCTGCTTGTCAAAGATCCGTACATGCTCGACATCCTGACCCTCGCCTATATTACTTACGAGATGCCGCAGGGCCATATGGTCACCCTTGAGCATATCATAAGAGGTGGAGCGGACTAAGGTCCTCGACATATATGCGGCGCGATCTTCTGCTGCGTCATACACCAGACTGCGAATGTAGCCATACAACAGGACAAAACACAGCGTGATAAACGCCGTCATAAGAATGGCAACAGGTATGAGCGTTTTTTTTGCCAGCGGCTGTGCCATAGAGGCTCCTCTTGTAAAAAGGCAGCGAAACAATCTGCTCCGCTGCCCTGGTTTACCTGAATTACCAAAACCCGATCAGCCGATCAGTGGTCTCCGTGCTCTTCCCATCCAGTCCACATGGGCTTAAAATGGGCGAACGGTGTGTGCCCAAGCGTAGCGAGATAAAAATGGGTCGGAATAAACGCCGTTAAAGCACACGCCAACAGAAAATGGACCCCCGCAACCACACGAACCCCACCAACCGCCACCAGCAGGTTGTGCAGTGACCCCATATTCAGCAGGATAATACCGGTCACTATAATTAGTGGCACCAGCAGCATCATGATAACCACGTAAGCCCCTTTCTGCATAGGGTTAAACTTATTGGTCGGCGACTCCTGGTGTGGATTATCTCTGGTGCCGGTAAAATAGTAGAAGAAATAGTATAACGCTTGTTTTACCGCACCACGCTGCAGATCTTCACCGGTGGGGACGTAGAGCTTAAAAAGCATTCTGGCAACTACTCCATAGTAGAATAGCCAGAGCAGAAATGAGACTGTGACCACAACACCTGCGGTATTATGCAAACTAATCGCCGCACGGTAGGTGCCAAAAATATTGACATAATCAGGAAAGCGGATCTGTATCCCTGAAGCGATCAAAGTGACAAAACCCAGCGCATTCAACCAGTGCCAGATACGAACCGGTGTCGGGGTTAAATATATACGTTCTTGCATGGCCATAATCTTAGTGATCCTTTCTGCGATTTTTACGTGTCAAAAAGCGCAATGTTCCGTGCCCCACTGGCATTGCGAACCCTCCTAATATAATCAAAAACCCGATAATATCCAGAGTGCTGCTTCGGGTGGCACCCACCATGTAAAAGTCTGGCGTACCAAACAGGGCATCGACAGTAGCACCCTGTGCCAGTGGCAACCGCCTGTAGGTGCCATCTTCTTGAGGCAGTGCCACGTAGGATTCCTGCATATTTTCGGGGCCGGCAGCGTGACAGTAAGTACAATCCCAGCGGTTATCGAAGGTAGTAAAGTCGTGCACCACGTCCTCAGGAGTCATCATGGCCCACATGCGCATGCCGTGCTCTCCATTGTTGGCGTAAAACGCATTGAGCTCATTTAGAGAAATAATTCCATCCCCATCCAGGTCGATTATGGAGGAGATGTCCGCTGCCCCTGCCTGCTGCTGCAGGGCAGAATAGCTAGCCAATTCATAATCGGTATACGGGCGATCACGATGGCGCAGGTACAGGGTGATGGAAAAAGCATTTGACGAGCTGTGGCAGGTTATACAGGGAACCGCTTCGAGGTGAATCCCGGTTTCTGGCAGCCAGCGTGAGTGCACTACTTCCATGTCATTCGCATCATGACACATATCGCACGTATCATTCATCTGTCTTCCTGACAGATTGACCGGGGCATACGCCTCATGCGGATTATGGCAGTCGACACAACTAGCTTTGTCTGCATGAATACTCGCATCATAAGTTTTGTGAATAGTGGTATGACAATCGTCACACGAGGAGATTACAGCTGCCGTCTCTGCATCAAACGGGTGTTCTTCCGTTACCGCATGGCAAGCATCGCAACCCATGTCTGCATGTGCCGTAGCCATAAATTTGACTTCATCGACATGGTTCGCGTCTCCCACTTCATCCGCATAGTTGTGACATCCTAGGCAGTCAGCAGTTTCCATAGCCCACAGGCCGGTCCCGCTCCATACCGTAAGAAGCATCACAACTGCACTACATAACATAATCCGTTTCATCTTCGTACCGCTGCTCCTTCCTTCATACCATATAATCTTAAGCATTCATTAAATACAGCCGACGTACTGCCGACTCCCCCATTATCTTAGACCATACACAATGGTCGTATAGCTACACCTCATTTAAAAACACTTTGAGCCAAACTCTGTATACTGTTAAGAATAAGACAGGTTTGTCAACCTTCTAGCTGAGGCAATATAGCAAAACATCATCTTGCGCGAAAGCAATCCGGGCATTCTCGGTATTTAATCCAAAAAAGCAGCGCACGCGTACAAGCATTTCGTCAAAAGCGTGGGGGATCAATCCCTCAATCCGACCGCGCGTCATCCGCATTCAGAGCCTTACTTTCTATGGTTGGAACCCGGACCAACCTACATCAAACCTATATTACACTGTACAGCCAGAGTTTAAGAGTGTATAAATTTCACATACATTTCAAATTCACGCATCGCGCTTAATGGAAAAGCGTGGATCAACGTTCTATCGGCACTCTCGGGGACATGCACCAATTCGTGCGGTACTGTTTCTACTCTGCATACAACACATAGATTATGCCCCCTTTAGATCGAACACTAAATCTGATCAACATAACCCCCTGCTAAGTATGAGGACTGCAAATGTCACGCTCACGCATTCTGGTCGTTGATGATGAAGCCGTAATCAGGGAAGCATTGCGCCGCATCCTTGAAAGCGATGGCCATGAAGCTATTTGTGTAAGCAGCGGGCACGCTGCACTAGAGAAGGTTCAGGAACAATCCTTCAATCTCGTGATAACCGACCTTAAAATGCCGGGAATGAACGGCATCGAGGTGCTAAAATCGATAAAAATTCTACAACCTAAGGTTCCTATAATTATCATTACTGGATATGCCACCGTAGAAACCGCAGTGGACGCCATAAAACAAGGGGCATTCGACTACCTGTCGAAACCATTCACCCCTAAACAGGTTAAAGAACTGGCTCAAAGAGCTCTGGACCATTCTAAAATCACCGAACCCGCAGAAGAAGCAGAAGAAGGCAAACACAAGGGTTTTGAGCGCTTCATTGGCAACAGTATCGCCATGCAACGGGTATTTAGTCGCATAAGTCAGGTCGCGCCCACTGACAGTACTGTCCTGATAAGTGGTGAAAGTGGCACCGGCAAAGAACTCGTCGCACGTGCGATTCATGAACATAGCCCGCGCAAGGACAAGCCATTTGTCGCCGTCGACTGCACCGCTCTAGCTGAGAGCCTACTTGAGAGTGAGCTATTCGGCCACGAAAAAGGCTCTTTCACCGGGGCAATGCGCACCAAAGTGGGGCTGTTTAAAATTGCCGATGGCGGCACCCTATTTCTGGATGAAATATCCAATATCAGCCTTACAACCCAGGCTAAATTACTGCGCGTTATTCAGGAACGTGAAGTCACTCCTATCGGAGGGACAAAACCGGTCCCCATAGATATACGCCTTATTTCAGCATCCAACAAGAACCTGCGCGATCTTGTTGAAAAAAGAGAGTTCCGGGAAGACCTGTATTTTCGCCTCAACATCATCCCCATTGATCTCCCACCATTACGCGAGCGTAAAGGAGATCTCCCTTTACTTACAGGCTATTTCCTACGTAAGTTCGCCCAAGAAATTGGCAAAGAACTCATAGGAGTGAGCCCGGCAGCCATGGCCCTGCTCGAGCAGCATGATTTTCCTGGAAATGTGCGCGAACTGGAGCACATGCTTGAACGAGCCGTGGTCTTATCTGACACAGATACAATTATGCCGGCAGATCTGGGTGTAGTTGATGATGAGCTCTCGGAAAACATAAGACTCGGACAATACGCCCCACAGACCGCCGAAGAATTGAAAGAAATCAAGCGCCGCCTGCGCGAAGAGGCGGTACTCCCCGCTGAGCGTATCTTTATTTTAGAGGCACTCAAACGCAACGACTGGAACATCACCAGATCGGCAGAGGAGGTGGGGATGCAGCGCCCCAATTTTCAGGCTATGATGAAAAAGCTGGGCATTTCCGCTCGAGACAGCAAAATCAATACCTAAGACGTCTATCTGCACAACCCTTCGCTCTAAACCAGCAAATCTCCCATGAGCAAGCTGATCAGGAAACGGGTGCCAACTCCTTCGGTGCTTTCAACCTCTATGGTGCCGCCATGATTTTTAATTATTCCATAAGAGACTGAAAGACCAAGACCGGTACCCTGTTGATCCTTGGTTGAAAAGAACGGATCAAATATTTTTGTTAAATTTTCCGTAGAAATTCCACTGCCGCTATCGGAGATAGCAATCATCATTTTATCCACATCTTGCCAAGTATCTATACTGAGCGATCCCCCTCCAGGCATAGAATGAGCGGCATTGAGAAACAGGTTCATAAACACCTGTTCCAACTGATTGGGGTCTACTTCGATCTGCGGCATATCTTCTGCGTAATTGCGATGGATGAGGATATCCTGAAAAATCGACTGATGCTCCAGCAGAGCAAGAGACTTATCCAGCAGGGTGTCTACTGCGGTATATTTTTTTGTCGGAATAGATTCACGTCCGAAATCCAGCAACCCTCGGACAATCTCGGCACAGCGCTGGGTTTCATGCGTTATGATGCGCAGGTCATCACGTAATTCCTGATCTATGTCATCGCGCTCTTCCGCCATAGAGGAATAGGTCAGAATCCCAGTGAGGGGATTGTTGATCTCGTGTGCGATTCCAGCGACCAATTTTCCCAGCGCTGCCAGGCGCTCTGAGCGCGCCAGATTAGCCTGCATCTCCTGAATGTAGCGGGTTCTATCCTGCACCTTATCCTCAAGGGTATTGGCCCAAGCTTGAACTTCCTGCTGTGACAGGAGAAGACTCGCGGTCATCTCGTTTGCCCCTGCGGCCAGTTCTCCGAGTTCATCGTACGATTTTATCTCGATATGTCCGCTCAGATCGCCTGCTGCTATTTTGCGTTGATGCGCTATGATGCGCCGTACCGGTGCAATAATAAGGCTCTTGGTCAGCACCAGCAGTTCCATAAACAGCAGAATCAGCAATACACACACCAAAACGATGAAGAAATTACGGAAGGTATCTACCTGGCTCATCCGTTTTTTTAGCGATATCTGTACATCGAGGATTCCGAGCAGCTCCTTATCTGGCGGATGGTGATGACATGCGGCGGTATAGCAGGAAGGATCGTTGTAGATTGGCTTTGTCACCCCTAAAAATACCTCGCCGTTCTCATCCTTAAACGTGCGTCCGCGCGCAGCGGAGGGAAGCTCCACCAGCGGCGCCCCCTTACTCAGATGGCAACCGCTGCACCCCTCGGCGCTCAGTGCCAGGGTCTGTCCGGTCTCACTTTCATCCGTTGAGAAATTTATTACTCCATCTTTGTTGAAGAGACGAATTCGCCGAATTCCCTCCATGGTCGCGAGTTCGTCAATCATCCGATGCAACATTATATGATCATCGTTGAGCATCAGATAAAAATTGGCCCTGGTGATGGCTTCGCTGAGGTAATCCGCGTCATGCAGAGAATTTTCCAAGGTTAATTGGTGCTGCAGGCGGACATTTGTGACGACAAACACAAACGACGCCACCAAAAACACGGCCGCGATTGCGCCCATGAACTTAAATAGCAGAGAAAATCTTACTTTTTTCATGCCTGCCCTCTTAAGTGCGGAAGCATATTCACTATTATCTCAATTACGTCCAGTATGGCGAGCAATCAGCACCCCGACTGCGACGGCACTCAACCCCACACACACACACAGGTAACCCAAGGTACGTGCTTCTCCGAGTCCTGCCATATCTGCATGTGCTCCAAATGCGATGAGATACACCCCGAACAATGCAGCTACGCCGCCACTAAGATTAAACACGAGGGCAAGATACGCCAGCAACATTCCAAATCTTTGCATCACAGCTCCGAACGCAGAAAGGGCCACCCAAAGTGGTGGCCCTTTCCTTATAGCATATCTTTCCAGTTTTTATTAATGCCCTTGTCCACCAAGGAACGAAAGCACAATCAAAACGAAGAGGGTTAATCCAATGGCTACGGCAATAAAACCAAAGGTTCGGAGAACAATATTATACACAGGACTGGATTGTTTCGGCTTCAGAAACTGCTCTGTAATTCCCTGCTCCGCATAACGTTGCCACTGATCCCCACGCTCTTCCAGGAACTCTTCTTTATGCAGTTCACCATTGAAAACCACAAAGTCCATAGGGAACTTTTCCGGGCGCAAGTGGGTATTGAAGAAGTGAACCGAGAAGATGAAACCGGTCGCCAGCAACGCTTCATCCGAGTGTACAATGGTGGCTACGTTGAATACCCAACCAGGCAGGAAGGTGCCGAAGAATTCTGGGAACCACAGCATGAGTCCTGACCCACCGATGGCGAACATACCCCAAAATACCGCGATAAAGTCAAACTTCTCCCAATAGGTCCAGCGTTCGAACGTGGGCTTAGGCCCTTTACCGAGGAACCAGCGCACCATCCCGGTGACATCGCGCACATCGCGGAACGTCGGCATCAATGAGTCGGGGCCAAACAGGCGCTGCAACCACATTCCCGGAATATCTTTGCGGATGAAGAGGAAGTGGAAACTCATCACCAGCGCCATGCCAAAGTACACGAAGGTTATGACCGCACCCACACGATGCAGATACGCAGCGTTGGCAGTACCACCGAAGAAGTCAACCAGCACCTTTGCCCACGGCTGGCTGTAAAACTTGAGCGGAAGCCCGGTGACGGACAGGAGCAAAAAGCTGATAATAACTAGCAGATGCATAAATATATGCCGCCGCTCAAAACGCCGATACAGCTTATGACCATCGGGAATATGGATATGCGCTTTTCCATTTGCCAGGGCGGCCTTTTTCTCTTTATTCTCCCTGATACCACGAATCATCCACATAATGGAGTGGAGCCAGAACACTGAGAAGGTACCCACCAGTAGCGTGGTCATGGCCCAGAAGGTGATGGCCAGAACAGGATAGCGCCCGAAATCGGAGTGATTGGCGTGAGAATAAAACATGCTGAAGAGCGCTGTGGAACCTTCATGGCATGCGCCACATGTCTGGTCTCGATTATTTATATTGATTGTAGAGGCCGGGTTTTCTTCCACCAGCACTCCATGACTGCCATGGCAGTCAGAGCAGGTAGCGGTGAGTTCCGGATATCCAAGGTGATAACTCTTGCCGTGATAGCTGCTCAGATAGGTAGGCACGATATCGGTGCGAATAGCGTTACGCTCCATTTTTTCTGCATCGGCGTGGCATGCGATACACACATCAGCACGGAAACTTCTGGCTAACTTGGTATCTGCGCTGGACAGAGCTATCACATTGTGGGTACCGTGGCAGTCGGTACAGGAAGCACTATCCTTATTTCCGGATGCGACCGCCTGGCCGTGCACAGAATCGCTGTATGCCTGTGCATCGTGGCACACCGCACAGGCATCTACTACATCCTGTTTCACTCCCGAAGCACCCTGCAGGGTGTGAATAGAAGAGTGACACGCTACGCACTCAAGTCCCATCTGGGCGTGCACACTGGTGTCATGCTGCTCGGTTATATCCGCGTGGCAAGAAGCACAGTCTACCGCCGCGGGCATCTCTTCAAGTTCCATGTGGGCATTGATATCTTCAAGCACGTGACACTCGATGCATTCAATGCCGCTACGCCCGTGCACTGACTCCATATACTGGTGAGAATCCACCGCGCTTGCGTGGCACATCAGGCATGTCTGTGTATCTGCCATCCCCACCTGGACTACGCCCAACATCATTACGACAGCGATGGCAAGCACCGACAGCCTCAAGGAAAACCCTCTTTTCATGCACAGACTCCTTCTTTCTTGAACGCTATTGCGCACTGGAACACTCCTTCAATGCGACCTCAATCATCAGGCCATCATCAGTTAACAACCCGCAGATTCTGACTACGCTTTTACCATAGTGTATGTTTTTTATATACAGATGGCTTAGTATCACAGCAGCAAAGTCCAAGTCAAACCCAAATGAAATAAATTTTGTGGTTAAGAGACTAGATTTTATTACCTGGGTTTACGGATTCTATTTGCCGTGTAAACTTGGGCACATCACTCAGCGTAACCGAAGCCATCTTTCACAGCGGCATATCCACTAAAGATTCAACCCTTAAGACAAAACTACGCAATGTACCACTGCGTTTAATCTTACCGCACCAACGGCGCAGCGCTTCATCCTCTACAAATTGAACTACATTTTTAAGCTTAGCCAATACCTGTTGATCGCCACTGTATGCCTGCATGTAGGCATCATGCAAGCGCAACAGGTAGATACGCAACTCGGTTCTACGCTGCATTACTGCACATGCTCCAACCTGTCCCCCCGTCTGCTCATTCCCCTGTCCCTGTTCTTGTTGGCGACGGATGCGCGCAAACAGCCAAGGATCAGAAATAGCTCCGCGCCCAAGCATCAGACCAGCCGCTTCTGTCATCTTCAGTATGGCATGCCCCTGATCAGCGCTGACTATATCTCCATTAGCTACTACAGGTAGAGAAGTGGCGGCAACCATACGCTGGGTCAAGGAGTGGTCCGCCGCTCCGACGTATTTCTGTACTACAGTCCGCGGGTGAAGAATAATAAAATCCACCCCGCACCCTTCAAATACCGGAAGCAATTCCATTATCTGACCGTGGTTGTCGTAACCCGAGCGCACCTTGACCGAGAAACTACCGCGAGCAACCTGACGCATGGCCGTGAGACAGTCCTTAACCTGATGTACATCCCTCAACATACCGCCGCCGGTGTTGCCCTGCATCATCCGTCCATATGGACACCCAAGGTTGAGGTTCAGATGCTGAACTCCGTTGTCCTGTAAAATAGAAGCACCCTCGGCGAGGGCTTGTGCACTGTTGCCAACCAACTGCACCACCAACGGTGCCGCCAGACAATGGGCACGCACCTCTTCCAAGTCACGCCGCGCCATACGCTGCTTTGCTGCGCCGTTGACCGCCACAAATTCACTAAAGAGCACATCTGGCGCCCCCAGCTCCATCTGGACACAACGCATTGATGCATTGGACAGTCCCTGCAAAGGGGCAAGCATAAGCGGAGTAGAAAGTTTTTCCCATGGCAGTTGCATTTAACTTTAATTCATCTCCGGAGATTATACCCGCTGAACCAGTGCGCCATCTATCTGAATATCACAGCACTAGCACTGAACATCTATTCCTATAACTTCGTTTGGCATAAAACTTCAGCTTCAAAATGATCTTCTACGAGCTGCAGTCGCGTAATGATTGTACAGGTATACACTTCAAGTAATCCAATAATTGCGCAGCATCATACCTGACTTACACATAAAATGTTTATTTTATTCAAACAACGTTTGCAAACAATGCCTTGCTCTAGGAAAACATTTCCGAGCGTAGACGCTCCCGCAACGGAAATGTTTTAAAAATTTCTCTTTTGTGGCAACATGAAATGAGGCAACAATGCATCAGTTCACTGTTTATTTTTGTGCAGCAACTGCCTGCAGGGCCTTACCTGCAAAGCAAACCCTGGTAGCGAAACATATTCCTGCAACTACCTACCTTCCACCTTCAAGCCACCTAAAACAGAATGGAACAGAATGGCAGAGACATTTATATTCAATGAAGGCATTGGTGCGCAGCTAATAAAACTATTACTCGCATTTATTGCCGGTGGCCTCATCGGTATTGAACGGGAAAAACATGGGCGCCCTGCGGGACTACGCACCCATGTTCTTGTGTGTACCGGTGCCTGCTTGATGATGATTATTTCGGAAAGCATATTTGCTCGCTATGGCCACTTGAGCGCAACCAGCATTGCACGTATCGATCCCGGCAGGATCGGAGCCCAGATTGTAACCGGCATCGGATTTCTTGGGGCAGGGGTTATCCTCAAAGAGGGGGTAAATGTGCGTGGCCTTACCACTGCAGCATGCCTGTGGTATGTAGCAGGAGTCGGCATGGCTTTTGGTTTCGGCTTGATAGGTATCGGCATCTGCAGTACCGCATTGGCATTTGCGGCACTTTTCGGGTTGAAATGCTTTGACTCGGTATTTCGCAAAGACAGATTCCTGCGTTTATCTGTGGTTTGTGCTGCAGATGTAGACATATTCGAAGATTTGAAAGACATTTTTCACCAATATTCACTTCGGACAACCAATATTGAGCAAGAATTAGACCTCGAAAACCAGCGCAGGCAGTACGATTTCATCATTACCCACAGTCAACAACCCGTAGGCAGGGCCCTAGTTGCCGAAATCTCCAAACTTAAAGGGATATCGAAGGTCCGCTATAAATAAAAAAAGGCCGTCTCCTGCCTCAACAGGAGCGGCCCTTTTCTAACTTTAACTATCTCACCTATTCAGTATCGCGCTTAGTGTCACCCTTGGACTGAGGACTGCGCAAGCGAAAATCGAACTTGGTAAAGTCGCCGTAGCGCCCCTTGGCATACGCATTCAAGACCCAATCGAGCCCTTTATTCATGGAGCTGAAAGTTTTTTGCGGCGTCACGACCGCAGCGGAACGCTTTATCCCTGGGGCTAAACTGGCGACCACACCCTCGACATTACGCACTACGGTTCCGATCATCTGCCCTGGATTGTCTTCGCAATACACTTCATAGGTTGAGGCATCACCGCCAACATTGTAATACAGCGTCATAAACTTTAACATGCGTTCCTGCTGGAGTTTACGCATCGCCATATCCATGCGCGCGCGCGGAATATCCTCCGCGGCGGCCTGCGCATCCGAAGCAAGCCCGACACTGGTTTTTTTGGCCGTCAGCAACGCTTGGCGATACCAGTGCATAGCCTTCTTAAGATCTATAACTACACCCTTACCCTGCATATAGTAGTCACCAAGCAAGAGAGCTGGCTGTACATCTTTATGTTGTGCGGCTGCCTGTTCCAGCCAAGCGCGTGCCTCTGTATACGCGCTGCGGTTATGGTAGAGCATCCCCAGATGCTGCATAGCAGGATAATAATTCTGTCGGGCGGCGGCGGTGAAATACTCATGTGCTCGCTGTGGCGCATTTTGCACCTCCAGTATCCCCGCCTCCAGCAGCAAACCCAGATTGTGGTACATTTTCGGCTCTATCCCTTCTCTAGTAGCAAGGGTTGCATGGGCTTTATTAAAAAACTGCCTCGACGCTGCATTATTGGTATTCAGTTGGGACGAGAGACACGTATACGCGCGCCTTTCCACTGGAACATATCCCTGCGGCAGCTGTTCCGCGTAGCACTCTGCTAGAAGCAGTTGCGCCTCCACCTGTTGTCTGGCTGCTGCAAAGCGCAGGAAATCTAGACCTGACTCACGCAGTTTCTCCTCTTTTTTACACACAAACGTCCGCCCCCGCTCATAGTAGTCGTCTGTATCGCAATGCCAGCATATTTTGTAGCTGTAATTATACAGTACCGCCAGCCCCGCAACGGCGAGACACGCCGCAAAGAGAAGGATATTCGTCAGAAGCTTTTTTTTCGCTGTCATATAGATCACCTAAGCCTTCTGTTAGTATCCAGGCAGCAAGTTATGCGCGTTACCATGACAGTCCGCACAGCCATCGAACTCTTCGCGCATCTCTGTGGTATGCGGAGTATTGTGGCACTCTTGGCACGTAGGCACATTGCCGTGGGTACCAGCGTGGCAGAATGTGCAATTCAGCATGACATGTGCCAAATGTCCCGCACCAAGATCCTGTGCCTGGGTGCTGTGGCAGTAACTACAACCCTCATTTTCAATATGGGTGCCATAATTAAGCCCACTGACATCATGCACTGGATGGCAACTGGTGCAAGTTCCGTTGTTCTTGAATGGATTGTGTGGTTTAGCATGGCATTGGGTACAATCTGGCACATAACCATGCTCGCCGGAGTGACAGCCTGCGCATCCCATCTCCGTATGTGCGCTGGGATTACTGAGCTGAGTAGCCTGAGGCTGATGGCACTGGCTGCAATAGGGTTCAAGATCAACAGAAGCCAGGCTTGTTATCGGGGCATGCGCATTTACATGGCACGTAAGGCAGATCCCCATAGGGTCCTGTTCTCCGTGAGGCGTACCATGACATTCCTGACAGCCTGGCACACGCTCTTCCCAAGCCAGGGAACGTCTAAAATTGTGGAAGGTCACATGACACTCACGACATCCTATCTGATGTGCTCCCCCGCGCTCTTTAAGATCGGTATATACCGGTACGTGACACTGCGCACATTCAACATCGGTCAGTGGGGATATCTCTTCGGTATAGATATCTGCATAAGCGGAGATGACCCCAGCCAACAATATTGCTGCACAGGTAAACGCAACTCCTGATTTCAGCGTATTTTTTTTCAACTTTAACCTGCTATTCATCGCATGCCTCAAAAGGACTCATAAAGAAACTATCGTCTACTTACGCAAATCATGCCCCCCGCGGTGGCACTTAGCACAATCATTAAACTGACGATGCATGGCAGCATCGTGGGGCTCGCCGTGACAGCTCTGACATTCCAAGATCGCTTTGTGGGTACGTCGGTGGCAAAATACACATGCAAGCTCGCCATGTTTGGTAGGACTTCCTTCGATCTGGGCGTAAGCTCTCGCATGACAACTGCCACAGAATTTGGAGTCAACATCCCCCTTTTTATACTGGATATAGCTGGGGCTGTGAGGCTGATGACATTGGAAGCATTGTGCATTAGTCATAGCATCCGAGTGCCCGGAGTGGCAATCAAGACAAGTGGATGTGGTGCCGTGCTCTACGTGGCATTCTAAACAATCCATGTCGGCATGCATGCTCGGATACTGTTCCATCTCCTTGCCAGGGCCGGCATGGCACGACAAGCATACGGGCTTTACTGGAGAAACGGCATCCAACCTAATCTCCATGGGAGCATGAGGATCATGGCAGGCGGCACAATTGCCCACGCGATAGTGGGCGGATTTCTTCGGCACATGGCACTGCGCACACAGAGGAATCACTCCGGACTTAGCCGGAGGATGAACCGCATGGCATACACTGCAAGTGACATCTCTGGCATGTGCACCCCCAGCACGGGCTAAGCTCTCCACCTCTGCCGCATGGCAGGCTGCACACTGCTGTACTGGTGTCTTTTCGCCCCAGCGGTAATCGGTCGGTTGATGTGGCGCATGACAGCCTATACAATCGGAGTAAGCCATGGTGTCTGCATGCGGCTCATGACATTGCGCACACTGCATAAAATCGCCCGCGGCAAGCCCGTGACGCATATGACAATCGGTACAAGCAATTTCCGCGTGCTTACTCGGAACTTCTTTTAGCTCAATGCCCACATCCTGATGGCAAGTGAGACACACGGCAGGGACATCCCCGCGTACTTTTGTAAGATCTTCAACCCCCGGTGCGTGCGTTACATGACAGCGCGCGCAATCATCCAGTGCATAGTGCGCATGCGTGGCGGATGCATGACACTCAGTACATGCCGGGATAACCGCTTTTGTAACCGGTGGGTGCCCTACATGACAGTCAAAGCAACCCAATGCAGTACGATGCCCCCCACCGTGCTCTGCGATTTGCACGGATGGCTCAACGTGACACTTGATGCAGTCAGAATCAAGCAAGGGTTTTTCCACCACATCGGCCTGCGCTATTCCTGCACATAGCAGCACAATTAGGGACATCCTCACGCATACATCCATATATAATTTATTTTTCATCGCAGTTCTTCATTTATTTACTCTCGGTGGTGTTCGTGCCATCTACATCTAGAACTCGCAGAATGCACTGAAATCATCTGGAATGTTGCAGCCGTCAGCTGAACTCAACAGCTCCAGTTATTCCGCCAATGCATGCGGGTTGACGTGGCAGTCATTACAGTTGGGAAACTTGGTGTGCATAGTTTTGCCATGTGGTGCTGCGCCATGACAATCAGCACACGGGGTAACATTTTTATGTTTGTCCATATGACAGTATGCGCAGGTGAGCTCAGAGTGTTTTTTGCTCGACGCATTAAGATCGGCAGCTACACTGTCATGACATGAAGCACAGAGTATCGAAGGCAAACTATCTGAGTAGGTGACTTCAATTGGGCTATGCGCTTTATGGCACTTGGTACAGTCAGCAACCACCATCTCTGCAGAGTGACCGGAGTGACAGTCGAGACAGTTCAGGAACTGCCCTGCAGCCAAACCGTGCTCTGAGTGACATGCAGTACAATCAAGTTTGGCGTGCATACTTGGATGAGCCTGCATCTCTTCACCCTGAGCCGGATGACAGCTTAAACACGCAGGTTTCACCTCTCCCAAGGTGGAGAAATCTATCACAAGCGGATGGTGCGGATGATGGCACCCTGCACAACTGGCAAGGGTGTAGTGCTCACTGTCTGCAGGGGCATGACACAACGCACAGGCTGGAATCACGTTTTCACCCAAAGGAGGATGCTCAAAGTGGCAATCTTGACAGCCCATTTGGGCATGTGCCGCACCATTAGCATCAACATCCTTTACTTCATTGACATGGCACTTTACACAGTCATCGTTGGAGAGCGTCTCCATATCCATAGCACTGGCAGGAGTACCCATGGCCAGTACCAGGGAAAAACAGACGCAGACCGGTAGAAAATATTGCATAGTTACAATCCTCCTTAGGAGCATAAGTTCAAAACGTGCCCAGACCTGGCCATCGGATACCGCCATAAAATTGCCCTCATTCATAAATTAAACTCTTATTCAAAACCTTGCGTATGACCAACACACGCAAGATCCTAGACGGGTATACGAAATCTGTAATTACACATATTGCAGTATGGTCAGTATGGTACTGCCTATTTTGGCAGCGGTAATTAGGCTAAGCATTACAATTATGCCAGTACTCGCACCCTCTCTTCGGTTATGCCATGCAAATAAGCAGTGCCTCAGATCAAGTTCCCTCCGAATACAACTATGTTTTAATATACTAGAACCCAAGGTTAGCTTTAGGGGATAAAGACCCAACGAATTTTCCTGTAAAAAAGTTTGATGCGCTATACCTATGCGTTTAAAAATAAAAGGGCTCGGCAAACAATTTTATAATAGAGTTACTTTTGGATTAAATATTGAATGGTAGGACCACTACTGTCAATGCTTAAGACCTTATACCCATGATTTTCCGCATCTTGAGGAATGTTATTAATACTTTGAGGGCAATCACTAATTATTTCTAAAATCTCCCCTGGCTTTAAACTTTCCATGGCTTCCAGGGTTTTAACTGCAGGGTAAGGGCAAGGCTCACCTTGCATATCCAAACGGTACGTGGGAACAATAGTGTCTTTTGGCATTTAAGCTCCTTTTGATTGCAATTTATTTCGATAGTTTTTTTCTAGTTTCAGGATTAGCACAAAGAGTAAAAATAGAAAAACATAGTTTGCGAACAGTCCGCCGTAGTTTCCTAAAGACTCAAGCAGATTAATTTTTGGCCAACTTGTTGCTATAGAAACTGAAAAATAATCCCACACAAAAGCCAACAATGTGGCCCCTATGACATTCCCGACCCCCACAAGCCAAAAATGCACCTGCCCTTCAACGGCCCGATACATCCAACCACATTCACACCCACCCGCAAGAACAATTCCAAAACCAAAAAGCATTCCACCAATGACCGCATTGGGACCCGCCCACATAACTTTAGGGGGTTGTCCTAATATGATATAACTAAAAACGCCAATGGTGGATACCGCCATACCAAGTATAATAGCTATCGCCATTTGACTTCTTCCGGTGGTAAAAACATCTCTAAATGCGGACGTAAAACAAATTTGTGCTTTTGCAATTAAAAGCCCAAAGGCGATTCCAAAGAGCATAGCAATCCCGAGTTTTGGAGTGTTGGCTATGAATATTAGATAAAGCGCCCAAAGAACCATGGCTATAAAAACCACAGAACCAAAGACAAAAAGACGCTTAATTCTTTTTGCATCATACGGTAACTCCCTTGACTTGCTTACCTTCTGCAATTTAAACTTGGATTGAAAAAAAGGAAGTGCCGTTACTCTTGCTCCCAGGTATACGCCCACAATCATGGCCAGGGTGAACAGCCATGCATGCAGAGAAAATTGAGGAATTCCAGTAAACAAACTGGCTAAGTTACATCCCATACCAAGCCTTGCACCAAATCCTGCAATAATCCCACCTATAAGCGCCTGAAAAATTCGAATATTACTTGCAGGCATTCTTAGCTTTACATTATTACCCCAGAAGGCTGCCGCAATGCATCCCGCAAACATTCCAATAACCATCACGCCATCAATGCGAGTTAAGCTATTGCCGTCCATTTTAACAATATCGAAATATCCCAAATGAGAAATATCTACGCCTATAAATTTCAGAAAGTGCCCACCCCAGCGTGTAAATTCACCTGTAACCGCCCAATACGTGCCCATAATCCCAAAGTAATATGTGGCTAAAACACCTAAGGCAATCACTGCGGGCAAAGGGCGCCAAAATTCAATTAGATAGCGTTGTTTGAATTGGTTAAAGTAATCCATTTAAAGTTTCCTGCAAAAAAGTTATATAGTTTGAAAGCTCAACAACCCTTGTACGCGGTAATTAAGCATAAATTGCGTGAAAAGTTGACGTATAATGGCTCCTAAATATCTGATTAATACCACTAATCTAAAAAGTTCTAAACCGCAACGAAGCTTAAGTTTACCTAAAACGCCAAAGTGAATTGGCCAAATTTATCACATATATAACCGAACTCTGTCCCAGTGTCCAACCTCGGAATATGTCTCAGGAGCGGTCTTACTCGTTTGCATATCGACAAGGCATATAAAAAACGCTAACATTGCCACTCTAGGCGCTCTAGTCACAAGCGTGGAGCTCGCACTTTACCGCATCAACACTCATGCCCTTGAGTTCTGAGCCAAACCATCTTGCGCCACTTGCTGCTTGTGTTTAACCAGTACCGCAAGTGCATAAGATCCTCAAATCCGCTGGAGAACTGACATGATTAATCCAAACTGGAAGACTGATACCCTAGCCATACAGGGGGGGTACCGCCCCAAAGCTACCGAACCGCGCATAGTACCCATCACCCAGAGTACTACGTATAAATATGATAAAGCCGACCATATAGCCAGCCTGTTCGATCTTGACTGTGCCGACCACATGTACACCCGCATGAGTAACCCCACCTGGGCTGCATTTGAGGCAAAAATGGCTCAGCTTGAGGGTGGAGTTGGAGCCTTGGCAGCGTCTTCGGGGCAGGCAGCGATATCTATGGCCATTCTAAATATCTGCAGCAACGGGCAGCACATTGTCTGCGCCAACACCCTTTACGGCGGGACCCATTCCCTATTTCACAACACATTTTCTAAGATGGGAATAAGTGTCACCAGCGTTGATCCGAATGCCAGCGTTGAAGATATTAAAGCTTGTTTTACTCCGGAAACGCGTTTAATTTTTGCCGAGTCCATCGGAAATCCTGGGCTTAACGTCCTCGATTTTGAAAAGTTTGCCATGGTTGCAAAGCAGATGCAGGTCCCCCTGATTATCGACAACACCTTCCCCACTCCATATCTGTGCCGTCCGCTGAAATTGGGCGCTAACATCGTAGTCCATTCAGCGACTAAATATATCGACGGCCACGCAACCAGCATCGGTGGCGTAATCGTTGACGGTGGTACATTTAAATGGACCGCAGACAAATACCCCGAAATGACAGAACCCGACCCAAGCTATCATGGTCTGCGCTATGCGGAGAAATTCGGCGCCATGGCCTATATCGTCAAGGCTCGGGTTCAATTGCTGCGCGATTTAGGGATGAGTCTGGGGCCAATGAATGCCTTTATGTTCAATCATGGGCTCGAAACCCTGCACGTACGCATGGAACGTCACTGTACCAACGCCATGCAGGTAGCTGAGTTTCTTGAACGGCACCCAAAAGTAAACTGGGTTTCCTACCCAGGCCTGGAATCGCACCCGAGCTACCCTCTGGCATGCAAATATCTCCCAAAAGGAAGCAGTGGAGTTCTGACTTTTGGGATCAAAGGTGGGGCCGAAGCGGGACGTCGTTTTATGGAAGCGACACAACTGATCGCTATGGTTGTACACGTAGGCGATGTGCGCAGTTGTGTACTCCATCCAGCCAGCACGACCCACCGCCAGCTCAGTACAGAAGAGCAATTGGCTTCCGGCGTCTTACCCGACCTTATCCGCCTGTCAGTGGGGATCGAACATATCGATGACATCCTTGCAGATATAGAGCAAGCTTTGGCCAAAAGCTGACGCTAAGTATCGGACACAAGGGGGGCAAGCCTCTGAGTTTCTGACAGACAGAAGTAGATAAATGTTTTATAGTGCCGCTGCAAAGAACCTGGCCCGACAGAATATTGGCTGCAAAACAGCGCCCTAAACAGGACTGTGCCCGGGGCAATAAAATACAAGTCAAAAACTTCAAGCCTGAAATATTCTGGATATTTTTTTTAAAATGATCATTGCGTTTTAGTACAGGCAGGAGAGCGTTGTGTCAGAAGAAAAGCACCAAAACAGATCACAGGGAGCAAAAGGAACCGAAAGCAAACATAGGAGTAAAAGCTCCACCCCTCTAAAGGGGATTGCCACCCTGTTTGAACGTGAAGAACTTAAAGACCTCTTTATAAAATATCTTATTCTCATCGGTGTTATTGAAGGGTTTATCTTTTTTGTCAGTTTTATAAGTCAGTTGGGCCCAGAAAACGTCCCCTTTCCATGGAAGGCGTTTTTCTTTGCCGCCTTCATTGTTCCCCTTACGATAACCTTCCTGCTAGGAATCATTATCCTAGGGTTTGACCGCTATTTGTACGGGCATCACCCCGATTCCGAAAAGGACGAAGACAGCCGTCACCTTTCTACCGCCGAACAACAGAGCCGGATCCAGAAATTTCATACGGTGATCTATGTCATCCGCCAGATACCTTTTTTGCTCGGCTTGCTGCTGTTGGTTGTTCTTGCTGCAGTGGGCTATAAACTCGACACCATCATGGCGGTGATCGGGCACATTGGGGAAGAGACGATATTTTATGTGTCGATAGCTTTGGCCTTGGTGCTGGGGGCTGCACTGATTTTAAGCATAATCTGGATGTTTATGAGCTACAATTTACGCAAAAAAAGTATGGAATACCAGTATCAATACAAAAAAGATGTGGTGGAACAGACTGGAATGATCATCTTGGATGATGAGCGAATAATGGACAATAAAGGCAAGCTATTGGCGGATAACCGCCGGCGCCAACTATCGCAGCACAGCTCCGCAGCTGACGATGAGAATGACACCTTCTTTATTGACAATGACGAACACTGAAGCCGTCAACCTGCGCTCATAGTGCTCGCGCTCGAAAACATTCTCAGCCGCGTACTTACTATACAATCCTGAACTCTAATGTTAACGCTCATGAAAGAAACAAAACTATGCATGTCAAGTCCGCCGAATTTATTAAAAGCGCTACGGCACCAGCACACTACCCTGAAGCGCTCATGCCGGAAATAGCCTTCGCCGGACGCAGCAATGTGGGTAAGAGCTCTCTACTCAATGTTATACTTCAGCGTAAAAACCTGGTCAGGACTTCCTCTACCCCGGGGCGCACGCAACTCCTCAATTTTTTCTGCGTCAACTCTAGCATTAGCATGGTCGATCTACCTGGCTACGGATTTGCTAAAGTCCCGCTCGCAGTAAAAAGACAGTGGGGACCCATGATTATCACCTATCTGCAGAATCGCCCTGCCCTGTGCGCGGTGGTTATGCTGTTTGATATCCGTCGCACCCCGCGCGCTGAAGATCTACAACTACTGGACTGGCTCGAAGAATACGGTATCATGACCATTCCTGTTATCACTAAAGCGGACAAAGTGAAACGCAGCCAGCATAAAGAAAGTATTGCCACCATAGCCAATGCTACCGGACTGCCTGCTGCTGCATTCACTCTGTTCTCGGCGCTGAAACGCACCGGCGCCGAGGAAGTCTGGGAGCTGATTGAAACGGCTATAACAGACAGAGGCATGGAGCTTGAAGCCCGTCCGTAAGAAGCTTAAGTATGAGCCCGACTTACCACCAACACTGAAAAAAGGATTAAAACATGGGAACCATCCACGTAGTAGGTGCCGGCATTGAGGGGCAGGAAGGCTTCAGCCAGCGGGCTTTACAGTTAGTAGAACAAGCAGATGTCATTATCGGCACTGGGAAACAACTGGCCCGTTTCAGCCACTTGCAAGTGGAAAAGCTACCTCTGGAGAATGAAAGTGACTTATGTGATCTCCTGCGCGGCGTAGCCCACAAAGATGTGGTTGTCCTTACCTCTGGTGATCCGCTTTTTTTCAGCATCGGACGGGAACTGCTGCGCAATATCCCCGAGGAAAACCTGGAATTCGTCCCAAATGTTACCTCTGCACAATTTGCTTTTGCCCGCATAAAACAGCCGTGGGACGACGCAGTCTTTATCTCGGCCGAAGGATTGCCACTGCGTATGGTGGTAAACCGGATCATCGCCAACGACAAAGTCGCAGTACTGACCCACGACAGCTGCCCTGCCTGCGCCATCGCCGAAGAGATGCTCCACCGTGGTCGTGAAGGCTACAGCGTATATGTATGTGAAAACCTGGGTGGAGAAGACGAACGCATTGAAGAGACAACGATCAAAGAGCTGCTCAAGATGCAAGTATCTCCCCTGAATGTGCTTATCTTCATAAAGCGTTTCGATAAAAAAGCGGCGCTTTACCGTCCAACCCTGGGGATCAATGACTCACAGTTCCAAGGTTTGAAAAAACAAATTACCCCCGAAGAGGTGCGGGTAATTGCATTGGCTAAACTGCAATTACGCCTCGATATGACCCTGTGGGATATTGGGGCCGGGAGTGGATCTCTCTGCATTGAAGCGGATTTCCTACTCCCTCATGGACGCATATACGCGGTGGAACGCAATAGCGAATACCTTGGGTTCCTACGCCACAATCTGAATAAGTTCTCTACCCGCAATGTTAGAATTATTGAGGGGGAAGCTCCAGCATGCCTCGAAAACCTTCCCGACCCAGATCGGGTATTTATTGGCGGTTCAGGCGGTAAGCTATGGGGCCTGCTGGAAACCATTGATGAGCGTTTGAAGCCAGACGGACGCATCGTCCTGACTGCTACAACTCTGGACACATTGAGCGCTGCTGTTGATTTTTTTGAAAACAACGGCTATTTAATTCAAGTCACAACTATTAATGTCGCTCGCACCAGCAACTCCAGCGACTACAAAATATTCGAGGCGCAGAATCCGGTCAATATCATCATGGCCACAAAGAACAACTGCGCCATACAGGACTGAGTGGAGGACAGAGCACATGGAAGAGCGGCGTAAACACCCACGTTTTGAAACCCTGAATCTCATTTATTATGTGGTGCGTGGTGATGGCAGTTATTTGACCCAAGACATGGGACGTACCCTCGATGCCAGTGAGAGAGGGTTGCTCATGGAAACCAGGACTCCGCTGGTGGAGGGATTGCAAATCCAGATGGACATAGGTTTGGCAGACACTATTCTCAACCTTACCGGCGTGGTGATTTATTCCCGCATGGAAGAAACCGGAATGTACCTTTCAGGAATTGAATTTGACTCGATGGACGCAGACAATCGCCATCAACTTATGGAATATCTTGAGCAATTCAGCCCCGAGAAACCCTAAGGTTTCATCCTTAAAAATAACGCGGTACCAGCTTGAACAGAACACCTTCTGCTATTTTTATTGCCCCAATTGTATGTTTATCCCCTGATATTTTCTCCGCTAGGGCACCCCTGCAGCGCACTTTCCTGAACCACTCATAAACCTGGAAGGCCTACCACACACTCGGCTAACAAAGTACTGCTGAATTTACCAGTACTTGTTAGCCACGGTTTCTGTTGCCTAATTTAGTCATCAATCAATATTTACCCTGTGCGCCCATTGTGTTAGCTTAACAGTATGATACACTTTTGCTTGTGCAGGCATAAAAACGAAAGCTGCTGAATTATCCAGCTTTCGTATCTTCCTGGCGCATACTAGTGGGCTTCAGCTGAACCGGTCTCGCCGGTTTCACTGCCCTGCTCGTATGTGTCAGACTTATTATCTCAATTGGAATATCGGAGGAATCATGAAACGTTTAGTCCTACTACTGATGATGCTGTGCTGCATCCCTGTAGCCACCTTTGCCTTTGAGGCAAACCAAGCTGCCCAAGAAGGTCGCTTTTTCATTAACCCCATGGTCGGAGGCCTGGAAAAGGAAAGTACTTCAGGTTATAACCCAGCAATCAATTATACCCTGGGGGGCGGGTATAACTACTCGGCCAATCTCAGTAGTTATTTAGATGTATCCTTTGCACCACAACGTCGCAACGCAGACAGCGACCTATATACAGCTTCCATTGGCGCCCTTTACCACTTCATGCCAGAAGAACGCCTGGTGCCCTACCTTACAGCTGGATTGGGTTATCTTGGAATAAACGGTAAAGATGGACTGAGCGATGAAAACCAAGCCCAATTCAACTATGGTGTCGGCCTTAAGTACTTTTTGAGCAAGGACATTGCCCTGAATGCCGAAGTGAAACATATGCTCGACACCAGTGGAGAGCCTAACAGCCTGCTGTACCAAGCCGGCCTTGTGTTTTTCTTTGGCAAAGGGACCCAACTCGACAGCGATAACGACGGTGTACTGGATAAAGACGACAGATGCCCCAACACTCCCGCCGGTGCTCCCGTAGACAAGTACGGTTGCCCCCTCGATAGCGACAACGATGGCGTGTTCGACTATATGGACAAGTGCCCCAACACCCCTGCTGATGTCTCTGTAGACCAGTACGGTTGTCCTCTTGACAGCGATAACGACGGCGTGGCCGATTACTTGGACAAGTGCCCCAACACCCCAGCCGGTGTTTCAGTAGACAAGTTCGGTTGCCCCCTTGACAGCGACAACGACGGCGTGGCCGATTACTTGGACAAATGCCCCAACACCCCAGCCGGTGCTCCGGTAGACAAGTTCGGTTGCCCCCTCGACAGCGACAACGATGGTGTGCCCGATTACTTGGACAAATGCCCCAACTCTCCCGCCGGTGCAAAGGTGGACGTGGATGGTTGTCAGGTAAAATTACATTTGGTTCTCGAGTTTGCCACTAATAAGTATGAAATTACGCCGGCACATTATCCCGAGTTGGATAAAGCTATCAAGTTTGTCCAGAAATATCCTGGCGAGAAGATTCTTGTCGCAGGCCACACAGACAATACTGGTGCCGCAGACTACAACAAAAATCTATCGCTGCGCCGTGCCGAAGCAGTCAAGGCATACATTGCTGATAAAGTAGGTGGAAAATTAAACAACCTCTCGGTTAAAGGTTTCGGTGAAGAAGAACCCATTGCAGACAACAGCACCGACGCTGGCAGAAAGCAAAACCGCCGTGTGGAGCTCGGAGTTTTCGCAAAGTAAACCTTGAGCTGCGCTACCGGTGAGCGCACCAAGTATCTAGCCATTGAGCCCTTCTGTCGCTGAGCCTTCTGCTCTCGGCTGAAGGGCTCTTTGTTAGTCGCTAGCCGACTCTAGCCCCATCACAACACGCAGTTTCATATAAAACAGGATAAAAATGCAGGTACCGATTGCATGCCCTCTCACTATTGTATACAATATACCCCGTTTGTTAGATTTTACTGCTGTTCTCGGAGCATTGTTAATTGGTAGCTTTGGTATCGAAAGGGGTATTTTCATGAGTGAAAAATTTGATCTTCAGGAAGCTATAAAAGACTCCATGCAGACAGAGAAAGACGCTATGGACTTTTATAAATATGCGGCGGAAAAGATGTTTGACGCAAAGGCCAAGCGTGCTTTCGAAATTCTGGCTTTAGAAGAAAAACAACACGCGCACATGTTCTACGAATTTTACAAGGGTGATGACGTCCCCGACTTTGAAGCCTTCATTGCACGCGAACCTGACACCCAATCACGCTGGTGGAAAGCACTGCAACAGGCCATGCTTGGGGACTTCGATGAGCGTAAAGCCATTGAGCTGGCCATTGAACAAGAAGCACAACTGGAAAAAGAACTGCTGGAGATGGCCGAGAAAATTGATGATCCCGCAGTAAAAAATGTGTATCTCGCCAATGCTCGCTCCACCCATCATCACTACGAACTCTGCATGGAAGAGCGCAGTGCCCTGCTGGGTGAGGCAGGTTAGGTTCTACCTGCGTAGCTTTGCACTATGCTGAACTCTAGCTGTTATATGTGACGATAACAAACAATGCCCGGGATAGTCTTGAAGACTGCTCCGGGCATTGTTTATTCTTACCTGCCTGCTATAGAGGCATTAATCCTTTACTTTGAACACATCATCCCAGCGCAACATCCAGGATCATCATTAGCGTAAAACCAACCATAGTGAACATGGTAACCTGATCGATATGGGCTTGCTTACGCTGGGATTCAGGGATGAGTTCCTCTACAACCACAAAAATCATGGCACCAGCCGCATAACAAAGGGCAAAGGGTAGGATATCGAGCATATGCAGCACAAGCCACGCCCCCAGCACCCCAGCGATGGGTTCTACAATGCCTGAAAGTTGCCCTAAGAAGAACGATTTTTTCACACTCAAACCTTCGCGGCGCAGCGGCATGGAAACAGCGGTCCCCTCCGGTAAATTCTGAATTCCGATGCCGATGGCCAGTGCCACTGCAGCGCCAATACTCGCCGATGGCAAACCCGCCGCCACTGCGCCGAAAGCAACCCCAACAGCTAACCCTTCTGGAATGTTATGCATGGTTATAGCCAGAACCAGCAGGGTGCTACGCTGCCACGAGGTTTTTACCCCTTCTGCTTTATTCATGGCTAGGCTCGGATGCAGGTGCGGCAAGAACTTATCCACAATACGCATGGATATCCCCCCACACATAAACCCTAGGGCAGCAACAAACCAGGGAAGCTGCCCCATTTGCTCCGCCATCTCGATCCCAGGTGCCAACAGCGACCAGAAACTTGCAGCGATCATCACTCCCGCGGCAAAACCCAACATAGAATCGAGCAGCTTGTGATTGATTTCACGTGTGGAAAAAACGAAGGCGGCCCCAACCGCCGTCATGGCCCAAGTAAACATGGTTGCGACGAAGGCCTGCATCACCGGGTTTAGCCCCAGCAAATAATCAAACATACAAACTCCTTAGAACCATCCCAGATGAGATGAAATCATTTTACAGATGGCTGTCAGACCGAACTCGCACATACACAGGGAATTTGGGGATGCCAGACGCATGGAAGCCGTGATATTTGTAGGTCACTATACTACCGATATCCGGAGGATTCTCACGTTCACTGTCGGTAAAACCGCTGCCTATCTTGAATTCAGTGCCATCAGCCGAACGCACCACCAAAGCTCCAAGCCTGCCAGCGTTGCGACCGCGCCCACACACATAGCCGATGGCTGTCGCCTCGGCGTCTTGAAAGCGTTTCACTTTCAGAATTGAGTCGCTGCGCCCCGGAGCGTATACCGCTTCTGGGTCACGCACAATCAACCCTTCCCCGCCGAGGCCCTCCACCATATCCAAGAAGCTAGATAAATGGGCAGGATCTTCCACCACTACCTGCTCGACCAGCCTTGCATAGGTTGCGGGATTAGCACTGAACCACTCTACCACAGCTCCCAAGCGCGTGCGGAAACTGCCTTGTGGAGTGGCAGCGGGGACATCAAATATCATAAACTTCAGCTCTAGCCAGCCGGGATGAGGCTGCTGTTGCAGTACTGTAGCTATCGTCTGGACAAAGGTGTCACGTCCTCCCCACAGCTCTCCCTCTAGAGCAAAGGGAGGCAATTCTGCAACAAATTCGGGAGGAGGATTAAAAGGAAAGCCATTCTTGCTGTACAACTGCTCCCCGTCCCAGTAAGCCCGTACTCCATCGAGTTTCTCACTCATCCACCAGCCACTGACATCAAGCGCACCACGATATTCTCGTGGCAACATGGGAACATGCTCCTGCGCCCAAACAAATTTTTGCACTGCCAGCACTACAGCCAGAGCGAGCCCCAGTACAACCACCTGAGCAACCAGGCTCGATTTCTTCTGCCCGCCAGGATGGATGGTATGCCGCATCTTTACCTTCACGCTCACAATTTACTTTTGCAAAATTTTTCCCAAGTGTCCGTACGCTGAATCATTTCTTTGTCCCTGCTTATATATCTGCATAGATATTACATCTCGGCAGCTGTATCGAATCTGGCAATAACCCGGTGGGCAGAATCTACAAACACTAGGGAAGTCCCTTCCCACCACTTCTGTTCTTTGGTCTCTTTTTCTGAATCGGTCATTTTCTCCAGGCAAACTCCAGCAACCTGTCCCAGCATCGCCAGAAACTCCGCCTCATTTTCCATCACCGCAGGTGGGCAGGCCATCATGGTTGACCCCAGCGCGTCGAACCTCAGGGGTAACGCGGTACTTGCAACCTGCTGCTGCGGGTCAGAGCCTAACTGATACGCACCAAAGAAACGATTGCACCCGCTGAACCCATACACACGCTCAGGGTCAGTTTCAAACACCAACCACGCCGCCGATTCTTGCTCCACGAGGGGTTCCCCCTGCAATTCAACCAGGCACCAGGCGGTACCGGCAAAGACATCCACTGCCGCAGTTAAATCTTCTACACTGATAGTGGCATTTTTGGTCAGCGTATATGCTTCTGTCAATGCCCCTTCAATCCGAACTCCCGTTTGATCCAGGGCAAAAAGCTTGTTCTCTCCCACTTGATACTGGGATCGTCCACCTTTCAGGCCCAAAAGCTCTACACAACAACCGTCCTGGCTCCACTCAAACACCCCACTGCGGACAATTTCCTCTCCGTCAGTTTGACCTCCAAGGTATCTGCTATGTAGTACATAGGTGTGCGCTTGGGTGAGGGTGAGGACAGTCTCGATCCCAGAACAATCTGCGCACGGAAGCGTTCCGGTATAGGTTCCCGCCCAGTCGAGCGCGCTCATGCTGGCATGGCTGTCCACTGTTATCGGGGCTGACGGCTTCTCACCCACAACACTGCAGGCGCAACAGCATAACAGCGCAGACAATACCATCCATATTTTTCCGCTTTTGCTGAACCATCGCTTCATACTAACCTCTCTTTCGCATTTCCCTTGGGGGTCATACTTCTCTTAAGAACAGACAGATACCTAAGAAGCCCAAAAAGGCCCTCACGGCCCAAAAGGCTCTTATGCTAATACCTGTTCGCGTTAAAAACTTGCCACTAGAGCCGCCGCCAGAATGGTATCGGTATTGTCACTGTTTTTAGCCGGCTCATTGTCATACTTAACAATGTAACTGGTTTTAAACGAAAAGATACTATTGATCGAAGTGATGAGAGCGGTCTCGGAGTTGAGCATATAATTTCGCATTCTTTCAAAATCGAATAGACCTTCTAGACTCTGGCTGAACTTTGTATCCTTGGTTATCTGATATATATACTCCGTGTACAGGCGACCCCCTAAATATTCATCGTCGGAGTCATCAATGAGTTTTTCCAGCGTATAGGTGAGACCAGCTTCCGCAAGGAGGAAATGGACCGGACCGGTGAGGAACTTGTAACCACTACCAACGCCGTAGGTATAGCGGTAATCGATATCAGCGAAGCGATCTGTTAGCCAATTGGCTGCGACATAATTATAAAAACGCTCGGTCGGAGCGTAGTCCCCGCGCAATTCCATAGAATACGCTTCGGCATCGCGCTTTCCATCGCTTTTGCCATTTAAGGCCTGAAACTTCCATCGACCCGAAACCTTGTCAGTGAATTTGTAGATCATTTTATTTTTGGCCGACAAGGTGGTGACTTCACTGTTACCACTGGTATTTACATATGAAAATTCCGCCTCAGTGTTAAACCTTCTCTCTTCTTGCTCAGCTGCACAGGCCAAGCCAGCCACACAAAACGTCACCATCACTACTGCTAAAACACAGACTGCTCTCACCCTTGAACCTCCTAGAAAGAATTTAAATATTTAACTCCTGATTGTTCTTACAAGCAAAGCAACCCAACCTCTGTGCTCTGCAGCAGGTATACCCTATGGGGTATCCTGAGTACCCCGAACGTCCTGCAACTGCTGTAGCAATGCGTGGGCCTGATTGGCGTAGTCTGAATATTGTGCCACCGAATTCAAGGCAATAACAGCATCTGTCCACGCCTCCGCGTTCCAGGCCGCATACGCCGCTAGCATCCATGCGCGTCCAGCTGCAGACGGGTTTTGTTCCTGTTCGGCAAGGCTGGCATAGGCAGCGCCAGCTTTGGCATATTGCTTAAGCATAAACAGAATCTGCGCACGCAGGCGTAACTGCGCAATATTGACCTCCTGCGCGTCAATTTGCTCCAACCATTGCAGCGCCTGCTGCGGTTCATGCCGCTGAACGTATGCTTGTGCCAAAGCCAGCAACACCTCAGCTGCTTCACCCTGCATCAGCTGCAGTTGCATATAATACTCAATGGCCTGAGCAGGTATCCCCAGATGCATACATAAAGCGGCACACAGGCGCTGTTCCCGCTCATCCCCAGGCGCAAGATATCCCGCTACCTGTAGCGCCACCAGCGCAGAACGATACTGCTGCTCTTCAAGATACAGATGGGCGGCAACCCTCCACCAGCGAGAATCCAAACCCTCAACCTCCAGCAGCTGGGTTACAAACTCCAGTGCCTGCGAGCGCATATTCAACTGCAGGTACAAGTGCACCAGATATTCGCGCCAACTACGGCGTGCGGGCTCTTCACTCTGGTGTGCAAGAATCTGTACTTGGGCAAGTGCCAGACGGTTACTTTCTTCTCTTTTACGATTCAGGTTGTCATCTCGAAGATAGATGTGCACTAGCAATTCACGCCACTGAAGTGCAAGTTCCGCTGGGAAATCCTGTAACAGGTGCAACAGCAGGGTTTCTGCGTTCTCCAATTCTCCAGCCTGAAACCAGGCCAGAGCGGCATTGTAGCGCCAACGGGGTTCAAGTGGAGCAGACAGGGCGTAGCTGCGCTCAAAAGCATGTGCGGCGTCTGTGTATTCCTCCAACTGAAAGTTGCACTGGGCGAGATTGATCCAACCGGAGAGCAATTCGGGGTCGGCTGCGACACTGCGCGAAAACCAGGTCTGTGCCTCATCGTACTGCCCTTGAGTCTGTGCGATGATTCCACGGTAAAAATCCACCAGAGGGTGATGCTTCTGACGGTGTAACAAGGGGGTCAGACTTGCAACCGCCTGTACATACTCTTGACGTTCCAGATATTGTTGCGCCTGGGCAATGCCGCGCTGTTCACTGGGACGCAGCTGCTGCGCACACTCAGCAGCAGCCGCAAACCACAACATGGCTACAACAAAGAGCAGAATGTGGCGCACAAAGCGCGTGGGCTTTAACGTGACGAGCAACATGGCGAATTTTCCGTCAATCCTCAAGTTTAAAGCGGATGGTGGTAACAACGCGCGTTTTAACCCGCTCCCCCATTACCATGGCCGGTGAAAAGCGCCACGCACGGATACTGCGGGTCACGCTCTCTTCAAACACCCCTGCTGGCTCCGCCTCCAGCACTTCCACCATCTCAACGTTACCCTCCAACCCCACCAACAGAGCGACATTCACCCAACCTTCTATCCCTGTGCGTTTTGCCCTCAGCGGGTAGAGAAATGGAGTCTGAGTCAAAGGCTGTACCGGTGAGTCCAGCGCAGCAGCCGCATAAACCTGGGGGGGAAAAGCCATTGTGGTTTCAACGTCTGCAACGCTCATTTTAGGGGTAGGCAAACTAGGAAGGTGAGAGAATTCCCGCAGGATAATATGCATATCCGGTACTGGATTCAGTGCCGGAACCGTTGCCGGATTCAGCATCGCCACCTGCTCTGGACTGATCGCTGGCCTGACGCTGTCATACTGCGTCGCGCTGGATGTATCCGTTTGCACAGCGAGTTGAGGCTGACGTTGAGGTTCTGGTAGTGCTGGAGCAGCGCTTACCCGGACCGGAGCCGCCTCAAGCTCACCACCAGACTGCGGATCACGCACAAGCAACGCCAGAAGCATAAACAACAGCACATTAAAAACCAGAGCCCCGACAATGGCCCATAGCAGGGCTCCCTGCTTGAGCCATTGCTGAGCGTTCATCGCAGGACGTAGGTCGATCACTGAGAACCTTCTGCGGCTGCAAGCGCAACATTATCTGCCCCCGCAAGCTTGCAAGCATCCAACACCGCTACCGCCGTGCCGGTACTGCTGCCTCTGTCCGCCACGATAACCACCGTTCCATCAGGATTTTCCGCCATGGCCCGCTCGACATGTACCCGCACCGCGCCAGATTCTACTGTGCGGTTTTCAATCACAATCCGGTTCTCGCGGGTAATGGCGATCAGCAGAGTGGCGCTATCCTGAGTCAATGCACTTTGCGCTGAAGGACGTTCAACTTCAACTCCGGTCTCACGTACAAAACTGGTGGTTACCAGAAAGAAGATGAGGAGAATAAACACCATATCGATCAGGGGAGCTATATTCAGTTCCAGCCCCTGGCGCCGAGCACGCCGGGCTGCTGTTATGTTGATCATAGGTTTACTCCTGAATGAGGGACAGCAACAGACGTATCCAACTGACGTTTAAGTTGCTGAGTCAGGGTGTTAAGCCTGCGTTCCAGCGCATCCGCGCGGCGCTGGATGAAATTGCGCATAAATAGTCCTGGAATAGCGATAATTAGGCCAGTCTGCGTAGTGATCAGGGCTTCAGATATCCCACCAGCCAGTGCACGCGCGTTACCTGTGCCAAATACGGCTATGCAGTCGAAGGTGCCTATCATTCCCAGCACGGTGCCTAACAATCCCAGCAGCGGTGCCACCGTCGCCAAAACCCCGATCAGCTCCAGTCCCTGCCTTAAGGTTGTGCGTACCTGCGTGGCAGTTTCCTCAAGCAGATATCGATCCAAATGCGGATTGCCACTGCGGACATGCAGAAATCCGCGCAGTAAAAGCGCAGTAAGCCCCTGATATGCTGCGGGTATTTCATTAATCCCCTTTTGCACATACCGGCAGGCTTCTGTGGGGGTAATATTGTTGCGATACAGCTGTTTCAGGACCAAAAGCCGATAAATTATGCTCCCCCAGAGCAACATGGATACCAGTACCAGAGGCAACATCACCACACCTCCGGTCTGAATATACTCAAGTGCCGGTCGCAAACAATTCACCCCAATAATCACTCCACTGCTTTACGCAACTGCGTAGCTACACTTGATTCTGGCTGCAATGCCTTGATTACCCGATTAACAAAACTGATGGCTTTTTCTTCCAGTTCAGCAATATGGCTCTCCACCCGGCGGCTGATCAAGCTATGGGCCAGCATCAGCGGTATCGCCACCCCAAGTCCGAACATGGTGGTCACCAGCGCTTCTGAGATCCCGGAAGAGAGCATGCGCGGGTCGCCTGTACCGTGAAAGGTGATGAGCTCGAAGGTATGAATCATGCCGGTAACGGTGCCGAGCAATCCCAGCAAAGGCGCGATAGCCGCTAACACCGCTAAGGTTGAAAGGAAACGCTCCTGCGCGGGGATTTCTGCCAGAATCTCCTCCTGCAGCACATTTTCAAGTTCCTCGCGTGGGCGGGTGACAAAAGGAATTCCTGCCGCAAGCACACGGGCTAAGGGGACATCCCAGCGCTGACACAGCTGTTCACATTCTTCCCACTGGTGCGCGTCTATACATGGCTGTATTTGGGCCAGAATAGCGTCACTATCATAGCGCTGGCGGGATAAAAACCAGATGCGTTCCCCCACCAGAACCAGTGCCACCACGGCTATCCCCAGAATAGGCCAAACAATAACCCCACCATATCTGACCTGTGCCCTCAAGTTGCGCTGGTAGGTCATCTGACGCAAAGATGCGCCATGCCCGATATCAATTGGGGCGGCGTTGGAGTTACCGGAAAAATAGTTTTTTATCTGCTTTTTAAGGATATAGCTAGGCAACTGCGACAATGCCATCAGTTGGCGACTAGGAGGTGAATACAGGGCAAACCCAACCTCAGCATCGGTTTTATACAGCGCGGTAAACGTCCCAAGCAGCACAACCTGTGCCTCCACCTGTTTACCGCTACGATCAACAATAGTAACGGATTGGCGCTGAACCTGCGCCGCAGCCTGAATCTGCTCCAGCATCAGAGTGCGCAGGGTACGCACCTGCGCGATTGAAGCTGAGGTGTCCGCTGCAAGAAGGTGCTGCAGCACGGAAGACTGCGACGCACTCAAAGCTGTGACCGGACTGTTCTTCACCATCCCGGCAACATCTGCGGTACTGGTGCGGATAGAACCCAGCAATTCCACATGGCGCTGGTTTTCCTCTGCCTCAAGCTCTTTTTGTTTCTTCAATGCGGCGCGGCGCAGCTCCACCTGCCCCTCTAACTGTGCACTGATACGCTCCACCTCCGTCACCGTGGAGCGCAACGAGGTAAGCCGGGCCATAACCCCCTGCTTGTCCTGCTCCAACTCACGCCGCAGGGCTTCAACCTGCTGTTTAACCTGGCTGGCGTGGGCTACAGCTGCGCCCACAACCTCATCCTGTGTCTGAAGTCGCGCACGCGCGTCCTGCGCGTGTGCAGGCGTGCCTCCGAGCCCCAATCCACAGGAGATCAGCACAGCCACCAAAACTTTGCGCCAGCGGTACTCTCTTATCAACATTGTTTCTCCCGCTATATTCATGGCTCTACCAACCGCCCAAAGGGGAGCGTGAGTAAATCCACGGGGCGCTGTTTATTCCCCATAGCAACCGCGCGACGCAGCTCTTCGCACCAGCGTGTATCCAACCATACCCAGCGTTGCGTATTCACATCGTAAATTGCACTACGTTGTTGGTCCAAACTCAGGGCGAACAGAGCCAGAGCACCGATGCGCACCTGAGTCATAACCACCAGTTCTCCTTCAACCTCTTGTTCAGTGCGCTCCACTTCAACGCTGTGACCGTAATCGTATTCCGCCTTCAGAGCCTGTAGCAGATGGCGAAATTGTTGCGCCACAGAAACCTCCCCGGTTAGCAGATCTTGCTGCAGTTGCTGCAGACGAGCATGACGTTCCACCAGATTGAAGGGTAGGCTCTGCTGCACCACCGCATCCAGCAACTGCACACTTTCGTGCAGGAAGGGTTCCATCTCCTGTTCGAGTTCCCGCGCTTGCAACACCGCCTGCTTGGACTTCTGAATTGCTTGTGCCAGCGTCGCCAGCTGCTGCTCCAGCCTGACATTATGTTCTTCGGCAGCGGCCTGACGCCGGAGCAATTCTTCATACTGACGCAGAAATTCAGCCTTTTCCCGTTCCCAGGTGTCCAACTCCTGTTGCGAACGCTGCTGCATTTCTATGCTATCATCAAGAGGCTTTTGCACCTGGTGCGTAAATGTTTGGGCTTGAACCCGTAATGTGCACAGCAACATAACGAGCATAAGTACATATGTTTTCACCTGCTTCTCCTGTAGCATATAGTGTTGTGTCGGAGCTGAACCACGTGAGCCCCAGAACAACGAAGCCTAAAATTTATCAGACCACACAAGGAGTTTCAAATGGATTTAAAACAGTTGGAGCAATACTTCGAGAACGCTGAAGGTACGGGCATCCTGTCCACTTGTGCCGCTGATGGCAAGGTTAATTCGGCGCTGTATGCCCGACCCCGGTTTTTTGCGCAGGAACGTATCGGGTTTATCATGCTTGGGCGCTTAAGCTATGCAAATCTGCAGAGCAACCCGCATGCAGCATATCTGTTTCTAGAGCGGAAAGAGGGCTACGAAGGGGTGCGTCTCCACCTGCGCATGGTCGGAGAAGAAACCGATCAAACCCGTATCGAGCAGCTCATGTCCGAGCTCCGCCCCAGACACTCCGATCAGAAGGAACGCCACTTGGTGTATTTCAGCGTCGATAAAGTATTGCCGCTGGTAGGCAGTGGTGAGTCCGCCACATGTTTGAGCTAAACATCCCCGGAGTCGGACAACTGCACTGCGAACACTTATTACTTGACTGCAACGGGACTCTGACCTGCGATGGCATGCTCTTGGAGGGTGTCGCCCCCCGGTTGGAAAAACTGGCGCAACACATGCACATCGAGGTGGTCACCGCCGACACTTACGGCAACGCCACCGCCACACTTAGAACCCTGGGCTGCGGCATCCAAATTATCCCCGCAGCAAACCAGGCCGAGGCCAAACGCGACCATCTCGCTGCCCTTGGTGCAGCCAGTTGCATTGCTATCGGCAACGGCTACAATGATGCGTTGATGCTAAAAGATGCAGCTATTGGGATCGGGGTAATGCAACATGAAGGAGCGGCAGGGATCACTCTGCAGTACGCCGACATAATCTGCCGGGATATCCTTGATGCCCTGGATCTACTCCTACAACCCAAAAGGCTGGCAGCCACTCTGCGGCGTTGAAGCAACTAATGACACATGACACCACAAAATACATGACTAAATCAATAAACTATTGACAGCTGCCCCGCAGAACCTGTATTCAGAACTCTGCGTGTAGCACACCACCTAATTCAATCTGGAGCTGAAGAATATTTCCAGCCTCACAATCTTAGTAATAGAAAGGGTGAACCCGTATGAAGGCATTAAGCATTCTTGTGAGTTTCGCGCTCCTTGTTACTCTCAGCGCATGTGACAACAACAAACAGAGCAACGTACAGACTCAAAGTACTGGCGCCGCACTGCCGGAAAATCATCCCGACATATCCCAACAAGCCAGCACTCAAGCACAAGCTAATATTTCTGGCAGCGTGACGGAGACCATGAACACCGCCGGTTACACTTATATCAAGGTTGATACCGGAACCGAAGAAATATGGGTCGCTGCACCGGAATTTGAGGTAAAAGTGGGAGACCCGGTCATTATAGGCCAGTCCATGCCCATGCCCAATTATCACAGCAATACGCTGAACCGGGATTTTGACTTGGTATATTTTGCCGGCAATGTCGCTGTCGCCGCTGAAGGTATGGCTCTGAGTGAAAACGCAGCCATGCATGACCACGCAAATGAGGCCATGGACGCCGAAAACCACGCCAGACCCGCCCCAGTTGAAGCTGATGTAGACTTTTCCACCCTAAAGCCGCTGGAGGGAGGTAAAACCCTTACCGAGGTTTTTGCGCAGCGCACAACCCTCGTCGGGCAAGAAATCAGCATCCGCGCTAAAGTGGTTAAATTCAGCCCGAATATCATGAAAACCAACTGGATCCACCTGCAGGACGGCAGTGAAGGCAACCACGATCTTACCATCACTTCGGCAACACCCGTCGGGGTTGGCGACACCGTTGTGGTAAAGGGAACCTTGGAACAAAACCAAGATTTCGGCTACGGATATAAATATGACCTTATCATCCAGAATGCTGACGTAACCGTCGAGAAGTAACGCGACAATCTAACGTCCATGCAAGCACTAAAGAAAAAGAGGGTGACCCAACGGTCCCCCTCTTTTTTTATCTAAATTGCATATAACGAGGTAGCTACTGAAATTTTTTCTCCGGGATGGTTATGCACAAACATTCGGCTTCAGCAAATACCGTGTCGTCAGAACGCAGCCGTCCCTTGACCAGCACCTTACGCCCATCTACAGAAGCTATGCTGCTCTCTAACGTGGCCACCTGCCGGATAGGGAGCAAATTGCGAAAACTCACATTCAGATTCCCCACCACCACAGAATACCCGGCAGCCCAAGCGGCAAGCCCCAACGCTTCATCAAACACCGCAGCCATGGCTCCACCGTGCACATGTTCTGGAGGTCCCTGGGTTTCAGGGCCAAACCATATCCGCGCCCGCAGTTGCTGCTGTGGATCCTTGTAGTAACGTACCCGAAATCGATCTCCGTCCGGTTCACCTGAAACAAAACGCAGCGATTCACCTACCAGCGCTGCGGCATCAAATTCCTGCCAATCTTTTTCGCCCTTCAAATCAACCGCTCCCTGCGCTTGAATGGGCTGGATTACCGACATACTTCTCTCCTCTTTTATTAACAATATGCTCCTGCCAGATGGTGGCGAAACAACCGAGCAGGGTTCGCCCGACTCAACTCAGCAAGGCAACAAAAAACGGCATGATTGCCGCAGTTACAACTCCATTCAGGCCGATGGCGAGCCCAGCCATAGCGCCACCAAAGCGATCTATTTCCAGCATTCTACCGGTGCCGAGCCCGTGCGCCGCAGTTCCCATAGCCAGACCAACCGCAAAGGGGTCACGAATGCGCAGCACTCGGCAAAAAGCGGGGCCGACCATGCCGCCAAAGCACCCGGTGATCACCACAATTGCTGCGGTCAAGGGGACAATCCCCCCTATCTTCTCTGAAATACCAATGGCTATCGGTGTCGTCACCGACTTCGGTGCCATGGAGAGAATTAGAGCTTTGCTGCTACCAAACAACATCAATATCGCTGTAGCAGAAAGGATAGAGGTAAGCGCTCCTATGGTCACCCCAAACAGGGTTGGTATCAGGCGCGAGATGATATCAGCGCGGCGCTGATACAGCGGTAGCCCCAGGGCAACAACCGCAGGTCCGAGCAAGAATAGCAGGATATCCCCCCCAACGGCATAATTAGCGTAGGGGATGTGCAGAGATTTCAGGAGGAAAATAATGAAGCCCGCAGTTAAAATGACCGGATTTAACAGCGCAAGCGGCCAGCGCCGATATATACAGGAGGCAACTTCATACACCACCAGAGTGAGGGTTATGCCAAACAAGGGGGTCTGAATCAAAGCAGATAACATTATTTATCCCCCTTTGCTCCCTGCCTGCGGGCGAGTAATTGTGCGCTCCAACCGGTAGCTGCGAGGACCGCCAAGGTACTGAAGCTAGCTGCCAAAGTAAGGGGAAGCCAATGCTGTGCGATCAAGCCGGCGTACACCATTACCCCAACTCCAGCGGGGACAAACAGGAGTGACAGATTACGTAGCAGCAACTCCGCCGCCTCTTTCACCCAATCCACCCGGAGTATTCCGCCGCGTAGACCGGCCAGAAGCAGCAACATCCCCACCACACTACCGGGCAGGGGTAATTTGAGCACATACGTAATCAGCTCCCCGACTAATTGTAACCCTAACAGTATCGCCATCC
>Ga0265295_1000242_pt1 | contig 111884 bp, 95 predicted proteins | sample Munlansysbiofilm_FD_192503 | JGI IMG/M metagenome (GOLD analysis project Ga0265295, IMG submission 192503) | Leachate microbial communities from a municipal landfill in Southern Ontario, Canada - Methane capture system biofilm | ecosystem: Engineered > Solid waste > Landfill > Unclassified ...
CAAATAACAGCTAGCCAGGGGAGCAAGACGGTTGCCCTAGCAAGCTAAAAACGTCAATGACCGGAGAGAATTTACAGCACATTTCGGACTTGACCGAGGTGAAGGCTGGAGTGTAAGCTTTATCGACATGATTCCCGCCGAGTTTGACCCCTGCTTGGTAGAGACGGGGCAAAGAGACGAGTCGGGTTTGTTTACATTTTTATCCCTTCTGCCGGTTGCAAAAGTTCAGATGTGTGGCATTAATTATAGCACAGCAGAGTAAAAAACTCTGTGTTAGTATAAATGGGAAGACAAGGTGCGCTGAAGGCAAGAACCGCAGGCAGGTGTGGGGAGTTGACTTGGGGTGTTTACAAATATAACCGAATGGAATAACTGGTGAGCCTTTCTCCAGATTTAGCACGTTTTATGTTGAAGAATTTCCGTTTTTGCAGAGCGGACCCAGACAGCCTTGTGATGGAGAAGATTTATCACCTCAGATATCAGATCTACTGTATTGAACGTGGATTTGAGTGTTCAACGGATTACCCGCAGAAGCTGGAAACCGATCAATACGATAAATTTTCCGCCCATTTTTATGTTATCGCAGTTAAGAGCAAAACTATTATCGGGACGATACGCATCATCCTTAATTCTCCGCTGGGGTTCCCGGTGGAACATTTTTTTGATCTGGACAAAAACTTAAAATATAACGGAGACCTGAACAGAATCGGGGAGATTTCGCGCTTGGCTGTCAGCCGGGATTTGCGCCGCGCTGAAATAACCCGCCTCCTTGGCACTTTACCTGAGATGGACTCCAAGAGCTTCAAAGAGGTGCAGGAGATCAGGCGAGAGATGGAAGAGTATATTGTTGCAGGTTTGTACCGATGTATATATCGTCAGAGTTTAGAGTTGGGCCTGACTCACTGGTACGCAGTTATGGTTGAAAGTCTGTGTAACCTGTTGCGCCGCTGGGGCTTGTCCTGGGTCCAGGTAGGAAGAGAAGTTGACTACCATGGTTTGCGTAGCCCCTATCTTGCCGAAATCGCACAAGTAGAGAAAAGCATTATCTCTGAAAACCCCCAACTACTCCAACGCTCATTTGATTTGTATTGAGTTCACTTTTTGACTCAATTTGTGGCTTTGCCTCAGCTCTTAAGATATGATGCTGGGGTTCACATTATAACCTGACTATTCATTTTAACCGTTTATTTAACCACTTATCTAGGAATTGCAAATGAGATTTTTAAAACATGCTGTCTGGTTCCTGGTCGCGGTTATGTTTCTGACGGCATGTCAGACGCAAACCACAGAAGATCTACTGCAGCAGGGCAAAAACGCCATGCAGCAGAATAACCCCCTTGGTGCCGCCGTATATTTTAAAAATATTCTGGAGCAGGATCCCAACAATGTGGAAGCACGGCATCAATTGGGGATGGCTTATATTGAAGCGCAAAAGTATGAGCAGGCGAAAAAAGAGTTAAGTAAGGTACATCTGCAAAACCCCTCCAGCGGAGAAGTGATGCTGGAATTGGTTTATGTAAACTTGATGCTGGGTCAGGTAGACGCGGCGGAGGAAGTGCTGGAGCAGTTTCTGGGGGGGCATGCCAAAAATTCACGCTCCCAGGAATATCTGGGTATAATCCGGCTGAATCAGGGCAATATGCAACAGGCCGTTCCTCTGTTTGATGAAGCTGTTGAACTTGATCCCGATAATATTGGCGCAACATTGATGAAGATTCGTCTGGGATTGCAGCAAAACCGCAAAGATGAAGCTGAGGCCTTAATGCAGGCATCAATGGAGCGGTTTCCGCAGGAAAAGCAGCTATACCAGCTCTATGCCGCGCTGAAAGCCGGAGATGGGGAACTGGAAACTGCATACACCACCTACCAGAAGATAATTGCCATCGATCCAACAGATGTGCAGGCACGTTACTGGGCCGGAGTCCTGGCCCTGGAGCTGAATAAACTGGATGAAGCGCAGATAATTGCTGACTATCTGCTGCGACATTATCCCGATCAACCTGTGGGGACGCGTCTGCAGGGGATGATTCTCTACGCACAGAAAGATTATGCCGGCGCGGCTTTAGCGCTGCGTGAGTCACTGGTAAAGATGAAGGACTTACCTGGGTATTATTTACTTGGTATGACTGAGTTTCGCCTTAAGAGCTATGAAATGGCGTTGAATCAATTTCAGCAGGTGCTCGATTTACAGCCTGAGCATGCCCAATCGCGCATAATGCTGGGCAGCATATTGCTCCAGCAGGGACGTATCGATGATGCCATCTACCAGCTGAGTCAGGTGCTCCTGAAGCATGATAATCTCGCCGTCGCGCACAACGTAATAGGCACTGCCTATCTGCAAAAGGGAGATTTTGATCTGGCCTCCAGCCATTTTGATCGAGCTATTGCCCTGGATCCATCTTTAGCCGATGTGCATGTGAAAAAAGGGCTGTTGAATCTTTCACGCCAAAACCCGGCAGCGGCCGAGTTGGAGCTGTTGCAGGCGCTCGAAGTAGCACCTGAGTCGCTGGATACCCGTTTCCTGTTAGCCTCTTTGTACCTGAAACAGCATAATTATCAGGGAGTAATAGACCTGCTCTCCCAGGGGCTACGGGGCACGGAGGAGGATGCTCTGCTCCATAACTATATGGCGGTAGCCTATTTAGCCCAAAATAAGATGGAGCAGGGAGTTGCTGGCTTCAACGAAGCAAAGAAGATTAAAAAAGACTATCTATCCCCATATTTGAATCTGGCAAATTACTATCTCGGGCAGCAGGAATACGATCTGGCCCTGGATGAATACCATGCCATTCTTGAATTCGCCCCGGAGAATCTAAAGACTCTTATCGCTATCGCTGCCCTGGAGGAAATTCGGGGGAATAATGCGGAGGCAGAAAAAAGATACCAGGACGCGCGCAGGACAGAGAACCCCGATGGATACCTGGCCCTGGCGGGGTATTTCATGCGTGCCGCTTTGCCCCAAAAGGCAGCCGAAGTAATACAAGAGGCATATCTGGCCCACCCCGATAACGCAACCATCCTGAAGTTGTATGGGCGCCTTATGCTGGAGCGCAAAGATTATCCTGCCGCAGTTAAAGCCTTTACCGCGCTTGAAAAAATCAATCCGGAAGAGGGCGCTCCAGCGCTGATGGAGTCCTTGCTTGCCAATGGTGAAAAAGGGAAGGCTCTGGATCTGGCCCGCACTAAAATTGCCATGCAACCTGACAGCGCCCTGGGATATCTTTTGCTGGCGGCGCTGCAGCAACTGCAGGGAGAGGTGGGATTAGCGGAGGAGACCCTGCTGCAGGGGATAAAACGGGCAGATGAGCCGCGTTTTCTGGTTATGCAGCTGGGAGCCTTGTATGTAAACAGCGGGCGCATTCCCGAGGCCGAGAAAAGGCTCTCCGAGTTGAGTCGCACCAACCCCGACTTTGCCCCGGCCAAGTTCGCCCTGGGGATGTTGTATGATCAACGCGGGAATAAGAAGAAAGCGGAGCAGCTGTACCGCGAGGTGTTGGATTTAGCCGAAAATCATACCGGGGCCATGAACAACCTGGCCTATATTTATGCCGAAAACAATGGCGCCCTTCAAGATGCGCTGGTACTGTCCATGCGCGCATTTCGCAATGAACCATCCAATCCGGCCGTTCTGGATACCCTCGGGCTGGTTCTGCTGAAGAACGCGCGCTTCACCGAGGCGACCTCCATTCTGCAGAAAGCAACCGCCCTTATGCCAGAGGTGGCGATTATTCAGGTGCATCTGGCGCAGGCCCTTATCGGGGAGCAAAAGTTGGATGAGGCCAAACGCGTTCTGCAACATGTAATCAAGATGGGTTCAAATTCGGGCTCAACTCCAGAAGTGGACCAGGCTCGACGCTTACTTGAGCAGATCAACAATTAGAATTACATATGTTGGGGACATCGTATGAAGCATAATTTTCCTACAATTTTAGTTGTCATAGATATTGTGATAGCGGTTTTATCTCTTATCCTGGGGCAGACCTTTTATTTTGGATATATAGCCCCTGTTGATTCCCTCACCGGCCATGGTGCAGTGGCGGTAGTCCTGTTTGTCTCGCTGGTAGTCTTTTCGAGCTACTTCTGCGAGATATACCGGTGGGAAAATGCATTTGGGCGTCTTGATCTGGTCGCCCGCAATGGCGTTGCGATTCTGCTGGCATTTTTCATGTTCTCTTCCCTTTCGTTTCTGGTCCCCTCCGCCATGCCCGGTCGTGGTGTCCTGATTTTTTCTCTGATCATATTCTTTTTTCTCCGCTTTTTTATTCACCAATTCTTAATGTCTATCATTGAGACATCATTAATGTCGGTGCGGATTCTCGTAGTGGGCTGTGGTCCTCTGGCGCAGAAGGTGCAGGATTTGCTGCAGGAAAACCATGGGCGGCAGAAGTTTGTGGGATTCATACGGCCCGAAACAGATGTTTGTTGCGTGGATGAAAGTAAAATTCTCGGCACGGTTGATGAGATAGAGAGGCTTGCGGATACGACATGCGCAGATCGGCTGGTTGTCGCGGTTTCAGAACGACGCGGCACCCTGCCAGTGCGCGAGCTGCTTCATTGCAAGCTTGCCGGCATGGAAATTATGGACGTGCAGACCTTTTATGAAGAGATGACGCGCAAACTTATGCTTGAAAATTTTCAACCCAGCTCCTTTATTTACTCGGATGGTTTCCGGATCACCATTTTAATGCGGTTTATTAAACGGGTTTTGGATATTCTCCTGTCAATGCTGGGGTTGATTCTGACGGTTCCATTTTGGCCCTTGGTGGCTTTTCTGGTGCGGCATGACTCTGCGGGGCCGATATTTTACCGCCAGAGCCGAGTTGGAGAGGGGGGGGAACCTTTTTCTTTGTACAAGTTTCGCACTATGCGCGCAGATGCAGAAAAGGGAACAGGGGCCGTCTGGGCTACGGAAAACGATCCCAGAATAACCAAGATGGGGGCTTTTTTAAGAAAAAGTCGCATCGACGAATTACCCCAGCTTTATAATGTGTTTATGGGGGATATGAGCTTTGTTGGTCCACGCCCGGAACGCCCTGAGTTCGTTGAGTGTTTATCCGATAAAATCCCCTACTATTTCGCGCGCCACTCGATAAAACCCGGAATAACGGGATGGGCGCAGGTCTTATATCCCTATGGAGCATCTGAGGAAGACGCCAAAGAAAAACTACGCTACGATCTTTATTATCTAAAGAATTACTCGTTAATAATGGATTTACTCATAGTTCTGGAAACAATCAAGGTTGTGCTTCTAGGACGTGGAGGCAGATGAAAATGAAAAGGATTTTACTCGGAGTTGTTTGCATTGTCGCCCTGTTCGCCTCAGTAGCACAGGCGGGTGACTATGTGATTGGTGCGGGAGATGGTTTGAGTATTTCGGTCTGGGGTGTCCCGGAACTGAGTGTAGCTACAACAGTCAGGCCCGACGGTAAAATTACCCTGCCGGCAGTGGGGGATGTTACCGCCTCCGGGATGACCCCTACCCAGTTGGGGCAGAATTTAACTCAAGTACTGGATGATTATGTAAAAAGTCCAATTGTAACGGTAACCGTAGAAAAGGTAACCAACAACCGCGTTTACATTTCGGGCGGGGGGATCCCAGCCCAGATCCGCAATATGAGCGGCAGCACTTCACTGTTCAAGTTGTTATGTGGCCTTGAAGGGATAGAAAACTCTGATTTGCAACTCGGCTTTGTGATGCGTGGAGATGAACGCCTCGAAGTTGATATGTACGACTTGTTTAACCGCGGAAATCTCAGCGCCGATATCGACCTGCGCCCCGAGGATATCCTTTTTCTTCCCACCAATGAGTTGAACAAGGTCTATGTCGTAGGGGCGGTGGTCAATCCGCAGGCTATGGTATATCGGGACGGTCTGAGCATTTTAGATGTAATTCTGGAATCAGGTGGATTTACCAAGTTTGCAAAGACAAGTGCCGTCATGATTTTGCGGAAACAGGGGGATGAGCGCACGCGTATAAGGTTGAACATGGATAGCCTTATGAAAGATGGAGTGCTCAGTGAGAATATCCCCATGGAACGCGGAGACTATGTGCTGGTGCGTGAAGGTATGTTTTAGGACCATGGGCAGCCCCATGGACGCATGCGAGAATTGGATGAGGGTTTATGAATTCATACTATGAGCAGATAAAAAATTACCTGCAGATACTCTACAACAGGCGCTATCTGTTTTTGCTTGTGGCCGTTACCTTAAGCCTTGCAATTATGATTGGCAGCTTTTTTACTCCGAAACAATATGAAGCCAAAAGTACTGTTTTTATTGAAAAAAACGTGGTTAACAGCCTCTTGCAGGGCCTTACCGTTACCCCCTCCATGACCGATCGCATCCGGGTGCTGCGCTATCATATGTTGAGTCGGGATATTATCTCCAGGGTTCTTAAAAAGATGGACATGGATGTCAAACTGAAGACCCCGGCTGCGTTTGAAGGACTCATCCGCCAATGCCAGGAGACCACCAATATCAGCATGAGGGGCGACGACCTGTTTTTTGTCTCCCTGGTTAGTTCAGATCAGGTGTTTGCCAGGGATTACATCAACACCCTTGTACATACCTATGTCGCAGAGAATATTTCCTCAAAGCGGGAGGAGTCGTTTGGCGCCGATCGGTTTCTTTCAGAGCAGGTTAAGTTTTATAAGCAAAAACTCGATAAAGTTGAGGATGAACTCTATAAATATCGCAAGCAAACCGGGATTTTTTCCACCGTAACCGAAGCGTCGATTATAGAAAATATTGATAAGCTGGAGGAGGAGATCCGCTCTTTGCAGGGGAAGAAGAATGAACTCGTGGCTACCGCGCGGACCATTAATGAGCAGTTATCCTCCATGCAGGATGCCGCCTCTTCCTGGGGGGCAGGTATGGGCGGGTTTGATATGTTCGGTGGTTCCGGGGATGAGATGCGCCTGGAATCTATGCAGGCTCAGCTCGATGCGCTGTTGATGCAGTACAACGATTCCTACCCGGCTGTAGTCAGATTGCGGCATCAGATTCAAGCGTTGGAACAGAGCCTCGCGCTTAATTCAGCGTCTGTGGTTGAGCCTGTACCCGAAGTGTTCAATCCCGTCGAAGATCCAATTTTTGTTGACCTTAAAATGCGCATGAATGCAGCACAATCTGACCTGAACGCCTTGAAAGCCCGCGAACAAGAGCTAAACACCCAAATTCGCACCAACAAAGAGATGTTAGAGAAATTTCCGCAGGATAAAAAAGCTCTCGCTGAAATGGAGCGGGAGCGGAGCATGGTTAAAAATGTATATGTGACCCTGCTTGAGCGTGTCGGTATGGCGGAGGTTTCGAAGCAGATGGAAATATCCGATAAGGCGACAACGTTCAGAATTGTCGACCCTGCAATTTTACCCACAGTTCCGGTGGGGACTAAGCGCCTGTATAGAATGTTTTTCGGCCTTTTTGTTGGAATTGGGGTTGCAATTGGTGCCGTTGTAGTGCGGGAGCAGCTTGATGATAGCGTGCGTAATGCGGATGTTCTGCGGAACAAAGGGATAACCGTTCTGGTCGAGATTCCCCTTATGTTCAGTGAAGAAGACACGGCAAAACGGAAAAAATGGGACAGACTGGTTTACGCATATTCGGGTCTGTGCCTGGGTTTGATATCCCTGCTGCTGCTACACGATATTCTCCGGTTGTCGGTTTTGGACCGCCTGGTAGGTTAATTGCCTATATGACTGTTGCTGCTGAACGTGGCTATGCCTGCAATGGCCTGTACCCCGTTGGCAGGTATTGAGCTGCGTTAGATATTTTAAATAATAGTGCATTTTTCGCATACAGAAATATTCAGGGTATTCAAAGAAGGATAATCAATGAGTCGAATTGACAAAGCGCTCGAAATTGCAGCGCAAAAACGCAAGGATTCAGATTCTGGGAAAAAGGCTGAAGTAGCGGCGCGTGGCGCAGCCAGGGCTGCTGATCTCAGGGTGGGGGCGGTTGTGCCTGACGTAAAACCGGCGCCGCCAATCCCGGAATTAAATAACCCCTTTCTAGTCTCGGCGCATAGCGCTGGGAATGGCGCCGCCGAACAATACCGCAAGCTTAAATCATCGTTGGTCAAACTGAGTCAACTGGGGCGTTTTGATAATTCATTAATGGTAACAAGTGCCATAGGTGGAGAGGGAAAAACCCTGACCTCGGTGAATCTGGCCATCACGCTGGCGCAGGAGTTTGATCACACTGTCCTGCTGGTAGAAGCGGATATCCGCTCCCCCTCTATCCTTAAATATATGGATATAAAGGCAGATATTGGTCTTACCGATTGTGTCCTCGATGGAATCGACGTAGGGGAAGCGCTGATCAAAACAGGTATTGGCAACCTCACGATTTTACCAGCTGGGCGTATGGTGCCGAACCCGGTCGAGCTCTTCTCCTCGAACAGGACCCAAAGCCTCCTTTTGGAGATTAAGAATCGGTATGCTGATCGGTACATAATTGTGGATACAACTCCATTGTTGCCGTTTGCGGAGCCGCAGTTCATCGCCAATGTTGTCGATGGGGTGTTGCTTGTGGTCCGAGAGGGATACACCTCTATGGATAAGCTGAACAAGGCTTTGGGATTGCTGAAAAACCATAACCTGCTTGGCGTGGTATGCAATGCGGCACGCCAATCTCAAGATCATAAATACGGGTATTACGGTTACTACGGCTATAAAGATAACTAATTCAAGTTGCGGCCCAGGCCATATTGAGCCACTTGGTGAGCCCCTTTTCGTTCCCCCATTTCTTCCCCATGTACGGGCGGGTTTGACGCCCTTTGATGCACCCCAGCGGAGATATGCCATATGCGCATTGGAAAGATTCTTTCAGCCTTGTTTGTTGCGTATCTATCGATGTGTTCTGTTGCCTGGGGCGATATTCGGATGGCTCCATTTTTTTCTTTGCGGGAAGAGTATAACGACAATATTGATTTAGAACATAAGGGGAAGAGTGACTTCATCACGCTGGCAACTGCAGGACTGGCGGTTGGGTGGGAGGCGCGGTTTTTTGAACTCGACCTCAACCTTGGCCTCGAGTATGAAAAATATCTGGAGTATAGCGAAAAAGATGATCTGCGCCCGAGCCAGGGGTCGCGGTTGGAATCCCTCTTTAATCTCTATCGCGACATCGTGTTCCTGCGGATCAGCGACACCTATGAACGGGTGGCAATCGACGAGGGGGACAAAGGGGGGATCGGCAATAATCTTACCAACCTCACCGACAGCAACCGCCTGGAGATCAACCCGTATCTGCTGTATGAGCTCACCAGTACCACCCAACTCCGCCTTGGTTATCAGTATGAAAACCTCTGGTACGATAGACCAGAAGGAGATGACGCCGAATATCATCGCCACAACGCCATCCTGACCAAAGCGTTGACACCCCACATCCGCACCAGCATTAGCGGGGGTTTTACCCAGTACCGCCCCAAAGATCCGTTTGAACCTTTCTTCAATGAAACCGAGGCGGAAGCATATGATCGGCGCGATATCGGCCTGGGTTTGCAGTGGCAGCCGCTGGAACGGCTTATTTTTGGCGCCAATTACGGGCGCGCCTGGCTCGATTACGCGTTCAGTACCGATTATGACACCAACCTGCTGGGGTTCCGGATGGATTATCAGCTCTCCAGAACCCACTGGCTGGCGCTCGCCTATCAGGAAGATATTACCGCCAGCGTTAAAGATGGGGCACGCAAGAAAAAGGAATATACCTGTACTCTTGGGTACCAGGATCGCATTATGGCCACTGTCGAACTCTTCAGCAGGCGGGAAGAATACCTAGAAGAAAAGCGCAATGACGATGTATGGGGGGGGAGTTTCAGCGCTGAAGTTCCCTTGAGCGCCAAATACGGGGTGAACACCTTGCTGCGCTACACCGATTATAAAGAAGACTCGCTCATCTATGCCGAAGATTACAAGCGCTACGGATTCCTTTTCGCCTTCTATCGTGAACTGCGCCTGGGGCGTATTTCCCTTGGATATACCTATAACCGCAACGATTCAAACCTGAAAACGCAAGATTACTATAACAACATAATTTATGCGCGTGTGGCGTTGCATTGGTAGAGCGCCCTTAACGTTGCAGATAATTAATTACTCACAGGTGTGTGGATGTATAAAGCCTATTTCGGATTAAGCACCAAACCGTTTGAACTGGTGCCGAACCCGCATTTTTTGTTTATGAGTCATTCGCATAAAAAGGCGATTAACTACTTGACCTATGGCCTGCAGGAGCAGGCTGGTTTTATCTTGCTGGCAGGGGAAGTGGGTTCGGGGAAAACTACGCTTGTCCGTAATCTTATCAATGATCTGGATGAGGAGATCGCTCTAAGTCGGGTCTTTAATACCCGGGCCGAAGCGGCGCAGATTCTGGCTATGATCAATGAAGATTTCGGGCTCGAAATTGCGGGTAAAGATAAGCTCACTCTGCTGCGCGATCTCAATGATCATCTTGTCACTTTGCACGCAGAAGGGCGGCGGGCTCTTATTATTATCGATGAAGCGCAGAATCTATCCGCAGAGGTTCTGGAAGAGATCCGCCTGTTGTCTAATCTAGAAGCGGACACGGCGAAGCTGGTGCAGATCGTTCTGGTGGGGCAGCCGGAACTGCTGGAGGTGATTACCCGGCCGGAGTTACGCCAGCTGCGCCAGCGCATCGAGGTTCACTGTCAGCTCGAACCTCTGACACGCGCAGAGGTGGAAGGGTATGTCTATCATCGGCTGGAGACCGCCGGTAATCGTGAGGCGGTGTTCTGGCACGAAGGGACATTTGATCTTATCCACCACTACAGTGAAGGGATCCCCCGGCTGATCAATCAGTTTTGCGATTTTGCGCTGCTGTGCGTTTTTGCGGAACAAAAGCGGGAGTTGAGTCTGGAAATGCTTCAGGAGGTGATCGGAGATATTGCCTGGGATGAAGTTGGCCAGCCGCTGGAATCTTCCAAGACGAGTGGCTCCAAGTTTCAGATCGATGCGCATGGGGAACGCCTGGCGGATTTTTTTACCCGGATTGAAAGGGTGTGGGGTGCAGAGGGAGCTGTTTTAGATTGTTTAGAGACGCGTGAAGAGCGTGCGCTGCGCGTTCAGCTGCAAAAGATGCAGCTAAAGCAGATGCAGCGGATAGAGGTTCTGCTGGAGAAAATAGCTGAACATTTGGAACCTTCGTCTCCCCAGTCAACGTCCCAAGAAGGGGAGGACTGCGGATGAAAACTGACAATAGGGTAGCGGGGAAACAACCCATAACCAATATGCTCAGTATTGATGTGGAAGATTACTTCCACGTCTCTGCGTTTGAAAAGGTATCCCCTCCACAGACGTGGCAGGAATGTGAATGGCGCTTTGAGGCCAACACCGACAGGGTGCTTGGCTTGTTGGAGCAACAGCAGACCCACGCCACTTTTTTTGTTTTGAGCTGGGTTGCGCAGCGCTGCCCTGCGCTTATCCGGCGCATTGTTGCCGGTGGACACGAACTCGCAAGTCACGGGCATGGGCATCGGCGCATCAACACGTTATCCCGCGCGGAGTTCCGTTCGGACATCCGCTATGCCAAGGAGCACCTCGAACAAGTTTCGGGCGCGGCTGTTTCAGGTTACCGCGCTCCGAGTTATTCCATCTCGCTCCAGACTCCCTGGGCCTTCGATGAATTACTCGAAGCCGGCTACCGCTACGATTCAAGTATCTTCCCGGTTAAGCATGATTTTTACGGTTTAGCTGACTGGCCCCGCTTTGCCGGATTCGCCGTCAGAGACGCACACGGAGTCTGGCATGCTGGAGAACCCGAACCCGCACAGCCTGCCCTCAAGGAGTTGCCTATCTCCACGCTGCGCCTGGGGGGGAGAAACCTCCCTATCGCTGGGGGCGGTTATTTCCGCCTCCTCCCTTACGCCGCAACGCGGTGGGGATTGCGCCAGCTGAATAACAAGGAAGAGCAGCCCTTTGTTTTCTATCTCCATCCGTGGGAGTTAGACCCTGAGCAGCCACGCATGCAGGGGGCTGGATGGAAAAGCAATTTCAGACATTATCTGAATCTGACCAGGACCGAGGCACGTTTTGTGCGCTTGCTGCAGGATTTTCGCTTTGACACCATTAAAGCGGGGCTGAGTTTGACATGACGCAGCTGCGGATACGCCAGGCAACGCAAGATGACCGTGGCGCCTGGGATGCCTATGTTGCAGGGCATCCTGCCGGGTTGCCCTACCAATTCTGGGGCTGGGGCCAGGCGGTTGAGGAGGCCTACGCCTATCGATCCCATTATCTGCTGGCAGAATCCGGGGCGGACATTTGTGGGGTCTTGCCCCTGATCGCCTTTCGCATACCGTTACGCGGCACGCGCCTGATCTCTTTGCCCTACTGCGATGCTGGCGGCGTTGTCGCCGATAGCGCGGAAATAGCCACTGCTCTGGTTGAACATGCGACAGAAATGCCACAAGGGGAAACGCCACCGGGAAAAACGCCATCGGGAAAAACGCCATCGGGAAAAAACCCGGCGGCTAAAAAAGGGGCGCGCAAGTGTCTGCTACGCTGCACCACCCCGCTGTTACCACACCAGAGCAGTGTTACTTCCAAGGTGAGGATGATTCTGCAACTGCCTGCAGACAGTCCAGCGCTCCTTGCTTCCATGAAGGCCAAAGTGCGCAGTCAGATAAAGAAGCCGCAGCGCGATGGTCTTACGGCAAAGCTGGGGCAGCTGGAACTGATACCTGAATTCTATACGGTTTTTGCAGAAAACATGCGGGATCTTGGTTCCCCGGTTCATAGCCGCCGCTGGATCGAAGCTGTCGTTAGCGCCTATGGCGAACACTGCCGGGTCGCTGTGGTCTATACCCCTCAGGGTGAAGTAGCCGCGGCCGGAATTATTTTGCTCCATCCCAATCTGGTGGTGATCCCCTGGGCCTCGACGCGCCAGCGCTTCAATAAGATGAATCCCAACATGTTGCTGTATTGGACGTTTCTCGCCTTTGCGTGTGACCACGGTTACCCCCAGTTTGATTTTGGGCGCTCAACGCCCGAAGAGGGAACCTACCGGTTCAAAAAACAGTGGGGCGCAAGCCCGCACCCGCTTTATTGGTACGAATTACCCGCGCAGGGCGAGCAGGGGAAGGACACCCAGGCCGAAGCTTCCCCCTTTCGCCATGGGGCAACAAAGCAAGCAGCAAACCTGGCAACAACGGTGTGGCAGAAACTGCCGCTCCCTGTAGCTAACGCCCTCGGACCTGAGCTGAGAAAGTATATTTCGTTATGAAAAAGGATGTTCTCGTTCTCGCCCATCGCATCCCCTATCCACCGGATAAGGGCGATAAAATCAGAACCTGGCATATGCTGCAACATCTGGCGCAGCGCTACCGGGTCACCCTGATCTGCCTCATCGATGACCCGCAGGATTGTCAACATATCCCACTGCTGCAGCAGACTGTCCATCAGGTCCATTATCTGGTGCGGACACCACTGGCAATGCGGATCCACGCCGGAATGGCACTGCTCACGGGGCGCTCCTTTTCCCAGGAGTGTTTTTATGCCGGGGCCCTGCAACAGATATTCGATGACTACCTTGCGACCCAAACGCCCGCCGCGATCCTGTGTTTTTGTTCCTCCATGGCGGACTACGTTTTCCGCTCCCGTCATTGGCCGCAACGCTTTGCGCAAATCACCCTGCTGGATGACCTGATCGATGTCGATTCAGAAAAATGGCTCCAATATGCTGAGAAAAAGAGTGGTTTCATGCGCTGGTTGTATCGACGTGAAGCCCGTCTGGTGCGGGCTTTGGAACAGCGCATCGTCAGCGAATTTGAGCGGGTGTTTCTGGTCAGCGAGGAGGAAAAGAAGGTTCTGGGAGAATACATGCCGGTGGATAAGGTCGAGGCGCTCTCGAACGGGGTTGATCTCGACTATTTTTCTTTGACTGGTGTGGAGCCCCAACATTTTGCCACCGCACCGTGCAAGCTGGTCTTTTCCGGGGCCATGGATTATTGGCCCAATATCGAAGGCGCGGTGTGGTTTGCAGAACAAATTTTTCCCCTGGTGCGCCAGAAAGTGCCCGCCGCATCGTTCTGTATTGCCGGGCGCAACCCGACGCCGGCTATCCGCGCGCTGGAAAAGATCCCTGGAGTGGAGGTGACTGGCACGGTCCCCGATATGCGTGCGTATCTGGCGAGCGCCACGATCTGTGTGGTGCCATTGCTGATCGCACGTGGCATCCAGAATAAGGTTCTCGAAGCGATGGCGATGGAACGGCCGGTGGTGGCAACCCAAGGTGCAGCAACCGGGACTTGCGCCGTAGATGGGGAGGAGTTGCTTATCGCCGATGACGCAGAAACGATGGCTGCCGCAATCATCGAACTTCTGCACGATGAGGAGCGGCGGCTCAAGATGGGGCGCAAGGCCAGAGCGTATGTGGAGCGGGAGCACAGCTGGGCCTCGCACCTGCAGCGCTTGAGTGAAATTATCGGGAGGGAATAGTTATTAGTACTTAGTACTTAGTACTTAGTACTTAGTACTTAGTAAAATTCTCAGCACTCAGCACTCAGCACTCAGCACTCAGCACTCAGCACTCAGCTCTTAGCACTTAGCACTCAGCACTTAGCACTTAGCTCTTAGGTTTTTTCTGAAAGGTTTTATGTTGAAAGTTCTCCATATCCTCGATCACAGCTTGCCGTTGCACAGTGGCTATACCTTTCGGAGCCAGAACCTGTTTCGGGCTCAACGCAGCCTGGGGTACGAACCGGTGATTGTCACTTCACCAAAGCACGAACAGAGCTGGAAAGGGGCATGGGACGAGAAGGAAGAGATTAACGGCTTTACCTATTATCGCAGTGGTGCCACCCGCTCATTGCCGGGGCCAGTCACCAGCGAAGCCTGGTTGATGTATGTCCTGGCGCGGCGTATTTATCAGGTTGCGCTGCAGGAGAAGCCGGCTATTCTGCATGCCCACTCGCCGGTGCTCAACGCCATTGCTGCTTTGTGGGTAGCGCGCAAGCTTAAACTGCCGCTGGTGTATGAGATTCGTGCCTTCTGGGAAGACGCCGCCGTTGATCACGGCACCACGCATGAAGGCTCACTGCGGTATCGCATCACCAAGAGCATTGAAACCAGGGTATGTCGGCGGGTGGATCATGTCGCCATCCTGTGTGACGGCCTTAAAAATGATCTGGTGGAGCGCGGCATCCCGGCACAGAAAATCACCCCGGTCTTCAATGGGGTCAACCCGGACGATTTTAAACCCTGCGCTGTAGATGCAGAATATCTGCAGCAGTGGGGCGTTGCGGGTAAGAAAATAATTGGCTTTATCGGCTCATTTTATCGTTACGAAGGGCTTGATCTGCTGGTGCGCGCATTTGCCCGCATCGCCGCACAACAGCCTGATACGCTGCTGTTGCTGGTGGGTGGTGGCGAGATGGAGGCCGAGCTAAAAGAGCTGATTGCGGCGCTGGGGCTGACGGAACGCGTGGTGCTGCCGGGGCGGATCCCCCATGAACGTGTGCCAGGGGTCTACGCCATGATTGATATCCTCGCCTATCCACGCTACTCCATGCGCCTGACCGAGCTGGTTACTCCGCTCAAACCCTTAGAAGCGATGGCCATGGGCAAAGTGCTGGTGGCCAGTGATGTGGGTGGGCATAAAGAACTCATTCGTGACGGCGAGACCGGCGTGCTGTTCAAGGCTGGGGATGAAGCGGCGTTGGCGCTGAGCCTGCAGACGCTGCTCGACAATGATGCGCAGCGCGAGACCTTGCAGCAACAGGGGATGCGCTGGGTGCGTGAACACCACTGCTGGCACCAGACTACAGCGGTGTATCAAGATATCTACGCTCCCCTCTGTGGCCATCCCTGTGATCACAGGGGGGCCGATATCCCCCAACAGGTACGCGGATGAAGGTGCTCTCGTTCTCATACTGTTTTCCTAAGGCGGACAATCCCTCCTGGGGAATCTTTGTCTACCAGCGTCTTGCCGCCCTGGCGCAACATACGGAGCTGAAGGTGTGTGCGCCAGTGCCCTGGTTCCCTTTGCTGACAAGAGCGCCGCACCAGAAAAGCGCACAGCGCTGGAATGCGCTAGCGGTGTTTCGGCCGCGGTTTTTTTATGTCCCGAAATTTCTCAAAAATTACGATGCCAGATTTTATGCTGCTGGAATAACCCCCTGGTTCGACTCGGTGCAGCAAAGCTGGAAGCCGGATCTTCTCGACGCCCACTTTATCTGGCCGGATGGGGTTGGCGTGGCCTTGCTGGCGCAAAAATTCAAGATTCCATATGTGATTACGCTGCGCGGCAAACTGTACGAATGCCTGAAGAGTAACAACCAGACCCGCCAGTGTGCCACGGCTCTGCAGGGTGCCCAGGCGGTGATCAGCGTCTCGTCCCGCATGGGTGAAGAAGCGATCCGTCTTGGTATGGAACCGCAGCGTCTGGTGGTTATCCCCAATGGGGTGGATTTGGAGCATTTTCAGGTGCGGGATCAGCAGGAGTGCCGCCAGAAGCTCAATTTGCCGCGCACGGGGCGGTTGCTGGTGAGCGTGGCCCATCTCGGGCACCGCAAAGGGCACCACGAAGTGATCGAAGCGTTGGCTTCCCTGCCCGAGGATGTACGTCTGGTCATCGTCGGCGGTGGAGCGCAGGGGGGTAGCAAGGAGCAGCTGCTGGAGGTAGCCCGAACCCACGGCGTTGCGGAGCGCCTGATCTTGCCCGGCCGCCAGGCGTACGATTTGATCCCCTGTTTTTACGCCGCCGCCGACGCCAGCGTCCTCGCGTCCTATCGGGAAGGGTGCCCCAACGCAGTACTTGAAAGCCTGGCCTGCGGCATACCAGTAGTGGCGACCGATGTCGGCGCCGTTCCCGACATTCTCCCCCAGCCCCAGTGCGGACGGATAGTGCCACCGCAGCAGGTTGCGCCATTGCAACAGGCCCTGCAAGAGGTGCTGGAAACCCAGTGGGATGCGCAAACAGTCCGAACTGCCAGCGGTGTGCGTAGCTGGGATCAGGTGGCGGAGGAAGTGATGGAAGTTTTTGAAAAAGTTCTGAGTCCTTAGTCCTTAGTACTTAGTACTTAGTACTTAGTACTTAGTACTTAGTCCTTAGTACTTAGTCCTTAGTACTTAGTAAAATTCTCAGAACTCAGAACTCAGAACTGGAGTCTTCATGCAACAAGTAAAATCCACCAACCATAAGCTTGTACAGAATGATCGCTCCCGGCGCGTCCTCGCCATCGTCGGGGATACCCAGGTCGGGTTGTGGGTGGTGCGCAGTCTGGCGCGTAATGGCCTTGAAGTGCATGCCATCACCAACACTCCACAAGGGCAATCGGCCCACAGCCGCTACAGCACCAGCGCCTGGCTTTTGGAGCATAATCCGAGTCAGCCCGGTTTCGATGCGGAGATTCTAGCATTGGCCCAGCAGCTGGATGTCGGCTCTATCATGCCAGTCTCGGAAGGACTCCATAATCGCCTCATCACATTGAGGGAGCAACTCGAGGCGGCGCAGATCCATCTTTTTTCCCCCTCGCGGGAGAACTTCGATAAAGCCACAGACAAGGATTATCTCCACCAGCTGTGTCTGGAGCTGGACATTCCCGTGGCGAAAGGGATGCGCCTCGATGAACTGATGGAGGCGGGGCCGGAAACCGCGCTGCAGTATCCACTAGTGTTGCGCACCCGCAGACAGAATGTCGATGCCGGGAAAGTGCCGGTCAAAGCGGCCTATGCGCGTAATTTGGAAGAATTGCTCACATTGCAACGCCAGTATGAAGCGTTCGCCGACAATGTTCTGGTGCAGGAGTACCATGCAGGGGCAGAAGAGCACGTGCAGATTTTGATGCATGACGGTGAGATGTTCATGAGCGGTGACTACATCGGGGAACATCACATGCCTCTGGCCGGAGGCGTCACGGTACAGCGCAGCAGCTGCCACCATCAGCCGGTGATTGATGACACAGTCAAGCTCCTCAAGGCCCTCAACTGGCAGGGGATTGCCGGGGTGCAGTTCCATTACGACCCCGTGACGGGTAAGTATATCTTCCTTGAGATCAACCCGCGCTTCAGTGGCGGGCTCCCCACCGTGGTTATGGCCGGCTTCGAAGCGCCGTTCAACCTGTGGCAAAGCCACTTTGAACCGGAAAAGATGGTTAAAACAGCATATAAGATCGGGCTACGCTCCAGAATCCTCGGCGGAGAAGCCAACTGGCTCCTGGGCCAGCTACGCCGCGATGAACTCCCCCCGGGACAAACCCACCTCGGCCGCATAGAAGCGATCCTTACGGTGCTATGGCACTGCGGCCCCTGGACCAAAGATGATTCATGGCTCCTCGCCGACCCAAAACCGTTCTTTGTCGATTTTAAACAGATGCTGAAAAAACTCGGCGCGCGCGGGCATGAGATTGTGAATTGATAATGCTGAGTGCTGAGTGCTGAGTGCTGAGTGCTGGGAAGGACGTTATGACTAGAGTTCGGCGTTTTGAGGACTTGATCGCTTGGCAAAAAGCCAGAGCGCTGACACAGCTGATTTACTGGCTGACGCGAGAAACACCGCTGGCACAAGATTTTGGTCTGCGAGACCAGATACAGCGGGCAAGTGTTTCCGTATTATCGAATATTGCAGAAGGGTTTGACAGGTCTACACCGACCGAATTTCATCGTTTTTTGGTGATAGCTAAAGGTTCATGCGCTGAAGTTCGGGCACAACTTTACGTCGCGATGGATGCGCAACTGATAAGCATCTCTCAATTTGAGAAGGCGAAAATGTTAGCGGAAGAAACCTCACGCGTCATTGCTGGATTACGCCGATCAGTTGAAACGCAGAAAATGACTTTAACTAAAACTCAGCGCGAAAACACGAATACTAAGTACTAAGCACTCAAATACTAAGGACTTTTTGTTATGAATTCCGGTGTTTACATAACTTTCGACGTTGAATGCAGCATGGGCGGGGCGTGGCAAAACTCCCAGCTCAAACCGATTCCGCCGCGCCTGGGCATGATGGGGGCGTATGGCGACAAGCAGTACGGGATTCCGTTGATCTGTGACATCTTGCGGGAGCGGGATCTTAAAGCGACGTTCTTTGTGGAACCGTTTAACGCCGAGCTCGGTTATCCGGGGGAGACGGAGCCGGTGGTGCATTATTTGCTGGAGCAGGGGCAGGATGTACAACTGCATATCCATCCCAACCACATCCACTATGGGCAGCAGCAGGCGGGCCACCCCCACGCGCAGACCGACCAGATGGCAGAGCTGTCCATTGATGTTCAGCAACAGATGATTGAAGAGGGGGCCCGGCGGCTGCAACAGTGGAGCGGAATCCGTCCCGTGGCTTTTCGGGCTGGGAATATGGGTGCTTCAGAAGAAACCCTGGCAGCGCTGGCGGCAGCAGGTTTATGGCTCGACAGTAGCTACTGTTTCCCCTATGTCGGGGGCCAATGTCTTTTCAACGAACAGCAACGCTACAATGGATGCAAATGGTATGGCCAGGTGTTGGAAGTAGCCCTTTCTGCCTATTGCCAACCCAATATCCCCGGTCTGCATCCAGCCAAACCGGTAGACCTGATGGGGTCATCGTTTGCGGAGTGTCGCGATGCGGTGCAGATGATTTGTGATGCTGGCGCTGAGGCGGTGTTGATTCTGCACAGCTTCAGCTTGTTCAAGGTACGTGACAAGCAATACGCTGGCGGCAAATTGAATCGGATTGTCACACGTAGGTTTGAAAAGTTTTGTGACTGGTTATCCGCCAATCGCAACAATTATCCGGCACGAACCTTTGCAGAACTGGCCCATCTGGTTCAAGAGCAGGGCTATCAGCCCAAAGCGGTTGAGCCATGTATAATCAAACGCCCAGTGCGCGCTTTGACCAGGAAAGCGGTGCAGGGGCTGAATAATTTTTATTGGTTTTGAGGGGCGAAGTACTGAGTACTTAGTAATGAAGTACTTAGTACTGAAGTTCTTAGTACTGAAGTTCTTAGTACTGAAGTTCTTAGCACTAAGCACTCAGTACTAACGCTTTAATCTTCGAGGTTTTTATGTTTCCAGTAGTTGCACGTCAACTCTTTAAATTGCAGGAACACTTACTTGGGCGCGACAGCTTTACGCTTCTGGCGCAATTGCTGGAGTCCGAACGCTGGGAGCGGGGGCGGTTGCAGCAACTGCAGCTCGAGCGCCTGCAGCAGAGCGTTCAGCTCGCCTACCAGTACACTCCGTACTGGCGCACGCTTATGGATCAAAATCAGGTGCATCCGCAAAGTGTACAGTCTCTGGCGGACCTGCAGCGTCTCCCGTTGCTGAACAAGGAGATCATTCGCGCCCACCGCGAGGAGATGGTGTGGAAGGATGAGGGGAAACGGGTGCAGTTGGTCCGCACCAGCGGTTCCACCAACGAAGCGCTGGAGTTTTACACCTCCTCCACCCGTGAAGCGCACATCAACGCGGGGCGCATGCGCGGGCATGAATGGGTGGGGATGCGCCGGGGGGAAAAGGAGCTCTATTACTGGGGTTCACCTATTGAACTCAGTAAGCAGGATCGAATCAAACGTATGCGCGACTGGTTGATCAACGATGGGTTGACCAACGGCTTTGAAGTGACTCCCGCGCGTTTGAAGAGCTATTTTGCGCAATGGCTCAAGTGGCGGCCCAAATGTATTTTTGGCTACCCAAGTACCTTTGTCCTCACAGTCAGTATGGCGCAAGCACTGGGGATCGAGCTTACGGCGCTGAAAGATCGAGGACTGACGCTGATTGCCACTACCAGCGAAATGCTCTCCAGCGTGGATCGTCAGCTTATTGAAGAAGGTTTCGGGGTGCCGGTTTACGATTCCTACGGGTTGCGCGAGGCGGGGCTCATCGGGCACGAGTGCGCCCACGGCACCATGCACTGCATGGATGAGCAGGTGCTTCTTGAAACCATCGACCCTGAGACCTTGCAGCCTACCGAAGAGGAGGGGGAGCTGGTGGTCACCAACATCGTCGGCCCGGCATTTCCTGTTTTTCGCTATCGCACCGGTGACATCGTCACCTTGGGACAGGAACCCTGCGCGTGCGGCAGGACCCTCTCCTCCATCTCCATCAGCGGGGGGCGCGCGGTTGAATTTATCGTCACCAAAGCGGGGAAGTGGGTGGTTGGCTACTCGTTTATCTATATCGCGCGCTCAGTCAAAGGGATTGATAAATTCCAGGTGATTCAAGAACAGCTTGGCTCCATCCTGATCCGCCTGGTGGTCAACGAACAGTTCCCGCCAGATGGTATTGAGCAGATCAAAGGAAAAGCCGCCCAGCGTCTCGGTGGAGATGACCGGATCGATGTCGAACTGGTCGAAGATATAAAGCCAGCGCGCTCAGGTAAATATCGCCCCGTGATCAGCAAAGTGGCAGAAGAGATGTATCAAAAGAGAGAGTTCTAAGTATTAAGTGCTGAGTGCTTTAGTCCTGAGTTCTAAGTACTTAGTACTGAGTTCTAGGTACTTAGTTCTTAGCTTAGTACTTTCAACTCAGAACTAAGAACTGGAATATTTATGAAGTTTATGCTTGCCGTTGATTGTGAAGGGGTCGCGTGTGTGGTCGGTGAACCCGGCGTCTCTCTGAGTCACTCCGCCAATATGCTGTTCGCCCGCGAGCAAGCGACACGCGAGACCAATGCGGCGATCCGTGCTTTGTTCGAGGGTGGCGCTGCGCAGGTTGTGGTGTGGGATAATCATGGCGATGGCGCGAACCTGATATTTGCGCAGCTGGATTCGCGCTGCGAGATTGTACTGGGAACCGGCTTTGCGCGTCGTTTTCCGGAACTGGACCATACGTACTCCGGGGTTTTGATGCTCGGCTACCACCCCAAAGCTGGCACCCCCCAAGGTGTGTTGGCGCATACATATTGTTCTGCGGCGTATAAATGTATCCGCGTCAACGGGGTGGAGGTAGGAGAGATTGCGCTGGATGCGGCGGTAGCGGGGGAGCTGGATGTCCCCTTGATTTGTGTGGCCAGCGATCAACACGGCTGTGACGAAGCCCTGCAGCATATGCCGTGGGTGGAGACGGTGGTCACTAAGCAGGGTTTCGGACGTCATTGCGCGCGGAGTAAGCATCCAGCCGTGGTTGAGCAGGAGATTGAACACGCGGTTGCGCGCGCAGTTGCAACCTTGGCTGAAAAAAAGGCGTTCCGTTTTTCCTCTCCGCTGGTTATGGAATTGGAATTCACCAGCTGGAGGCGGTGTCTGAAGGCAATGATCCGGCGCTCGGGCTGGCGCATTAGCGGCGCGAAAACCTTACAGAAAACCTTGCCGAGCATGCTCGAATGGCAGTGTTGAAGAACCCAAAAGGGAAAGTGCTGAGTCTACGAGTAAGTTGAAAGTACTAAGCTAAGAACTCAGTACTAAGAACCCAGTACTAAGAACCCAGTACTAAGAACCCAGTACTAAGCACTCAGTACTAAGAACCCAGTACTAAGCACTCAGTACTAAGAACCCAGTACTAAGCACTCAGTACTAAAGCACTCAGAACTAAGGACTAAGGCCTAAACCAATGCCCCTGCAAATTTTATCCATACTGATCCTGCTCCTTTTCGTCATACCCATCCAGGTAGGTGCAGTAACGCCTTCGCAGGTATTGGTATTGTACAACGCCGATTGGAGCGGGGATGAACCGCTGACCGCGCCGGGGCAGGATTCCCTGGAGATCGCCACGCACTATGTGGAGATGCACACCGACCCGAACAGTGGAGAAAAACCTTACATGCTGGGGTTGCACTGTAACCACGGCATTAAGGTTCTCGACGAAGCCCGCCATCTCAATGCCCATCATCTGGCGGAGGAGAGTGCCGACAATCAGGCAGGGGTGGTGTTCAAACGCACCCGGCTGTTCGGTCCCGCGCTGCGCGATGATCAGCTGCGCGACAGCCGCCTGGTGGAGTTCATTCTGCCGGGGGAGCGCACCAACTGGCACATGGATAGCCTGCAATTAACCCTCGTGCCCGAAAAAGGAAAGGATCTGGTGCTGGTCAAAGATGGCTCGATTGTGGCGCAAGGGAAGATTGTCCTCGGCACCACCGATGCATGGACTGTTCGTTTGGATGGAAAAAGTTTTGCTCCCGGATTGTTGACCCTCAAGGCATCCTGCACCGACACTCACGGGAAGATTCATTCCTGGCAGGCTGACTATGTCGATATCGATACGGTGGAACTTTCACAGAGCGGACGTGACGGGAAACGGGATGACCGAAATTTTCTCGAAGATGTGGCGCAGCCTGTCATAGCATTTCTGGAAGATCCACAACATGCGCGCCCCGATGGCACCCTGCTCAAGGATCACATCCTGTTCATGGTGGTGTGTTACGGGCTGCCGCGTACTGCCGTCGCCCCATATGGAATCGCGCGGGGAATAACAAATAAGATCAATAACTTCGGTTCCATTATCGATTTCGGTCAACGGCTGCAATTACTCTATTACGATCTCGATACGGTCTCTGGCGGCAAAATCCAGAGCTACCATTTTGCGGGAAAGGAGCCTTTCAGCTCTTATTTCCTGCGCTCTCCACAAGCCTGGCCCTTGTTGGGCACTGCCAACCTTTTCGCCCACCCTCAGCTCTATACTGCAAATCCTAGCTTCGATAACGGCCCGCAGCCGTTAGCCTTCAATGCGAACAACCGCAAGCAGCATCCGGAGCGTTTTCTCTACTTTGTCAGCCGCATCGATGCTCCTGAGCCATTGCAGGCCAAAGCCCTGATTGATCGTGCGGTGTATGCCTCCGCGTATGCCGGGCCCGCCATGGGGATGTTGCCTGAACAGGGTTACGTTCAAGGTAAAAAACGCACCGGGTATTTGTCTCGCTCCAAGGCCGGGCTGGACTTGTGGGAACGTGGTTATCGCCATCTCTATTACGGCGGCCAGAGCAAAAATCTGCTCGAATATGGACGTCTTGCCCCTGAAGATGGTTTTTTAAACGCAGAGATCTCCTATCTCCCCGGGGGAATCGCCGCAACAGTGATTTCGCACAACGGTTGGAAAAAGGGCGAGATGGTTCAGGACCTCAACAATGGTGTGACCGCAACCGCTGGAGCCGCCAAAGTCTATCGTGGGGCGCCGCATATCCACAATAAAAGTTGGTGGGACGATGCGGTTTTTTACCCAGCGTTGTTGCGCGGTAACACCCTGGGGGAAGCCTGGCTCATGAACCAGATGAATCTGGGCTGGATCACCACGTTTGTGGGGGATCCACTCATGCAGTTGCCTGTAACGCCAGCGGTTCCTCCCAAATCTCTGCATGTCGATGTAGACAATGATGTCAGCTTTAAGGTGATCAAAGGTGAGCACGGAGCGAAAGAGGTCTGGCTGCAGGTGGATTTACACTCCACTGCGGCGCACCCGCAGATAGCGCAGCTGATGGCGGTATCCCAAGGGGGAGCGAAGGTGGTCAGTTCAACCTTTGCTGCGCGCCCGACTCTATATCTGGGTGATAAGTCTGCTTGCGGGGAGGAATGGACCCTGACGCTGATGGATCCATTTGGACGGAAACACACGCAAAGAATTGTGACTGATTGTGACTGATTGTGACGGGGCACCATAGGCTATTTATGAGCAGTGCCCGTAAGCATCTGCGTAATCCGGCGTTTAACTTGGGGCATTTGGCGTCTTGCTGGTTAGAAAAAAGTCGACGATAGGTGCTCGATATAAGTTCCCATGGTAACCAGCAGGCTAGTGTAGGAGATTTTTCATGAAGATTGCAGCCGTTTTTGGCTCTGTAGGCCCAAATTCGCCAAAAGAATATGTAGAGCGGATGTGTAAGGCACAGTTGGCTTGTGACTGGCACACATACAGTGTTTTTGAAGTGCCGGGCGGCGCTATTGGTGTCGTGCGGACTTCCGAGAAATTCGGGAAAATTCCCATGTTTCTACAAAGTTCGAAGGGTAACATTCTCGCCATCTCCGGTGTGCCGATCAAAGGGGGGAAACTCACCCCTTTCTTGCATCGTGTTGTCGAAATGAGTTCCGAGGATGCTTCTCGGGCTCTCACCGAAATGGATGGCGCTTACGCCGCCCTATTTTGGAATGCCGAAGAGAAAAAAGCAATTTTGGTCACTGATTTTATGGGGTTCCAGCCTGTTTATCTACACAAGGCGCAAGCTGGTATCGCAATAGCTTCCGAGATTAAAGCTTTTTCTGTTGGTGGTGTTGTTCCGGTGAAACCTGATCCTGCCGGTTGGGGTGGATTTGTCATCTTTGGCAATTCAGTTGGGGACCCTACGCAGTTATCCGGGGTGTCCAGGCTCAGGGGTGTGCAGCTTTCCTATGTTCCGGAAGAGAACACTTTGCATTCAGCGAGCTACTGGCAATGGCCAGACCGTAAACCTCACATATCCGTCGAAGATGTTGAGCTTGCTTCGCTCGTCGACTGTTTTCGGATTGATATTGAATCTTACAAGGAATATGGGATAGCTGAGAGCACGCTTTTGATGAGTTCTGGATTCGATTCACGACTTCTTCTCTGCCTGCTTACTGAAGCAGGGATTCCTATTAAAAGTCTCTCTGTCCAGCAACCCAAGCACTATTTCGGCGCGGAGGGGTCCTTGGGTTACAAAGTAGCACGATATTTCGGTGTTTCAGAAGCCTGCATCGAAAATCCGCTTTCCGGTTTACAAGGTGAGGCTGCAGTGCTGCGTTATCTCGTAATGAACGATGTGGCCACGCCAGGCGTTTCCCTTTTTATCAGCAAGGTGGCCAGTCATGTTTATGGTCTGAACGGAGCAGTTTGGGAGGGTTTCGGACCCGGCTATACTGTAATGCAACTTGCCGATACGGACATGGACTCCTATCTGAATAAGTGGGGTTTGCATCCATCCTCTGCATCCTGGGATGCGGCAGCGGGCGTTTTTTCTCCATCGTTTCTGGAGAGCGTGCAGAAGAACCTGGCAAAAAATGTTCAAAAGGAGTGCGAGGAGTATGGAAAAGACGATTATGGCGTTATGCGTTTTGTCGTAAAAAATCGGGCATTGAACAGGACCAGCCCCAATCCACTCAAAGCGTATGCGAATTCGACGATACCTTTCATGCCGGGCTTGTCAAAGGGATTGTGGGATAAAACTTCTCAACTGCCCCCCAATGCCGTGTGTAGTTCGAAGCAGCTTTTTAAGCGAGTTTATCAAGAGTTTTTCCCGAAGGCTCTAAAGTTACCATTTTGTAGTGAAAAAGGTCTGTATACCGCAGATGGTCGATTTAATTTTTCTGTATCCGTTACAAACCTTTTTTATGATCTCGCCTACAAATGGGAGCGCCGCCATAAACTCCCTTATATCGGCAAATATATTGGAAAAAAAATAGCAAGAAATAGCGTCCCGAATGAAGTCAATTTTCAGGAAATTGTTTTGGACAATCTCGTATCTGACACTACCTATCTGGACCTTAGTAAGGTCGAGGCTCTTCTTACTCAAGAAACTTTGAGTCCTCAGCAACAAAAATCGAAAACATTGCTTTTTTATTGGGCTCTTTGGCATCTTGTGATGAATGGGGAGATATCATCCGAAAATTGTCAGGATTTTCTACAAAAACATATTCGATAGCCAGCATTAAAACCACACATTCCTTTGTGTTTTGTGCAAAGAAAAGGACTCGCAATGATTTGTGCAACTTTAAGCTTTATTAGATACTTACCAAGGCGAATTGCAGTAATATTGGAAATGATCAAAGATCCTATTCTGTCAAAAAACTATTATCCAGAGGAGCAAGAAAAGGTAAAAATAATAATTTTTTTAGAAAACATTCTCTGGCTTTTCCTGTATCAGGAAGTCAATAAATACTACTATGCTTATGGTATTAATAGAAAAAATGTTTCGATGTTCGATTATTTACCTAATGGTTGTTTTAAAAAAATTCGTTCGAAATCTAATTCCGCCAAAAGCATGATCAGAGATGTCGAAATTAACTATCAATTAGTGCTTCGCGATAAATTCTTGTTTGGGAAGTACTTGGAAGGCCTTGGAATTCCAACACCAAAAGTTTTAGCTTACGGAAATACCAAAAAAATAACGTGGTTCGATCTAGGTTTTCAGTTACCTTTTAGCTCTATTCTTGAGAGAAATTTAGATTGTTTTATTAAAGATCCGCTAAGTGATGCTGGTAACCATGTTATTCACATTATTTGTGAAAATGGGAAATTATTTTCCAATGGAAAGTCAATCGACATTTCTTTTTTGAACAATATTTTCGAGGACAATCTTCTTATCCAAGACAGAATCGAGCAAAGCGCCGAAATCAATAAAATTTATGATAAATCAGTTAATACGATAAGATTGGTCACAATGAATAATGATGGTGAAATATTTCCTGCTTTTGGAATCATGAGATTTGGGACTAATAATAGTAGGATTGATAACTGGGATAAAGGTGGGATTGCCTGTAAAATCGATTTAGATACTGGGGGATTATGTAAATATGGTTTTTTTAAAAATGGCAAAGGAACAAGAACTTTATCACACCCGGATACTGGGTTTTTCTTCGAAGATTTCAAGGTACCTTATTTCAAAGATTCTTCGGAGAAAGCAATTATGCTTCATTCATTTTTTCCCGGATTGCAGCAGATAGGTTGGGATATAGCCATTTCCGAGAATGGACCAATCTTTATAGAAGGGAATGATGATTGGGGGCTTGGGTCCGTTCAGTCGACACACGGTGGTATCAAAAAGAAATACTATGAGATCTTAAAAAATAGAAGTTACTAGTCTTTATTCGTTTATTTCAGGTGATATTTTTATAATTAGTCGAGAGCGTTATTTGTTAATTTTCAGCCCGTCAGCAATCCGAATCACTGCTTAGGGCCGATTGTGAGTTTTGCAGTTAGTGGTCAAGGGGATTGCCATGATGTCATTGTTTAATTTCTCCGAACCTTGCGTTCAATGGATTCTCGCCCATCTAGAATCGAAAGATCTTTATTGAAACTCGATCGTTGATTTTATGCGGCGTTCAGCCATTATCACCAATGAATCTTTAAGTTGGTAAAGTATTTTTTAGAATTGGTCAAAATTGTTTGGCCAATTCTATATTTTGATGCATGATTTTTTAGGTGACCGTCCCCATGAGAAGTAATCTCAAACATCTTCGCAACCTTGCTATCAATTGGGGCGGCCATGCTTCGGCCCTTATAGTAATGTTTTTTTTGTCACCTTATGTGGTCGGCAAATTAGACGCTGTTGATTATGGCATCTGGAGTCTACTGAGTGTTCTTGCCGGTTATATGGGTATTTTTGATATCGGCGTGCGTGGGAGCGTCGGCCGACACATAGCCTTGTACCTTGGCAAAGATGACAGTGTAGGGGTGGACGAAACCATCCGCGCTGGTTTCGGGATTTTCACACTTACTGGCGGGCTGATTCTTCTGGTCGGAGTATTGTTGGGGTGGTTGTTTCCGTTTTTATTCAAAGGTATTGCGCCGGAGCATTACGCCTTGGTGCGGTGCCTTATGCCATTGCTGGTCGTCAACATATGGCTTTCAGCCATTGCCGCAATCTATTCCAGTGTGCTTACCGCTCATGATCGTTTTGATATCGCTCGTTCCATCGATCTTCTTATATTACTAGTTCGTACCGTCGCAACGGTCTTTGCTTTGCATTCGGGGTGGGGGTTGTGGGGGCTGGCTGGGGCCATCGTTTTTGGAAATATACTCGCCCTTTGTATCAATCGCATTTTGGGCGGACGTATATACCCTGGACTGAGAAGTTTTCCCTTTTTGTTCTCTCGTACACGCATGAGGGAACTTTTCGGGTATGGTATTTATTCGTTTATTACTAACGTCGCATGGAAAGTTATCGGTCAAAGTGATTTAGTTATTGTAGGATCATTAATAAGTGTAGCCGCTGTCAGGGAATATGGTGTAGGTGCAATGCTCGTTTTTTACTCAGCGCCTTTTATAACGATGATCGGAGCAACTTTTTTCCCTTCAGTCCAAAGAAGCATCTCTAAGGGTCTGATTGGCTACGCATATCAGCTTCTAAATAAACAATTAAAAATTTCATTCGTATTCGGAATAGTTGTTTATATTGGGTTGGCATTTTATTCGAAGCCATTTATCGAGCTTTGGATGATGCAGGATGGTTTCGATATGCAGTCAGTCATCGAGGCTTCAACAGTTATGACAATTCTTGCACTGTCTAAACTGCCATCATTATACCTTGGCCCATGTCAAGGCGTTTTGAACGCGATGGGTTATGTTCGTTTTAATGCAATGAGGGCTGTTGGTGAAGCAATAGTCAATGTAGTTCTTTCCTTGTTTTTTGTTCTGTCATTAAAGTGGGGTTTGGCTGGTGTGGCTGCTGGAACTTTGGTAGCTCGGGTACTGGTTGGGAGCATTTCTATACCAATCTTTCTTTGTCGAAAAGTTTCAATTCCGCTGTGGCAGTTTTTTACTTCAGTGATCTTGCCCGGAACCTTGGCTGCCGGCTGTTTTGCTTTGGTCTGTGCGGCGTTGATGAGTATCTGGCCCATAGCGACCTGGGCCGATTTCGCCATGCAGGTTGGTTCAGCAGTCGCAGTGTGGTGTGTTATTTCGTTTTACCTGCTCTTGACGAAAGATATGCGCCTGGAATTGAAAAATATATATTTGAAAAGATTTTCAAGTAAAAACGCGTAACTAAACTTATGGTTGTTGTGAAATGTCTAGCAATAAGAGTGGTGGTAACCCGTGGTAAAAATTGAGTTCCAGAAAAAATCATCATGGCCAAAGTTGGCCTGGGTGTGTGTCGTCGAGCAAGGTTCAGAAACTGCACGGGTTTTTCATGGACCCATGGTCGAAACCGCAGAAAAATGGGCGGTTGAGGGGGTGTGGGACGGGCCTTTTGCCGCTGGGGAGTTTGATAAAACAGACCTGGTTTTTGGCTCTGGGGTGCGGTTGCGTCCGGAAGGGCTTTATTTTATTTCATCAGCTACCGGGATGGATCGCTTGTGGCACGCGCATGTCGATAATACATATTATATCAGCAACACCTTGCCTGGCTTGTTGAAGGTGGCAGATTTATCTCTTTTGCATGATTATCCGCTTTATTCTGAAGATATTGTCAGTGTTCAGCGCAAAGGTTTGGATTCTTATGTAGATTCTATACCGTCAGACGGCGCAAACATTCACCTCATTTACTATGACAACCTGTTGTACACCGAAAAGGGATTGGCCAAAAGCAAGAAACCCAAAAAAGTGCCTGATTTTGCTGACTACACCGCCTATAAAACCTATATGGAACAGGCCGCGATAGCCATAGGTGGCAATGCAGGTGCAAACCAGCGAACATTCCCCATTGATATGCTTGTTGGTTTGTCCACAGGGTACGATTCTGTCGCTACAGCCGTAGTAGCCAAGTTTGCCGGATGTCGCAAAGCAGCCAGTATCGAAAATGCCAGCAGCTTCTGGCGCGGTTCTGACTCTGGGGAAAAGATTGCAGCGTACCTGGGATTGGATTGTAATCTTTGTCGCCACGATTCGAAGCAGTACCGCCATGAAACAGCTGTTTGGGCCGGAACAGGGCGGCCGGGGGGGCGAAATCTGACCGTGTTGGAGTTCCCCAAGCCCTTATGTCTCTTCTTCAGTGGCGGCTATGGCGATGTTGTATGGGATATAAATGTTGGTGCAGTCCATGAGATTAAAGGTGGCGCAAACGAAATGATGGGAGAATTCCGCTTGATCGAGGGGGTCTTTAACTGCGTAGTCCCCTGGTGGGGGATCCAGAACGTCAACCAGATTAAAGCTGTAGGCCTGCTGGATGAGATGAAGCCATGGACGCTGCATAACGACTATGACAGACCTGTAGCGAGAAGACTTATAGAGGAGGCAGGGGTCCCGCGCGGCCTGTTTGCCCAGAGGAAAAAGGACACGTCTTCAAACTCGCCCCTGTGGTGGCCCTCAACCAGCAGCTCCCGCCGCAGTCTCAATCGCTACCTTGAGAGCATCCAGGCCCCGGGCGCAAGTGCTGGAAAAGTAGGGATATATTCCATTGCTTCATTCATTTTAAACCTGGCCTATAAGAATACCGTCAAACGGGTAGGGATAAGGAAGTGGTGGCGGCCGTGGTTGACTTTTCCCGGCCGAAAGAATCTTTTTGTATGGGCTAATCATGCCTTGAAAGACGATCACTATGGAGACCACAACTAGGATGAAAATTCTGCATATCTCAGCATTGCCAGTGTGGTCCATGGAGGGGAAGGGGGGCATGCCCTCGCTGCGAGAAACCCTCAAAGGGCATGTTGCTGGTGGCCATGAGATCGAACTGGTCCTGCCACGTTTTGATCCTTTCTCCGATGAAGCGACTGAGCTGATTCTTCCGGAGGGCCAACCGTTCACGGTTCATTTCGCGCCCTGTACCTGGTTGCCATTGTTCAAGAAACTACGCAGCAAGGCGCGCTGCCTGGGGAACGGGGATTCCGTCCCTTTTGTGCTGCGCTGGCTGTTGAATGTTTTTATGTTGCTGGCGTTGACGTTTAGTCTGGCCCTGGCGGCATGGCGGGTACGCAAGAAGGGTTTCACGCCGCAGTTGGTTTATGCCCACAATCAGTATGCCGCCTTGAGCGGCTTCGTGGTCAGCCGTATGTGGAAAGTGCCCAATGTCACCCGCTTGTACGGCACCTTTTTGGCTGACCTGATGAAAAAGCCATGCGTCTCTTTACGTTATCCCACAGCCGCTGCCGGCTACCTGGTCCCTTCTGACATGCTGATTTGTGCCAACGACGGTACCCGTGGAGATGAAGTCGCACGTAAGTTTGGTGTTTCTAGCCAGCGCTTTCGGTTCTGGCAAAACGGGGTTGAACCGCCCGCTACGCCTCCGAACATGACGCGTGAGCAACTGGCAGCTCGTTTTACCGATTTACGTCCAGAGAGTATGTGGCTTCTTTCCTGCTCACGCTTGAGTTACTGGAAAAGAATTGATCGGATGTTGCATGCGCTGGCGGTGTGCCAACAGAACGAGGTTGACTGCCAGCTGATTATCGCCGGGGATGGCCCTGAAAAAGAGAACCTGATGGCCTTGGCGAAAAAACTGAAGGTTGATGCCGCTGTTGTTTGGCCGGGTGCCGTAGCCCACGACGATGTCTGGGCCTTGATGAACACGGTCGATATTTTTTTGCTGACCAATGATGTGACTAACCGCTGCAATCCACTGTACGAAGCTGCCTGGGCTGGATTGCCGGTCGTCTCCATAACCGATCCTTCAACCGCCGATCTGCTGGAGCATCGACGCAATGCGTTGTTGTCCGCGCCGGATGATACACAGGCGCTGGGAGAGCATATTGTCGAGCTGTGTCGCGATGAGGTGCTGAGAATGAAACTCAGTGCTGCGCAGAAAGAATTAGCCAAAACGTTCTGGTCCTGGCAGGAGCGGATGGAGGTGGAAGTGAAAGAGTTGGAACGCCTGGTGCGCACTTCAACCAGCGACGCAGGAGGGCAGCTTGTCGAATAAGGGGCTCTTGTTTATCAGTTTGTTCTTTTTTTGTACCGTTGGGGCGTTGTTTTTGCCGCACCTGGGTATTTATGGCTATCTGGCCGATTACTGCCTGAATCCGGCGGATCAGTGGTGGGGGCGCCCTTTTGCGCGCATGGGGTTTCGCTTCTCCTTTACCCTGGCGGTGGCAACCTTGGCGGGGATAATTCTCCAGCGTAAGAATTTAAAATTTGGAGAAAAGGCACTATATAATCAAGAGTGGACGCTGATTTTTTTCCTTGCGCTGGTGTGGATGGTTTTTTTTCTCACCCCCGAAACGGTTGGCCGCTATGGTTCTACCGACCATCCTACCCTCAAGCTGACAAAGATTTTTGTTTTTTTGTTAATGATGACCCATGTCATTACAGACCTGAAGAAGCTTAAAGGGCTGTTTGCCGTCCTCGCAAGCGCCTCGCTGCTTTTGGGGATTAAAGCCTGGAGTGTTCCCTACAGTCAGTTTGCGCGTGGGCGGCTTGAAGGGATCGGGGGCGCTGATTTTGCAGAGGCCAATTTTTTTGCCGCGTTTATGGCAGCGATGCTCCCTTTGATCGGGATCATGTTTTTGCGTAGCAAGGTAGTGGGTAAGTTCTATTACGCCGTTTGCGGCGCTTTTACCGCCAATGCGATGATTCTATGCCGCAGCCGCGGGGCTTTTCTTGGTCTGATTGCGGGAGCGGTTGCAGCTCTTTTTTTTATCCCCAGAAACTATCGCAAGCATCTGATTGTTTTGCTTTTAGCCGGTATTGTCGGGATAGTTTATCTTTCAGATGATTCTTTTATCCAGAGAATCATGTCGATTTCCACCGATCAAAGCGAAATGGACGAATCGTCTGCCAGCCGGATTCGACTCTGGAAGGCTGGAGTGCAGATGGTGACTTCGCATCCACTAGGAATCGGCCCCGGCAACTGGTATCAGACGATAGGGCGTTATATTCCCGAATATGAAGGGAAGGATTCGCACAGCACCTATATCAAATGTCTGGCGGAGTTGGGTTTAATCGGCATGGCGGTATTTATGCTGCTAATTCTGCAGGCATATCTGAATTTGCGCCAGGTGTATATCCAGAGGCATAAACTCCCTCCATCTGAAGAAGAGGAGTTCACCCATTTTTATTTTGCAATAATTGTTTCCATTGTGATTTTCCTGACCTGTGCCTTGACCATCACGATGGTTTATACAGAAATCTTGTGGGTGCTGTTGCTCCTTCCTGTTTGTCTTAAACGCGCTCTCGACAACTATGAAATTGAACAGGAGGAGCGGTGATGCCGGTTGCCGTGCCGCGGGTTGCACTTGTAGTAACTGAACTGCGCCCCGGCGGAATGGAGCGCCTGGTGGTGCATCTGGCAATAGGCCTCGCTGATCGCGGCGTACCTGTTCAGGTGGTCTGCTTGCACAATGCAGGAAGATTGTCCTCTTTGCTGTTGGAGCAAGATGTTTCCGTTGTTGCGCTAAACAGCACAAGTGGTAAGGATATTAAAGCTCTCTACCGTCTTTGGCAGCAATTGAAGCAGTTTCGGCCAACACATATTCATCTCCATGATTATGCCAGCCTTCCTTATGCTGCCCTGGCTAATCTGTTTGCTGGGCGCAATCCGCTTTTGTTTACCGCGCATGGTCTGTTGTATGAAGGATTTGAGCCCTTGAAAAAACGCCTGCGCTTTTTCTCGCGGTTTTTGACGGCTGCTTCTGCCGTATCGGAAAAAGTTGCGCAGCGGCATCGGGATTACTTGGGCTGGAAAAAAGAGATCACCGTAATTGGCAACGGGGTGCCGCCGGTTGGCGTAAGTGACGAACAGCGTCGCTGTATGCGTCAGGAACTCGGATGCGCGGACGACACCTGTCTTTTTCTGGCCGTGGGCAACCCCCGCCCGGAAAAGGCTTTTGAAGATTTATTAGATGCCGCAGCCCTGCTACGTGAAAAGGAGCAGGGTTTTTTTGTAGCTATCGCCGGCACCCTTGCAGATAACGCATATTGTCAGGGGTTATTGAACAAATTTGAGCAGTTGGATTTGGCGGACCACTGTCGTTTCCTCGGCTTTCGTGATGATACGGCGGCGCTGTATGCCGCAGCCGATGTTTTTGTCCTCTCCAGCCGCAGTGAGGGATTGCCAATGGTTATTCTGGAAGCTATGAGCGCTGGATTACCGGTAATCTCGACTAATGTTGGCGGCATTCCAGATGCTGTGGGAGATTCTGTTCTTCTGGTTGAGGCGCAGCAACCAGCTTTGTTGGCCGCCGCAATGGAACGTTTAACAAAAGACCCAGAGCTGCAGATGAGACTGTCCGATTGTGGGAAAGAATATGTTGAAAGTCATTTTGGTGTCGGTCGCATGGTTGAGGAATATCTGGAGTGGTATAGACTGGAGTTCTGAGTTCTGAGTTCTGAGTTCTGAGTTCTGAGTTCTGAGTTCTGAGTGCTGAGTGTTGAGTGTTGAGTGTTGAGAAAATATGTCGCGACGAACTGAGTGTGAGGATGATGTTAACGTTGAAATTGTGGAAAACTATCGTTGCTGTACTGCTTTTAAGTGCCTTATCTGTATCTCTATTGGCGGTTACGCCGACGACTTTACTGGCGCAACCTGAAGCAATATCGCAGGAAGTTAAAAAGCTGGTTGCTAATGCTGATCAGTGTCTGCGGCAGGAATCGCGCAAGCATCTGGCTATAGGTTACATCAACCGCGCGATCCAACTGCAGCCAACAAATCTGCAGCTTTATTACAAGCGTGCCTTTATTTATGGCAAGTTGAAGTACTATACAGAAGCGCTCAAAAATCTGGATTTTGTGATAAGAAACGACCCCGCAAGACGTAAGTTCCCTTCTGCATTAAAGTATCGAGCCGAGTGTTATGCGGCAATCGGTGACTATGAAAAGGCGCTAGCAGATTACAGAACCTTTTTGCGCAAAAGTCGTAAGGCGGGAAAGATCTGGTATTCCTACGCTGAATTACTCTGGTTTCTAGGGGATCGGGAACAAGCACTCGGGGCGGTTGAAAACGGGCTGCGAACAGGATCACACTGGCAAAGCAAACTTGAATCGCTGCGGAATAAAATTATTACCGGAACGCGGGTGCAACTCCATACCCCTTTCAGCAATTAACCTGAAAGCAGGTGTAATCATGTCTAAAAACAGGCGCAACATTGCTTTATGGGTATTTTTTCTGCTGTTTATTTTACCGGTGCACCCGTGTTTAGCCCAAGTGTATCAAGTGGGTGAACCTGCCGAGTTTAAAGCAAGATTAAATCAACTTAAACCTGGCGATGAGCTGCAGATTTCCCCCGGGAACTATCGCGGGATTTCCTTGAAAAACATTCATGGAACTGCTGCCGCGCCCATTATTATCCAGGCTGAAGATCCATATAATCCCCCGATTTTCAAAGATGGTGCCGAAGGGCTGAAGCTCAGTGGCTGTTCCTATCTAAAGTTCGAAAATCTGGTTTTTCGCGGGTTCTCCAAGAACGGCATCAATATTGATGATGCTGGGAAAAAAGCCGCCTCCCACCACATTATTCTGGAACATATTCAGGTGTTGGATACCGGCGGCAAGGGGAATCAGGATGCAATCAAGATGTCAGGTGTGACCGATTTTATTCTGCGGAACTGCGACATCGAAGGGTGGGGCGGCTCGGCGATTGATCTGGTGGGTTGTCGCAATGGCATCATTGAGGATTGCACTATTTCGGGCAAAGAGGGATTCCGTTCAGGTAACGGCATCCAGATAAAGGGTGGCTCACACGCCATTCTGGTACAAAACAACCTGTTTCGCAATGCAGGGGCGCGCACGGTCCAGATCGGGGGTTTGACTGGCAAACAGTATTTCCGCCCCGCGGTTGGCGACTATGAAGCCAAAAATATAACCATTGCCGGAAACACCTTCATTGGTTCAGAAGCCCAGATCGCCTGGGTGACGGCTCAGGACAGTCATGTACATAACAACCTGTTCTTTCTGCCCGAGAAGTGGCTTGGGCGGATTTTACAGGAAACGCAGGACAGCCAATTCAAACCCAGCCAGCGCGGCTTGTTTGAACGCAATGTGGTGGTCACAGATCAACGGGTCAAGGTGTTTTTCAATGTCGGCCAGGGGACGGAGCCGCAGAGTTTTGTGTTTCGTGAAAATCTCTGGTTTCGCCCTGACGCAGATAACCGCCCGAATCTACCTGTGGTTGAAAAGGATGGGGTCTACGATGTTGATCCTATGGTTCTCGGCACCGACGCTGGCGGGTTGCAGATCAATTCTGCGGCGGCGCAATTGCAAAGTATCGGTCCGAATGGTTATCAGCCCTGGCCGCGTGGGGAAGATTTTGCCGATATCCAGGTGCCGCCGGTGGAGATACCAGAGGTAACATATTCAAAGCTGGACTGGCTTAAGGATCTCATAAAGTAGTTGCACCGTTAGAGCAGGCGGAGCTGATCCTGATGATTTAAAACCCCATCCCTGGCCTGCCTTAAATAACTCATAAGCTGGGTAAATGGCTGCGGTCTGCAATAGAGGTATCCCTGAACAATGCTGCAACCGGCAAGGTGCAGCACTGTTTTCTGTTCGCCCGTTTCAACCCCTTCGGCTACACATGTAATCTTCAGCGCTGCGGTTAAGGTTAAAATAGCGGTGACGATTGGATGGCTGCATTGGTTGGTGGAGAGGTTGTGGATAAAAGAGCTGTCAATCTTCAGGGTTGATACGGGCAGGGTCTGCAGATAGCCAAGGGAAGAGTATCCGGTGCCAAAATCATCAATGGCGATGCCGATGCCGGCATTGGCCAGATCACTCAGAATATCCACGGTTTTTTGCATGTTCTGCATGATGCTGTTTTCAGTGATTTCGATTTCAAGATAGTTTTCTTGCAATCCGTAGCGCGCAATGGTCTGCAGAACTTGTTTTTTGAAGCTGGTGTGATTCAGCTGCTGCATCGAGATGTTTATCGCTATTTTAAGCCCGGTAAAGCCATTGTCTTCAAGGTGGCGCGCATCCTGGCACGCACGTTCCAGAACCCATTGCCCGATTTCGCAGACCAGGCCGCTCTTCTCCGCCATGGGGATAAAGTCACCTGGTGGCAGGAGACCTCTGCGCGGATGATTCCAGCGGATCAACGCTTCCAGACCGACAACTTTATGTTCGATAATGTCGATCTGGGGCTGATAAAAGAGCTCCAGTTCGCCATTCTTCAGCGCCCAGCGCAGGGCCCTTTCCCGCGCCAGTTCTGTTTCTCCAACGTCTTTGAAGTATTGTTGGTAATAGCTGTAACTGTTGCGCCTGTTGTGTTTTATATAGCATTTTGCCAGATAGGCATTGTGAATCAATTCCTCTTTTGTGCGCCCATTTTCGGGATATATTGCAATACCGATACTGAAGGTAAGGAGTATTTCCTGCCCCTGGTACTGCATGGGGATAGAACAGCCGTCATTAATCTCCTGCGCCATGGAAGCGGCGTCTTCGCGCGTGCGTATGTTTGGCAGCAGTAACATGAATTCATTGCCACTGATGCGCGCAAGGGTCTCTTCTTCACGTAGGTTTGCACTAAGGCGTTGGGTAACCTGCTGTAAAATCTTGTCGCCTGCGAGGTGACCTAAGCTGTCATTTATCATTTTAAAGCGGTCGATATCCAGAAATAGAAGCCCGATAAGATTGTTGCTCCTTCGCGCTTGGGCCATGGCCATCTTCAGGCGGTCATGCAGGAGGACGTGATTAGGCAGGCCGGTAAGGTGATCATGGTACTCATGGTACTGAAGCAAGGCCTGGTTGCGTTTGTTTTCGGTTATATCGCGGATAACGCCATAGACCCCTATAAATTCTCCAGCCCGGTCTGCGTCTGTAGCGGTGTAAGCCCCCGTGGTGGTAAGCTCTATGGGGGTTGCGCGGGCTTCCACAAAGCGCAGCTCATTGTTATGTCGGTTGAGCAAGCGCAGCTCCACCTTGTTGTCAGGACAGGCAGCAGCACACCAGCCATTGAAAAGGTGGTGCGCTTTTTCAAGGTCTTCGGGGAGTACTATTTCGGAGTAGTGCTTTCCTATAAGGTTTTCTTCTACACACCCGAGCAACGAGCGCACCCGCTCGTTGACAAAGGAGAAGTTTCCCTTTTCATCAAGCATATAGATCATGTCGGGTGAAGTGTTGACGATGAAGCGATGCATCGCTTCTGAGCCCTTGAGTGCATCTTGGATGTGTGCATAACGATGCTGGGTTTTTGCATTGGCAATTTCTTTGGATATGGTCTCCAGGAGGGTTTGCGGCAGGTAGGGTTTGCGAATAAAATCGCAGGCGCCATGGCGCCATGCCTGCGTTGCGTGCTCAAACGTTGAGTTGCCGCTGATAACTATCACCCGTGTATGGATTTGGTTGGCATGAATATAGCGCATGATATCCTGGCCAGAACCGTCAGGGAGGACCAGATCGACAAGTGCCAGAGTGAATTTTTGGGTGTGTAACAGTCCGATAGCTTCCTCTACGGAAGCGGCCTGGGTTGTGGGGTGACCCAGAGGAGATAGCAGGGCGCATATGCTTTGGCGCGCGCGCGGCTCATCGTCGATAACCAGGATGGAGATTTGCAGCTCAGGTATGCTAGTGCCTGGGGTAACTGCTTTTCCCGATAAGGTTTCAGCTCTGGGCCCTGGACCTTGGGGCGCAGAAGGTGTTTTTGGCATGGAGTAAGTCTCCTTACGCTTCACATCCTTGGAGGTGTTCAGTTTGTGGAGCTATCATGTTAAAGTGTTCAGGCCAGCACCCGAGGGAGGAAAATCTGAAAGCGGGTCCCCGCCTCTGAACTGGAACAACTTATTTCACCGTCTATCTCATCCAGCAGGTGTTTTACTATCCTCAGCCCCAGTCCTGAATGTCCTGGCTTCGTGCTGCGCACAGGCTGAAAAATATCAGCCAGGATCTCTTTATCTATCCCGGGCCCATTATCTCTGACCTCGATTTCTATGTATTGGCGCTGATTTTTATACACCCTGTCTCTGGTAGTAATCCACACTTCTCCTTGCGCTGGCAGGGCTTCTGCAGAATTTTTCAGCAAGTTTATCAAAACCTGCCTCACATTGCTGCTAACACTTGCAATGGGCTTGAGCTCGGGATCAAGCTGTAAGTGCAATTTCAGTTGGCGGGGCTCGAACAGAGTGTTGTAGAGTAGCGCATGCAAGGTGCTAAGTAATTCATTTATTTGAATATGACTTCTTTTTTCCCTTTCCCCGTCTGCGTGCAGGTTCTCCAATCCAGATACTATGATGCCCACCCTGCCGATCTCTTCCTGGATGATTTTTATTTGCTCCCCGGCTTTTTCTGTCTTCAGCTGCTGAAGCAAAAGAGATAAATAGTTGTTTATGATGGACAGCGGGTTGTTGATTTCGTGTGCAGCGGTGCGCAGGTTTGCCGCAAGTTCAGCATGTTTCTGTTCTCGCTGAAGGCGCTGCTCATCTACGCCAACAAGGGCAGCGCCAGCGACTTGTCCTGCAAGTTGAAGCAACGAGGGCGCTGCGGAAAATTGTTGCCATTGGTGCTGTGAAAGGGGCGCAACTATGATCCCTTTCTTCTGCGTGCCAGATCTTAAGGGGATAAAACCCAGAGATTTACTCCCCAGCAGATTTTCCAGTTGGCGCTCCGGCACTGAAACTACACCCTCCTGTTCAGCGGGGACGTAAAATGTTTTGTCTTCCTTCAAGGCTTTGAGAATCAGGTTGGTTGCACCCTCAAAGCTGATTGAGATCTGGCGCAGGGCAGGGCGTGTCCCGAGGTCATCGTATCCGCACAGGGAGCAAGAGTTGTTTTCGTGGAGCAAAAAACACAGGTCTTGTATCCCGAATAACAGATTAAAATTCAGCCGCAGCTGCTGGCAGACTTTCTGGTGGTCTGCATAATCAGCCGGGGAAATTCTACCTGTATTTACCCGGGCATTATTTTTTACCTGCCGCCGCAGGTTGCGTTGCTGCTGCGCTTGACTTCTCTGTAATAATTCCGGACCCGACCCAGACAGATTTGCATCTTTCTGGGATGAAAAACGGGAAATGCCGGAATCTGTCTGCTGGCGGGCGCGCTCAGTCACTTGCTGGATAATAGCGTTATTGAGCCCGAAAAGCCGTGATGCGGCGTAGATCACCTCTGTAGAGTGGATATCTGGCGCATCACACAGAATCGAACTCAGGGCCAGAATACGCACTAATGGGGCACTCTCAAGCATACTATCAGGTGGGTGGGTCTGAAGTTTGATCGCATCAGCTACAAAAGAACAAACAGGGGGAGTTACCTGCCAAGCCTGAATCACTTTCGCGCCAATTTCACTTGAAGTCACCTTGAAAAGCCTATGTTCGATGCTTTCTGCTCTTCTTAATTCAAGGGTTACATCTATGGCATCCAGGTAGCGTTGGGGGAAATTACTCAATAGGGTCCATTGCCCGATCCGGTGCAACAGTCCAGCCAGATAGGCCTCATGTTTGGGCGCATACCCTGTCAGCATCGCCATCTCTTCGGCAATATTGGCGCAGAGGACCGAGCGGTACCACAGGGTGGTAACCGGCACGTCCAGCTGTCTGTTCGGGTGCGTGAATATTTGCTCAGTAGCACATAAAAGAGCTATCCGGAAGACAGGATCAATGCCGATAACCACCAGCAATTGCTGCACATTAGATATTTTATTCCACTGCCTGAAGTAAACCGAGTTGGCCAGGTTAAATACCCTGGCGCAAACAATCGGATCCTGGCGGATGATATGGGCGAGATCCTCAATTTTCACCATCGGCTGCGTAGAGAGTTGAATCAGTTCCAGCAGCGTATGCGGGATCGTGGGCAGGGTTTCCAGCCGGAGGTTCTCATATAGGGAGTCAGGCATAAGTTATTTCCACGGATCCGCTTCTACCGGAGTGAGTTGGATCGGTTGGCGTTTTTTTAGCTTTTATTTAACAGAAGTCTGGCGATCTTTTTTAAGTGGACTGGACGAATGCGGCGCATGTTTTCCCAGGTTATCTTTTTGACAATGGGAAGGAGTGCTCCTACCCGGTAGGACTCCCTGCGGTATTGTGCCACGGTTACCCCCTGGCGGAGCAATTTATTGGCCCTGCGGCGGTATTTCTCCCCTCTGCGACTGTTGTCCAGGATGATATTATGCCCTGTATCAAAAACGGGAACTGTTTCTACGTGTCTGATCTGCTTTTTATCGAGCTCCAGGATGACGATTTCACCGGTACGTTCAAACCGATCCCAGCTCAGGGTGTCACCATTCTCCCAGTAGACGGCGTTGGCTAGAAAGTTCCCCAGGGAGTAGGCGATGAAACCATGCTGATAATGTTCAGTCCCCTGCAGTACATGTGGATGATGTCCCAGGACGGCGGTGGCACCCGACTCTATAAAGCGGTGTGCTTGTTTAACCTGCTCCGGGGCTGGGAAACGAAAGCGTTCATCCCCCCAATGGGGTGCGAAGATTACATGATCGTGCGTATGCTTCAGTACATTTATGGTCTGACAGATAGCGCTTTCATCAAAAGGGGGAACTCCGCTGTGCGCAGCAGTGGCAAAGCGTCCGACTCCGGTAGAGGGGGAGACTGCAGCCAAAAAGGCGATGCGGATATCATTGATGGTGAGGGTGACATGAGCACCCGCCTGGGCAAGATTGAGCCCGGCCCCGAAATACTTTATCCCCAGCTGTTTGAGTTTTTTTTCAGTTTTTTCAAAACCGGGGTCAAACGCATCGAAGGCGTGGTTGTTTGCCAGCGTTACCAGATTAATATGCGCACCCTGGAGGGATTCCAGCTGTTGTTCTGTGGTAAAGACCCGAGGCTCAGTAGGGATATGTTGCTGCGCAGGCAGGGTGCATTCGAGGTTGGCCAGCACTATATCGCAGGTAGAAAAGAGGTCACGTATTTGTGGAGACAGGGCTTCGAGCCCCCTGCCCGGAGTTCGGGAGGAACGGGGCGTGGTCAGGAGCAGATCTCCAATGGCTGCGATACGGAGGGTGTCTTTTTTTCCCATAGCCTTAAATAACCTTAAATGTCAGTCTTCTTTGGGGCGCAAATCTGCATTGGGGGTATTAAACAGTGGAATCCACATGGATAATGCTCCGCCTAGCATATAGGAATAAATATCTGTCATGGACGCGGTGCGGGATGCAAGAAAGAGTTGTCCCCCCTCCTGAAATACACCGAGTAAACCTGTGAAAATAACTGCAAGCATTACGTTAGAGACAGTTTTATCCCGTATACCAAAACGCAGGCGCATAAAATATGCAAGGGTTATTGAGAGCAGAATGGCCTGCACAAACAGGCGCACATGGTTAAGGCTGGCACCCATGGCATAGTGGTAGAGGGGGAGGAGTTCAGCCCCCCGCGGCAATTTCCGCGCGAGCAGACCTGCATCGAAGTGGAAGTCAAACGGAACCCAGCCCAGGTACAAAATGTATGTGACGATGCCAATTATCCCCAGGTTGAGCCTGGTCTTCTGGGGAAGAGAGGTGACCGGGTTGCGCAGGATTAGAGCCGCCAGTAAAATTCCACTTAAGTTTGCGCTCAAGTTACTCAGATTCATTACCCGTGAAGCTATAAAGATTTTGCCCGTCTCCAGGACAAGAGCAAACAGGCTGCAGATAATAGCAGCCCGGGCCGCTCCCAGTCTGGTGTTGTCCCTGCGCGACCATTGTGCGCACAGCAGGGTAAATATCATGTATACGAGGATATGGGTTACCAGCCACCAGTGCCATGGGTGCTGAGAAAAACCTGCAAGCACGTTGAATTCAGAGGCCTTTAAGCTACGCCACACCCGTGACAGTAAAAGGGAGGGGAGAAATGGCGCCATGGCATCGGCGGCAAGCAGACCGGCGAAGGTCAGCGTCAGCAGATCAAGGGGGCTATGTTGGCAGCGCCAGCGTAATTCAAGGTTAAGCCGTTGCCACAGGGGCAGGCCCCACAGCACCCCAAATCCTGCACCTGTAGCACCACTGATGGTGTTCATGAGCAGATCGGTGATACTGGAGGTGCGCGAGATGGAAAATATCTGCAGGGTTTCAACCCCAAGGCTGGTACAGAAGCATAGTGCAAAAGTGATGAAAAACGCACTTAACTTGCCTGAACCCCTATCGCGGAAGGAGGTTGCCAACAGCGCGCCCAAAGGTATATACAGGAGTAGATTGCTCAGAACATCGGAGCCACTGACGCGGGCATAGGGGTTGACGGGCCAGGCCCGCAGGGCTCGGTTCAGCACCCAGAATAGATCGATCCTGGTACTGAAGTCATATGGCATCAGACTGGCGTAAACCAGCAGCATAAAGTATCCGAGGGCCAGCCAGACAAGGGCGGAGTTGTCACGGTTGTACGATTTCATAGTATATGACACCTGGTGTTTGCTTAATGTTATCTGTTTCTGCCGTATGATGGATTATTGCTGCAGCAATGTCCATAGGTCTTAATCTTGACGGGAAAAAAGCTTAGGGGTCCCCTTGAGGATTGACGGGAGTGTGGTAGCCTGTCACAGTAGCGCCGCTGCGTAACGCTAAGCCTGTAGATACATAAATAAACTCCGTACACAAATACCCGCTGGTGGAATGAAAGCCTATGAAATGTCCAGTTGCATTGCGTAATTTTGCCCGATGCATATTTCCTTTGGGAAAATATGTAGAGGAGTACCTGCCATGGCCGGCGTAACCCTCAACATGAAAATAGCACGCTATCGCGAGATGTTGCTTTTGCACAGGCATTTCAAGAGTTATTTTAAGGTGGTTCCGGCGATCAATGAGGAGCTGGTAAGAGAGGCACAGAAAGTTCGGCATAAGGTCTATTGTGAAGAACTCGGATGGGAGCCGATAAGCGAAGATGGCCTTGAGCGAGATATCTACGATGACAATGCGTTGCACTGTCTGCTCATGTCGGTACGTTCTGGACATTATATCGGCAGCATTCGGATGGTCTTGCCCAGACCGGGTGACCCCAGCCAGGTTCTGCCGCTGCAAGAGCTCTGTGGCGGAACGCTCTATCCAGGATATCCTGATTTTGCCCAGCTGCGCAAAGGTGAGGTCGCTGAAGTCTCACGGCTGGCGATAGTCTCCGAATTCCGGCGCCGTAAAAATGAAGCGGAGAAGCCGGTTGCCATGAACTTGCCGGAAAAATACAGCCTGCAGGGGCGGCGGCGTTTCCCGTATATACCGGTGGGGCTCTACATCGGCATGCTTGAGCTGGCGTCATTTTACGGAATCAAAAACCTTTACATGTTAACGGAACCGATGCTGGCATCTCACTTCAGTGCTCTTGGGGGCAATCTTGAACCTATCGGTGAAACCATTGAGCATCGGGGCAAGCGCCGGCCTTACGCTATGGCCGCGGAGAAGGTCCTTAAAGATGCAAATATTTTTTTGCGTCCGCTGATCTGGACGATTCGCAAAGATGTAAAAAGATCTTTATCCCAAGCGCCGGGGATGCTGAATTCAGTTGAAGAAATCCGTAAAAAATGGAGAGAATGTGAAACGGCTTAAGATTCTTAATGTGGTTGGGGCACGCCCCAATTTTATGAAAATGGCACCTATAATCGAGGCCATTAAGCAATATCCTGCCCTTCTGGAACAGCAGTTGCTGCATACCGGACAGCATTACGACGAGAAAATGAGCCAATCCTTCTTTGTCGATCTGGGCATGCCTCGGCCGGATATGGATTTGGGCGTTGGCAGTGGTTCGCATGCCGAGCAGACCGCTAAAATAATGGTTGGCTTTGAAAAAATCTGTCTGCGGGAAGAGCCGGATCTGGTAATTGTCGTAGGCGATGTTAACTCGACGCTGGCGTGTACGATTACGGCCAAAAAGCTGGGAATCAGGGTTGCCCATGTCGAAGCGGGTCTGCGCTCCCGGGATATGTCCATGCCCGAGGAGATAAATCGGCTCTGTACCGATGTGCTGTGTGACTACCTGTTTACTACAGACCACCTGGCAGAACAGAATCTGCTTGCGGAAGGGATTGATAGAAAGAAGATTTTTTTTGTCGGCAATGTGATGATCGATACCCTCCTGAAGCACAAAAAGATGGCCGCTGGTCTTGATTTGAGTCAGAAGCTGGGATTGCAGCCCCGCGGATATGCGACCCTGACCCTGCATCGACCGTCCAACGTGGATGACCCGGCGGTTCTGGAAGGTATTTTAGAGGCGGTGGCTCAAATTTCCAAACAGCTGCCTGTGATTTTCCCCATCCATCCCCGAACCAGGAAAATGGCCCGCCAGTTTGGCCTGGAGCACTACTTTAATTCCGGGGATCAGGTTGAAGGTATCTGGATAACAGAGCCCCTTGGGTATCTGGAGTTTCTCCATCTCAACATGAACGCCAGACTGGTTCTGACCGACAGTGGGGGGCTACAGGAGGAGACTACGGTTCTGGGGGTTCCCTGCATCACCCTGCGGACAAATACCGAACGGCCGATTACCTCCGAAAAAGGAACCAATGTTTTGGCAGGCAATAAAAAAGAGGATATTTTGCGCCAGGCGGAACAGATTCTCGCTGCAGATACTGTTTCAGGGCAGATTCCGGAAAAATGGGATGGGAAGGCGGCGCAAAGAATTGTAGAGGTTTTACTCCAGATCCACAGCGGAGAGCTCATATGAGGTCTGCAACAGGGGAACTGCCCCTGCAGGAAGAGCTCAGACAACATCGGTGGTACTGGTTACTGCTGCTGGTGCTGCTTGGCATAACCTACCGCAGTGTGATCCCTGGAATGGTGGCGGATTGGAACAGCGATCCGAACTATTCGCACGGTTTTTTGGTCCCCCTTGTGGGGGCTTTTTTTGTGTGGCAGCGCTGGCCCGATCTTAAGAGTACCCCGGTGCGGACCCAGATAGCCGGAGTGCCAGTAGTGGTAGCCGGGCTGATGTTGTTGGTTCTGGGGTATGCTGGAACTGAGTATTTTTCCATGCGTATCTCGCTGGTTGTAGTTTTGGCGGGCGTTGTTCTTTTCTGGGGTGGCACGCAGGTGTTCAGGAAACTTGCCCTGCCCCTCGGCTTTCTCGTGTTCATGGTGCCGCTGCCCTACATCGTCTACGATTCCATGGCTTTCCCCCTGAAGCTTCTGGTGGCAAAATTCTCGGTACTAAGCCTTAAGGCGCTGGGAATTGTTGTAGTGCGCGAAGGCAATATCATCCATTTTCCACAAACGATTCTGGAAGTTGCCGATGCGTGTAGTGGGTTGCGTTCCCTGATCTCCTTGCTTGCGCTGGCGGTTGCGTATGCGTTTGTGTCGCAATCATCGGCGCTTAAAAGGTGGATCATCATTTTATCCGCCGTCCCTATAGCTGTTGTGACTAATATGTTCCGGGTGATTGTTACCGGGGTGCTTGCGCAACATTACGGTGCCGCAGTGGCCGAGGGGTTTTTCCATGAATTTGCCGGTTTGACCGTGTTTGCCGTGGCGATGGTGCTGCTTTTTGCGGTGGGGCTTGTGTTACGCCGCTGGGGGAATTCATGAATAAGCTGCGGTTTTATATAGTTTATCTCCTCCTGGTGCTGACAGCAGTCTTTGTGGGCTTCCACCGAGATGTCAAGGTGCCGGTGGCGCTCCCTTTGGAGGGTATCCCCCTCGCCTTAAAAGGCTGGGTTAAGATCGACGAGGTGTATTTCAGTGAAGCGGTACTCAGACAATTACGTCCGACGGATTATCTATATCGCGTCTATAGAAATGAGGAGAATCAGCAGGTAGCCCTTTATCTGGGTTATCATGGTGGGGGGCCGGATAGTGGGCCGATCCATTCACCCAAGCACTGCCTGCCGGGCAGTGGCTGGAGGCCGCTGACGCAACAGACCACGCAGCTGCGCATTGGCAGCGAAGATATTCAGTGCGTAGAGGCCGTTTATCAAAGTGGAGACAGGCGAGAGGTGTTTTTATACTGGTATCAGGTCCAAGGGGAAACCCTGACCAGTGAGTATATGTTGAAGCTCTCCGAAATAGTTAATTCTATTCTTTACCGCAGGCGCGATTCTGCTTTTGTACGTATTTCCACAACTTCCCAGACAAGCCAGGCGAAGCAGATGGAATTAGTCGAGCAGTTTACCCGTGATTTCTATCCTGCAATACAGTCTGTTTTGCCGCAGTAGGGTCAACCATGCGCCAGAACAGAGCCAAACCAAAAACACCCGAATCAATCTGATAGACCTGCGCGCATCCGGCTCTGCCCCCTGGAGTTTTTTTGCACCGCAAGGGTAGAATTTCGTAGCTCACCTGATTTTGGAGCGGTTGATGTTACAGCTGATCCTATCGCTGACGGTAGTTTTTTTAGCCACAGCATATATTCTGCTGATCTTGACAAGACATTGGCAGACTTCCTCGCTGGGAATTCTTATTGGCTTGGTAGCCTGGATAGCCATGGAACTGGGCGACTTGCAGGCACTGCTCCACCCGGACCAATTCATGCTCTGGAAACATACATCTCTGGTGGCGGAGACCTGTTTGCCTGTGGGCTGGTTGTGGTTTGGGGTAACGTATGCGGGGCAGTGGCAGCGCGGTGAAGTGAACGCCTGGGCCAGGCTGCTGCTCTGTGGTGCCCTTGTCTTTCCGCTAACGGCATTGTTTGTCTCGGCGCCGCAGCTGTTTTACTCCCCCGATTTTGCCGAAGAAAAGATCCTCTTTCTCCTCCCCGCCGGCTATTGGCTATATGCGGCCCTGATGAGCGCACTGGTTATCGCGCTGTTTTATCTTGAGCGCACCTACGTGGCTCTTGCCCGCCCTGACCGCTGGCGGGCCAAGTTTGAAATAATCGGCGTGGGGTTGGTGTTGGCGGTGTTGGTTGTATACTACAGTCAGGCACTGCTCTACCGTTCTTTGGATATGAACCTGATCCCGGTTCGATCTGGATGCATGATCCTGGCGCTGGTGTTTATGGCTTACAGCCATATCTATCGTGGAGAGGTGCTGCGGATAGAGGTCTCTCGCACTGTTGCTTATCGCTCAGTGGTCTTTTTTGCGGTAGGTCTTTATCTGATCGCTTTGGGGCTGTTTGGCGCCGGGATGCGCTATCTTAATTTTTCCGCCAATCGGACTTTGCTTGTCGCTCTGGGGCTTTTTTCCGGCTTGATTCTGGTTCTGGCGCTACTTTCTGAAAAAGTACGCCGCCGCATCCGGGTGTTTTTGCACAAAAATTTCTATCAGAAAAAATACGATTATCGGAATGAATGGCTGAACTTTACCACCCGTCTGGCCAGTGCTCGGAATCGAGATGAACTCGAAAATGGAATCCTGACCTTTTTTGCCGAGACCTTTGCGCTGCGTGGTGCAGGCTTGTTTTTGCGCGAACAGCAAAGCGGGAACTTTCGCTGTAGCGCTCAACTTGAAATGGAACTCAATGCGCTGTGTTTAGCGGGGGAACTGCCGGAGGAAAACCACAGCAAAGAGCGTGGTTGGGTCACCGACTTGAACGCCTGTCGTGATACTCTGCAGGGGGATTGGGTAAAATTACCCGCTAAAGGGTGTGTTTTTTTGATACCTTTGTGTTTCCAGCAACGGGTTGAAGGCTTTATTGTTTTAGGTGCGCGTGTTTATGCAGGGGAAAGGTTGACCTATGAAGACTTTGACCTTATGAAGACCCTGGCTCATCAGGCCGTTGGGGTGCTGCTGAGTCGTAAATTGTATACCGATCTTGTGGCGGCCAATGAAATGGCAGCAATCGGACGTATTTCTACGTTTGTGATTCACGATCTGAAAAATCTGGTTTCGAGTCTGGCTCTGGTGGTGGATAACGCGCGGGATTATATCGATGATGCCGAGTTCCGGGCCGATATGTTTGAAACCCTTGACAGTACAGTGGCAAAGATGAATGCCCTTATAACCCGACTTCAGCATGTCAAACGTCAGCCGAAGCTTGATTTTGTTGCGACCGATCTTTTAGAACTTGTGCAGACTGCTGCGCATATGTCGGGGCACTTGGGGCTTGAGGTGACCGGGGAGCCGGTGCCGGTTGCTGTGGATGTGGCAGAATTACAAAAAGTTCTCCTTAACTTGACGCATAATGCCGCTGAAGCTTCTGTGGAAGGGCAGCGTATTTGTATCGAGGTGGGGCAGAACAACGGAGCTTTTATCCGGGTTATTGACTCTGGGGTGGGGATGAGTGCAGAATTTATCCGCACCAGATTGTTCAAGCCCTTTGAGACAACTAAACAAAAAGGGATGGGGATCGGTTTGTACCAGTGCCGCCAGATCATAGAGGGACATGGCGGACATATAGAGGTGCAAAGTGAACCCGGCCTGGGAACCACCTTTACCCTGTGGCTTCCACTGGAGTCCTGATTTGAGCTGATCCTGAAAGGCGCCGGAGCTGCTGCGCCAGGTGCGATGATGAAGATGAGGGAATCTGTGCAGAAATTACTTATCGTTGATGACAGTCCGGAGATCTGCAAGCAGCTTAAGTGGGGGCTGAGTAAACACTATGAAGTGTTGCTGGCCCAGAATGTTGCTGAAGCGATGAAGTTGTTCGCGAAACATACCCCCAGGGTTTTAACCCTGGATCTCGGCCTGCCCCCCGATGTCGATGGTGCAACGGAAGGGCTGCGCTGTCTGGAGCAGATTCTACAGCAATACCCCGCCACCAAAGTTGTTGTCCTCTCCGGTAATGAAGATCATGGCAATGCCCTTAAAGCGGTGCAGCTCGGCGCGTATGATTTCTACCGCAAGCCCATTGAACTGGCGGAGCTCAAGGTTATTCTGGAGCGGGCCTTTCATCTGGCGCAGTTGGAGGCGGATAATCGTCAGCTGCAGGCGCAATCAAAGGGATATGAAGGGGGGATGCATGGCATCCTCGGACAGTGCTCCCAGATGGAAGAGGTGTTCAGCACCATTCGCAAGATCGCCTCAGCAGATATCCCTGTGCTGGTATTAGGCGAAAATGGTACCGGCAAAGAGCTCGTGGCGCGCGCCATTCATGCGCAGAGTTTACGCAAGGATGGCCCCATGATCCCCATAAATTGTGGAGCCATCCCGGAAAATCTGCTGGAGGCCGAGCTCTTTGGGCACGAGAAAGGAGCCTTTACCGGAGCGTTGGGGCAGGTTCGCGGGAAGGTGGAGTTCGCCGAAGGAGGAACCCTGTTTCTGGATGAGATTGGAGAATTGCCCCAGCCGTTGCAGGTGAAAATGCTGCGCTTTTTACAGGATAAGACCATGCAGCGTGTCGGTGGACGTGAAATGCTTGAGATTGATGCCCGCATTGTTGCAGCTACCAATGTGGATATAGATGCGGCTATCCAGGCAGGAGACTTTCGCGAAGATCTCTACTACCGCATCGGAGTTATCACCCTTGAATTACCCCCTTTGCGTGAACGGGGGGAAGACATCTGCCTGCTGGCCAACTTTTTTCTCAATCGTTACATAACTGAATTTGGGAAAAAAATCAGAGGCCTCAGTCCCGCAGCAGAGCATGCGTTACGCACATATGCCTGGCCAGGGAATGTGCGCGAATTGGAAAACAAGATAAAGCGCGCTATTTTGATGGCTGAGGGTGCATTTCTGGAGCCGATAGATTTAGGCTTCGAGTCCGAAGAACAGGCTGCAGTCACTTTCCCAACCGATAAAATGACACTGAAGCAGGCGCGCGATCGTCTGGAGCGTGAAATGCTGGTCGATTCTTTAAAAAGCTATGCCGGGAATATAGCTAAAGCCTCGGAACATCTTGGCGTCAGCCGCCCTACATTTTATGACCTTATGAAAAAGCATCATGTGCAACAATAGCGAAATGCCTGCCGCAAACTTCTTTGTTCAAACACTCCCGAACCCAAATCAACCCTGAAACCCGGTGCGGCTCCGTACCGCGCGCGGGAAGAGTTGTCTACACATCTAACCCTTAAAAACAAATAAAAGGAGACTGTGACGTGAAAATAAAAGATGCAACAGTATTGATCAGTGGCGCTAACGGCGGTATCGGCGCCGCTTTGGTGGATGAACTCCTGGCGCAGGGGGCGGCTAAGGTGTATGCAGCTGCGCGTGACATAAAAGAGGGACAACGGATATGTGAGAATGTCGGGCAGCGGGGCGCGGGGCGCGTGCAGGCGCTGCAATTAGATATCACCTCTGCAGCCAGCGTGACGGCAGCAGCGCTTGAGTGCGCAGATGTCAATGTGCTGATCAATAATGCAGGGGCCAGCCTGCACACAGAGTTCCTGGCGCCAACCGCGCTGGAGAGTGCACGTACCGAGATGGAGGTTAATTACTTCGGCACCCTTGCCATGTGTCGCGCGTTTGCGCCGGTGTTGGCACGTAACGCCGGCAGCGACGTGGCACTTTTGGTCAATGTCATCTCCATTCTCGGGAAGGTCAATTTACCTGTTATCGGTACCTACAGCGCTTCCAAAGCCGCACAACACTCCCTTACTCAAGGATTGCGGGCTCACCTGGTCAGCCAGAACATTCGCGTCATCGGGGTGTACCCCGGCCCGGTCGATACTCGCATGACTGCCGGGGATGACTCAGACAAAGCCCAGCCGCAAGAGGTGGCGCGTGCCATCGTTATGGGCTTGGGTGAAGGCGAAGACGAACTGTTCCCGGACAAGATGTCACGGGAACTTAATGCTGCCCTGCTGCAGGACCCAAAGCAGGTTGAGCGCAACATGGCTGCCAGCGTGGCATAGGTGTGGCGCGGAGTCCTTATCGTCTGTGGAATGCTCAGCACCGCCCTGGGTGTAATCGGGATGTTCCTGCCGCTGCTGCCCACAGTGCCCCTGCTGTTACTCGCTGTTGCATGTTTTGCCCGCAGTAGTGAGCGCTTTCATTTCTGGCTCCTTAACCATAAGCACCTTGGACCGATTGTGCGCGTATATCTGGATGGTGGGGGCATGCCATTGCGCGCAAAGATTGTCACTATAACGGTGCTGTGGATCTCCCTCGGCGGGTCGAGTTTTTTATTGAGAGACAAAAGCTGGTGGCTCCATCTTCTGCTGGGGCTAATCGGGCTGGGGGTTACGGCACACATGGTGCGTCTGCCCGGAGAAGCGAAAGAGGCAGGGTTTCCCCCGTAGACCCAGCCGTGGTCCTGGATAGATCACTATGTTTTGGCTTGAGCGGTTCTTTCGCCGGTGCTAGTATCATTAGTTATTTGATGTTAATTACGCACCCGGCGCCTGACAATTGAAGAAACCGGAGATGTTCGGGGATGCGTTGCAGTCTGAATTCAGACTGCTCAGTGTTGCGTAAACATCTGATCACAATCCAACATCGCGGGAGATTCGGTACATGAAAAACATGTCGTTGAAGGTCAAGGTGATAGCTGTAGGGGTGTTATTGCCTGCCCTTTTGCTGGGGGTGCTGTTCGGAGCCTACACGGTCCAGGCCAGAAACAAAACGGTGCAAACCTTTGTAGAAAAAGCACGCTCTATCACCCTCACAGTTGAATCGACCCGCCAGGGGATGGAAGAACTGTATGAAATGGGGGTATTCAGCCCTGCCATGCTCAGAAATTTTGCAGATGCCGGACAGATGGAACAAGTGGTTATGTCGGTGCCGGTGGTTTCAGCCTGGCATGCAGCCATGCGAAAGGCGCAAGAGGGTAATTACGAGTTCCGGGTGCCCAAGTTTGAGCCACGAAAGGCTAGTAATACCCCCGATGTAGTAGAAGCGCGCGCCCTTAAAACCATGAAGAGCGAGGGGCTGAAAGAGTACTATGAAATTGATAAAAAGCTCAATGCCGTCAGATATTTTCGCCCTGTTGTTTTGTCTGAAACCTGCATGCTCTGCCATGGCGATCCGCGCACATCCGAGCGCCTGTGGGGAAACAGTAAAGGTCTCGATCCTACCGGGGTAAAGATGGAAAACTGGCGCGTTGGGGAGATTCACGGCGCCTTTGAAGTTATTCAGTCGCTGGATAAAGCCGATGCAGAATTAGCCTCGATTTTGGGGAAAAGTTCGGCAGCAGTGCTGACAGGTCTTATGGTCTGCGGTGCTCTCATCGCAACCTTTATGCTTAAACGCGTCACCCGCCCCCTCGAAGAGAATGTAGCCATGATTGAAGCGCTGGCGCAGGGGGATTTAGGCAAACGTATTCAGTACAAAAGTAATGACGAGGCGGGACGTCTTGCTGCAGCGATGAATGCCTTTGCGGACAATCTGCAATTTGAAATTCTCACCGCCTTTGAGAAGCTGGCGGCGGGAGATTTCACTTTTGCAGCCAAAGGGCTTATCCGCGAACCCCTTGCGCAGGCCAATCATGCTCTTAATGAAAGCATGGGACATGTGCAGCTGTCGGCAGATCAGATCGCCTCCGGCTCAGACCAGGTCTCCGATACAAGTCAGTCTCTGTCGGAAGCGGCAACACAGCAGGCCAGTTCACTTGAAGAGATCAATAGTTCCATGAATGAAATGGCCTCACGCACCCAACAGAATGCCGAGCACGCTATCCAGGCCAACAGCCTTTCGGCTGATGCATGCAAAGCCGCTGCACATGGAAACGCGCAGATGCAGGAAATGGTTGGAGCCATGGGGGAGATAAATGAATCAGCGCAGAATATCTCGCGCATTATCAAGGTTATCGATGAGATCGCATTTCAGACCAACCTTCTTGCCCTGAATGCGGCTGTCGAAGCCGCACGGGCCGGGCAACAAGGTAAAGGCTTTGCGGTTGTGGCTGAAGAGGTACGCAACTTGGCGGCGCGCAGCGCAAAAGCTGCGAATGAGACCACCGCAATGATAGAAAGTGCCATTCAGAAGGCGGAAAATGGGACCCAGATCGCAGAAAGTACCGCGGAAGCGCTTGACGGAATCGTCAGCGGGATAACCAGAGTCTCTGATCTTGTTGGAGAGATCGCATTCGCATCGGACGAGCAGACCAAGGGGATTTCGCAGATCAGTATCGGTCTTGAGCAGATTGATGCGGTTACACAGCAAAACACCGCTAATGCGGTGCAGTGCGCTGCAACCTCCGAGGAGCTCGCGGCGCAGGCGCACGAACTGCGCGAGATGCTGTCTCACTTCACGCTATCTCCCCAGTACAGCGCCGGACGTGGTAACAATGAAGGGCAGCAGGGCGCGTATGCCCCGCCCCCGGTAAAGTCCTCGGCTGAGCGTGGCCAGAAAAAAACGGTGCAGAAGCGCTTGCCCCAGGTAGAAGTGGATAGCTGGGGGGCGTCGAAAAGCGGTTCCACCGCTGCGGACTTTATCGCCTTGGATGATGATGAATTTGGGCGCTTTTAAGTACAGGCACGGCGGCTGAGAAATTTCAGACATTACAAGGGCACAAAAGGTTTACGGACTCACGGGCTCACCTGCCACATGTGGCAGGTGAGCCCGTGTGCTTTAACCCGCTAAACAGAACCCTGGCCTTTGTCGCTCTGGCGTTCGAGAAAGGCACGGATATGTTCCTCACTCAGCATCACGCCACTGAGAATTTCGGAGTCGCATTTTAGTGCGGGAATCATACGGATTCCGGCCCGGAAGGTTTCTACCGGGCGGGTAGCAATCTCAATAACATCCAGCTCCAGTTGGGGGTATTCCGGCATAAGTCGCTGCAGAATTTGCTCTACTTTCTTACAGCGGGGGCACAGGGCAGTGCGGTAAAAGTTGACTGTCATGGCGACTCTCCTTGCAAATATGGTTGCAGTGGTGAAGAAGATCTGGACGCGAAATTTTAAGATAGTGACTTACCCGTGCAAATATAGTTTAAATACCATGAGTCTCAATGGTGCCATATTAACCTGCAGATAACAGCTGCGAAAAGAAGGAAGGGCGGTATTCGATGCCAGAAGAGCGCATAATTGAACTGGAGAGCAGAATTGCTTTTCAGGAATATCAGCTCAGCGAACTGAGTAACCAGATAGCTGATCAGCAAAAGCAGATTCTGGAACTCAAGTCTCTGCTCAAAACTATTGCGGAGCGGATAACAACCAGTTCGGGCGGATCTTTCAGTTCTGACCCCGGTGTTGATGAACGTCCACCCCATTACTGAAATCTAAGCGATTCGAATTCGACCTGAATTAGCTTTCGCCTATTTTGCCTCATCCATGCTGCAATAGAACGGGTTTCAGCCGCGACATGGCTGCGGCAGGTGCAAAAATGCTACAAACGGGAGTAGCGGCGTTAAGTTAGGAGTGGATATGAAGATCAAGCAGATGGCGGGTAACGTATCAGACAAAGTAGCTACATGGCGCAAGCAAATAACCGCCAGTCGTAATGGCCTGGTGCGTGCCCTGTTGCTTGCGGGCACACTGTTCCAGCGGGAGCGCTGCGCCGAAAAGGCCGCCGCACTTACCTACAGCACTTTACTCGCGCTGGTGCCCCTGCTGGCGATAATGTTTGCCCTGCTCAAGGGGCTTGGGGTGCATAACACCTTAGAGCCGCTGCTGCTTAGATATCTGACCAGTGGTTCAGATGAGATTGTAGTCAGGGTACTGGCGTATATAAACAACACCAACGTCGGCAGTCTCGGCGCAGTGGGGCTTATAACATTACTCCTGACGATTCTGTTTTTGCTCAGCAATGTTGAAAACGCCTTTAATCGCCTGTGGCAGGTAAGCGAAAACCGCTCCTGGTTTCGGCGTTTCGCCGATTATTTTTCGGTCATCTCCTTTGGACCCCTTTTTTTACTTGCCGCAATCTCAATGAGCAGTTCTTTGCACAGCCAGACCCTGGTGCAGTGGATTCTGAAACAGCCATTGCTGGGAGAAGCGGTGCTTGTGCTGTTGGGGATCACCCCGTTTCTGGTGATATGGGCCGCTTTTATCCTCCTGTATATGTTTATGCCCAATACCAGGGTGCGTTTCAGTTCTGCTGCAGTCGGGGGCATTACGGCCGGAACCCTGTGGCTTATAACCCAATGGGGCTATGTCAGTTTTCAAATCGGAGTAGGTAAGTACAACGCTATTTACGGCACTATGGCGGCTCTGCCTGTATTTATGATCTGGCTGTATATCGGCTGGATGATCGCGCTGGCGGGGGGAGCCCTGAGCCGGACGTGGCAGGGGCGGGAGACTCTGTCGTTTGAACAACATAGCGGGCAAGAGACCAGTTGGCACCCCCTGCAGGTGCTGGCGCTTTTATCCTTGCTCTACCGCAGATTTCAGACAGGGGAAGAACCCTGGCAGGAAGCTGAGTTGTTGTCTGCCTCAGGCATGGCGCCACAGGTGTGTCTCCCTGTGCTGGACTTTCTGGAACGGAAGGGAGTTCTGGTGCGCTTTGAAGGGCAGGAGGGCGTTGTGCGCATCTTGCCGCAGTGCAGCGCCGCCAGTGTGAACCTTGATCAATTGCTGGCTCCGGAGTTGAACCTCTCCGGGGCTGACACCGCGGGGTTACAGGTGCTGTGGCGGCACTGGGAAGCTATGCAGAGCGAATATCTGCGCGAGCACAATCTTGAAACCATGCTGGAAGAAAGCATCCAGGCAGAAGATCAAGCCGCTACCTGACAGCCTGTTTTGCCGCAGCTGGTCATGCGCAGATACGTTGGTCGATCTGCTCCAGGGCGGTACGGGCGCTGCAGGCAATGGAGATGTGCGGCGGTTGAATGTTGGCTTCGCGCGGATTGATACGCACCACACTGGCACCATAGGTCTGCCCCAGACGCGTACTGAGATGACGGATGGTTGGCACTGCCGTGCCTGCCCCGAGTTCAAGCACGAGTAATTCCGGGCCAGCGTGCTGGCTGAGAAAACTGTGGAAGCGCTGTTCCTGAGCAGCGGTGCGGGCGTCGATCCAGGAGAAATCCCCAAACATCAGGATGTTGGGCCTGGCGCTGGCGCCACAGTGAGGGCACATCGGGGTAGGGCTGCACCGCATGGTTTGCGGGTCAATATGATATTCAGCGTTATTGGCCCAGATGCTTTCGCAACAGGGGCGCTGGCATTGCAGGTGGTGGATGGAGCCATGTACTTCGAGGATGTTTCCGGGGTTGAACCCCGCCTTCTGAAATTGACCATCAACATTCGAGGTTACAATAAAGACCGGCACGTTCAGTTGTTCTTCCCATTGGCGTAGGATTTGAAACCCCGTATGGGGAACTGTTGCGCGATACAGGTTGGTGCGATGCCCATAAAATCCCCAGCCAAACTCAGGATCGCGCTGAAAATGTACCGGATTGGCAGCCGCGTAAAAATTCAGCCCCAGGCGTTCATACATGGGATAGGCATTCCAGAAGCCGGAATCACCACGAAAATCGGGCAGGCCTGAATCAACCCCCATCCCTGCGCCACTGGTCACTATAAGTGCTTTTGCATGCCGCAGCTTTTCGGCCGCTGCCGCGAAAGTGCTGGCGCTGTCAATATGCTCTGGCATAAAACCCTCCTGCGCATCCTCTGTCTTGTTAGTGCTGTGGTTCATGCTGCGTTGGGATGCGAATGTGGTGTATTTTTCATACGCCAAATATAGCACAGTTTTGCTGTAGCCAACATCGGTCCGACTGCCCTGGTAACTCAGCGGCTGAGTAGAACATAGCTCGAACAGACGCAACCCGAACAAACGTAGCTAATAGACTTGTTGCCCCTGGTGCAAAATGCTATATTCTGCGCCGGTTTGCGCCAGGTTCTTAAACAGCAGCATTGGTTCAAAGGTACTTTCCCCCTGTTACAAGCTGCAATTCAGGAAAAACGGGATGCTAGCCAGTGTAAAAACCAGCTATACGTTTTTCGCGGCCGCAGCGCTTTCCATATGCCATAACGCGTAACAAAACGCTAAACATCTGATATCAGGCAGGATAATATTATGAACAGCATGACCGGGTACGGTAAGGGCAGTAATGTCACTGATGCGGTACACTATATAGCGGAGATCAAGACGGTTAACCATCGCCATATCGATGTGAGCGTTAAATTACCGCGCGCCCTGATGTTTCTGGAGAATGAAGTTAAAAACTGGGTCAGCAGTTATCTCCACCGCGGCAAGATCGATGTCTATATAAGTCGCGAGGGTGACAGCGCAGAGTTGATGCAGCCTCAGCTCAACGAGGCCGCCGCTGCGGCGTATATAAAAGTATACAAACAGCTGATAGAGCGTTTTCACCTTGCAGAAGATATTCCACTCTCTATGCTGGCGGCGCAAAAAGAGGTCGTGGTGTTGAGCGAACCACAGATCGATGAGTCCAATGTGCGCGAGCGTCTGAAAGAGGCGGTGACTGAGGCCCTGGCAGCGGTTACGCAGATGCGCAGCGCTGAAGGTCGCTCCATGTATAACGATATTGTCGCGCGGCTGCAGGTGCTGGAAGAATATCTGCACAACATCGAGCAGCGTACTCCCCAGGTGGTGGTGGAGTGGCAACAGAAACTGCAACGGCGTATTGAGACCCTGCTCCACGAGGTTGAGGTTGATCCTCAACGCCTTGCCCAGGAGGTTGCAGTGTTTGCCGATCGCTGTGATATCAGTGAAGAGGTGGTGCGCTTTAAAAGTCATATCGAACAGATGCATGGGTTGCTCACTCACACGGGGGCGGTGGGGCGGCAGATGGATTTTCTGCTCCAGGAGCTCAACCGGGAGGCAAATACCATGGGCTCAAAATCCAACGACGCAGAACTGACTCGCAACGTGGTGGCCCTGAAAGCTGAACTGGAAAAAATTCGCGAACAGGTACAGAACATTGAATAAGAGGCAAACCCCTCAAACTCAAGGTTTGAAAGCACGCGCGCCCGGGATGGCGCGCCCGGGGATTCTGTTTGTCCTCTCAGCCCCTTCCGGAGCGGGCAAGACCACCCTGGGGCGCTTGCTGCTGGAGCGCGAACCACAGCTGCGCCATTCTATCTCCTATACCACCAGGGCGATGCGCCCCGGAGAGAGGGATGGCATCGATTACCATTTCATCAGCCAGGAAACGTTTCGCGCCATGATCGACAATGGCGAATTTATCGAATGGGCCAGTGTGCATGAGAACTACTATGGCACCGCCCTGACGGATATAGAGCACTTGTGTGCCTGTGGCACCGATGTGCTGCTGGATATAGATGTGCAGGGGGCGCAGCAGTTACGCACGCGTGAACTGGATGCGGTGTTTATTTTTATCGCTCCGCCGAGCATGGATGTGTTATGCCGGCGCCTCCAACAACGCGATAGTGATACGCCCGAAACGATAAGAATCCGTTTGCAGAATGCGCATCAGGAGATGGCACAGGCTCCCGCATATGATTATATTGTAGTAAATGACAAACTCACAGTCGCCGCCGCAGCGCTCCATGCTATAGTAAGAGCTGAGCACAGCCGGACCCGGCGCATCATGCCGGTATTGGCCCAATTGGGTCTGGTGTGACAGGTTTTGCCGCAAAGAAAACCTTTCGCCGGAACAAAAATACCGCAAACAATACCCCCGACAACCCCAATAAAGAGAGACTTATGCTATGGCAAGAGTGACAGTAGAAGATTGTCTGGAGCAGATTTCCAACCGCTTTCTCCTCACTATGGTCGCCGCTAAACGCACCAAACAGCTGTATCGTGGTGCTGCGCCCATGATTGAAAATGTGGCTAAAAACAAGAAAGTTGTTCAGGCTCTACGTGAGATCGCCTCAGGTAAAGTTGAGTATGTCGTTCCCGTCAAGACCCTCCAGGACTGATCCAGTTTCAGTGTAATGGCCATAAAGTCACTTACAAGCCTCGGAGAATTCCAGGACGCGGTCCGTAAATATATGCCAGATCCGGATCTGGATCTGCTTGAACGCGCTTATACCTTCAGTAGCCGAGTGCACACGGGCGTCGAACGCTCCTGCGGAGACTCGACCTTCTCCCACTCCTGTGCGGTAGCCAGCACGGTGATCCGCCTGCAGTTGGACATCGTCACCGTCGCTGCAGCCCTGGTTCACGATGTATTTGAACGCAACCTTGCTACGGTGGATGAACTGCATGCCGAGCTAGGCGCGGAGGTGGTGCATCTGGTCGAGGGGCTTACCAAGATCAATTCCATCATTTACCAGCGCGGCCAGGAACGCGAGACGGAAAGCTTTCGCAAGATGCTGTTGGCGATAGCCCGGGATATCCGCATCGTGCTGTTAAAGCTTACCGACCGTTTGCATAATATGCAGACCCTTGGCTGTTTGCCCCCCAAAGATCGGCTCCGGATAGCGCGCGAGACCCTGGAGGTGTATGCGCCTCTGGCCAATCGCATGGGGATAAGCTGGCTGAAAAGCCAATTGGAAGATTTGTGTTTTAAACACCTGTATCCAGAGGAGTACAAAGAACTCCGGCGCAAAATCAGGCTGTTTAAAACGGACGCCAATGAGCAGTATATCCAAAGTGTAGTTGAGCATATTCAGGCCAAGCTTAAGAATAACGGGATCGATGGACAGGTGTCGGGACGCTCCAAACATCTGTATTCGGTCTACCGCAAGATAAAACGACAAAACGTAGATCTGGACCAGATCTATGACCTCATCGCATTCCGGATTATTGTGAATAGCGTGCGCGATTGCTATGCCTCTCTCGGGATAATTCATGCTGCCTGGAAGCCTGTGCCAGGGCGTTTTAAAGACTATATCGCCATGCCGAAGGCCAACATGTATCAATCCCTGCATACCTCGGTGATCGGGCCTTATGGGAAGCGGATGGAGGTGCAGATCCGCACTGAGGAGATGCATCGCATTGCCGAAGAGGGGATTGCAGCGCACTGGAAGTACAAAGAGAGCAACGCAAGTGTTCCCGTCGCTGAAGATGGGCGTTTCAGCTGGCTGCGCCATATGCTTGAATGGCAGAAGGAGTTGAATTCTGCTCACGAGGTCAGCGCTCAAACCCAGCTGGATCTGTTCCCCGAAGAGGTTTACGTATTTACCCCGGATGGGCACGTACGGGAGTTGCCCCGGGGCTCATGTCCCATAGATTTTGCGTACTCCATCCATGGAGATGTGGGTAACCACTGTGTTGGGGCCAAAGTAAATGGCAAGATGGTGGCCCTGAAAACACCGTTGCTTAACGGAGATGTGGTGGAGATTCTCACCTCCAGCACCCAGACACCGAGTAAGGACTGGCTCAACCTGGCCAAAACCGCCAAGGCGCGCAACCGTATTCGCCACTGGATTAAAACCCAGGAGCGCGAAAAAAGTATCGAGCTTGGGCGCGAAATTCTCGAACGGGAACTGCGCAAGCACAAAGTCAGCCTCAACAAAATCGTGCATGAAAAAATCATGGCAGAAGTGGTAAGCGGGTTTGGCTTCAAGAGTTCCGCCGAAATGTTCGCTGCGGTGGGATATGGCAAGCTTTCAGCACTGCAGGTTGCAGGAAAACTCCTCCCCGACGTGGATATGCGGCCGGGTGGGGGTAAAATTCAGGCGCTGGGGCGGATGCTGGGCAAAGTGCGGAAAAAACCGGCCGTCGATCCCATCCGGATTCAGGGAAAAGACAACATCATGGTGCGTTTCGCCAAGTGTTGCAATCCACTGCCGGGTGACGCCATAGTTGGTTTTATCACCAGGGGTAGAGGGATAACAGTCCACGCTGCGACCTGTCCGCACCTGCTCGAAACAGACCCACAACGCCGGGTTGAGGTGGCCTGGGATGAAGAGGTAAAGACGGTTCGCAATGTGAAGGTTAATGTGTTGTGTTCTGATACCAAGGGGATCCTGGCAGAGATAACCAATGTGATTAATCAGCGTGAAGCTGATATTGTCGCGGCGAGTATCCATGCACACGGTCAGCGAGGATTGAATGAGTTTGAGTTGGCGGTGGGAAGTGTTGCCCACCTGAACCAGGTGATGGCCAGTCTGAGGGGGATAAAAGGGGTTAAGCGGGTAGAACGGGTCGGTGAGCGTTGATTCGCGCGTAGGAATGTTCTTGGAAAAGAGAAACAAGAAGCTATAAACGAGAAGAGGGAACAGAGTGTGCACACTCTGTTCCCTCTTCTTGATCTGCGGTGTCAGCTTGGTACTAGCCCTTTACTACGGCACCAGAGCGGATGCAGCGGGTGCATACCTTCATGCTTTTAACTCCACCGTTCTGCACAGCCCGAACCTTCTGCAGGTTGGGATACCATACCTTCCGGTTTTTGTTGTGGGCATGACTGACATTGTTGCCGGTTACCGGTTTTTTGCCACAAATTGCACATGTTTTGGACATTGTATTTAAACCTCCTGAATATTTAGAACGCAAATAACTAGCACGATTTTTCGGCTATAGCAAGTTTTTTAAATTTTGAGCATCTTTATTGGCGGGCGGTTGCACCCCGGTCAGCTTCATGGCGTTTGGAGTTCAGGGGGGTTGAGCAGTGCCCGCGCCCTGAGTTGCTCCGTTCCAGCCCAGGCCGAATCAATGGCAACCCGCCTTCCCTCTACCTTCAGAGCCCCGGCGGCAAACAGCTGAATTGCCAGCGGGTAGATGCGATGTTCCTGCTCTAAGATTCTGGCGCTCAGACTTTCTTCGGTATCGTTGGCCAGAATCGGCACCACCGCCTGGGTGATGATAGGGCCGGTATCTACCCCATCGTCGATGAAGTGGACAGTGCAGCCAGAAAACCTGGCTCCAGCTTCCAGCGCTTTTTTTTGCACCCGCAGGCCGGGGAATGCCGGCAACAGGGCAGGGTGAATGTTCATGATCCGCTGTGGAAAAGCCTGGATAAAGTCGGCCCCGATGATGCGCATGAATCCCGCCAGCACTACCAGTTCGACCGCGTCATGTTGCAACTGCTCAATAATCGCTGCGTCAAATGCGCAGCGGCCGGCATGGTCTCTATGATTTATGCAGCAGGTGGGAATCCCGGCGCGTTGCGCCCGGTGCAGCGCGCCAGCATCAGGGTTATTGCAGATAACCCGGACAATCTGTGCGTCTATGCTGCCGGTTGCGCACGCATCGATGATGGACTGCAGGTTGGTGCCGCCCCCCGAAGCCAATACCCCCACACGCAGCCTGGTGGTGCGCTTTTCCATGGCTAAACCAGCTCCACCGACGGCTTTTGGGCCTCTGATTTGCAGATCTCACCGATCACCCAGGCACGCTCATTCAGGTCCGATAAGCGCTGCATAACGGCGTCAGTCTGTTCTTTGGGGATCACCAGAATCATGCCAAGGCCATTATTGAAGGTGCGGTACATCTCGCGCTCTTCGATATTCCCTGCCTGGCGCATGATGTTGAATATTTCCGGCTTCTCCCAACTATTGGCCTCAATTCTGGCGCTGCAGTTGGGCGGTAGACAGCGGGGGATGTTTTCCAGCAGGCCGCCCCCGGTTATATGGGAGATCGATTTTATGTTGAAGTCACCGATGAGGTTGAGAATGGTTTTTACGTAGATTCGGGTTGGGGTGAGAAGTTCCAGCCCGATGGGTTGGTCCAGGCCATCGACCTTGTCGGTGACCGCCAGACCCATGCGCTCGAAGAAAATTTTGCGCGCCAGCGAAAACCCATTCGAGTGCAGCCCACTAGAGGCGAGCCCGATGATGGTATCACCGACAGTTGCCTTGGCGCCGTCGATGATCTTTGCATGGTCTACCGCCCCTACGCAGAAGCCTGCCAGGTCGTATTCGCCGCTGGCATAGAACCCGGGCATTTCGGCAGTTTCGCCCCCAATGAGGGCGCAGCCGGCCTGGCGACAACCTGCAGCAATCCCCTGGATCACTTCAGCTGCCTGCTCCGGGTTGAGTTTCCCCGTCGCCAGATAGTCCAGAAAAAACAGGGGTTCTGCCCCCTGAACGATGATATCATTGACGCACATAGCCACCAGATCGATGCCTACGGTGTCGTGCTTGCCAGTGTCGAAGGCCAGCTTCAGTTTGGTGCCGACACCGTCCGTGGCAGAGACCAGCGTTGGTTTTTTGTACTTGTCGGCCTGGAACGCAAATAAACCACCGAATCCACCTAGTTCAGTGAGAACCTCAGCTCTTGAGGTGGACTTTACCATGGGCTTGATCATATCAACCAGGCGGTTACCGGCATCAATGTCTACGCCCGCATCTTTATAGGTAGCACTTTTTTCTTCCACGGTGTCAGCTCCTTGATTCAAAGTGGCGACAAGTAATAATCCATGGGTTGTTCCTTGTCAATGTCAATTTGGGGCCAATCTGTTTGTCCCTTTACACTGCATCAGGGCTGGAATAATATGCAGCGTTGCTGTGCGGTGCTATCTGCCGCCTGGCAGGGGTAGGGTGTTCCCCCTTCTGCCCCGCGCAGTGTAGCGCATACCGTTCTGGTTGTCAGGCTCTAGTTGCCGCCTTTGGTTGTCGCGAAAGATCAGTATGGAAGGAATTTATGGGAGAGTTTTTATGCCACCGCAGCGTGATCCCTGCCCATCCTCTGGCGCTGAAATAGTAGATGCCGCGCTGCACGACATCCCGGAACTGGTACAGGTAGAGCAACAATGTTATGCTCAACCCTGGAGCAGCGCCAGATTTGAGCAAGAGTATTTTAACCCGATAAGCCATCTGCTGCTCCACCGCAGCGGCACCGAAATTGCGGCATATCTGTGTTTTTGGCATGTTGATACCGAGGTTGAAATTCACAATATTGCCTGTGCTCCAGCCGCGCGCCGCAGTGGAGCGGCACAGCGAATGCTGGCATATCTGCGCCACTGGTGCGGTGAGCACGGGGTCCAACACATTTTTCTTGAGGTGCGTCACAGCAACGGTGCGGCGCTCGCTCTGTACCGCAAGTTTGGGTTCAGCATAAGTGGGCGCCGGGCAAATTACTACAGCGACGGCGAAGATGCACTGTTGATGCAGTATGAGCTCGGGCGTGAGACTGCAGAGGATAAGCGATGAAAGACAGCATAACTACCATATTGTACAACCGCCAGCTGGCGCCGGGATATTACTGCATGGGGATTGCCGCGCCGGAATACCCGCAGCTGGCGCGCCCGGGTCAGTTTGTCATGTTGCGCATAAAGCAGGGTTACGATCCTCTGTTGCGGCGTCCGTTCGGTATTTTTCGCACCGGGACCCTGGGGTTATCCAACCCCGGGACGGCGATCCAGGAAGAGCTAGTGACACAGGACGGCATGGGGACGCTGGACTATATAGAAGTGGTGTATAAGGTTGTCGGGCGCGGCACCCGCCTGATGGCCCATCTGGCTGCCGGGGACGAGGTTGGCCTGTTGGGCCCGCTCGGGCAGGGGTTCTGCATCAGCCCTGATGCAGGCGGCGCCATGCATGATGCGGTGCTGGTTGGGGGTGGTATAGGAGTGGTGCCACTCTTCATGTTAGCCCAGCAGCTGGTGGGGCGCGGGGTCAACGTGCGTCTTCTTCTGGGTGGGCGTAGCAGTGGCGACATTCTGGCCCTGGCAGAGTTCGAAGGTCTGGGGGTGGAGACCTTTGTATCCACCGATGATGGTTCTCTGGGCGAAAAGTGCTTTTCTACCCAACTCCTCAAGGACACGTTGCAGGAAATCTCTGCTGCACAGGTGTTTGCCTGCGGCCCCACCCCCATGCTCCACGCCGTGCGGCAGATATGTGTTGCGGCTAAGGTAGAACTGCAGGTCTCCCTCGAGGCCATGATGGCTTGCGGTGTCGGCGCCTGTCTTGGGTGTGTAGTGAAGGGGCGGAATCATTCGGAGCAGCACCCGGAGTATCTGTGCACCTGCAAGCAGGGCCCGGTATTTGATGCGCGGGAGCTCGCCTGGACACCGGAGGGCGCCGCCCCAGGAGAGGACAGCATATGCATCGTTTGAGCACGCCACCGAAGCTGGAGGTTGAAATTGCCGGGCTGCACCTGAAAAATCCGGTGATGCCCGCATCGGGGACCTTCGGGTATGGGGAAGAGTTTTCGCCCTATCTGGAGCTGGAACAGTTGGGGGCCATTGTGACCAAAGGGATATCTCTGGCGCCCAAGGCCGGCAATCCTATGCCGCGTCTGGCGGAGACTCCCGCGGGGATGCTCAATGCCATTGGCCTGCAGAACGTGGGCATTGACGCCTTCTGTACCCAGAAAATTGATTTTTTAAACAGTATCTCCACCCCGGTTATTGTCAACTTTTTTGGCAATACGCTGGAAGAGTACATTGAGGTGGCGCGCAGACTCAGCGAAGTAGAGCGGGTCGATGCGGTGGAGCTGAACATCTCCTGCCCCAACGTCAAAGCTGGGGGGATTGTCTTCGGCACCGATCCTGCTACCGCCGCGCGGGTGGTGAGCGCAGTGCGGCGGGAGGTTCAGGTTCCGCTTATCGTAAAGCTTTCCCCCAATGTCACCGATATCCGCGTGATGGCACGTGCGGTTGAGGATGCCGGCGCCGATGCCATCAGCTGCATTAATACCCTCACCGGGATGGCGGTGGATCTGGAGCGGCGTTGCCTCAGGCTGGCTAACGGGACTGGAGGATTATCCGGTCCGGCTATCAAACCGGTGGCGCTACGCATGGTGCATCAGGTGGTCAACAGTGTGTCGATCCCGGTAATAGGGATCGGGGGGATAATGTGTGCCGAAGATGCGCTGGAGTTTCTGCTGATCGGCGCCAGAGCGGTGCAGGTTGGCACGGCAAACCTGGTAAATCCCGGCGCGATGGCGGAGATTATCGCCGGGATAGAAAGATTTCTGGCGCAGCGGGGTATTGCGGATATCAACGCCTGGATCGGCACGTTGAAATAGCCGGCTGGACACCAGCGCCGCCAGAGCTAAGGATCTGACTTACTAAATGGATATTATCACCAGCCATATCAATACAGATTTTGACAGCCTTGGATCCATGGTGGCGGCACAGTTGCTGCACCCGGACGCTGTTCCGGTGTTTCCCGGTGCTAAAGACACCAGTGTGCGCGAGTTTCTGGAGCAGACCTCGGTATGCGGCCTTGAGTTTGCCCGGATCAGGGACATTGACCTGTCTAAAGTTAAGCGCCTGATTCTGGTAGATGTTAACAGCCCCGACAGGATAGGCCCCTTCGGCGAGCTCATGCAGGATCCTGCGGTTGAGCTGCATATCTACGACCACCATCCTCTCCACAGCGATAAAATTAACCCCAAATTCCTGCATATCCTCCCTGTTGGTGCGACGGTGACCGTGATGGTGGAACAGCTGCAGCAACACAAAATCAGGCCGAATAAATTTCAGGCAACCGTAATGATGCTGGGTCTGTACGAGGATACGGGGGGGTTGCTGTTCAACTCAACCACCAGCGCCGATTATGCCGCTGCATCTTTTTTGCTCGAAGCTGGGGCGGACTTACCCCTGGTTGCCTCTTATCTAAGCCGGGAACTCAATGCCGACCAGGTTGATGTCATGCATCAACTGCTGCAATCGCGCGAGGTTCTCAATGTTTACGGGATCAACATCAGCCTTGCCCGCGCCTCAATCGACAAGTATGTAGGTGATCTGGCGGTGCTGGCGCACAAAATTCGCGACATGGAAAATCTGGGCGTGCTGATTATCGCCGTGCGTCTTGAGGACAGAATTTTTATGGTGGGGCGCTCACGCGTGCCGGAAGTGGATGTCGGCCATATTTTGAGTGTTTTCGGTGGCGGCGGCCACGCGACTGCCGCCTCGGCCACGGTGCGCAACATGACTCTGGTGCAGGTGATGGAGGCGCTCCCCCCCCTGCTCGAAAAGGTTGTAGTTGCGCCGAAGCGCGCCGAGGTGTTGATGTCCACCCCGCCACGCGGTATAGATGTTTCCGAGACGTTAAGAGAGGCGCGCACTGTGCTGACGCGCTACAATATTAATGCACTTGCGGTGGTGGATAAAGGCAATGTCGTTGGTATTGTCACGCGCCAACTGGTTGAGCGGGCAGTACACCTTGGTCTGCAGGACGTGCCCGTGCGCGAATACATGGTTGCCGAGTTCGGTACGGTCAGCGTTGATGCCAGCATTGAAGAGGTCCAGAAGATCATTATCGAACAGCGCCAGCGTTTTGTCCCCGTAGTTGAGGGTCGGCGCCTGGTAGGGGTAATCACCCGCGCGGATCTGCTGCGCCATATACTCAGTGGAGCGCGCGATCTGCATGGGCGCGCCCCGATTATCTCCGGCACGGACGGCATCAGCATGGATCGAGGGCGCATGGAGCGTATGCTTGAAAAGGAGCTGCCTGCGCGGATTCAGCAGCTCTTTAAACTCCTGACCCGCACTGCCGAAGAGTTGCACGTGCAGATTTACGCCGTAGGTGGGTTTGTGCGCGATCTGCTTTTGAAAATACCGAATCTTGATGTCGATGTGGTGGTGGAAGGGGATGCTATCGCGTTTGCGCGCGCCCTGGAGGCGCGCTGTGCGTGTCGGGTACGGGCGCATCAAAAGTTTGCCACTGCGGTGGTGGTGTTTGAGGATGGCTTCAAACTCGATCTGGCTTCAACCCGGACGGAATACTATCTGGAACCAGGGGCACTCCCTACGGTGGAAGATGCGTCGCTGAAGCTGGATATGTATCGACGTGATTTTACCATCAACACCCTGGCCCTTTCCCTGAATAGTGCCAATTATGCAGAATTGCTTGATTATTTCGGAGCGCAGCGCGATCTGCACGACAGAGCGATTCGGGTGTTGCACAACCTCAGTTTTGTCGAAGACCCGACCCGGATTCTGCGTGCTATCCGCTTTGAACAGCGTCTGGGGTTTACCCTCGGAATGCAGACACGCCAACTGCTTGCAAGTGCGGTACAGACGGGATTTCTTGAGCGCGTAAGTCCGTTGCGCCTGTTCAACGAATTGCGGATTATCTTGAGTGAAGCCGCCCCCCTCGATGCGCTGGTGCGCCTCGACGAGCTGGAGGTGTTGGGGGAGATCAGCCCTCACTTGCAGCTGAATCCGGTAACGCACAGATACTGCGAACAGGCAGGCCGGGTGGTGAACTGGTTCGAGCTGCTTTACACCGGGGAAGAGTTTTCCCCCTGGATGGTGTATTTTTTGTGCCTCAGCGGAGATTTGACCCCAGTGGATATGGCACATTTGTGCCAGCGTTTGCAGATTCCCCACCGCTGGGACCATATCCTGCTTGATGAATTACCGCGCGCCCACGCGGCATTCCGGACCCTGCAGAAAGAACACCAAAGGGAAAAGATGGCAGACAGTCGCGTGGCGCAGCTGCTGGACGATCTCAGCCCCGAAATTTTGCTGTATGGCATGGCGCGCACCGAAAGCGAACAGGTACGCCTCAGATACTCACACTACATTGCACGAATTCGTGGGGTCAAACCCCTGCTCAACGGCTGGGATATCCAGAAACTGGGGTGCAGCCCCGGTCCGCTGGTAGGGGAGATATTGGAGGGGCTGCGGGCGGCACGCCTCGATGGAAAGGCAACTACCCGCGCCGACGAAGTGGCCTGGGCACAGCGCTATCTGCGCGAAGCTGCCCGCCGGGATGGCACCCTCGAAACTGCTGAGCTTGGAACCGTTGAAAGGTAAAGGATGCCTTGCCTGCGCATATGCACATCTGGCACATCTGAAAGAACCATACTGTAACAGCAAAAGGAAGCGTATCATCCATGGAACACCTGTTGGTCAAAATTTCAATCATGCTGGTGCCGGCCTTGCTGGCGGTAACCGTACATGAAGTGGCGCACGGCTATGTGGCGGATCGCTTTGGGGACCCAACCGCCCGCCTGCTGAATCGTCTGACCCTGAATCCACTGCGCCATCTTGATATCTTTGGCACCCTGGCGTTGCTGCTGGTGGGCTTTGGTTGGGCCAAGCCGGTGCCCGTCAATCAGGCCAATCTGCGCAACCCGCATCGGCATATGCTCTGGGTTGCGGTGTCGGGGCCGGTGTCCAATTTTATTCTTGCGGGTTTGTCTGCTCTTCTTGTCCACTTTATCGGGATGTTGCACACCCTGGGATTGGAGTCTGTAACCGAGCCGTTGATGATGATGGCGGCCTTCAGTCTGTATATAAACGTAATTCTGGGGGTAATAAACATGGTGCCCATCCCTCCACTCGATGGGGGGCGGGTGTTGGCGGCACTGTTGCCGCCGCGCTATGCCGCCGTTCTTATGCGGCTGGAGCCGTTTGGGTTTTTCATCGTAATCGGGCTTATTTTTTTTACCCAGGTGTGGTCTGCGGTAGTGGCGCCGGTGGTATATGCTATGGTGGCCCTACTGGCGGGGTCCCAGGTGGAAGCGGTGCTCACGGTTATCCAGTTTCTGTTTAGCCGATAATGTTTAACGAAGATGTCTGAGTCTCCCTATGCGGTAAAATTAAGCCAGTTTGAAGGGCCACTCGATCTGCTTCTCCATCTGGTACAAAAAAACGAGATGGATATTCAGGATATCCAGATAGCGACCATAACGGCGCAGTATCTCGAACACTTAAAACACATGAAAGCGCAGAATATCGATGTAGCCAGCGATTTTCTGGTCATGGCAGCTACCCTGCTTTACCTGAAATCGCGCACCCTGCTTCCTGTCTCCAGAGTAGAGACAGAACAGGAGGAAGGGGTGGATCCTGAGGAGGAACTCAAGCAACGGCTGCTGGAATACCAACGCTATAAAGAAGGGGCACAGAAGCTGGAGCAGTTTCCGCGCCTGTTTCGCGATGTGTTTCCGCGCCCACCTCTGGCGCAGGATGATGTCGACCCGCCATTAGCAGCTGAAGCACAGCCTCTGATCGATATAAGCGTGTACGATCTGGTGCGTGCCTTCAGTGCAGTGGTGCGCCCCAGGCCAACGCCACCGGTGCATCGGATCAACAAAGGGGGGATCAGTGTAACCCTGGGGGTGCGATTATTGTTGCAGCAATTGCACGGCAAAGAGCGGGTCAGTTTTCAACGGTGCTTTACTGTAGCCACGACCCGGCAGGAGGTGGTGGTTCAATTTGTGGCTATGCTGGAACTGATCCGTCTGCAGCTGTTGAGTTTTGCACAGCATACCCCTGGCGGGATGGTGTATCTGTATCCATCGGAACGGATCCGAAAAGGATGTTATGCAGATATTGAGCACATGCTTGATCTGAAAGAACACCTCGATGATTGATCTGAAGGCAGGGGTGGAAGCGGTGTTATTCAGCAGCGACAGTGCCCTGAGTATGGCGAAGCTTGAACAGATATTCGGGGTGGACCGAGAAGAGCTGCGTCTGGCCTTACAGCAGTTGCAGCATGAATGCCAGCAGGATGGACGCGGGGTGGTTCTGCAGGAGGTCGCCGGCGGCTTTCAGTTGCGCACCCGCCCTGAGTACGCGCAGTGGATAATGCAACTCAAGCGCACCCGCAATATGAACCTGTCGCGCGCTGCGACCGAAACTCTCGCCATTATAGCTTATCGCCAGCCCGTAACCAGAGCGGAAATTGAGGCCCTGCGCAGTGTGGATTCCGGTGGAATTGTGCGCACTTTACTTGAAAAAGATCTAGTGCGGGTGGCGGGAAAAAAAGATGCTCCCGGCCGCCCCCTCATCTATGCAACCAGTACCATGTTTCTGGAGGTTTTCGGTCTTAACAGCCTGGCAGATTTACCCAGTTTGCGCGATTTGAGAACCGACGAACTTGAATTCGAATCTGAAATGAACTTTGAACCCGAAGAGGGAGAACCACGTTGAATCAGGCCGTTGCCACGGAGCGTATTCAAAAACTTATTGCCCGTGCCGGGTTGGCTTCGCGCCGGGAAGCTGAGCGCTGGATCGAGCAGGGGCGGGTCACCCTCAACGGCAGGCGCGTTAATCTGGGTGATCGGGCAAACCCACAGCTCGACCAGGTGGAAGTCGATGGCCACCCTCTGTCCAAAGAGCAACGTAAGTGTTATCTTATGCTTAATAAACCTTTAGGCTATGTGACTACAGCGCACGATCCACAGGGGCGCGCTACGGTTTTTGATCTGGTGGCACAGATCCCCGAGCGCCTGTTTTCTATCGGGCGGCTGGACCTGAACACCGAAGGATTGTTGCTCCTCACCAATGATGGAGTACTGGCTAACAGTTTACTCCATCCGCGCTTCGGCATCCCCAAAACCTACCGGGTTAAAATAAGCGGCACCCTGGACCAGGAAGCGCGGCAGAAGCTGGAACAGGGGGTTGCGCTCGAAGATGGGCTCACCGCCCCGGCGCAGATCAGCAGAGTGAGAGAGTCGCGACGTAATACCTGGTTTGATCTCACCCTCACCGAAGGGAGAAATCGCCAGGTGAGACGGATGTGTGAAGCGGTAGGGTGTTCGGTAAGTATGCTCAAGCGGGTGCGGTTTGGCACTTTAGAGCTTCAAGAGCTACCCGTTGGATCTTTTCGCCACCTGAATGCAGCGGAGATTGAATCACTGCGTAGATTGTGAAGTATGCTCCAGTGCTGTTATACTGAGGGGAGGCGCTGGGCTTTTAATGAAAGTAAAAACGAAGATGAAAGCAGGGTGCTCTTCCATAGGGTGTAAGTAAATGTTTTTTCAGGGCTTTCCATTGTAGATATCCTTGACCTGCCAAGCCTGCTGTTTTAACCTGTCCAAACCAGAAATACGCGTTCTCCAAAAAAACGTCTAACCGTTGAGGTGTTTTCGTGGCCAAAAAAGAGAAATTGCTGGAAACGGCTCAGAAATTTTTGCAGAAAAACCAGCTTGCCAGGGCTATCAAGCAATATGAGAAAATATTGGAGCTGGATGGGAAAGACTTTCGTTGCAGGCAAAAATTAGCGGAACTGTACAGCCGTAAAGGTGAGGTAGATAAGGCACTTACCCATTACGAAAAAGTAGCTGCGTACTATGCAGAGCATGCCTTTTATCTCAAGGTTATTGCGGTATACAAGCAGATGCAGCGGCTTGCTCCGGAGAATACCTCTTTCACCCTCAAGCTGGCAAAGTTCAATGAACGCCAGGGACTGACCGGCAACGCTCTGGCAGAATACCGCACCCTGCTGCACCACTATGAAGCCAGCGGCGACCTCCGCGGAGCTATTGAGGCCCTCGGGCACATCCGCCATCTGGATCCAGACAATGCTAACGCTGCAGTCAAGCAGGCGGATTACCTTGCACGCAGTGGCGAGGAGGAGGAAGCCCGGCAGGTATTTAATGAGGTGGAAAAGCGCCTCCGACAAAAGGGCAATTACAAACATCTGGAGTTGTTCTATCAGCACTTCATGGAGTTGTGGCCGAGCAATGTGACGGTTAAGGTGGGCTATGGCCGTGCCATGCTCGAGTTCGGCGCTCCTGACGCCGCGATGGAGTATCTCAGCGACCTCATGCGCCAGTATCCTGAAGATGGCGCGGTGCTTGATCTATTTGCTGCGGGGCTGCATCTGTGCGGGGAGTTCGAACGCGAGCGCACCTGTCTGCATAAATGGGTAGAGGTAGAGCCGAAAAATCTGGATTCTCGCCTGCGCTTGTATAACGTCATGTTGGAAGTTGGGGAGGGCGAAGCCTGTTTTTCTGCCCTTGAAGAGTTCAAAGAACGTTTCTTCGCGGCGGAGCGGGTCGCCGAGATCAAGCCGTTTTATGAACGACTGCATGAAATGCTGCCCGCCAAGCGGGACATTGTCAAGTCATTGCGGACCATCTATGAGCATCTCGGCGAAGGGGAGAAACTCCTTGATGCTTTTTCTGCCAGTGATGAAACCACGTTCGGCGCAGATGCACTGGTGCACCCTTCAGTTTCCGATAGTGATACAGAGTACAGCGAGCTGGCTGCACCAGAGGGCCGCCCTGCTGCAGGGGAGAGTTCCACCGATACCGATTTTGATAGTATAAATTTTGATGATATTGTGTTTGACACCATGGACGAAGAGCAGGAGCCGCTGGATTTTGACACGGTTGATATCCAGGGCGCAGATGCAACTTCAGCTGCTGGTCCATCTGCACCCAAGTCAGGCGTCGATGCCAGCGCCATGCTGGAAGAGATTGATTTTTATATGCAGCAGGGTCTTTTGGAAGAAGCCCTGGAGGGGTGTCAGCGCCTGGATGCAGAGATGCCGGATAACCCTGCAGTGATGCAGCGTCTTGAAAAGATTGAACGTTTCCGTTCACGTCGGCGTGCACACGAAGTTGAGAAAACCGAAACCTCCGCCGCCGTCCGGTCAAGACAAAACAGTGAGGCGCAGACCACCCCTGCCACAGAAATTGCCCCAGCTGCTGCGCCCCTGCACCAGTCTGCCTTGCTGGATGCGGACGAATACCCGCAGACTTTTGCCCCTGAACAGAGCCCCTTCTCTGTGCCGGAGCCTTTCTCTGGGTTGGATCAGAGCCCGGAGGGTGACTTCGATCTGGATATAGATGTTCCAGAGTTGGCGGACTCACAGCTGGGTATTGAGACCGAGATAGAAGATGAGGATACAGAATCGGCCTACAATCTCGGGATAGCATATATGGAAATGGGGCTGTATTCCGATGCAGTGCTGCAGTTCAGTAAGGCCCAAAGAGATCTGGCGCACAAGGTGGCCAGTATCTCAATGCAGGCACAATGTTACCAAGCCATGCAGCAGTACGAAAAGGCTGAAGAGATCCTGACCTTTGGACTGAGCGCGGCGGATTTGAGTACGGACGAGAGTATTGCCCTATACTATGAAACAGGGCTGCTGTACGAAGATTGTGGCCGCCATGCTGATGCGCTTGCAAGTTATCAGGTGGTCAAGGATAAGGATCCGGAGTTTCGCGAAGTGGAAAAGAAAGTCGCCGAGCTTAAGCAAATGCTCGGAGTTGCAGACAGCAGCGATGATCTGCACCGGGTCACTTACGTATGAAGCAGAAAAATCCAGGCGCGTGCAATGCCCCCGTTGCGGTTTGGTCCTGAACAGGAGAGCAGATGAGCTGTTTAAAGTTTTTCGGATTTGAGCGGGAACCATTCTCCAATGCCCCCGATGCCCGTTTTTATTTCGAAAACACCCAACACAAAGAGGCGCAGCTGCGCATTCGCCATGTAATTGATTCTGGTGGTGGACTCGCGGTGATCTCTGGAGGGATAGGTTCTGGCAAAACTACCCTGGCCAGGCGGATCCTTGACACCTTGGCACCGGGAGCGTATGAGGCGTCCCTGCTGGTTATGGTCCATTCGGGGGTTACCCCAAGCTGGATTTTAACCCGCATCGCCATGCAGCTTGGGGTCAAAGACCCCGCAGCTGATCGAATGTCGGTACTCAAGCAACTGTACGACCGTCTATTGGAAATTCACACCGAGGGCCGCAGCGCCGTGGTCCTCATCGATGAAGCCCAGATGCTCCAGACCAGTGCTTTGATGGAGGAGTTTCGCGGTCTTCTGAATCTGGAAATCCCGGGCAAAAAACTGCTCAATCTGGTCTTCTTCGGGCTGCCTGAAATTGAAGAGTGTCTGCGCCTGGATGAACCGCTGGCGCAGCGGGTTGCCATGCGCTATCATCTCCACCCGCTACAGGAGCAGGAAACCGCAGACTATATCCGCCACCGCCTGCGCATTGCTGGTGCCGGCTATGCTATGTTTAGCCGTGAAGCGGTAGAGGCGATCCACAGGTTTTCTGCCGGAGTGCCCCGCTTAATCAACACTCTGGGGGCCAACTGCCTGTTTGAAGCATTTCTGAGCAACGCGCGCGTGATCAATCCGCCGACCGTGGTCAGGGTCGCGGGTGACTTCGGTCTGACCCGTGCAGAGCTCAACGACAACCGTGAGAGTGCGGAACAGCATCTCGGCAGAATCGAAAAGCTGCTCGAACGTCTGGAACAGCGCCGTGATTGAGCCCGGATTACATGTACGCAAAACCTTTCTGCCGGCCAAAGCCGGTTTTTTTGTAGGTATCTTAAAGGAGGTATATGGATCCTGAAGTTGTCATCCTGCCGGAAAAATTGTGCAACCAGATAGCTGCCGGCGAAGTGGTCGAGCGCCCTGCGTCAGTGGTAAAGGAACTGGTGGAAAATGCCATCGACGCGGGCTCCACCAGGATTGTGGTAGAGGTGGTTAACGGTGGCGCGCGCCTGATCCGGGTGAGCGACAATGGTCAGGGGATGAATCAGCACGATATTTTTCTGTGTTTTGAGCGCCATGCCACCAGTAAGATTCGCACCGAAGAAGATCTGTTCAACTTGGACTCCCTCGGTTTTCGCGGAGAAGCGCTCCCGGCCATTGCCGCAGTGTCACGTCTGAAGGTTTGCAGCCGTCACCACCATGCAGCGGCGGGGATGCAGATTGAGCTCAAAGGGGGAGTTGTTGTCGATGCTGGAGAAACAGGGGTTCCGGTGGGCAGCATGTTTGAAGTGCGGGATCTGTTCTACAATCTGCCGGCCAGGCGTAAATTCTTACGCAAAACCGCCACTGAGTTCGGGCGTATAACCGAAACGGTGATGCGTCTTGGGTTGGCCCATCCCCATATCCAGTTTCAGCTGGTGCATAACGGGCGCCAGGTTTTTAATTATTACCGCCAACAGCAGGTGTTTGAGCGCATTGTCGAAGCGCTGGGGCGCTCCGTCGCCGGGGTGTTGCAGAGAATTGAGTGCGAGCGTGGAGATATTTCCCTCTGTGGTTATATAGCCACGCCGGAGCACAGCCGCTCCACGACTCAGGCTATGTATACCTACATCAATGGGCGCTTCATTCGCGACCCGGTGGTAAAACATGCCGTGCTGGATGCGTACAGGCAACTGCTCATGAAGGGGCGTTATCCGGTCTGTGTGCTGTTTTTACACATGCCGCCGGCGCAGGTGGATGTCAACGTGCATCCGACCAAGCATGAGGTGCGCTTTCATGATCAGCGCCTGGTGCACGATTTTATCACCAGTGCAGTGCGCCAGCAACTGCGTGGGGTTTGCGCTGTGGACGGATTCAACCCAGAGGCGTCTGCTGCACAACAACAGACAGTGGACACCGATATCCCCATACGTCATCCTGAGCACACCGGTTCAATTTTTTCCGCCGGCGGGAGTGATGGTGTTGCAGCACCCTGTGCTCCCGCTTCCCCTTCAGCCCCTCACTCTGCTCCCTGGCCCATTCCCCAGCATGTTCCATATCCTGGCGCCGCTTCAGACGCGCAGCATGGCGAAGTGGCGGAGGTTGATAACAGTTGGGATGCAGCGCCAGAGGTGGATGTGAATCAAGAGGGGATGGGTTCTGCGCAAATCCAGGCAGCGCAACATTTTTGCCCCCCCACCGGGGGGGCGGCGACCGCCACGCCGGGGTATTTTTCCTCCTTGCAGCTCATCGGTCAGTATGCCCGCAGCTACCTGGTGTGTGCAGACGGAGACGCTCTGGTGCTGATTGATCAACATGCCGCCCATGAGCGCATCGGCTTTGAGCGCCTGCGGGAGCAATACGCGCGCCGCGCAGTAGAACGGCAGGAGCTGCTGTTTCCCCTGCTGCTGGAGTTAACCCAAGCCCAGGATACGCAGCTGCGTGAACAGGTCGAGTATTTTGCCCACCTCGGCTTTGAACTTGAACCATTCGGCGGCACCACCTGGGCATTGAAGGCGCTACCGGTCCTGCTCGAAGAACACGATATCGCTACCCTCATCCTGGATATCCTCGCAGATTTGAGCACCTGGGGCACGTCGCAGGCGCAACGCCAGGCAGTGGATGACGTCTTGATCAAGATGGCGTGCCACAGCATGGTGCGTGCCAACGAAAAACTGGATCAGCGTGAAATGCAGGCGCTGCTGGTCCAGATGGATCAAGTGGATTTCAATCGGCACTGCCCGCACGGACGCCCAGTGTTGCACATAATGCCGCGGCGCGAGGTGGAGAAATTCTTCTCCCGCACCTGACCCGAACTGACTTTTTCGCAGGAGATTCCTGGAAAGTCCGACAGCCTCCGCAAGGGTATATCCTGGCATGAGAACGACAGAAAAAATACCACTGCTGGTAATAACCGGCCCAACGGCAGCGGGTAAAACCGCCCTGGCTCTTGAACTGGCTGAACACCGGGATATAGAGATAATTTCAGCCGATTCACGTCAGGTGTACCGGCATATGGATATAGGCACAGCCAAGGCAAATGCACAAGAGCGCGCCCTGGTTGCCCATCACTGTATCGATGTTGTGGAGGTGGATGAACCCTTCAGTGTCTCTGCTTTCAGTGAAATGGCGCACAGTGCCATTGAGGATATCCACCGGCGCGGTCGCCTGCCTGTGGTCGTGGGAGGGACCGGTCTGTATATCCGCGCACTGACCCGGGGGCTTGCCCCCCTGCCCGGGGCCGATGAAACGCTGCGGCGCAAGTGGCATGCGCTGGAAAAAGAGGAGAAAGGGCGCGTGCACACCCTCCTGAGCCTGATCGATCCTGAGATGGCAAAGGGGTTGCATATAAATGATGTTACGCGTATTATCCGTGCTCTTGAAGTGCATGCCCTGACGGGTAGAACTATGTCGAGCTGGCAGAAGGAACACCGTTTTGCCGAGCGCCCCTACTGTGCGCTTAAGGTAGCAGTAACCTGCGAACGTACCCATTTGTACCGGCGTATAGAAGAACGGGTTGAGTTGATGTTTGCCCAAGGACTCATGGACGAAGTGCGGATGCTGTTGCAGCGCGGCTACAGCCCTGAGCTTCAAGCGATGCGCACCATCGGCTATCAGCAGAGTGTCGCCTGTTTGCGCGGCGAGCTCAGTTTTACTCAGGCTACTGCACAGATAAAGCGCGATACCAGAAGATATGCAAAGCGCCAGTTGACCTGGCTGCGCCATGATAACGAAATAAATTGGCTTGAATGCCCTTTGGACTCTGGTAGTATCGTCAAATGGGCAGACAAACTTTTATGTAGATGTAGTATGTAGATGAAATGAAGGAGAAAAAGCATGGCAAAAACCCCTTTTAACATTCAGGATCAGTATCTGAACCAGGCACGTAAGGAGCGGGTAAGACTGAATATAGTCATGATGTCTGGAGAGCAACTGCAGGGCTATATTAAATCGTTTGATAACTTTTGTGTCCTGGTGGAGAGTGACGGTGATTATCTCCTGTATAAACACGCCGTTTCTTCCATCACCTCCACGGATGGTTTATTTAAACTCCATGGAAGTCGTGACTAAGAAACAATGCGCGGAATTTTTCAAGCTACAGGCCCCCTGCTGTTACGGTAGGGGGCCTGTAGCGTTTTTGTCGCCACGAGGGCGGAGGGGACAGCTCTGGAGAAGGTCAAAGCTGTGTCAGGGCTCATCTCAAAACTTATTCCTTGACCTATTTGAGTGCCTATGTTGCGGATAGATTCCATATGTTCAGGCAGTATTGCCGCAGAGCTGGGAGTTGCCGGCGGCGATTATCTAGTAAAAATTAATGGCGAAGAGATAAATGATGTAGTTGACTATCAGCGTCTGACGGCTGGCGGGCACCAACTGCTGGTTGAGGTTCAGACGGCTGATTCGCAGTGGTGGGAACTTGACATAGAGTACGAAGCTGACCAGATCCTTGGCTTTGAGTTTTGTCACCCATCCCCGCGTGCATGCTCTAACAATTGCCAATTCTGTTTTGTGCGCCAACTCCCCTCCGGGATGCGCGCCACCCTGCAGGTGCGGGATGACGACTACCGTTTTTCTTACCTCTATGGTGCCTATATCAGCCTTACCAACCTGCAGCGCCACGACGTTGAGCGGATCAAAACCCAGAAGTTGTCTCCGCTGTATGTTTCGATTCACAGTACTGATGCCAAAGTGCGTGCACAGCTTCTGGGACGCCATAGCCCTGCCGGTGCCGCAGTTATGCCCCTGATGCAAGAGTTGGCTCAAGCGGGGATAGTGATGCACACCCAGGTGGTTTTGTGCCCGGGGATAAATGATGGTCGAGTACTGGAACAGACCATTGCCGAGCTGTTTGACCTCCATCCGGCGGTACAGAGTCTGGCCATTGTGCCGGTGGGGTTGACCCGCTATCGTGAGGGGTTGCCTGAACTGCACATGGTCACCCAAGCGCAGGCCAATGAACTACTCGAACAGGTGGAACGCTGGCAGCAGTATTGTCTTGAGCGCGCAGGTACACGTTTTGTGTTCGCGGCAGATGAACTCTACCTGGGAGCACAGCGTCCAGTTCCCCCCTATGCCGCCTATGAAGATTTTTGTCAGCTTGAAAACGGGATCGGCCTGATTGCAGCGTTTGAAAAACAAAGTGCCGAGGTGCTGGCAGAAGTGGAGGCCGAATTCTGTGCCGGGGTAACGGCTACCCTGGTATGTGGGTGTTCTGCACGCCATACCCTTGAAACATTTGTACGCAAATTTAATCATAAAGCACAAACTCAGCTGCAGGTCCACGCAGTGAGCAACCAGTTCTGGGGGGAGCGTGTCACGGTGAGTGGCCTGCTGACTGGCAGTGACATTGTCGCCTCTATTAACCATGCGCGCGCATGTGGTTTTGAGCCCGGACAGGCTATCTTCCTGCCGGAAGTGATGTTCAAAGAGAATACCGATATTCTGCTGGATGACATGGATCTGCAGACCCTGGAGCAGAGTCTTGGAATTGAGGTAATTAAAATTGCACCAGATCCGTGGGTAGTCCTGGATGCGGTAGAAGAGCTGTGTGCGCGTTGATGCCAGCGCAGGTTTCGCTTATCGTTGTTGATATACGCCACCCGTTTACCTGTTAACCCAAAAAGAGAGATACACCTATGACGCTCGAAGAGATTACCACTTTTGCTCTGGATTATATGGAGCAGGGCGATTACGTTGAGGCGGTTAAATTGCTGGAACAGGGGTGCAGACAATTTCCTGAAGATGATGACCTGTTGGTGCTTTATGCCGAAGCTTTGGGGGTCAGTGGTGCAGAGGATCAGGCCATAACCTTGTTGGAGCAATGCCTTGAGAAAAACGGCTTTTCCACGGAAATCCTTTTTGCCCTGGGGGATGAATATTTTGCCAAACAGATGTATGCGCAGGCAGTTGAATGTTACAGGCAGATGCTTTCTGAAACGGATGCTGCCGCAGAGGCAAATGTGCGCATCGGGCTGGTGCAGATCGCAGAGCAGGGGTGTGAAAAGGCGGAGGAGTATTTCCATAAAGCGCTGCAAATAGATGAAAACTGTCTGGCGGCGGCCAATTCCCTCGGCGATTTATTTTTTGAAAGCGGGCACCTGCAACAGGCGAAAAACTGGTATCAGCGCGCGATAGAGATCGATCCACAAGATGCCGAGGCCTACGCCAACATGGCCGATGTGTTGTACGAGCAGCAGGAGCGAGACAGCGCCGAGCAACATGCACGCCAGGCGCTTGATCTGGATGAACGCTGTGCTCCTGCCTGGCTCACCCTTGGATATCTGCATATGGATGCAGACGAAATTGAGCAGGCGTGTGTTTGCTTCGAACATTTTCTTGCGCTTGAAACCAGCCCGATTGCGGCGGATCTAATCGTGGAAGTGGGTGCTGTTCTCAAAGGACTTAAGGGCGACTGAAGTGCTGGATACAGAGTGGGAGGCGGTATGCAGACGCTGCGGGCGCTGTTGTTATCATAAGATTCTCTATCATAACATTGTGTATTCTACCGATATCCCGTGTACATATCTTAACCTCGACACCATGGAGTGCAGCATTTACCCCAGCCGTGATGTGGTGAATCCCCAGTGCGCGATCCTCACCCCTGCTCTGGTACGTTCTGGGGTTCTGCCGCCCGGATGTGCATATTTGCAGGCGCTTGAATGTGATGCCTGCGCCAGTCATCACATCACCGAGCTGTCTGCGCGGCTGCAGCGCCGTTTATTACGCCATCTGCAATAAATACGCGCATGTTGCCCGGCCGGACAATATATCGATTAGGTCCGCACAGAGTTATCTGCTAATATAAAACGCCGTTGATGACGAGAAGAGAGACAGCCTGATCAAGAAGATCGTCCAGGATAGGGAACATTTGTATGCAGAGAGTGACATTGAGACATGCGCGTATAGTTCGTCTGGTCGCGATCATAGTTCTTGGTGTTATCTTCACCGGAGCGGGTGCTGTCATAGCTCTTTATTTTCTGGCGACGCCGGACAAGATCCGCGCTGCGCTGATACCGGTAATAGAAGAGCAGCTCAACTGTGAGGTGGAATTTGCCCACCTGGAGGTTAATTTGTTCTCCGGGGTGAAGCTCACCCACCTCTCTCTTGCGGCCGCAGGGGAAACCGACCCTTGGTTTCAGGTAGATAAAGCCACTCTGCGCTACCGTATTTTGCCATTGTTGCGCGGGCGTATCGTTATAGACGAAGTGCGCCTGGATACACCCCGGATTGTGGTGTTACGCAACGCCGACGGCAGTATCTCTGCGGGTAATATCCTGGACCAGAGCAAGCCGCCCCGCAGTATATCTACTGGCGCCAAAGAAGATGAGCGCCAGATCGATTTTCATATATCCACAATATCCATTGCCAATGCCGAAGTGCTGATACGTGACTTTGCTTTTGGCGCCATCCCCCGCCTTACCCGGCTCCAGGAGGTGGGGCTGCAACTCAAGGATTTTGCCTCAGACTCCGTGTGGCGCTTTGTCCTGTGGGGGAAACTGAACGGAACCCCGGTGGATATAGAAGGTTCTGTGGATCCGCGCACCGCCAGCGGTTCATGCCGGCTTGTACTCAATGAGCTGAACTTGGTCGCTTTTCAACCATATTATCGTGATTTCTTCCCTTTTTCGATAAACCGTATGGGAATATCCACGGACTGTCAGGTTGATTTTAACCCCACCGGTTTACATGTAAGCGGCAACGTTCGCGTCATGCGCCCCGATATTTCCCCAACGACCCATAATTCTACCACTGTGCCCGCGCCGAACGGCGCAGGTTTTTCTGCCTCCGAACTTACAGCCAGTGTTGAACTGGGGTGGGAATACAAGTATCGCCACCTGAATATTCTCCGTATGGATGGCGCTCTGGACGGACTTGGCTTCGGGGTGAAGGGGATAGCGGATTTTAACGCAGAAAATCCGGTTTACGCTCTCGACGTTACCCTGCAGAAGTGGCCGGTGCGCACCGCAGCTGCATATTCCTCGGCACCTCTGCTGGAGACGTTTGAGCAGTATGCACCAGCGGGGACGTGTACGGTGGAACTCTCCTGGCGCAGAGAGGCCAAAAACAACCATGGCTCAATTCATTCCGCCAGAATAGGTCTTACCGATGCCGGATTGAATCTGGGGCGTCTGCGCCTTGGGCTCAGTGGCGTGATTGAGCTGCAGGGCAGTAAACTCAGTGCGCCAGATCTGAGTGGCAAGGTTACAGGGCAGAACGTCCGCCTTGCACTGCATAGTGAAAACTGGCGTGCACCGCGTCCCCACTTCGAGTTGAAAGTGCAGGGGACGGTACTGAATTGTGCCGATCTTTGTGTGGCCGACATCCCCAGCAGAGATATGCGCCAACCCAGCACCGCCACTGCCGCTGCAGGTACGTTGGAGCCCGGTCCTTACAGCTTTCCCTTTGACCTTAGCGGCACATTCGGGTTTAAAACCCTCAAGTTTCGGGCGGTGGCGTTGCAGGAGGTTTCGGGCTCAATAGCCCTTAATGACAATGTCCTGAAGCTTGAGCAGATCCAGGGAGGTTTTGCCTCCGGTACTCTGAGAGGAACCGCCAGCCTGGATATGCGCCGCCAGGGGTTCAGCTACAGCGGAAAATTCGAAGGGATCCAGCTTAGCACTCAACAGCTGCTGACCGCGCTTCGGCCGGGCTTTGGCGGGACAATCAAAGGGGTGGCGCACCTGACCGCAAGCTTCTCCGGGGCCGGAACCCAGCCCCTGCGCGCCCGGCAGAATCTGTCCGCTGATATTGGATTGTCAATTGAGAATGGGTTTCTGAAGGATATAAATACCCTTAACAGCGTGGCACAGCAGCTCAATATTCCCTCTCTGACGACGCTGAATCTTGTTGCCGCCAGCGCCGCCATTGAGATTAAAACTGTAGATCGCCTGAAGTTCACTCTGCTGGGGAGAAACGAGAACTTAAGGGTCGATATCAGGGGTGACTCCAACCGGCAGGGGCAGACACAGGGGCGGCTGAAGTTGCATCTGATCCCGGAGCTGGCCCGAGAACTGCGTCCTGAGTATGCGCCCAATATTATGCTTGATGAAAACGGCATGACCCTGCTGGACTGTGTGTTTCGGGGTACCGTGCAAAATCCTGAAATTGTTTCCGGGTTTGATTTGCCATAGCTGCTGGTTACATAGGCAGCCGTCCGGGTGCATATCTACTGGGTGCATATCTGATATCCTGACAGCTCTTTTGTGGTAGTTTGTTTAAACTCCGAAGAGGGGAAATGATCGAGAAACGGAGAAAATCACGGAAACGCGAACGCATGCGGGTCTGCTACGGGCCACAAACACCCTCCAAGGTGGGTTTTACCGCAGATATCTCCGAGTCCGGTTTATGTGTGAAGACCCTGGCTGTATATAACCCCGGTTCATATCTGCTGCTGGAGGTACAGCTTCCCTGTGGATTTGTGGCTAAAATCGAAGGGCGAGTGCATTGGGCGCGCAAGGTACCGCCGAACTTGCTGTATAAGGTCAAGTATGCAGGGATGGGGATTAAGATCATAAACTTTATCGGTGATGCTGAGCCCTATTTGCAGTTGTGTCAGGTGTACAGCAAGGAGCGTTAGGTTGGCAGCATTTTATTGGTATTGCACCCGGGGTTAGTTGCGTGGCTAAAGATCGTCTGGACAAAATTCTGGTAGAACGAGGGTTCTGCTCTTCACGTACCAGGGCACAGGCCCTTATCATGAGTGGAAATGTTCTGGTTGCAGATCTGGTCTGCGACAAAGGGGGGACCCGGGTTGCAATAGACGCAAATATCCGGATCCGGGGGCAGGAGCTGGCGTATGTCTCGCGCGGGGGGCTGAAGCTTGAACATGCACTGAACGAGTTCAAACTGCAGGTGAAAGGGCGGGTTGCGGTAGATGTTGGTGCCTCAACCGGAGGCTTTACCGACTGCCTGTTGCAGCGGGGAACCAGCAAAGTGTTTGCGGTTGACGTCGGCTATGGCCAACTGGCCTGGAAGCTGCGCGAGGATGCGCGCGTGATCAATATGGAACGGACAAACATCCGCAACTTATCTCCCGATTTGCTGCAGCCCCGGCCAGATCTGGCAGTAATAGATGCCTCGTTTATTTCGCTGGATAAAGTTCTCCCCCCCACGTTGAACCTATTGGCACCGTGCGCAGACCTGGTTATCCTGGTTAAGCCGCAGTTTGAAGTGGGCAAGGGGAAGGTGGGGAAAGGGGGGATAGTGCGTGATCCTGCTCTGCACCAGGAGGTCATGCGCCGAATTGAGCACACTGCTGCAGAGTTGGGTTTGCAGGTGCGGGCGAGTTGTCAAAGCCCTATTGTTGGAGCAAAGGGGAATATAGAGTTTCTCATGCATTTAATGCGTTCGGAATAATTTTTGCTTTTGCCGCACCGGGCTTGATATTTTATTGTGATTGTTGCCGGAACTGTTGGTTTGATTATGGTGGCAACTGTTGGATTGTGGAGGCTATGGTCAGCCAAAGGAGGTTTTATGCAAGATTGTCTGTTTTGCAAGATTGCCCAAGGTGAAATACCCGCCGACAAGGTGTATGAAGATGAGCAGGTGGTAGCGTTTCTGGATATTAATCCACAGGCGCCGGTCCACCTGCTGGTAATCCCGCGGCGCCATATAGGCTGCCTTGCAGATGCCGCGGCCCAGGATATTGCGCTGTTGGGACATATTCAGTGGGTTATCGCCGAGCTGGCCCATGCCCACGGGTTTGCCACTGCCGGATTCAGGGTAGTTAATAATTGCAACGAGGATGGTGGCCAGGAGGTAGGGCATCTTCACTACCATGTCCTTGCCGGGCGCAGGTTGCAGTGGCCTCCGGGGTAGATAAAACCTGCAGAACGATGCATGGAGTTTGGGTTATAGTTAATGGAGTTGATCCAGAAGAGTCTGCCAGTTTGAAGCTGCAGGCGGCGGCTGAACAGCGCGCGCACAGTGAATAGAAGTGTGGAGCACAGATGAGCAGGAAAGCAGATGACGCACAAATACAGCGCCTGGTGAATGAGATTGCCGAACTTTTAGTCACTCACCACGGTGGCAGCCTCTCGGAAGAGGAGCTTGACCGTGGCATCGAACACTTGCGTCTGGCTGTTCAGTTGGCCCAGGATTCACATGCCCTGCAGGTGAGAAAATCGGGTGAAATGTATTTTTTCCATCCACTGCGGGTAGCACATCTAGCCGCACGCAACTGGATGGGGTTCCCTTCCATTATCGCTGCGCTGCTGCACGATGTGGTGGAGGACACTCCGGTTACCCTGGCGCAGGTGAGTGAAACCTTTGGTTCTGAAGTTGCTCTTTTGGTAAACGGATTGACCAAGGTCGATGATGATAATTTGAGCCGCTCAGCCATGAAGGAGGAGACCTATCGCAAGCAGACCTTGCTTGCCATTGAAGATATTCGGGTGCTGTGTCTGAAGATGTGGGATCGGCTCGATAATCTGCGCACCATCTCCGCCCTTAAGCCTGAAAAACAGGCGTTGATCGCAGAAGAGACCCGCGCTGTCTACGTTCCGCTGGCCAGGCACCTTGGTATGGGGAAGGTGGCAGAAGAACTTGAAGCCCTGGCACTCAAGGTGTTGTATCCACGCCGCGCCGCGCGCTACCAGGCCGTCCTCGATGAGGTCAGGCGCCAGTCGGAGAGCCGTATTAAGGGTATCCGCACAGATATTATGGCAGAATTCAGCCGGAAACATCTAAGTGTCACGCTGCATGACAATTGGCGCTCCTTCTCGCTCGCTGGGGCCACGAAGATGACCCGCGGCGTTGCATCCCTGTACAGTCTGGATGTGTTGGTCGATTCAACCATGGATGCATATGTTGCGCTGGGATTGTTGCATCGGCTGTATCAGCCCATAACCGGCAAACTTCGTGATCACCTCAGCACTCCGTCAAAGCATGGCTACCAGGCGATTAAAACCACGGTTCAGTGTGGAGAATATCGACTGCGGATCCAGATAACTACCCATAAGCTCGGACGTTTTAATCAATCCGGCGTACTGGCTCCGGGTTTTGAATTCAGTAAGGAAAACTTTGCTGATCTCATGCGCAGCTTGCAGGAAGGGGAGGCCGTTTTTGATACCGAGCGCTTGCGGTTGGCCTCAGCATCCATCCGGGTATACACCCCACTGGGAGAGGCCTGGGTGTTGCCGGAGGGGAGCAGCGTGCTCGATTTTGCATTTTCCATCCACGAAGATCTGGGGTTGCATGCATTCCGTGCGCGGGTTAACGGACAGACCCGTCTGCTCAAACAGCGGCTCATGGACGGAGATCAGGTGAAGATTGAAGCGGCGGAAGAGCCCATGGTGTTACCACGCTGGCTGGACTGGGCCGTTACGCCACGCGCCCGAAACAGTATAAGGCGCTATCTGCGCAACGAAGTTAAGGGTAACAGGAAAAACCTAAAAGAGAAAAAGGAGTAATTCTTGCTGGATAATCGTATGCATAGGGTCGAGTCTTCATGCGCGCACCGCTGCGGGAGCGCCAAAAAGATAAAACAGTACGCTCGCACGCCTGGTGGGAATATTTTTGCCCTGATAATGACAGCGGTGCTGATTTTTATTGGGGCAGGCATGGGTACCGCGCAGGGACAGACACAAGGGCAAAACAGGGAACAGGGAGAGCAGCAGGGGAAAGAAGATACACAAAACTATGCCACCATATTTGTGTATCACCGCTTTGGGGATGAGCGCTATCCTTCAACCAATATCAGCGTAGAACTGTTTGAACAGCATCTGCGCTATCTGCGCGATAACGCTTATACGGTCCTGCCTGTCAGTGAAATTGTTGCGCGTCTGCGCCGCGGCGAAGCTCTGCCGCCGCGCTGCGTGGGGTTGAGTGCCGATGATGCCTATGCCAGTGTTTTAAGCGGCGCTGTTCCCTTGCTCGACGCATACAAGATGCCCATGACTCTGTTTGTGAACCCGGGTTCTATCGGTGGTGACAGTTATCTGACCTGGGAACAACTGCGCCAGCTTGACGCAAAAGACAACATTGAAATCGGCAACCATTCAGACCGGCATCCCTACTTTGTCAGCATGGCACAGCATGGAAGTGCCGCGTGGCGCAAGCAGGCGCACGCGGATATCGCCAACGCGCAGCAGGCTTTTGTCAAACACCTTGGCTATAGTCCGCAGTTATTTGCCTACCCCTACGGGGAGTTTTCTCCCGAACTCATGGAGTTGGTCAAGGAGATGGGCTTCATCGGAGCGCTGGGGCAACAATCGGGCCCCGCAGGAAGTACCTCGCCATTGTTTGCGTTGCCGCGTTTTCCCATGGGGGGTATCTACGTGGGTATGGAACGCTTGCGCAGTAACTTGAGTATGGCGGCGCTGGATATAGATATCCTGCGGCCGGAAACCGGGCTGCTGGCATCTGCCGATCCCGCCCCGGAGTTGGTATTCAAGATCAACAATCCACACCTGCAGATCTCAACCATGAAGTGTTATATCCAGGGGCAGGAGCCGGTTAGGCCTCAGGTTGTGGATGCGCAGGAGCGTATTTACAAGGTTCAGGCCACAGCCCCTCTGCAAGGGCGGCGTAATAAATACACCCTTACCGCCCAGGACACAGACAACCGCTGGTACTGGTTCAGTCAGCCCTGGGTTCAGCCTGAAATTGAGGAAACCTATCAGGAGTAGTCTTGGTAGCGGAGTGTTTTTTAGTTTCTCCATAGCGTTTATGGCCTGGAATGATGGTCTTTTTTTTTGTGTCAGCAGAGGTTGGGTATTGAAATCGTATCGTAAAGAGTTGTGGTTTGAGCTGCCGGAACGCACCGGTTTTGTAAACATAACCCGCGAGGTAAGCACCTGCCTGCAGGAAAGTGGTATCAGCGAGGGCTTGTGTCTGGTCAATGCTATGCATATTACCGCTTCAGTATTTATCAATGATAATGAAGCAGGCTTGCAGCAGGATTTTTCCACCTGGCTGGAGAAACTTGCGCCCTACGATCTGCGTGGGTATGCACACCACCGCACTGGTGAGGATAACGGCGACGCCCACCTGAAACGCACAATCATGGGGCGTGAAGTGGTGGTGGCAGTTACAGATGGCAGCCTTGACTTCGGTCCCTGGGAGCAGATTTTTTACGGGGAGTTTGATGGTAAACGCCGCAAGCGGGTGCTGGTAAAGATCATCGGATATTAAGTTGCTGCCGCCGCCGGGTTCCTTGTGTTTGCGGCTGAAGCAGGGTATGTTCCCCCCCCTTAAGGCACCCTGGTGCCCGCCCGCTTGTTGCGGTTCAATGGCTGCCGATGTTTTAACCAGGGTCTATTTGAAAAGTAGTGCATGTTTTATCAATTGCAGGTGTCGGCCTTTCCGTGCCTTTACCACGCGGGGAAACCGCGCATGCGTGCCTGTCAAGCAAGAGAGACTTGTGTAAATGAGTGACGACCTTAAACCATTGCGTGAATCCATCGACGCTATAGATGATAAAATCCTTGCCCTGTTGAACGACCGCGCCAAGGTGGTTATGGCGGTAGCGCAGACCAAAAAAGACAGCTCCGCGCCATTCTATGTGCCCAGCAGGGAGAACGCCATTTATGCGCGTCTGTGTGCTAAGAGCAGCGGCCCTTTCCCCGAAGAAGGTATTCGGCGCGTATTTCGTGAAATCATCTCAGCCTCTCTTGCACTTGAAGAACCTATGAAGGTTGCCTTTCTTGGCCCGGTTGCGACCTTTACCCATGTGGCAGCCATGCAGCAGTTCGGCCTGTCTGCTACTCTGGTGGCGCAAAAAAGCATCTCTGCGGTGTTCGATGAAGTGGAGCGTGGCCGCGCAGATTACGGCGTAGTCCCGGTAGAGAATTCCAATGAAGGCGTGGTTACCCATACGCTGGATATGTTCATGGAGACCGGACTGAAGATTTACGCCGAAATTTTATTGGAGATATCCCACGACCTGCTCTCGCTGTCTGGCAATCTGGAAGAGATTCAGCGCATCTATTCCCATCCACAGGCTCTGGCCCAATGTCGCAAGTGGCTGGAGGAAAATCTGCCGGACATCCCCCTTATCGATGTGGCCAGCACTGCGGCAGCAGCACAGCTCGCCGCCGCAGATGGTAGTGCGGCAGCCATTGCCAGTGCGATGGCTGGCAGCCGTTATGATCTGCGGCCGATAAAAGTCAGTATTGCTGATAATCCCAACAATTTCACCCGCTTTCTTATTGTGAGTGATCAATTCCCCGCTCCATCGGGACAGGATAAAACCAGTATTATGTTCTGCATTAACGATGAACCAGGCATCCTGTGGCGCATGCTGGAACCTTTCAGCAAGCATGGAGTGAACCTGACGAAGATTGAAAGCCGCCCCCTTAAAAAAAAGGCATGGGAGTATATTTTCTTCCTCGATATGGAAGGGCACATCGAGAATAACCCGGTGCGCGCCGCGATCGCAGAACTTGAACCCCAGTGCAAGTTTCTCAAAGTGCTTGGCTCCTATCCGCGGGCGCGGGGCTAGGTCGGCATGCATCCAGTGACCAGCATGAAAGCCAGCATGAAAGAAGTGATTGTCGAGCGGATTGCCATTATTGGGGCAGGACTTATCGGAGGGTCACTGGCACTTGCCTTAAAGCAGGCTGGGAGTGTGGGTGAAGTAGTTGTGTGGGACCAGAATCCCGAGCATATGACCACGGCTGTAGCCCTTGGCATCGCGGATAGAACGACCCTGGAGTTGGCTGACGCTGTAGCTGGTGCAGATGTGGTGGTGCTGGCACTGCCCGTGCGCTGCCTGCCTGACGTTGCCCGCCGGGTGATCCCCTGTATGCGCCTGGATGCAATTCTCACCGACACCGGCAGCGTCAAGGGGACAGTTGTTGCAGGAATTGAGCCGGTCGCCCGTGCCGCCGGGATCGCATATGTCCCCGGTCATCCCATCTCTGGGACCGAGAAAAGCGGGCCCCAGGCAGCGTTTGCCGAATTGTACCGTGCCAAACGCTGTATCCTTACCCCCGTAGATTCGACTCCGGCGCAGGCAGTAGCGGTGATAAGCCAGCTCTGGCGCAGCGCAGGCAGTGAAGTGGTGCTTATGGATGTCCTCAAGCATGACCGCATTCTGGCTGCTATCAGCCATCTGCCCCATATGATTGCATATGCGCTGGTAAATTCCGTGAGCAACTATGATCAGTATGCCGAAAATGTGCTTGAGTATTCAGCTGGTGGCTTTCTTGACTTTACCCGCATCGCCTCTTCTGACCCGGTGATGTGGCGCGACATTGCGCTGGAGAATCGCGCTGCGATTCTGGAAATGCTTGAGCAGTTCGAGACCTTTCTGGCGGAGTTAAAGGGGGATATCGCTGCCTTGGATGCAGAGCGACTGGAAAAATTTTTTCGCCAGTCCAAATTAAGTCGGGATGCAATTGCCTCCTCCCGCAGCGGTGCAGCAAAAGGAGAATGAATGTGGAAAGTCAGCAGGTAAATCTCAGCGCAGGGCTTCGAGGGGAGATTACGGTTCCAGGAGATAAGTCGATATCCCATCGCAGCGTCATGTTTGCGTCTCTGGCCCAGGGCAGTTCCTGTATTCGTGGATTTCTTCACGGCGAAGACAATCTTGCGACGCTCAATGCGTTCAGAGCCATGGGGGTGGATATCGATGCGAGCTCTGATGCGCACATAAAGATTACTGGAAAAGGGTTTTTTGGTCTGAGTGAACCTGCCGAGATCCTCGACTGCGGCAACTCCGGGACCACCATGCGTCTGTTGAGTGGGGTGTTGGCGGGGCAAAAGTTTTTTTCGGTGCTCAGTGGCGACCGCTATCTGCGCCGCCGCCCGATGGGGCGTGTCATTCAGCCCCTGACCCAGATGGGCGCACAGATATGGGGAAGAGAGCAGAATCGCTGTGCCCCCTTTGCGCTGCAGGGCTCCCCCCTTCGCGGCATAACGTACCATTCTCCGGTGGCAAGTGCGCAGGTCAAATCCGCGCTGCTGTTGGCTGGGATTGGAGCCAGCGGCACTACGACGGTGTATGAGCCTCATGTATCACGCGATCACACGGAGCGCATGCTCCGTTATATGGGGGCGGATGTACAGGTATTTCCCGGCGGTGTCAGGATTGAGGGCGGTCAGCAGTTGCGGGGGCGCGAACTTGAAATCCCCGGAGATATCTCCTCCGCGGCGTTTTTTATGGTTGCGGCTCTGATCGTTCCAGATTCAGAATTGTTGATAAAAAACGTCGGCATGAACCCCACCCGCAGCGGTGTCGTCGATATCCTGCGCTCCATGGGGGGGAATATCCATCTTCTGAATGCGCGCCATGCCGGAGAAGAACCTGTCGCGGACTTGCTGGTGTGTAGCAGTGAGCTGCGCGGGATAGAGATAGGGGGCGATATGATACCCCGAGCTATCGATGAACTGCCAGTGGTCAGTATCGCCGCCGCTTGTGCCCAAGGGGCGACCACCATTAAAGATGCCGCCGAGCTGCGGGTTAAGGAAACTGACCGGATTGCGGCTATGGAGGCGGTGCTGCAAACCTTGGGAGTACAGGTTGAGACGCACGCAGATGGGATGACCATCCACGGCTGTGAGCATTTTCGCGGAGGCAAGGTCCAATCGTGTGGAGACCATCGCATCGCAATGAGCGCTGCCGTAGCGGGATTACGCACTACGACAGCGCTTAAGATCGAGGACACCGGATGCACGGCTATTTCATTCCCCGCATTCTGGGAGTTACTGCAGCAGGTAGCCACCCCGACGGGTAAGAGATAAAAAACAGGTATTCTGCTTAAGTCTAATAAAAACCGCTATTGATGGGATAGGCACCTGAGCTATGTCAGATAAAATAATTGTCGCGATAGATGGGCCGTCGGGCTCTGGTAAGAGCACCTTGAGTAAAATGCTGGCCCAGCGGCTGGATTTTGTCAACATCGATACCGGAGCCATGTATCGAACGGTAGCCCTGGCCGCGGCCCGGGCCGGAATCGATCCGGAAGATCACGCTGCGCTCGAACAGCTGTGTGTTGATCTGCCGATTCACTTCAAACGGGTTGGGGTAAAAGAACAGGTCTGGCTTGGAGATGAAGATGTCTCTGACGCCATCCGCACCCCGGAAATGAGCCTGCTCTCCTCGGCGGTGTCTGCATCCCCTGCGGTGCGCAGATCGATGCTGGCCCTGCAGCGGCGCATGGGGGGGAATGGGTGCGGTGCCGGGGTCGTGCTTGAAGGGCGCGACATAGGTACCGAAGTGTTTCCCAATGCACAGGTGAAGTTTTATCTGTGCGCCAGCGACGCAGAACGGGGACACAGACGTTACACCCAGCTGCGCCAGGACGGACAGGGGGTCTCCCTGGAGCAGACCGTTGCGGATATGATAGAGCGCGATCATGCAGACAAAAACCGCGAACACGCCCCCTTGAGACAGGCGCAGGATGCCATTGTCATAGACACCACCGCGTTGGACATAGAAGAGGTTCTGGAGCAGATGCTGCACTATGTTCACCTGGCACAGAGAAAAAAGGGTTAGCTATGGAGATAGTTTTAGCCAAAAGCGCTGGTTTTTGTTTCGGAGTTAAGCGTGCCGTCAATATGGCGTTTAAAGCTGCCGAAGAGGATCAGAACATCTGCTCGTTGGGGCCGCTGATCCACTCGCCGCAATTGGTAGAACGCCTTGAAGCGGAAGGGATTTCGGTAGTCAACGATATCCACGCGCTGCAGGGTCAAAGCGTCATTGTGCGCTCCCATGGTATTACGCGCCAGGAAGAGGAACATCTGTATGCTAACAGGCTTAAAGTGGTGGATGCGACCTGCCCGTTTGTAAAAAAAGCGCAGAAGTATGCCGAGCTTTTAGGCTCTGCAGGATACTGCGTTGTCATTGTGGGGGAAAAAGAGCACCCCGAAGTACAGGGAATCTTATCCTACGTGCAAAATGCCGAGGTATTTGTGGCGGCAGACGTGGAGGCCGCGGCACAACTCCCGCTGGGGAAGCGGGTCGGCCTGGTGGCACAGACAACCCAGGCGTATGAAAACTTCAGCGCCATAGCACTTAAGTTGCTCGAACGCAGCAAGGAGCTGCGGATTTTCAACACCATCTGTGACGCCACGTCGGTGAGGCAGCATGAGGCGCGCACTTTGGCCGAAGCTGTAGATGTGATGCTGGTTATCGGAGGGTACAACAGCGCCAACACCAACCGCCTGGCACGGATATGCAGTGAAATCCAACCTCTGACCTATCACCTTGAAACAGCGGACGAAATTTTGCCCGAATGGTTTGATGGAGTCGCGCGGGTAGGGATTACTGCCGGAGCGTCAACGCCGGAGTGGATAATCCGTGAAGTGCTGTTACGGCTGGAAAAAATAGAAAAATAATTATTTTTTTTTCCTGATTGCTGTGCTATGGTCTCGGCTTCCCACGTACTTACAGGGAGACGCTGTAAAAAGCGTGAATTCAATAGGGGGTAAGTTAGTTAAATGACAGAAATTACACAAGCAATGAACGCAGAAGAGTTCGACATGCTCGACGATGAGATGGATGAAGAGTTCGGAGAAGAAAGTTTTCGGGAGCTGTTCGAGAACAGCCCACAGGGTAACCTCGCGGTTGGCGATGTTGTAGAGGGTACCGTGATTCAGCTGAACCCTGACTCGGTCGTAGTCGATGTCGGCTACAAGTCCGAAGGGGTAATTCCCTTGGCAGAATTTGTGGTAGACGGGAAGCCCGCCCAGCTCGAAGTTGGCGACAAGGTAGACGTCCTGTTTGAACGCGCAGAGAACGAAAGCGGGCTCATCGGGCTCTCTAAAGAGAAGGCCGACCGTCAGAAGGTATGGAATTCTCTGGAAGAAGACGCCGTTGTGGACGGGAAAATCGTCTCGCGTATCAAAGGCGGACTGTCGGTCGATATCGGGGTCAACGCCTTTCTCCCTGGTTCACAGGTGGATCTGCGTCCGGTGCGCAATCTCGACAAGTTGATCGGCGAGACCTTCGAATTCAAGATTATCAAACTCAACAAGCGACGGGGCAATATTGTTCTCTCCCGGCGTGTATTGCTTGAGAATGAGCGTGAAAGCCAGCGTGCAGGTACCCTCAAGACCCTCGAAGAGGGACAGGTTATTGAAGGAGTGGTCAAAAACCTTACTGACTACGGTGCCTTTATCGACCTTGGCGGCATCGATGGTCTGCTCCATATTACCGATATGTCGTGGGGCCGGGTAACCCACCCTTCCGATATTCTCGCCGTTGGTGATACTATCAACGTCAAGGTGCTCAAGTTTGACCGCGAAAAAGAGCGTGTTTCTCTGGGGCTCAAACAGACGGCACCCGATCCATGGCTCAGTGTGGCCGAGAAATACCCTGTCAAAGACAAGGTGTCCGGTAAGGTTGTCAGCTTGACTGATTATGGTGCGTTTGTAGAGCTTGAAGAAGGTGTCGAGGGACTTATCCACGTATCTGAAATGAGCTGGACCAAGCGGATTAAGCATCCCAACAAGATTCTGTCTATCGGGGATGAAGTGGAAATTGTGGTTCTGGCCATGGACACAGAAAACCGGCGCATATCCCTCGGCCTCAAGCAAGTTGAGCCGAATCCGTGGGATGCGATTGGCGAGAAAATCCCTGTTGGCACCGTTATTGAGGGTCAAGTCAAGAACATAACTGACTTTGGCATATTCGTGGGTGTTGATGAGGGGATAGACGGGCTGGTCCACATTTCAGACCTGTCCTGGACCAAGCGGATCAAGCATCCATCCGAACTGTACAAAAAAGGTGACCTGGTAAAAGCGGTTGTCTTGAATATTGATACAGAAAATGAGCGCTTTTCTCTTGGCGTCAAGCAGTTGACCCAGGATCCGTGGCAGATTATTCCGGAGCAGTATGCCCCGGGTACCATCATCCGCGGGAAAGTTACCTCGGTAACTGAATTCGGCATCTTCCTCGAAGTGGAAGAGGGTGTTGAAGGGCTGATTCACGTATCTGAAATCAGCAAGGAAAAGGTTGAGTCACCCAAAGACTTTGCCAGCGTCGGTGATGAGCTCGAGGCCGTAGTTCTGCATGTAGATACTCAGGAGCACAAGATTGCCCTGTCTATCAAACACATGTCAGAGCGTAAAGAAAAGGCTGAAGTAGAAGAGTACATGGGCGCACAGAAAAAAGCGACATCCAGCCTTGGTGATCTACTCAAAGGTGCCTTTGACACCTCCACTAAAGACTGATTAACTGCAGCAACAACCTCTGCCCCTACTGTTATTGATGCAGTAGGGGCTTTTTTTTCGGAAAACTCATGAAAATTAAGCCTGTAGTAATAGTTCCGCTCGTATTCATTCTCTTGTTTGCCCTGTTTGCGGGGCTCCTTCTTTTTGTTGGCTCCAGATCTGGTGGCAGCAAAAGCTTTACCCGCACGGATAAGATCGGAGTTATAGAAGTTATCGGTCCGATCACTCAATCTAAACAAATTGTGAATGATCTTAAGAGTTTTGAGCGCAACACCAAAGTGAAGGCGGTGGTGCTGCGGATTGATTCTCCCGGTGGCGGGGTGGGTCCATCGCAGGAAATATATGCTGCGGTAAAGGCGTTGAAAAATAAGCCTGTTATTGTCTCCATGGGCTCTGTAGCGGCTTCCGGTGGCTACTATATTGCAGCACCCGCTGCACACATATTTGCCAATCCGGGCACTATCACCGGCAGTATCGGAGTTATCATGGAATTTCCCGATATTGCCGCATTGCTGGAAAAAATCGGCGTGCACCGCCGTGTAATCAAAAGTGGCACCTTCAAGGATATCGGCTCTCCAGTGCGGGAGATAACCGCTGCAGAGCAGGTGTTGCTGCAGGATCTTATCGATGACGTGTATTCGCAGTTTGTCACTGCGGTTGCCACCGGGCGTGATCTCGACCCCGCCATAGTGGAAAAACTTGCCGACGGGCGAATTTTCAGCGGTAGTCAGGCCAAAACAGCGGGGCTGGTTGACGAACTTGGGGGGCTCCAGGCAGCTATTGAATATGCAGCACGCCGCGTCGGAATTGAGGGTGATCCCGAGGTGATCTACCCTGAACGGGAGCGGGGGAGCCTGTTGGATCTTTTTTTGCAGCGGACCACCTCCTCCTTACAACAATATCTGCATCAAGCCGAGAGTGCACAGTTGCAGATGCTATGGAATGTTAACAATTAAAGGTTGGGCAAACATGACCAAGAGTGAATTGATAGAGCAGCTGCTTGAAACCAATGTGTGTTCGAATAAAAAAGAGTCAGAGCTGGTGGTTAACACAATTTTCGATTCCATTACCACTGCACTGACTGTAGGTGATCGGGTTGAAATCCGTGGATTCGGGTCGTTTTCAGTGCGTGAGCGAGATACCCGGCAGGCGCGCAATCCTAAAAGTGGGGAAGTGATCCAGATCCCTGCCAAAAAAGCTCCTTTTTTTAAAACGGGCAAAGAGCTCAGACAGCGCGTTGACATCAGCTAGAATTGAAACAGCTATGTTCAGCGTATCCAGCGCTTGAGGACTTATGTTCGCACCTGCCCATTTTCATTTTTGTGTGCCACCAGAATATGGCGGGCACCGTCTTGACCAGGTTATCCCTGCCTGTTGCGAGGAGCTGTCGCGCTCATATGCGCGGAAGCTGATAGATATAGGTGGTGTTCATGTTCAGCGGCGCCGCGCGCGCAAGTGTGCGCTTGAAGTGGCAGCAGGGGTTGAAATTGAGATTTTTATCGATGGCAGAAGCCTCAATCCGTATCGAGTCGACCCTGCAGAAATCATCTACCAGGATAAGTATATTCTGGCTTTGAACAAACCGTCCGGGACGGTCATGCAACCAACCCCGGCGCGCTATAAAGGCAGTGTGTATGAGGCGCTGCTGTGCCATCTCCACAACCCCTTTCAACGCCATACCAAACCTGAACTCGGCATGGTGCAGCGCCTCGATTGCGGTACTTCCGGGGTGGTGGTTTTTTCAATCCATAAGAGCAGCCATAAAGCGCTGACAGCATGCTTTGCGCAGCGCAACGCCCGCAAGGTTTACCTGGCTCTGGTAGTGGGTGCGCCGGACCAGGCAGAGGGGAGCATCCACTCGCTCCTCGCGCGTAATCGTGCGAGCAATAAAATGAAGTCGGTCGCCAAAGGGGGAAAAGAGGCGATAACCCACTACAGGGTGTTGGAGCAGGTGTCAGGCTACACGTTGGTGGAAGTTGAAATTCTCACCGGCAGGACCCATCAGATTCGGGTCCATTTAAGTGAAGCTGGATGGCCTATCGTCGGTGATACCCTTTATGCCGGTTCTGTTCAGGTCAACGATATGGCTGTTGGGCGCGCCATGCTTCATGCCCACAGTCTTGAAATTCCCCATCCATCCACACCTGGAAGACAGCTCCAGCTCGCGGCACCCCTTCCGCCAGATTTCATTGCCACTCTTAGCTATGCAGGTTTTTCTGATGCTTCAATTTCCCGCTATAGATCCAATCGCATTTAAACTTGGCCCCCTTGCGGTGCGCTGGTATGGCTTGATGTATTTGGCCGGTTTTATGTGCGTGTACCTCTATTTATGCCATGCTTCAAAACAAAAACGTCTCAATATTACGTGTGAAGCTGCCGGAGACCTCCTCTTTGCCGGAGTATTCGGGGTTGTCCTTGGGGGCCGCCTTGGCTATGCGCTCTTCTACAATTTCAGCTACTATGCCCACCACCCTTTGGAGGTACTGTATGTATGGGAAGGTGGGATGAGTTTCCACGGCGGGCTTCTTGGGGTGGTTGTGGCGGTGGTTTTGTTTTGCCGTAAACGTGGGTACGCCATTGGCCCCATTGCCGATGCATTGGTGACCGCAGCATGTTTTGGGTTGTTCTTCGGGCGTATCGGAAATTTTATCAATGCGGAGCTGTGGGGCAGGGTAACCGATCTCCCTTGGGGCATGGTATTCCCCGGCGCAGGGTCACTGCCGCGCCATCCGAGCCAGTTATATCAGGCTATCTGTGAAGGGCCAGTGCTGTTTACGGTTCTCACCCTGGCGCGGCGTTATACCCGCGCTCCCTGGAGTGTGTTCTACACTTTTATTGCCGCCTATGCGCTGATTCGGTTCGTGCTTGAGTTTTATCGCCAGCCTGATTCCCATCTGGGCTTTGTTGCTGCCGGTCTCAGCATGGGTCAGCTTCTGTCCATTCCGATGTTCGGTATCGGTTGTGCCGGCGTATGGGTGCTGAATCGGAAAACACCCAAAAAACGTCAGGCAGCCAGAGAGGCAGGCAAAGAGGGATGATGGCACAAATGAAAATTCTGGTGTTTGACTGCGACGGCGTGCTGTTCAACAGCATGCAGGCCAACATTGCCTACTACAGCGCTATTCTGCAGAGGTTTAAACAACCTCCAATTGAATCAGCTGCAGATGCTCGGGCCGGGATCTGCCATATTGGGTCGAGCCCGCAGGTATTCGCCGCCCTCCTCGGTGAGGATCAGGTTGAGGCTGCTATGGAGGTGGCGCAGCAAATTGACTATGCAGATTTTTTCCCCGAACTTATCCCGGAACCGTACCTGTATGAATGTTTGGAAGAGTTGGCTGCGCGCTTGCCGCTGGCAGTTGCCACAAATCGACGCGGCAGCCTGCACGACATTGTCGCCCACTTTAATCTGGGCGGGTATTTTTCCCATCTGGTGACCAGTTGCGATGTGCCGCGCCCAAAGCCGTATCCTGATATGTTGCACCAGGTTGCGCTTCTGGGCGGATGTGAGGCCGACGAGTTGGTTTATGTTGGTGATTCGGAATACGATAGAATGGCTGCGCATCAGGCTGGCGCAGAGTTTATTGCCTACAAGTGGGAAGGGGGGCAGAAAGTCGGAAGCCATCGAGAGCTGGCTCAGTTGGTTAGAACACACTTTCTGGCCGAAGAAAACTAGTGGGGTTTCTCAACGCTTTTTTCCGCATTGCAGCCACAACCGGATTTTCCCCCGCGTTGCAGCAGAGATTTACGCATTTCCAGCACGTTGCCAGCCTCGCAACGACTGTATGTAACGCTGTCCATCAGACTTCTGATCAGGAATACCCCCCGCCCATGATCCAACGCCGGATCTGGAGTCTGCAGATCCGCTGTACTGATGTCGAACCCCTGCCCTTGATCATAAACCTTGATTAAAAGTTGATCGCCGCTCAGGTTGATAGAGATGTGTACATCCTTGGTTGGATCATTTTTGTTGGCGTGTTTTATAGCGTTGGCCATCGCCTCGGTCAGGACCAGGTTGATGTGGTACGCCAGCTCCTCCGGGTCAGAGTCGTTGAATTTCTCCAGTGCTCCGGCCACATCTTCGCCAATTTGGCCGATAAGGCGCAGGTACTTGGTTTGATTTGGGACCTTAATGTCAACTTCCAACAGGTTCTTCATAGTAGTCATCCCACCACATCGGGTTGTCAGGCCGGGCAGGCTTGCTAATCTGCCCGGCCTGCTGGGTTAACCTTAGCACAAATCAGAAGCTTGCCAAGGCCTCTTCTTCACCGGGGAAAATTTCGAAAACGCGGTGCAGGCGTGTAAGTTCAAACATCGACTGTACCTGTTTCTGCAGTCCGCATAATTTCAGGCTCCCGCTGCGGGAACCGGCATTCTTGAATCCTGAAACCAGAGCTCCCAGGCCGGAAGAATCGATAAAGCGCACATGCTGCAGATCGATAATGATGTTGGATTTGCCCTCTTCAAATTGGTTCATGAGTTGACTTTTCAGCTCATTGCTGTTGTGGGCATCCAGCCGCTCTTCCTCAATACTCATAACAAGAGCTTTGTCGAAATCTTTTGAAGTTATAATCATGTTTCTGTTTTCCTCCAGTGGGTTTCGGGGTTAAAGTGTTTTTATCACAACCATGGTTACGTCATCGTTAAAATGGCGGCGTCCCTGGAATATGCGGATTTCGTCCAAGGTGACATCTATAATTTCATTACTGCTTTTCTTATGATGGTCGCGAACCAGATCCTGAAAGCGCTGCATACCAAAGAGCTCTTCGTATTGGTTTTGTGCCTCCACGATACCGTCTGTATACATTACTAGAATATCGCCAGAGTCTACAGCTATTTCTTTTTGTTCAAAGTCGACTTCGGGAAGAATTCCCAGAATCAGCCCTTCTGCATCCAGCAGCTCAAAGCTATCGGTAGAAGGTCGGTACACCAGCGGTTTGTTGTGCCCGGCACTGGCATAAATCAGATTGTTTTTCTGTAGTTCATAGCGCAGATAAAACATGGTAATAAACAACTCAGAGCTGCTCAAATCCTGGTACAGAAAGCTGTTTAAAGTGCCAAGGGTGGTTTGGGGCGGAAACATCTGCTCGCTATGCGCTCGAATAAAGGTACGCGTTGAAGCCATAAGGAGTGCTGCGCCGATGTTGTGTCCCGATACATCGGCTATCACTATATCAAGTTCATGCGGGGAGGTTATGAAGTCATAGTAATCCCCCCCCACCTGTTTTGCGGGCACACATATCCCTGCGATGTCCAGACCATCCACCTCTGGCATCTTTTTCGGTAGCAGATCGAGCTGAATGTCTTCGGCAATCTTCAACTGCTTCTGCTGCTCACTGGCTTCAATGAGCTGCACAGTCTGGATGGAGTTGCGATAGGCTATGCCAATCTGAGCCGCGATATTTTTATACAGTTCGATGAACTCTTCCGTATATATCCCTTTTGCAAAGCGCGAATATGACGACAGCACCCCAATGGGCTGCCCTTCCACTGTTATGGGTGCATGCGCGAAAGATTTAATTTTCAGTTCACGCACTATAGCAATAGAAGAGGGCATATTTGCACAGTCAGAATCATTGGCCAGCACCACCTTGTTGTTGATAAAGGTGTGGCCGATACAGGTCTCCAGGTTTATCTCGCGATCTGCATGGGAGAGGAAATCTGAATCTAACCCTTTATAGCTGCGCACGCGCAGCAGGTTGGCTTCTTCATCTACAATTCTGATGGCGCACAGATCAAAGCGAAACTGACGATAGAGCAGGTCAAGAACGCTGTCGAGAATCGAATCAAGAGTTTTGCCGCTGTTTATCAGGTTGGCCACATCATACAGCACACTGAGCTGTTCGCGACTTGCAGCACGGCTCAGACTTACGGTGCCAAAGATGTTAAACACATCTTCCATCTTACTGCCGCGCGCGGCAAGATAGTTTTCGATGATGATGCGAGCGGCCGGGGCGCCGACCGAGGCGGCCATGGTTTTTTCGGTAAAACGCTTCAGGTTCGGGATCTCATATTCGGACAGACTCCCCTTTTCGTCAATTTCCCGGTCCCCAAGATATTCGGAAATAGCTCTGTTGGCTGCTTTATCTCCAATGAATTTGGCCATCAAATCGACAAACTCAATGACCGTGGGGGCCTTGCTGATCCTCTTGCCCTCTTTGTCCTCTGATCTCCAGGTGGCGGCACGGACAAAACGCATCGCCTGGGTAACTTCAGCGGAAGAGGGGGAGCTGAGGATGGAAATGGTGACGTAGCTCCCCGCGTTGAAAAAAATGGACCAGAATAGGGCATGCGACCACATGTCGAGGTTGTTGAGATAAAAAAGCGCAGTCGGTCGCAAGGCCTCAATGCCAAAAGGGCCGTTTTGCAGCAAAGCCTGTGTCAGCCAGCCGGCATCGACAAGAACAGGGACAATTACGGTATACAGCCAGATGGCAAAGCCGAATATGAGCCCGGTTGCGGCGCCGCGTCCATTGGCGCGCTCCCAGTACAATGCGCCAAGAAAGGCCGGGGCAAACTGGGCTGCCGCCATAAAAGAGACCAGGCCAATATCGACCAGGGCCTCTGTTTCGCCGAAAATATGAAAGTAAAAATATCCAAAGAAAATAACTGAAACAATCGCGAAACGTTTGATATTGAGCAAGGTGCCGGAAATATCCGGGCGGCGCAGATTGAAGCGCAGAATAAGGGGCATTACCAGATTGTTCAGAATCATGGTGGCGGAGGCAACAGCTTCGAGCATCACCATCCCCGCAGAAGCGGACAAGCCACCTATAAATACCAGCGCCGCCAGCGCCGATTCGTTGTTATGCAGGGGCAGGCTCAAGACAAAATAATCGGCCAGGGCGATGTTGCCGTCGTAGTGAAGTAGACCACCCAGGGCAATGGGCAGTACAAACAGGTTAAGAAGAAACATATATGCCGGGAAGCTCCACATGGCGGTGCGAATATGGGAAATATCCGAATTTTCAATGACCATGATGTGAAATTGGCGTGGCAGCAACATGATGGCGAACATGGAGAGGGTGGTCATGGTGAACCACTTGGTTGCCGGGGTGGTACTGTCTCCTATAAGGAGGAGATGGCTTTTGTCCGGGAATCTCTGCATAAATTGGGTGAAGATGTCCGAGAATCCATCGAACAGTACGTAGCAAACAAACAGGCCCACCCCCATAAACGCCACCAGTTTGATCAGAGATTCAAACGCAACCGCCGCTACCAGACCCTCATGCCGCTCGGTGCTGTCCAGCCGCATAGCGCCAAACAACATACAAAACGCCGCCAGCAGGATGGCGACGATAAAGGCAGTGTCTATAAATTCCGGGATAGCCGGGTAGGCGTGTTGCAGCGCCATGGAGGTCAGCTCGCCGTTACTCGATATCAGGTTGAAACTGTAGGTAATGGCTTTTAATTGCAGCGCAATGTAGGGCACCATGCCGAATACCGCAAAGATGGTAACCAGCGCCCCTAACGCGGTTGATTTACCATAACGGCTGGCGATAAAGTCGGCAATGCTGACGATGTTGTGCTCTTTGCTGATGCGGATAATTTTGCGCAGCAGAAACCACCAGGTAAAACATACCAGGGTGGGGCCGGTATAGATGGTGAGAAACTCAAGCCCCGTGGTTGCCGCGCGCCCCACACTGCCATAATAGGTCCAGGAGGTGCAGTAGACCGCCAGCGACAGTGAATAGACATGGGGATTGGCTATGAGGCTGCGCCCTTGTTTCCGCCGTTTGACAGCGTATCCCGCTATGGAGAACAGCAACAGGAAATAAAGGAAAAACACTGCGCTGGCAACTTGCACACTCATACAGAACCCCTTGCAGATGCGTTAGCCTTCAGGATGGTGGTCATTATGCTCCAGGGTTCGACTGAAAAGATAGACAACCCCTATGGAAGCAGGCCACCCGAGCAGAAAATACAGAACCAGCAGGGGAATGCCCAAAACGGTCTCCAGGCGGTTGAAAATCTGCAGAAACGGAAAATTCAGCATAACCATGCCCAAAAAAAAGAATATAAGCCAAACCTGACGTTGGTGCGGAGTGGATTCCAGCATAGATATCTTCTTTCTGCCGCTGTGGATGGTTGATAACGGGCTGTAAGATAAAAAACCACGTTTGTCCAGTATAAAGGAAGCAGCTCTGTGTGTCGAGGTGCGCTTTGATATCCTCGGAGGGCCATGTGGGCCAGGGGAAAGATACGTTTAACCTTTAATTTTATCCAGACGACAGGTAAAATATATACCCGCAAAATACGCAGTTTTGCGGGTATCCTGATACCGCCATGCTGCATGCTTGGCAAAAGCTTGGGGTTCATGGTTTCAAGTGATTTTTTCTTAGGGAGAAAAGTTTTAATGGCTGATGTAACCCACCTGATTACGGGGTTTGCCGATTTTCAGAAGCAATATTTTGGGGCCAGCTCCGATCTGGCAGAACAGTTGTGCAAAGGCCAGAACCCGCAGGCGTTACTTATCGGCTGTTGTGATTCCAGGGTGGATCCGGCGCTGCTGACAACGTGTAATCCAGGGGATCTGTTTGTCTTGCGCAATATAGCCAACCTGGTACCTCCGTATGTAAAAAACGATGACTATCACGGGGTAAGTTCCACCATCGAATATGCCGTATGTCATCTTGGAGTGACAGATATAATAGTTATGGGGCATTCCAATTGCGGGGGGATCGGAGCCCTGCTTGAATCGGCTCAAGGGGAACCGGTGGGGGAATTTATCGGAACTTGGGTGAATATCGCGGCATCCGCGCGCGACAAAGTGCTGCGGGAGATGCCGAACGCAACGCGGGAACAACAGGCACGTGCGTGTGAAAAGGAGGCTATCCTGGTGTCCTTGCGTAATTTGCTCACCTTTCCGTGGGTCAAAGATCGCGTTGCCAGCGGCAGGCTCAGCTTGCATGGCTGGTATTACAACATCTCCACCGGGCAGTTGAAGTACTATGATCCAATCCTGGCTGAATATGTTGTTCTGGTGGGTAAATATTCGCAACATTGCGGCAACGAAACCTGTAAGCGATAGGAGCCTGGCGGATATCTAGTTTGCCGTGGCAGCTATCTTGCTGCATCCGGGTCCGGATATCTGGCTTCTTCCTCCAGTCTGGGGCGTAACTTGAATCTGGGCGCTGATCCGTTCCTTCAAGGCAGAGACATGGGAGATTACGCCGATCAGCTTCCCGTCCTGCTGCAACCCCGCAAGGGTTTCCAGCGCAGTGTCGAGGGACTCCTCATCCAGGGTGCCGAAGCCTTCATCTAAAAACAGTGAATCCACCCGCACCTTGCGACTGGCCATTTTAGAGAGTCCCAGCGCCAGGGTAAGGCTGACTGTAAAGCTCTCACCGCCAGATAGATTCCTGGTTGATCTGATTTCACCCGCCTGATAATTGTCAATGACATTCAACTCCAGCGGCTGCTGTTCATCCCGAATCAGCAGGTACCGGTCGGTCATCTTTTCGAGCTGGCGGTTGGCATGGGAAACCATCAACTCAAAGGTCAGCCCCTGGGCAAAGTTGCGGTATTTTTTACCGTCAGCAGAACCGATGAGACCATGCAATTTTTCCCAGCGCTGACATTCTTTCCTCTGCGCCTCGATGGCGCTTTGCTTTTCCCTTATCCGCTCTTTGGCGGCGCTATTCTCACTCAACCGGTGTTTGAGGGCGGCAATGTTCTCGCGCAGCTGTTTCAGGGCTTCTTCATCCCCCTTGAATTGCACCTCCAGTTCATCGAGAGCCTTATCGGTAATTTTCTTAGCTGTTTCGGTGGCAAGGCGGGTTTCCCGATCTATTTGCCTGGCCTTGAGCTCCGTATGTGCGTCATCCAGTTCCTTAGCCTTTGCCGCCAGTGCATCCCTTTGCCACGGGTTCAATCTGGCTTCAAGAAACTGCTCTTCATCTGCAAAGCCCGCAGATTCGAGCGCGGTCGAAAATTCGCTTTCCAGCCTTCTCAGCTCCGGTTCGCGCTGGTTGATGCGCCTATGCAACACTGCAACCTGGTCCCTGGCGCTGTTCCATGTTTGCTGCAGCGCACTGTGCAGGCCTCTGGCGCGTTTTTCTGTGTTTTCTGTAGCAGTAACAGCCTTGCTCAATCGGGATTCTTCCGCGTCGGGCTGTTTGTCTCCATACAGTCTTTTGCGCTCAGCCCACGTAGCGCTGTGTTCCATTTTCTGAGTCTTAAGGTGGTGCTGTTTCTGCGCCAGCGCACTGCTTTGGGTTTCAATAATCGCATCCAGGCGTTGCATTTCGCCATCGAAGGCAATAATCAGCTTCTCTACTTCAGTTTTTTTATCCACCTGCACCTGCCATGCGCGCAACCGGGTTTTGAGGGATGTCAGCAGGGTTGAAATTTGCGCCGTAGAAATTTCTGCAATACCAAGCGGCTGAAGTTTGCCGATTACCGCCTGTTGCAGTTCAGTAAATCCAGCCCGCAGTTTCTCCAAGCTGTCCTTCAGGTCCGCGAGAGTTTTTGCGGCGACCTTTTTAGCGTTGGCCGCAGCTGCTTCCAGCTTTTCACTCTCCACCAGGTTCTGGCGCGCCGTGGCGTGTGCTTCCTCAAGTTTTCTGATAGCGGCTTCCTGTTCCTCAGCTTTGTTAATCAACGTGGTCAGCGCGGCGATCTTCTGTTCGATGGCGTCCGGGGCGGGAATGTTGCCTGCCGCGAAGGGATGTTCAGGTGCACCACAGAGAGGGCAGGGCTTGCCATCCTCCAGTTTGGCGCGGTGCTCTTCGAGCTCCGCTATTTTCGTCAGGAAAGCCATTTCACGCAGCAAAGAGTCCTTCTCGGCGCGATATTCGCGCAGCAGGCGCTCTCCCAGCAGCTGATTTAACCCATCTCTGCCGTGCTGAATCCTCCTGGCGCTCGCCTCCACCTCCTGTGTGCAGATGGCGCCGTGTTCGGTGCAACGCCTGAGCCTGTTTGTCGCGTGCGTCAGCGCTGACTCAGCCTGCGTGGATGCGCCCTTTTGCTGCGCGATCTCCTGTTGTCTGCAGAGGAGGCTGCCCAGTTGCTCCTCTATACCGGCAAGGCCGCTGATCAGCCATTCATCCTGGGCATGTTCCTTGAGATAGCCATCAACCTGGTGCAGCATTTTACGCGCCGCGGCATGTTTTTCCTGCACTTTGAGGCGGGTCTGTTTGTCCGCACCAATCTTTGCTGCTTCCTTTCGGCAGCTCTCTTCCCCTTCCGAGATGTTTTTTTCCTGTTCGGTAAGTTTCTGATCGATGGAGCGAACCTGCTGCATGATGGGCGCTGCGGTTTTCAGCTCCTCTTTAGCTCTGGCGGTTTGCCGTTCTGCCGCTTCCAGTGCTTCGGCCTGATTCCTGGCAGCGAATTCCAGCCCAGGAAGAGCTTCTTCCTGGGTTTTCAAAGCAGTTCTGTCGTCTGTGTGCTGCGTGCGGATGGCTGTGAGTGTTGCGTATGTTCCGTCCAGTGCAGCGGCCTTCATGCCCCACTCAAGCTTGGTGCGTTCTGGCTTGAACGCCTCAATATCGCTCTGCAGTGTGCGCGCCGCCGCGGCAAGGTTGGCAATTTCATTATTGAGGCCATCTATAGTGGTCAGCCAGGCAATGGCCTTCCCGGTGGCGGCTGCTTTGGTGCTGAGCGCCTCCTCCTCTTTATATTGTTCTCCGAGGTTCAGTTGAATCTCAATTTCCCGTTCCGGCTCCAGGATTGCAATGCCGGAGGTTTCGGCCTGCAGCAGGTTCAACTGTTCCCGCTCTTCGCGTTGGCGTTCATGGACCCGGATGGATATCTCGCTGTAGATTTCGGTGCCGGTGATCTGCTCCAGGATCTTTGACTTCTGTTCAACATTTGCTTTCAAAAAGGTATCAAAGCCACCCTGAGCCAACAGAATGGAGCGGGTGAAGCGGTCGAAGTCCATTCCGGTTTTTTCTTCAATGACCTTGGCCACCAGACTTTTTTTGGTTTCTATGGGTTTGCCGGTGCTGGCGTTGACAATCTGATGTTCTTGGTCCTGCAGATTGCCGTCAGCCTTCTTGCGCGCCCGGCGCTGTTCCCAGTGGCACCGAAAGCGCCCCGCCTGGGATTCAAACAACACCTCGGCATAACACTCACCGCACTGGCGCGACATGATTTCGTTCCCGCTCTTGGTGATTTTACCCAGGCGGGGGGTTGCGCCATACAGGGCAAGGCAGATGGCATCGAGAATGGTCGATTTGCCCGCACCCGTCGGACCAGTCAGAGCAAAGATGCCATTGGATACATACTCCGCAGCGGTGAAATCAATGCGCCATTCACCGTAGAGGGAGTTGAGGTTTTTAAAGCGGAGTTCAAGTATTTTCATAGTACCTGAACCACTAATGGACACGAATAGACGCGAATGTTCTTCATAGTATAACTCGCTCCCATTCGAGTTTAGCATGCTTAAAGTTAAGAATAACTCCGACACGAAGGCCCGTGATTTTCAGATAATTGATCACTTGGCCGCGTTCTATATTGGTAATTTTTTCTATGGTCTTGGTTTCAACAATTAACTGATCAAAAACAATAAGATCGGGGATGTAGTCTCCTACCTTCACCATTTTATAGGTGACATCGTAACGGGACTGTTGGCGAACGGGTATGTTTCGTAGGCCAAATTCAACCACCAGCGCATTTTCATACGGCTTTTCAAGTAGCCCATGCCCAAGCGTATTGAGGACTTCCATGGCACACCCAACAACTTGATAGACTTCTTGTTTTAAGATGAGTTCGTGTGCATTGGTGTCCATTCGTGGTTCCGGCTGCAGATTATTCAACATTTACGTCATCTTCCGCTAAATCTTTGCATACTTCCGCGTAAGAGACCATCAACTCCTCCCGGTCTTCTGCGGGCACCGCAAAAGCATCCAGACAGCGGATAAAAACATCCATGGCATCCAGGTCGTCAAGGGTTTCATCTTCCGCAACCGCACTGATCAGCTGATCTGTGATGCGCCTGTTTCTAATCCGGCGAATTTCCATGGCCGAATCCGCCAGTGCTTCATCGAGGATATCCCGCAGGTTGCCGATGATGTCGTTGCCGGTATATTCAATCTCAAGCCAGGCAGTGTTTTTCTTCTTCTTCAGCTCTTCAAGTTTTGCATGAATATCATCCAGAGAACCCTCGATGCGCACCAATTGCTGGAAACAGGGCACCTTTTTAAGGGTGATTTTTGCAGGCAGAGGGTTGGGCTTGTTAACCACGAATGAACACGGATTCTCACTGATCCTATTTACTTCGTGCTTATTAGAGTTAAGGTGTGGTTCGTAAGCAGCGTTGAAACCGCTCACTTCATGTAGACTGGGGTCCGTTTGTGGTTCGTTGTCAAATTCGAATTCTACCAGCACCACAGATTTTTCCTGCAGCGCTTCTCCATAGCCCATCGGTAGCGGAGAACCGCTGTAGCGCATATGTTCTGCGCCGCCGACGGCTTGCGGCACGTGCAGATGCCCAAGGGCAAGATAATCAATGGATGTGGGGAATACATCACAGCCGACATGGGCCAACGAGCCTACATAAAGCTCCCGGACGCCATCTCCATCAACGGTCTTGCCGTTAGTGGTAAAAAGGTGCCCCATGGCAAGAAGCGGAATTTTTTTATCGGCCGATTGAGCCGCTTTTAGCAGATTGCTTCTCATCTTCTCCGCCAAAGAGACCACATCTTCATAGTGTTTTTGTAAACCTTCCACCAGTTTTCTGTTCTTAGCGTCGATGGTTTCACCCGGCTCCACCGTCCGAATGTCTTTATCCCGCAAATAAGGAACAGCACAAACAATCGCTTCCACATTGTCTGCGTCTATCTGCGTAACCAGCGGATCTTTCCGGAGAACAATCACTTCATCTTCCAACGCGTCAGTCATGGCGCCGATTACATGCACATTCAGCGCGCGCAGCAGTTCTTTGGGGGCATTGAGGAAGGAAGGGGAATCGTGATTTCCGCCAATGATCACTACATGACGACAGCAGGAGGCGGAAATTTGCCACAGGAAGCGGTAATAAAGCTCCTGTGCCCGATTGCTGGGTGTGCTGGTGTCAAACACATCGCCAGCCACCAGCAGCACGTCGATTTTTTCCGCTTCAATGGTTTGCGCCAGCCAGTGCAGAAACTCCTCGAACTCTGCATAACGATTTCTGCCATAAAGGGAGCGGCCCAAGTGCCAGTCAGAGGTGTGGAGAAATTTCATGGAGCCTCGCATTGAATCAGTTTCAGGATATAAAGCGCTCATCAGCAATCATCTCTGGCAGATGCTGTCGTTCCCGTTCCAGCACTTCGCATAAATTCCCCCCGGTTGTTCCCGGTGGTATATTTCACGCCTTGACAGAGTTGCCACCCCGCATAGAGTTGTATAGCAAAAGAGGTAGGAAAAGGCCAAAGCTAACACGAGAATCGATCGGAATGAAAGAGGCTGTTGGCGCGCAGCTGAGTCAATCCGAAAAAACGTATGAGTGAAGGGTTTGCCATGAAAAACTTTATTCTTTATCCCCGCCCCCCTTATCGCCTGGATCTGACCGTTTGGGTTCTGCGGCGCTTGCCTGTCAACGCCATGGACCGCTGGGATGGAGAGGCATACCGGCGTGTGCTGGTCGTAGATGATCTTCCGGTAGAAGTTACCGTCTGGCAGATTGGAGCGCCAGCAGCACCACAGCTTCGCGTGGAGTTGAGGGGGGCGCATCTGGCACCTTCAATAGAAGAGAGGATAAGGGATCTCCTTACCAAAATGCTGGGACTCGATGTTGACCTGACTCCATTCTATCGCATGGCCCGAGCGGATCCAAAATTGACCGATCTTATCGGGCGCTTCACTGGTTTCAAACCCCCGCGCCTGCCAACCATTTTTGAGGCCATGGTCAATGGGATTGCGTGTCAGCAGCTCTCCCTCTCCGTCGGCCTGCATCTGCTCAACCGGCTGTGTGCCACCTGGGGGGTGGAAAGGGGTGGACAGCATGCTTTCCCTCGGCCGGAAGATTTGAGCTTGACCAGGGTCGAGGAGTTAAGGGCATTGGGGTTCAGTAACCGAAAGTCCCAGTGGATTCTTGATCGAGCCCGCGCGCTGAACGAAAAGTCGTCTGATTTGGAAGAACTGTTCGGCATGGAAGACGCCGAGGCTGCCACGCGCTTGCGCCAACTCCCCGGCTTTGGCCGTTGGACGGCGCAGTATGTGCTGCTTCGCGGCCTGGGTCGGCTTGATGTTTTTCCAGCGGACGATGTCGGCAGTCAAAACAAATTCAAGCGCTGGTTGAGCCTGCAGGAGCGCCCCGATTATGCCGCTATTCATCAGATTATTGCCCATTGGCGTCCGTACCGGGGTTTGATCTATTTTTACCTGCTCCTGGATCAACAGGCTCGGCAAGGATTGCTGGAGGAGGCAGGAGAATAACCCGAGGGGATTATTCATCTATTAGGCGGGCAGCAAGGCAATGGCTCGGAGATCTCGTCAATGGACGGTGCAAAGAGTCCCTTGGAAAAAGTGCCACAAGCCCTTACTGAACAGTTCTGAACTATTTTTGGTGCATGGCTACATCCGCGCTAATAAAGGATGCGCCGGCTTTTATCATTTCTGCTTTAGCCCGGGGGACATCATGTGGGTGCGCATTGATGCCCTGCACTGCATCTTCGATCACAAAGGTTTTAAAGCCCTGCCGCAAAGCTTCCAGCACGGTTTGCTTTACGCAGTATTCGGTTACTAGGCCGGTGACATATATTTCATCGACCTTGTTTTCTCTCAGATGAGCCTCTTGCAAAAGAATATTCAAGAAGCTGCATGCAATAAGCAGAAAAGCCAAAAAAAGTCGAGCTTCAAAGACAACCATCTGATATTGTTAGGTTACTACGCCAAAACAATGAACAGAGGAGATGCCGATGAAGCTCAAGG